>Ga0272447_1000097_pt1 | contig 62267 bp, 59 predicted proteins | sample YNPCB0133_FD_194589 | JGI IMG/M metagenome (GOLD analysis project Ga0272447, IMG submission 194589) | Hot spring microbial mat communities from Yellowstone National Park, WY, United States - YNP-CB-013-3 | ecosystem: Environmental > Aquatic > Thermal springs > Hot (42-90C) > Sediment | place...
TGCAGAAGGGCGCTAGGCCAAAGAGGTTTTGTCGGCGGCGGGATCGACCTCTGGCGCTTCAGGATGGCGGGCAGATTTGGGAAGGGAGCCACCTGACTGGAGAACTAAGCAGCGCACGGTCTGGTGCAGTTCCTCCAGCAAGATGTTGAGGGCAGAGCGAAAGTCGCGATGGTCGTCCCGCATGTGTTCCAGAATGGCGCGGATGACTTCCTTACAATCCTTGAGAATGTGCTGCTGCTGGGCAATGATCTGCACCAGCTCACTGTGTTCTTTGAGCAGATCCCGCAGGCAGGTGCGCAGATCGTCTACCTGGCTCTGCCAGAAGGCCTGTCCCTCCCGCAGCTCCATGACGCTAGCGCGCAGGTCAACGATGGCGTCGCGCAGAGCTTGGCTTTGGCGGCACTCGGCCTCCAGTTGGCGCTGCAGCTTCTCTTGCTGTTGGCGCAACTCGGCATTGGCCTGCAAGTTGGCTTCAGCGGCTCTAAGCAGTTGCTCAAGGCGGGCCTCGACAAGAGCCCAGCGCTCCTGCCCTAGCGAGGATTGACCCCGACGGACTTGCCTGCTGAAGTACCTCACAGTCGCTTCCCCCTGTCTCCTAGGCAAGGGCATCCTGCAAGCTGGGGCTTGCCAGCCCTACCGATCATACTGCCTCTTGGGGATTCCCCTCGCTTGCGGAAACGGCTTTAGGCATTTTTGAGGTTTTCTTTGCCCGAGATGATGCGGGCGCTTAGAATGCGATCCCCCAGCTTAATTTTGCGCAGCACCTCGGTGCCTTCAGTAACATACCCAAACACAGCGTAGCGGCCATCCATGAGGTTGAGGCCGGCGGGGGTGAGATCCGGCTCGGCCATGAAGATGAAGAACTGAGAAGAGGCGCTGTTGGGATCCTCTAGATAGCGAGCCATAGCCACTGTTCCCTCGGCAGAAAAAGGCAAAGCCGGCTCCACATCCCAGAGGCCCAGTTGCTCAAAAGTCTGGCCGTAGCGGGGCATTAATTCACCTTTGGCGCGAATCTCCAGAGGAATGGTGCGAACTTTGCCCGTGGCCGGATCCACATAGCCGTCGGCAGGGCCAGGAGGATCCCCGGCTTGCACAAGGAAGAATTTCTCCACTCGATCAAAGGTCAGGCCATCGTAGAAGCCCCGCTGCACCAAGTCAGCGAAGTTGCCGGCAGTGATTGGAGCACTATAGCCATCGAGGGTGATCACCATACGCCCAGCGGTGGTGTTCAGCTCCACTTCTGCTCGGCCCAGGAGCTGAGGCTTGTCGGCATACTCCTGCGGGATCTCGTAGGGGAAAGCCCCCACCCACTTGCTCTCCAGGGATCCCAGTTTGTCCACCAGACGGTCGTAGGCGGCGCGAGCCTCTTCTTTGCCCTTGGGTTTGCGCTCCGTGGCCTGGCTGATGGTTTGCAACTCCTGCCGCAGAGCGGCAATTTCTTCAGAGGCGGCAGCAGCTTGCTCAGGGGGCAACTCCGCCAGCAGGGGATCCGTATAGCGGTCCAGAAGCCGCTCCACCTGCCGCACATCTCCCCGCACGGCTGACCAGCGGTTGTACTTCAGGTCCGCCTCGATTTTGGTAATGGCTTCATCGATTTCCCAAATCCGACTGTCCTGGATGGGCAGGGCCCGCCGCAAGAGAGTACGCGGATCGGTAATGGCATCCCCTTGGGGCAGCGCCAGCGCCGGGATCCCACCCAGCCAAACCGCCCAAAGCAATACAGCGGCCAAAACCAGCCGGAGCGATTTCCTCCCCCCCTCCCACCGATCGGCGTTGCCTCCAACTGGGGATCCCTGCTGAGCACGCTGTGTCATGTCTTCACCCATTGCCAATGCTGCTTTTGCTCTCAGCCTGGCATTCTACCCTCGCCGGCGGCAAGCGCTGCGTGGTCAGAGCCCTTGCCTCGTAGCGGCAGCGGCGGAAGTAGGCTCAGCTGACTCTAGCTCGACCAGCCGCTTGGATCCTGATAGGGGGGCTGAAGTCTGTCTTGTGCGAAGGCGGCTCCGACTTTGCCAATGATGGAGAGCTTGATCTCCGGCTGATTGTCAAATGAGGCCAGCGCTTTCTTCCATGGCCTATAGTGCATAACAGCTTGTCAATTCAGGTGAAGGGATCCCGTCATTGGACAAGAGGACGGCTAGAGCATGGCGGCAAAGCAACTGAAGTTCTACTGGAGCCCTCAATTCCAGCTCTTTAGCTGCGACGGCGCCAAACTAGAGAGACATGGCTTTATTCAAACCAACCCTTCCCACGACCTGGTGCACCTATTTATTGCCGCCAACGGCAACATGCCCTGGCAGCCGGTGGAAAGCCGCGAGCAAACCTGCTTTGCCGAGTACAACGCGGTAATGCTGGAGCACCTGTTGGTCAACTGCTTCAACGCAGCGGTGCTGGAATCCATGGCCCCTGAGCAAATTGTTCCAGAGGCCCGCAAGTTTTTGAAGTGGTTTGTCTCCGAGCACTATGCGCCTTTTCCGGTCTCAGAAGAAGAGGCTTTTCGCCGCTTTGCCGAGGCTTTGGATATCGATTGCATCGTGCGGCTATTTCCCTACTTCTACAGTTTGCGGGCTTGGGAATGCTTCAGCCCCATCTACCGCAGCGAGGTTTATGATTTGGAGTTTACTTCCGAAGATGACCCGGTCAGGGAAGCGCCAGAATGGGCAGCAGATCCCAATATTTTGCAAGCCCAAGAGCTGGTAAGACAAAAGCTCACTGAGGCATTGGCCGAGGCCAGATCAAGCTGATCCAGGCCAGAGTCGGTTTTCTCAACAACTCTCCCGACTTCACCACCCTTCAAAAAACCTGGCCTTGGCTTCAAGCCTGCCCGTGCTCGGTGAGGGAATTACCCACCACCAGCCGCCGGAAAGCCTTTTTGCCCACCTGCAAAACCCGCCCCGCTAGCTCCGAAGCGTTGGCAAACTCCAGGTTGGGATCCTCCACCTTTTGACCATCTAGCCGCACAGCGCCCCCTTGAATCTGCCGACGGGCCTCGGCAGCGCTCTTGCACAGGCCGGACTCGCGCAGGATATAGCTGAGTTTAACAGGGTAAGACAACCCATCGATGGCAAAGGTGGGGATGGATCCCGTTTCGGCAAGAATACCGTCTAGCACCAGGGCTTGGGCGGTGCGCTGGGCCTCTTCTGCCACCTCAGGGGAGTGAAACTGAGCCACTAGGGTTTTGGCTAGGAGGATCTGGCGCTGACGGGGATCCGCCGGCAGCTCCGAAAGAGGCACTGAGGTGAGCAACTCGAAGTAGCGCTGCACCAGGTGATCCGGCACCTTCTCCAGCTTGGAGTACATGGTAAGGGGATCCTCGGTCAAGCCCACGTAGTTGTTCTTGGACTTGGACATCTTCTGGTAGCCATCCAAGCCCTCCAAAAGAGGCACCGTTAGGCAAAACTGCGGGGTTTGCCCTTTCCAAAGCTGTAGCTCCCGGCCAACTAGGAGGTTAAAGCGCTGGTCGGTTCCCCCCAACTCCACATCCGCCTCCAGTGCCACCGAGTCGTAGCCTTGCAGGAGAGGGTAGAGAAATTCGTGTAGGTAGATGGGCGTTCCTGAGCGGTAGCGCTGGGCAAAGTCTTCTTTGGCCAACATCTGCCCCACTGTCATTTGGGCTTGGAGCTCAATGAGCTCGCTGAGGGTGAGGCGGGCTAGCCACTCGCTGTTGCGGCGCACCTCCAGCCGGCCAGGGGTCTCAAAGTCCAAGATCTTGGCAGCCTGCTCTAGATAGGTGCGGGCATTCTCCTCCACTTCTTCTGGGGTCAGGCGGGGACGGGCCTCCGATTGGCCGGTGGGATCTCCTACTAGAGCCGTAAAGTCACCGATGAGCAAAATAGCCACATGGCCGGCATCCTGGAACTGGCGCAACTTGCGCAAGACCACCGCATGGCCCAGGTGCAGATCCGGCCGCGTGGGATCGATGCCCAGCTTGACCCGCAAGGGGCGATCGGTTTTGGCTAGGCGCTCTGCCAGAGCTGCTGCTCCCCCTGGAAAGATCTCGGCTACCCCCCGCTGGGTGATCTCGGCAATGCGGGGATCCTCTAGAGCGGAAGAGATAGGAGTTGGCTCCATCTCTGCACTGAGAGGCAACATGAGCCATTTTATTCCCTTGCCTAGAGGCGGCGAGGATCCCCTGCCGGCCCAGGAAGCGCCGCCCTATAATGGGGCAAACTTGGGGTTCTCCGCAACGCTGAAGTGACGGAGTTCTTGACGTGACCTACAGTCCCAGACCCTCGAGAGCTCCGCGGCACTCTTCCAGCCGCCCCTTTCCCCACCTGGACTACGACGAGTATACCGCTGACATCCCGCCCACCCGCTTCTCCTGGCTTGCTCAGGTTGCTGGCACGGTGGGCAACCTGTTGCTGGGATCCCTGCTTTTGGGCTCTACGGCAACGGCTGCTGGCTTGTTGGGGTTGGCCATTAGCTTCCGCAACCTGCCCGATGTGCGTCAATTGCGGAACTACGTGCCGGTGGCCACCACCCACATTGTCGATATCCACGGCGAGCCCATTGCTAGCCTCCACGGGGAAGCCAACCGGGAGGTAATCTCCCTCGAAGAAGTCTCCCCGGAGATGAAGAAAGCGCTGCTGGCTATTGAAGACAGCCATTTCTACACCCACCCCGGCATCAACCCGGTCAGCTTGGGCCGGGCACTCTTGGGCAGCGTCGAGGGGGGATGGGGCTCGGCGGGGGGTGGATCCACCCTGACGATGCAGTTGGTGAAAAACCTTTTTCTAAAGCCGGAGCGCACCCTCAGCCGCAAGGTGGCCGAGATTGTGCTAGCGGTGCGGCTGGAGCAGGTCTTCACCAAAGACGAGATCCTAGAGATGTACCTCAACCAGGTGTACTGGGGGCACAATCTCTACGGCATTCAGGCGGCAGCCCGCAGCTACTTCAACAAAGATGCGGCGGAGCTCAACTTGGCGGAAGCAGCAATGCTGGCCGGGATCCTGCCGGCGCCAGAAATCTTCAGCCCCTTTCGCGACTTGGAGGCAGCCAAGCGGCGCCAACGGCTGGTGCTGGATCGCCTGGTGCAGCTCAAGTGGATTACCCCAGAAGAGGCGCAGGCAGCGCGAGAGCAGAAGCTGACTTTTGGCCGCATCACCTCTTTCCAAAGCAACGCGCCGGCGGTTACCGACGCCATTGAGGCAGAGCTGCGGCGCCGCTTCGGCGAGCAGGCCATCCTCCAGGGGGGGCTGCGGGTTCAGGCCACTATCGACCTGCGGCTGCAGCGCATTGCCCAGCGCATCGTCAACGAAGACGGGCCTCGCCTTACCGCCACTCGCCGGGCTGATCAGATGGCTCTGGCGGCGGTGGATCCCCGCACAGGCTACGTCAAGGCCCTTGTGGGCGGCATCAACGCTCGGCGGGGCCAGTTTAACCGCGCCACCCAAGCCTTTCGCCAGACTGGCTCCACCTTCAAGCCCTACGTGTACTATGCGGCCCTGGCTAGCGGCCGCTACACACCCTACAGCATCCTCTACGACACCCCCGTCACCTATCCCGGCTCTCCTCCCTACAGGCCGAAAAACTATGACAACACCTTTTACGGCCCCCTCACCTTTGCCCGCGCCTTGGAGCTCTCCCGCAACGTGCCCACCGTCAAGCTGGCAGAGGAAGTCGGGATCCACAACGTCATTGCTGCAGCCCAGGCCACCGGCCTCAGCGCCGAGATGCCCCCCAACTTAACCACTGCCCTGGGGTCGGCCAGCGCCAGCCCCCTAGAGATGGCAGCCAGCTATGCCGTGTTTGCCAACGGCGGCTACTGGGTGGAGCCGACGCTCCTAGCCCAGGTGGTGGGTCGCGACGGCCAAGTTCTCTTCGAGGCCAAACCCCAGCCGCGGCAGGTTTTGGATCCCTGGGCGGTGGCCACCCTCAACCAGATCCTCAAAGGGGTGGTAACCCAGGGCACCGGGACGGCAGCCCGTCTGGACGATGGGCGACCGGTGGCTGGCAAAACGGGCACCACCTCGGATTTCCGCGACGCTTGGTTCATCGGCTATGTGCCGCAACTGTCCACTGCCATCTGGATTGGCAACGACGACAACTCTCCCATGCTCCCGGGTACGGCAGGAGGCGCTTTTGTCGCTCCCACCTGGAAGCGCTTTATGACAGAGGCCCTGCAAGGGATCCCGCCCCAGGATTTCCCCAGCCCCGATTACTTTCCCCCTCCCCAACCATGAGCGATAGCGAGGAGCGGTTGGCGCGCATTGAGCGCACGGTCGATGCCAACGCCCAGGCCATCGCCCAACTGGCCCGGCAAAACCAAGAGCTGCTACAAACCATTGCCGGCACCGAGGAGCGCATTGCCAAGGCTGAGGAACGGATTGCCAAAGCAGAGGAGCGCATTGCCAGTGCCGAAGAACGCCTGGAGGCGGAAGTCAAACGCTGGGACGAGCGCTTTTTCCAGCTCAGCCGCGACACCCTCAACTTCACCCGCAATGGGGTTACCATGGCCGCCATCACCGCGGCTTTGATGTTGTCCCCCTGCTGATCGAGCTGCTGGGGCAGGGATCCCGCTGGTTTGGGCTTTCAGGCCAAGGCAAACAGGGCGCTGGGGCACCAGATCCCCACCGCCATGACTGGGGGATCCAGAGCGTAGTGGTTCTGAGTTACACTAAGACTGCAAAGAAAGGTAACGCCTTTGTCTGGTTTAGGCTTGCCTTCCCGGCGTCCTTTCTTGCATCTTTCGCACAAGACCCAGAGGACAGACGACTATGGCCTTTGAACTCCCACCTCTGCCCTACCCGGCCGACGCGCTTCAGCCCTACATGTCGGCAGAAACCTTCTCCTACCACCACGGCAAGCACCATGCGGCCTATGTAGCCAACCTAAACAAGCTGATCGAAGGCACCGAGCTGGCCAACAAGTCCCTGGAAGAAATCATGAAGACTACGTTCGGGGATCCTGATAAAGTGGGCATCTTCAACAATGCCGCCCAGGTTTGGAACCACACCTTTTTCTGGGAATCCATGAAGCCAGGCGGGGGCGGCGCGCCGACAGGGCCCATTGCTGACAAGATCAACGCTGATCTAGGCGGCTACGACAAGTTTGTGGAGGCTTTCAAAACGGCGGCGGCCACCCAGTTTGGCAGCGGCTGGGCCTGGCTGGTGCTGGACAACGGCACCCTGAAAGTGACCAAAACCCCCAACGCGGAAAACCCGCTGGTCCACGGCCAAGTTCCCCTGCTAACACTGGATGTGTGGGAGCATGCCTACTACCTGGACTACCAGAACCGGCGGCCTGACTACATCACCGCCTACCTGGAGCACCTGGTGAACTGGGATGCTGCCAACGCTCGGCTGGCGGCAGCCTGAGTGTATCTGTTCTGGGATCCCTGGACAGGGGATCCCCTTGAAGACTAGCTCCGCCTCTGCCAGCTAGGCAGACCTCTTTTGATGGGATTCGAGGGATCCTCAGCAGCTGGGGATCCCTTTGCTCTTTTTGCAAGGCACCTCGAACCTGGAAGAATCTGATAGACTCAGGCGGGCATCTGGTTGCTGTCCTTTGGGTATCTATGCTGGCTAGCTGGCTGCAAATTTCAGGGATCCCTCTAGCCGTAGTCGGCCCGGTGAAAAACCCGGTGCTGGTATTCCTCATCATCCTGACGATCATGCTGGTGGCCCCGCTGCTATTTGAGCGACTGCGCCTGCCGGGGATCATCGGCCTGATCTTGTCCGGGTTGGTGGTGGGGCCCTACGGCTTGGGGATCCTGCAGCGGGACGAGACCATCGTCTTGTTGGGCACGGTGGGGCTGTTGTTTCTCATGTTCATGGCGGGGCTGGAGACCAGCCTGGAGGATTTAAAGCTCAACGCCGGCAAGGCTAGCATCTTCGGGGCGTTTACCTTCCTGTTGCCCATGCTCATCGGCACAGCAGCCATGCTGGCTTTGGGGTATGGCTTTTTGGCGGCGGTGCTGGTGGCCTCGTGTTTTGCCTCCCATACCCTCATCGCCCTGCCGATCGTCTCCAAGTTGGGCCTGATGCGTCTGCAGACGGTAACGGCTACCTTGGGGGCCACCCTGATCACGAATGTCCTGGCTTTGTTGGTGCTGGCGGTGGTGGTGCGCGCCCACCAAGGGGAGCTGACGCTGCGCTTTTGGATGACGTTGATCCCTTCCATTGCCCTCTACACCTTTGCCACCCTGTGGGGGGTGCCTAAGCTGGGCAGTTGGTTCTTTCAACGCTTTGGTCACGACGAGGGAGCAGAGTTTACTTTCGTGATCGCCACTTTGTTTGTGGTGGCCTACGGAGCGGGGTTGATCGGCATTGAGCCGGTGGTGGGAGCCTTTCTGGCCGGGACGGCCATTACCCCCATCATCCCGCCTCTCAGCCCCCTGATGAACCGGATCCAGTTTATCGGCAACACCCTGTTTGTGCCTTTTTTCTTGATCTCGGTGGGGATGCTGATCAATCCCGGCATTCTCTTGGGAGAGCCGCGCTCGCTGCTGGTGGGCGGGGTGATGATCGCAGCGGAGGTGGTGAGCAAGTTTCTGGCCGCTTGGATCCCGGCCCAACTGTTTGGCTGGCGCTTTGCCAGCACGATGATCATGTTCGGTTTGTCGATGGCTCAGGCGGCGACTACCCTGGCGGCGATCACGGTGGCTTTTCAGGTGGAGTTGGTGGATGAGCTGACGGTGAACGGCACCATCGCCATGATCCTGGTGACCTGTGTTGCCTCGCCTTGGATTGTGGCCCGCTGGGGGCAGCAGCTCCAGCCTAGGGAGGTGGCATCAGAAGCCAGCGACTTGCCTAGGCCAGCCTGGGGATCCCGCGTCCTGGTGCCGGTAGTCAACCCCGAGACTGAGAGCAACCTGCTGCGGTTGGCTCTGATTCTGGCCAAGAAAGAAGGGGGAACGCTGCTGCCGCTGCACGTTCTGTCTGACCGTGCTGGGATCTCGCCAGCAGCCCTGGCCCGGCAAGAGCAGTTGTTGTCCTTTGCCGAGTCCCTAGCCCACAGCGCTGCAGCGCGGGTGGAAGCCATTTGCCGGGTGGATGACTCGGTGGAAAAGGGAATCGTCCGCTCGGCCCTGGAGCGGCAGGCGACCTTGGTGATCCTGGGCTGGAAGGGCTACTCCACCTACGCGGAAAACTTCTTCGGCAGCACCATTGACGCCGTGGTGCGGCAGGTGGAGATCCCGGTGCTCATCGCGCGCTTCCCTGTTCCGCTCGAGACGACGCGGCGCATCCTTTTGGCAGCCCCAGAGTTGGAAGTGTCTCCTGGATCCCTGCAGCAGACGATTGGGCTGGCGCAGACGCTGGCTGGGGAGTTGAAAGCGGCGCTGCAGCTTCTCTTAGTGCAAACCCGACCGCTGCGGGAGCGCTCTCCGGGCCCGGGGGCGGCAAGCTATGCCCATCTGCCGGTACAGCGGGTGCAGGGGGGGTTGGTGGCCGAGGTGCTCAAAGCCCTGCAGCCGGGGGATATGTTGGTGGGAGTGCTCAGCGAAGCCCGCAGCCGCTTTCGCCTAAGCCGCGAGCCGGAGATCATCGCCCGCCATCGTCCCGACCTCCCCATGATCGTGGTGCATCTGCCTGCTGCCCACCCGCCGCGTTTGCAGGAGAGTGTTCTGGCGGCAGGAGACTCCACTTGGTACTAGGGCTAGTGAGACTGGCTCAAACGGCAGCCCGCTTCCCCTGCTAGACTGAGAAATCGCGATCAACACCCACCCTCGCCGAGGAAAGACGTCGCTAGCGCCGGGCGGAGCCTATGGTTGCCTATTTGCTGGAAGTTGGCTGTGAGGAGCTGCCAGCTAGTTTTGTGGATTCGGCCCTAGAGCAGTGGAGGACGGGGATCCCGGCCTCTTTGGCAGAAGCCCATCTGCAGGCCGAGCAGATGCAGCTTTTCGGCACGCCGCGGCGCCTGGCAGTTCTGCTGCAGGGGCTGCCCACCCAACAGCCGGATCGCCTTCTGGAGGTGAAGGGGCCGCCAGTTCAGGTGGCCTACCAAGACGGCCGGCTTACCCCTGCCGGGGAAAAGTTTGCCCAGAAACAGGGGGTGGATCCCGCCAGCCTGGAGATCCGGCCGGTGGGGAAGGGCTCCTTTGTCTTTGCCGTGCAGCGGGTGCAGGGACGTCCAACAGCAGCGGTGCTCCAGGAATTGGCGCCCACCTGGATCACCTCCTTGAGCGGCAAGCGGCTGATGCGCTGGGGCTACGGGGAGTTCAAGTTTCCCCGCCCCATCCGCTGGCTGGTCTCCCTCTGGGACGATCAGGTGCTGCCTCTGCTCTGGCCTACCCCTGACGGCAATCCTCCGTCGGGCTTAGTGGCTGGTCGGGTAAGCCGTGGCCACCGCGTCTTGGGATCCCCGCAGGTCGTCTTGGAGCGGGCCGAGAGCTACGTTCAGCAGATGCAAGCAGCAGGGGTAAACCCCGACCCGGCAGCGCGGGCAGCGCACATCCAGGCGGAGGTGACCCGGCTAGCCAAGCAGGTGAACGGGCAGGCCCAGATCCCCTCGGCTCTGCTGCAGGAGGTGGTGCAGTTGGTGGAGTGGCCAACGGCAGTTCTGGGGCGCTTTGAGCCGGAGTTTTTGCGCTTGCCCCCTGCGGTCATTGAAACGGTGATGATTGCCCACCAGCGCTACTTTCCCGTGCGGGATGGGCGGGATCCCGGAAAACTGCTGCCCTACTTCATCACCATCTCCAACGGCGACCCCCGGCAAGCGGAGCGGATTGCGGCAGGCAACAGCCGTGTGGTGCGGGCCCGCTTGGCCGATGCCCGCTTTTTCTACGAGGAGGATCGCCGCCTCCCCTTGGCCCAGCGGGTGGAACGTCTCCAGGCGGTTACCTTTGCCGAGGGGCTGGGATCGATGCGCGACAAAGTAGAGCGCATCCGCCACATCAGCCGCCTCATTGCCACTGCCTTGAACTTGGATCCCCAAGAGCAGGCCTTGGTGGATCGCACGGCTTACCTGTGCAAGGCAGATTTGGTTACCCAAATGGTGTACGAGTTCCCAGAGCTGCAGGGGATCATGGGCGCCGAGTACGCCCGCCAGGACGGCGAGCCTGAAGCCGTGGCCGAGGGGATCGAGCAGCACTACTGGCCTTTGGGGGCAGGGGAGGCTCTGCCCACCTCTTTGACCGGGCGGGTCGTGGGCTGGGCAGATCGCCTAGACACCCTGGTGGGCATGTTCCACCTGGGGCAGATCCCTACGGGCTCTTCGGATCGCTTTGCCCTGCGGCGGGCTGCCAACAGCCTGGTATTGATTGCCTGGGAGGCTGACTGGAGGTTGGATGTCAATGAGCTCCTGCGCCAGGTGGTGCGGGACTACGCGGCGGGAGACGAAAGGACCTTAAAGGCCTTGCAGGAGTTTCTTGCCCAGCGGCTGCAAATCCTTCTGCAGGAGGAAAAGCGAATTGACTACGACTTGGTCAGAGCCGTGGTCGGGGATCCCGAGTCTGTCCACGGCAAGGAGCCCCAGAAAGCGGAACTGACCTTGCGGGCTTTGAGCAACCTGCCTCTCACCCTGCTGCGGGCCGAGTACCTGCAGCATCTGCGAGCGACTGGAGAGTTGGCCGATCTCTACCCCACCCTCAACCGCTGCGCCCGCCTGGCCACCCAAGGGAATTTGGACTACGCCGTGCTGGATCCGGCGGCTGCAGTGAATCCTAGGCTGTTTCAGGAGACGGCAGAGCAGGAGCTGTACGAAGCCTGTCAAAGGGTTTACCGGCTGGGCGTGGGGCCAGCCTGCCAAGGAGACTTTACCCCACTGGTGGAGAGCCTACAGGCAGCAGCCCCTGCCGTGGATCGTTTCTTCGAGGCGGTTTTGGTCATGGATCCGGATCCCAGCCTGCGAGCCAACCGGCTGAACCTGTTGGGGATATTGCGCAACCAGTCTCGCCTGCTGGGAGATATGGGGGCTGTGGTCATGGCCGGGGAAGCGACGCCAGAGAAGAGCCGCTAGCTGCCGGCTGGCTATCCCCGTAACTAAGCGTAGGCGAGGGAGCAGAACAAGACTATGCAAGAAAGCGTAAGCATTGCTGCAAGGCCCGCTGCACTGAGCCCAGGTAGCCCTCTCCAAACAAGTTGAGATGGTTGAGCCAGTGGTAGAGCTGGTAGAGGGGCTTGCGGTGAGGATACCCCTCGTCCAGGGGATAGGCCTCTTGATAGGCCCGGTAGAACTCCGCCGGGAAGCCGCCAAAAAGCTCAGTCATCGCCAGATCCGTCTCCCGATCCCCGTAGTAGGTGGCTGGGTCAAAAATGACCGGCGAGCCATCGGGCAAGGCGCCGTAGTTGCCGCCCCAGAGATCCCCGTGGAGCAGAGACGGGACGGGCCGGTAGTGGCGAAAGAAAGTCTCTAGCTCCGCCATTACCCGCTCGGCTTGCGTCACCCAGGCGCCGCGGTAACCCCGCTGACAAGCCAGCTTGACCTGGTAGAGCAGTCGCTGTTCTCGGTAGAAGTCCACCCAGTTCTGCCGCCAACTGTTGATCTGCGGCGTCGAACCAATGGTGTTGTTGCGATCCCAGCCGTAGTTGCCGTTGGGGGAGAGCGTGCGGTGCAACTGGGCCAACTGGGATCCCAGCAAACTTCCCGTTTGGGGGCGGGGCGAACTCAGCTCCAGGTATTCCAGCACCAGGTAAGCCTGCCCATCCAAGGATCCCCAGGCAATCGGCTGTGGCACCCGCACGGCATTGGCCGCCGCCAAGGTTTGCAGGCCCGCCGCCTCTGCTGCAAACATCTCCAGCGCTCTTTCTCCTCCCCCCGCCACCTTGACAAAGTAGTCCCGTCTTTCCTGGCCAGAAGAAGCCTGAAGCACACAGGAAAGCTGGTAGGCGGCGTTGATGCTGCCCCCGCCCAGGGGACGGTAGTGTAGAGGATGCAAGGGATCCCCTGTGGCTTCAGAGAGGTGCTGGGCAACGGCCTGCCAAAAGTTCTGCATCAATACTGGGCTAGCTGGGCTAGTGGTTTAGATGAACTATCGGTGTCAGTCCGGCAACCGACCCAGCTACCAGCGTAGCAAAGCTGCCTGCCGCGTCCATTTCTCGCTTGGGCGATAACCTCCGCCGCCTTTCTGGCCGCCTGGCGAGAGCCCAGAAGCTGCTATTCTCCTTCTACCGCTGCCTCAGCATCCAAAAAGCCGAGTTCAATGGCTTGGGATCCCCCCACTGCCAACAGCTCCAGCAGGGATCCCAGCCGCCACCAGATCAGTCCTGCTGTGCTGAAGACAAGGATCCCGCCGACCAAGGCCGCCAAAGCCAGAGATAGGCCAAAAACGTGTAAACAGGCAGCTACAAAGCCAAAGGCAAACAGATTGCAGAGGGTGTAGCTGAGGATGATCCCCGGCGTGCGGTAGCGGATCTGCCCCTGGCCCTCTCGGTTCTGCTGCCAAAGGGCTACCTGGTATTCCAACTTGTCTTTAAAGATGATGCCGAAAATAATAGCCAAGAAGCTGAGCAGGGCAATGGCCGAGTAGATCGGGGGGTTGACAAGGCTACGGGAAAACTCGCCGCTGAGGTAGAGGGACTCCATAAGACTTAGCTGACCCAACTCCCCCTAGCTTAACATTTCTTAGCATCTTCTGCTGGGACAACCACCTGGGGCATCAGTTGCTCAACCAATAGGAGCAGCGTGTTGGCCACAGAAGCCGGCTCTTGAGCATTTAAGGTCGTGTGGGGAATTGAGCCGTCTTGGTTGTTCAGGATCAGCAAAATGTCTTCCGGATCCCAGGCATTGGGGTGATCGACGTGGGTGATCCCAATAACTGAGGGAGCACGGGTTCTGGACCTCATAAAGGCTTGAATGGCCTGGGCATTGCGAAACTGGCCAGGCAGGTGGGCAGGCACCAGAAGAACGTAGCCATGAGCGCGCTGGATTAAAATATCCCACATAAAGCTAAAGCGGGCCTGGCCGGGCGTGCCGTAGAGATGCAGCCACATCTCTTCTTCCTCTTCGCCAATTCTCAGGCGGCCAAAGTCCATGCTGACCGTTGTGCTTTGCTTTAGCTCTGCCACCTCATCGGTGGCCTTGCAATCGGTATCGACCACCTCTATCTCGCTGATGGTGCGAATAAAGGTGGACTTTCCAGCGCCCACGGGCCCGGTGACAACAATTCGGAGAATATTGTCCATAGTTAGCTTCCCCCCACGAAAGACCAGCCCGCTCAAACCCAATTGGTTAGGAAGAAGCTAAACTGCTAGCTCCGGTAGCGATCAAGCGTTTAAACAAGGCCTCGCTCATACCCGTTTCCTGTTGCACAGCGTTGTAGGCCACCTCAAGGTAGGCTTGCTCAATAAAAGAAAGGTCGATCATACAAACTTTGCCTAGGCTCACCCGCAGTTCCTCGGGCTTACCTTCCTTGACTAGCCGACGACTCACCTCCCGAACCACTGTGGCCATGGCGGGCACCACATGCTGAGGGCCAATGCCAACGCGCACGTGAACTAGGCCAATTTTCCAGCGGCGCTCAGCGTACTGGGGGCCCCAGTTGTCCATGCCTGTAAACATTTCCCTAAACCACTCGGCAAAGGTCTGGCCCAGCCGCTGCCGGTTGTGCTTGGCTATGACTGCCGCCATCTCAGGGTCGCGATCCAGGTAGTTGTAAAAGGTATCCGACATCTCTGCGGCAATGCTGCTGCCCCAGTCGGCATTTTGCTGCAAAATCTTCTTATCTTCATCCGTAAATTCGGTACGCGAGATCAAGACTTGCAACAGCTCCAGAGGTTTGATGGCCATAGTTCCCTCAAAATCAGGTCAAAGTCGAACTCAGCCTATCTACTTCATGGCTTCCGCAATGCTTGCCGCAGCTCGCTTCATCTCCAAAAACAGCAAGCCCTGCTTTACCTCATCGCTAGCAATCGTCAGCAAGACAGCCTCGGGGCCGCAGCGGGTTAAAACTCCATATCCCTTTTCTCCCTGCACAAAGACCCTCTCCATAGTTCCACGACCCAGCTCTTTCCCAATCCTCTCCCCCAAAGCAAGCATGGCAGCAGACATGGCAGAGGTTCTTTCCTCGTCCATGCCTACGGGCAGTGCGGATGCCAAGGGCAACCCATCGGGAGTGACCACAGCCGCTCCTTGAATTCCTGGCGTGCTGGAAATGTAGTTCTGGAGAGTTGCCTGCAAAGAGGATAAGTTAGCCATGCTTTCTCTCCTTGCTTTGTTATCTTTCCGCCTATTTGCTGATGCTCCTGTCTGATGCAGAAGAGACTGCCACAAAACTACTTATCACGGACTGCCTTCAGCAAAGTAGCCAGTCGCGCAACCAACGAGGGCTTGACCGGGCCGCTTCCCTCCGAGAAAGAGGGTAGCTGGGCGCTCAGCTTTTCCTTCGCCGTTTCCAAGTTGCCTGCTACCCCTGTCAACTGATCTGAAGCAGGCAAAGAGGGAGCAATAGCCGCTGGGCCCTCCCAAGGGCTGATGAGTCCCAGCTTGGCCAAGCGAGCACAGGCATAGCGAACTTCCAGCAGATCTGCACCCAACGCCCGGGCCACGTCAGTTAGCCTGCGCGAAGGCGAAACCTGCTCTAGGATCCCCCACTCCAAGGCAGAGAGCTTGTACAAGGGCAGCTCGGTGCTGGTGCGCCAGAAGTAGCTATCTGGTTGGGGCAAGTCTTCTTCCGGACGCTGATCCCACTTGATCTGCTGCAGCGCTTCTAGAACTGCAGCGGTGGCACTTTTGCTCAAGCCCGTCATCTCTCGATAAGGCATGGGTACGCCGGTCAGGAAACTGAACTGCCCCGCTTCCAGGGCAAAGAGGCAGTAGAGACCCACCTGGAGCTGATGGCGAAAGAGCTTGGCCAAATCTGCAGGCGAGATCAACCCCTGCCGCTGTAAACAGCGCCCCAAAGGCTCTTGCGCACCACAGAAGGAAGCCAACTTTTCCACGACCCGATCGCTAACAAGAGCGGAACGGGCTAACAACCTCTCTAAGCGGTGCTCCTCTTCGGGGGGCAGAGTAGCAATGACCCGACCTTGATAAAACCAGATTTTGTAGATGCCGTTTGGGGCCCAGATGGAAAGTTGCCCTGTTTTGCTGCCCCTTTCAACTAGCTGCAACAAGTCAGGCAGAGAAAATTCCCGGAGGTCTCCGACTATGGCCATGGCCAGCCTCCCTCGCGTAGTGTTTTAGGGATCCCCGCAGCCCATCCTATGCTCGACCAAATATTTTCCCCGGACAACTGTGCAGTAGCGGAAAAGGCTGACTTTCCCGCTACCCGACCTGGCAGCAGTTACACTGAATCCCGAGTCGTTGACTCGACCAGCTATTTCTCGCGAATGCTCCTAAGAAGCATGGAGAGGCGGCTGACCAAGGAGGGCTTAACCGGCTCCCTTGTCTCTCCAAGGTTATTTGCTCCCGAAGCCTTAGAAGTGCCCACCAGAGAAGGCTGAGGCATAGCTATTGGGCCTTCACAGGGAGCGATGAGTCCAAGCTTAGCTAAGCGCGCGCAGGCATAGCGCACCTCCAACAAATCAGCCCCCAATGCCCGCGCTAGATCAGCTAGCTTGCGGGAAGGAGAGACCTGCTCCAAGATCGACCACTCCAGCGGCGAAAGCTTGTATAGAGGAAGCTCAAGGCTGGTGCGCCAGAAGTAGCTGTCCGGCTGAGGCAAGTTTTCTTCCCGACGTTGATCCTGCTTCAGCTGCTGCAGCCCTTCCAAAACTACGGCCGAAGCCTCCTTGCTTAAGCCAGTCATCTCTTGATAGGGCAACGGTACGTTGGGTAAGAAGCTGAACTGGCCCGCTTCCAAGGCAAAGAGGCAGTAGAGCCCCACTTGCAGTTGATGGCGAAAGAGCTTGACCAAATCTACAGGGGAGATCAACCCTTGCTGCTGCAGGCAACGCCCCAGAGGTTCCTCCAGACCCCTGGCAACCAACTGGCTAATCACCTGGCTGTCCACTAGCCTAGAGCCAGTCAGCAGGTTTTCCAAGCGATGCTTTTCTTCAGGGGGCAAAGCGGCAATCACCCGGCCTTGATAGAGCCAGATGCGGTAGATACCATTGGGCGCCCAGACAGACAATTGCCCCGATTTCTTACCCTTCTCCATCAAATGCAATAGGTCGCCCAGGGAGAATTCCTGAAGATCCCCTAGCATTGCCATACTTTTACTCCCCTTGCCCCTCTAGGATCAGTTTCTCCAGTATTTTCACGGATCTTGCTCTGTTAGGCAAAAAACCAAAGAGTGCCCTCATGGGCTAGTCTGGACTTAATCATAAGCCCAGGTTGCAAAAGATTAAAGCTGATGCATTTTTTAGTCAGAGTTAGTCGAACTTGCTAAATTTTCCTAACTTGTATGCAGCAGTTGCCATGTCAGAAGCTCGGTAAAAACTCGGAAGATTAACAAATATTTAACAATCAATGTTCGGTTGTTCGCAGCCTCTAACACTTTTTAGCTGTAGCTACTCGAAAATTCACGGGGCACAAATGTTCTCCTCAAGAGAATCGAATTGAGGGTTACACTGAGGGAGCTCAAGGCCATGAGACCCCCAGCCATTGCCGGGCTCAGGCCAATGCCAAAGGCGGGCAGGAGCACCCCTGCTGCCAGCGGGATCCCCAGCAGGTTGTAGCCAATAGCCCAGAGGAGGTTTTGCTGGATCTTCTGAAAGGTGGCGCGGCTGAGACGGATGGCTTCCACGACGTCCCAGAGGCGGTTGCGCATGAGGATGATATCGGCAGTCTCCAGAGCGGCAGCAGTAGCAGAGTGCAGGGCAATGCCCACATCGGCCTGGGCTAAAGCCGGTGCATCGTTGATGCCATCGCCCACCATGGCAACTCTCTGGCCCTGGGCCTGCAGATCTCGGATGACTTGAGCCTTGTCGGCTGGCTGCACCTCGGCGATGACGCGGATCCCTGGCACCTGCAAAGCTTGGGCCACCTGGTGAGCCACCTCGGCTCGATCCCCAGTCAGTAAGACCACCTGTAGGCCCATTTTCTGGAGCTGTTGCAGCGTTGCCTGGGCATCAGGCCGCAAGGGATCCTGGGCCGCCAGCAGCCCTGCCAGGGATCCCTCTACAGCCACGCCCACCACCGTTTTGCCAGCTTGTAGCAACACCTCGGCTTGGGCCTGCGCTGGAGGGGAAATCGGGATCCCCAGGGTAGCCAGCCCCTCGAGGGAGGCCAAGATAACCTGCTTTCCTTCCACCCGCGCCGAGGCTCCCACTCCCGCCTGGGTGTAAAACTCGTCGGCAGAAAGCAGGGGCAGTCCTTGCTCGCGGGCGGCTCCCAGGATGGCTTGGGCTAGAGGATGGCAAGTGCCGCTTTCCACGGTGGCCGCCAGCTGCAGCAGCCGAGCCGGATCCAGGGAGGGGTCGAGGGCAAGGCAATCCGTCAGGTGCGGATCCCCCTGGGTGAGGGTGCCGGTTTTGTCGAAGACGACTGTTTGCAAGCGGTGAGTCTTCTCCAGGACGTCGCCGCCGCGGATGAGCAGTCCCCGCTCCGCTCCCAGGCCGGTGCCTACCAGAATGGCTGTCGGCGTGGCCAATCCCAACGCACAGGGGCAGGCCACCACCAGCACCGAGATGGCCAGCTTAAGGCTGAGGAGCAGGGGAGTTGAAGGAGGGGGGTGATCCCCCAGGTGCAGGTAGGAGTGGAGGCCAACGCCCATCAGGATCTCGCTTCCCCAAAGAGGGATCCCGATCCAGTACCAGAAGGCGAAGATGAGAAAGGCTAGCGCCACTACGCCGTAGGTGAAGTAGCCGGCCACCCGGTCGGCCAGGCCCTGGATGGGGGCCTTGCGGGCTTGGGCTTCCTCCACTAGCCGGATAATCTGAGCCAGGATGGTGTCTTTCCCAGTGCGCGTAGCCCGACACAGCAGCACTCCCGATTGGTTGACCGTCCCGGCCACAACCGGATCCCCTGGCTGTTTGAGCACGGGTAGGGATTCCCCGGTGAGCATGCCCTCGTTGACCATGGCCTGGCCGGCAATAACCTCTCCATCCACCGGGATCTGTTCGCCAGCGCGCACCTGCAGCCAATCCCCTACCTGAACTTGTTCAACGGGGCACCATTCTCCTTCCTGGGATACCCAGTCGGATCCCAGCCCTTTCTGGGCTCGCAGCCGGCGAGCTGAGGTGGGACACAGGCTCACCAAAGCCTGCAAACTGCTAGCAGCCCGCAGACGGCTCTGCTGTTCCAGCGCCCGTCCCAGCAAGATGAAGCTAAGTAGCATCACCGGCTCGTCGAAGAAGCACTCCCAACCCACCTGCGGGGCCAACAGCCCCACCAAACTGGCCAGGTAGGCGGATCCGGATCCCAGGGTAACTAGCGTGTTCATGTTGGGAGCTAGCCGCCGCGCCGCCCGCCAGCCGTCCAGGACAATGCCCCGAGCTGGGCCAAGAAAAGTCAACGTCGCCAACCCCCAGTGCAGCCAGACGTCGTTGAGAACGGGCAAGCCCAAACGGGTGAACAGATCCAGGTGGCTAGCGGCAGAGACCAGCAGCAAAAAAGCGGCGGCGAGGGCCTGGCGAATTTGGTCTTGGGTTTGCCGCCGCTGCCGGGCCAGGGGATCCGCGGGCGCGTCCAGGGCCTTTTCGCCCGCTACCAAGGGGGCCTGATTTTGGGGAAAAGTGCTGGGAAACCCCGCCTCTGTCAAGATCCGGGCCAGCGGTTCTGGGTCAGGCTGGATCCCGGGGGCCAATTCCACAAGGGCCGACTCGGTAACCAAGTTAACCCTGGCCTTGACCACTCCAGGCTGGCTTAGGAGCAGCTGCTCAACGGTCCGGACGCAGCCAGCACAACTCATCCCCCCTACTTGGAGCAGCAGGGATCCGTTCCCAGCCAATTCTGAGGGCCTATCCTCCACAACGGGCTTGGCTGGCTGGGTTTCTTCCCCAGGGTGCGGCGCCTCTGCAGGGGCCATTACCGGGACTCCCTCGACCTCGCTTTTTGGCGCCATCGGCAAAATCAGGAATGAGGGGTACTCTCCCCATCCTAACGCTGGGATCCCCGCCACTACCCCCTTTGAACTCGCCGCTCAAACTCCTCGCGGGTGGCATCCACCAGTTGCACTGCCTCTGGATAGAGATTGGGGTGGTTTTGCTTGAGCCAACTCAGGAGGCGCGCCAACTGGGCTGTGCAGAGATCCAGATCGGCCTGAAAAATCACCGCCGCCGCCATGTGCTGGGCATACTCAGGCGGGTGGCCTCTTTGGGTTAGCTCTGCAGTCAGGGCAGCCAGAGCCTGCTGACGAATCGAGGGCAAGGGGCCTTCGGGGGTGGACATGGGCAAGATCCCCTAGTCGGCGGAATAGCGGCGCAGGGCCAGGGTCACGTTGTGCCCCCCAAATCCGAAGGCGTTGACCAAGGCCACGTCAACAGCCATCTGCCGCGCCTTATGGGGGACAAAGTCCAGCCCTTCGCACTCGGGGTCGGGGTTATCCAAGTTGAGGGTGGGGGGAACCCAGCCGTGGTAGATGGCTAGGGCTGTCGCTACGGTGGCAATGCCGCCTGCTCCCCCCAACAGGTGGCCGGTCATGGACTTGGTGGCGCTGATGGCTAGGCGAGGGGCATGCTCACCAAAAACTGCCCTGATGGCCTGCACCTCGGCAACATCCCCCACAGGCGTGCCGGTGGCATGGGCGTTGATGTGCTGCACCTGGTCAGGCTGGATCCCGGCATCTTTAAGGGCTAGCCGCATCGCACGGGCGGCACCTTCGCCAGCGGGGGCGGGGTTGGTGATGTGGTGGGCGTCGCAGGTGAGGCCGTAGCCGACGATCTCGGCATAGATCTTGGCGCCGCGGGCGCGAGCATGCTCCAGCTCCTCCAGCAGCAGGATCCCTGCCCCTTCCCCCATGACAAAGCCATCCCGATCCCGGTCAAAGGGCCGGCAGGCCTGCTCCGGGGCGTGGTTGCGGGTGGAAAGAGCTTTCATGGCGCTAAACCCGGCCACCGACAGAGGGGTTACGGCTGCCTCCGTACCCCCCGCAATCACAGCCTGTACCTCTCCCCGCTGCAGGAGCCGGAAGGCATCACCAATGGCGTTGGAGCCGGAAGCACAGGCTGTTACCGTACAGAAATTGGGCCCCTTGGCGCCAAAGTGAATGGCCACGTGGCCTGCTGCCATATTGGCAATCATCATCGGCACCATAAAGGGGCTGCAGCGATCTGGCCCTTTCTGGAGATAAAGGGTCTGCTGCTCTTCCAAGACCCGGATGCCGCCGATGCCGCTGCCCAGCACCACCCCCACCTGCTCAGCATTGAGATGGGTAATCCGAAATTGGGCATCCTCTAGGGCCTGCTGAGTGGCAGCCAACGCCAGGTGGACAAAGCGGTCAGTGCGCTTGACATCCTTGCGATCTAGGTAGTCGAGGGGATCAAACCCCTTCACCTCCCCAGCAATGCGGCACTCGTGGCGGGAGGCGTCGAAGTGGGTAATTGGCCCAATGCCAGAGCGCCCTGCCAGCAAGCCCTGCCAAAACTCAGCAGGAGAATTGCCAAGCGGGGTTATTGCCCCCAGCCCCGTGATGACGACGCGACGCTTGGAGGGGAGTGGAACGGACATAGGAGCAAGGGCAGGATCTGTAGACAACGCTAAATCAGGGGAAGGCCCCCCTCCTCCCGCAGGTTAGGCAGCTTTCTTCTTGGAGAGGATGTAGTTGACGGCATCCTGCACAGTGGCAATGCCCTGAGCGTCCTCATCGGGGATCTCTAGATCGAACTCCTCCTCGAAGGCCATGACCAGCTCGACCGTGTCGAGGCTGTCAGCCCCTAGGTCGTTCTGGAAATTGGCTTCCAGGGTTACTTTGTCGTCTTCCACTCCCAGCTGCTCGGACACAATCTTGCGAACACGCTGGTAAACTTCCTCGGCGCTCATGCTTGGAACCCTAGAGTCTCTTAGCTATGGCTATCGAAGCACCCCCTATTGTATCGGAGAAAGGTTCTCCTCTTACGGAGCTCTACCCGCTTTTTGGGCCGCAGAGGGGGGAGGTGGCTTTTCCGGTTCCAGAAAGAGCAGCTAGGATAGTCAACTGCACCTCAAGTTGGATTCTCAAGGAGAACCTGCTTCCATGCCGCGCGCTTACGAAACGATGCTGATTGTGCGCCCCGACCTCTCGGAGGAACCCCTCGCCCAACTCCTTAGCGAACAGGAGTCTCTCTTGCGAGAAAACGGGGCAACTGAGCTAGAAATGACCAACCGTGGCAAGCGCCGCTTCGCCGGGTTTGAGATGAAGAAGTTTAAGGAAGGACTGTACATCCAGGTCAACTACAAGGCCGAGCCGAAGACAGTGGCCACCTGGGAGAAGAATCTGCGCATCAACGAGAACGTCCTGCGCTACATGACCCTGCGCCTGGATTGAGTCGACAGAATCCCGGCCAGAGCACAGACTAGAAATATAAGGCCCTAGCAAACTTCCCGTGGCTTTGTTATGAACTCGATTGTTTTGATGGGGGAGGTAGCGAGCGAGCCAGAGCTGCGCTACACACCTGACAACTTGGCAGTTGCCTCTTTGCTCTTGCGCTTCCCCAGCTTGCGCCCAGAGGAGCCGCCCTACCAGGTGCGGGTTTCCTCTTTTGGGGAGCTGGCCCAGCGGGTGGTGGATACCTGTCGGGTGGGGGATCAGATCACGGTAGAGGGTCAGCTGCACATGAATGTGGTGGAGCGAGAGGGACGCAAGGAAAAGCTGGCGGAGATTACTGCCCGCCGCATTCATCAACTCAGCTCTGCTCGCGTTCTCTCCCTCACCGAGATGGGCGAGTCAAGCGGGGAGCCTGGGGAAGAAGATGCCGCCCCTCCGCTCAACCCAGACGAGGTTCCGTTCTAGCCCTAGGGATCTCCTACTTGGCTAGGTAAGGGGGTTTAGGTTTCGCCCGCCCCCCAGGAGGATAGGTTGCTCCTTATTGCCAAGAGAGACTCATGCGGTCGAGGAAATCGGTATGTTCAAAAGGATTCTGGTGGCAGTGGATCGGTCGGAGCTGAGCGAAGGGGTATTTCAAGGGGCTCTGCAGGTGGCAAAAGCCATGCAGGCCGAGATGATGATCCTCCATGTTCTGTCTCAGGAAGAGCCCGGTGCCCCAGAGCCCCCTATGATTCTGGGCATGGATTACAGCTCTGCTCTCAGTGCCGAGCTGTGGCAGTCCTACCGGGAGCAGTGCGCCATTTTCGAGCAAAACCAGATGAACTATCTGCGCTCGCTGGCGGAAAAAGCGACTGAGGAGGGAGTTCGGGCTGAATGCAACCTCAGCTACGGCAGCCCTGGCCGGGTTATCTGCGACTTGGCCCGCTCCTGGAAAGCCGACCTCATCGTGGTGGGTCGCCGTGGCTACTCTGGGCTAAGCGAGCTGTTTTTGGGCAGCGTCAGCAACTACGTGCTCCACCGCGCCCCCTGCTCAGTTCTCACCATCCAGGGGGAGACCCTGAAGAAGGGATCCCAGCCCCAGGCAAACCAGGTGGCTGCCCCGCCCTCCTAGGGCGAAGCGGTGGGAGCAGGCGTTCCTTCCTCTGCCCCTTTCTCCTCCAGAAGACGCTTGACCTCTGTTTCAATGCTGTTGAAGGTGCTAAGGTCAAGCACAGCGATATCGGGCTGGCGGCTGCTGCGAGCGTAGGCCCGCAGGCCAGCAGAGCTTAGGCTCAGGGTCAAGGGCTCCTGCTCCGTCTCAGGCTTGGGTGTAATGTCAAGGGTAAGGTCGGGAGCAGCTAGGGCCTTTTGAGCGTCGGGATCGGTTGCGGGCACGAACTCCTTGGCGCGGGCAGCGTTGAGGCTGGCAAAGAGGGAGCTGAGGTTGACTACCTGGCCGGGCCGTTCTGGGTTTTCCCAGCGCACCTCCAGGGATCCCTTCTCCTGGGGCAGAGGGTTGAGGGTAACTCGCTCCTCCAGCAACTCCAGGGTAACTTGACCTACCTGGTTGGGGTTGAGGCGGGCGAGGCGGTGATCCCGCAGCTCCTCTAGGTCAGCGCGGAGGATGTCGGCAGTGCTGGTGAGGAGGGTAGCCACCGCCGGGTGCTCAGAGGTGATGACGTACACTTGGCCCTCTTTTTCCGAGCCCAAGGCTACGCTCAGGGTTTTGCCGTCCTTAAGCTCAACGGTTAGCTGGGCAGAAGGCTGCTCCAGACCATAGGAAGCTAGCTCCGCCTTGGTTTCAGCCGGAAACTCCACCGCTTGCAGGCGAGACAGCGTACTGAGCAGACGGTCGACATTGAGGTCATCAGCAGGCAGCACCCGGGGCTCGACGATCTGCCAAGTCTCTTCCTGCCGCTGCAAACGGACGACCTCTGCCTCGGCTAGTTGCACTTGGAGAGAGTTCACCGCTGCCCTATCAAAGCTCAGCAGGGTTTTGTCCCGCAAAGCCAAGAGGGAAGGCAGCAGGGATCCCTTTTGGCTGCTGGCAAGAAGCACTACTTTTCCCCCTTCGGGCTGGGCGTAGAAGCCGGAGCCGTCGAAGTTGTCATTGCCGATGGCCAGCCGGTAGGGCTCCCCTTCTTTGGGGAAGAGGGCAATCTGCTGGCGCGGCTGATCCAGGCCAAAAGCAGCTAGATCGTTAGCTTCCTCCAAGGTTAGCTGAGGCGTGAGGCGGGAGAAGGTGTTGAGCAACTGCTCCACCGGGAAGTCCAGCGCCGCTGACTGGATAGGCTGGCGGATGCGCCAACGGGATCCCTTTTCTCCTTCCGGGGTCCGCTCCAGGAGGATAACTTCTGGCTGGCTGTCTTTCTGCTGGCGGATCTCGATGCGGGCAATGGTGTCGGGGGCAAAGTGGAAGAGCCGCGCCCGCTCCGCCTGCTGCTGCTGGCGCAGTTGCTGAAAGCTGTCAAGGAGGAAATACCCCAGAAGAGCAGCCACTGCCAAGCCCAAGAGAATCCAAGTGCTGCGCTTGAACATGCTTGTCCTCCTCCCGCTCTACCGCCTTTGCCACCAGAGCACGGCTCCCGATCCCAACGCCACCAGCGGCAGCAGCACTGTTGATCCCAGGATCAGCCAGCGGAAGTTTTGTTCCGTCAACGTGAGACGGCGGTCGGTAATGGACTTGGGGCGGATGGAGATTTGTTCCGTTCGCTCAGCAAGCCAGTTGAGGGTGTTGAGGAAAAGATCGCGGTTGCCCTGCTGCCGCAAGTTGCCGTTGAGGGCAAAGTTGACGTTGCCAACCACCACCAAGCGGGCCTCTGGCGGCGCCTCCTGGGATTCTGACTCCTTCTTCTCGCTATCTAGGCGGCGGGTTAGGGCTACGCCGAGGGTTAGGGGGCCGGGCTGGTCTTGATCTGGCTCAAACTGCAGTGGGCCGCTTTCCAGATTGGGGCTGGTTTCCCCCCAGCTCTGGGGGCTGCTGCGCAGCAGAGGGGTAGCTTGGATCCCTTGCCGCTCTTGGGTTTCCACCGAGCGAGCTAGAGGGAAAAGGGTCATCAGCCGCTGGGCAGCTAGCGGGGCAGTGATGGGGTGATCCCCGTAGTCCGTAACCAAGGCTACGGCTGGCCCTGTCCCCAGAAGCTGGCTGATGCTGCTGACCTCCAGGATGAGGTCATCCTTTAGAACCACGCCCCACTCTTGCAGCAAGGGATCCAGGCCGGCATCCACCCGCGGCCCAATCAAGACCAGCAGCCGCCCTCCCTTGGCGAGATAGTCCTGCAGCTTCTCCACCTCGCCAGGAAACAGAGCCCGCTGCGGCCCCGCCAACACCACTACATCCGCCTCCTCGGGGATCTCGGCCTGGACAAGGTTCAAGGGCTCCACTCGATAGCCCTCCTGCTTGAGAGCGGCCACCGCCTGGGCCAGGGTTGGGGTGCCCTCTCGAGCTTCTAGGCTTACTTCCCCATGTCCCTGGACAAAATAGGCCACCACCTCGCCGCGGTTGACTACCTTGGCCAGCACCGGGGTGAGCTTACTCTCCAACTCAGGGGCGGGTGGCTGGGGCAGTTGCTGGCGGCTGTTTCCAGCTTCCACCACCAGCGTGTTGTTCTGGGTTACCTGCAGCCGCTGGACGGTGAGAGGATCGCGGTTGGGATCGACGAACTCAAACTGGAAGCGGTCGGGGTTGAGGCGGCGGTAGCGCTCCAGCTGTTCCCGCAGGTTGGGATCGGGAGCGGTGGTTACCGCCCAGACTTTAACAGGTTGCGCCAGTCCCTGCACCAGCTGCCGGGTCTGAGGCGACAGGGTAAACAGGCCCTCCTCGGTGAGATCCAGGCGCAGGTCGTAGCGCACCGCCACCACATTCACCAGCACCAGAATGACGGCCATAGCCGCCACCGCCACCAGGATGTTGGCGTTGGCTTGAGTAGAGCGCAGGCCCAGGAAGACGCCGACTTCCCGTTGGTGGGTGAGGCCCCACACCACCACTAGGGCCAGGCCTGCTGCCAGCAGGCTCAGCGGCACAGCCGTCCAGCCCGTGAGGATAGCCCCCACCACCAGCCCAATGGCGATGACGCCCAGCCCAAGGATCCCCGTCCAATCTGCAAGTACCCGCCAATCCTTCATCGGCGCACGCCTCCCAGGACAACCCTAGCCTTGCTGCCAGCGCAGGCTTTCCACCGCTTGCACCGTGGCAAACAACCCCAGCAGGATGATGCTGAGGAAAAGGACGATGCTACTGCTGCTGAGGATCCCTTGCACCCAGTTGCTGTACTGCTGCAGCAGCGAGACATGCCGCAGGGTAGCGGCAATCCACGTGTTTTCCTGGCCCGCTGCAGCGTCGATGACCCAAAGCAGCAGGATGAGCCCAAAGGTGGCCACTGCAGCAATGAGGGTGCTGTCGGTTAGGGAAGAGATGAACAACCCCAAAGCCATGACGCTGCCGGCCAGCAGAGCAAGCCCCACATAGCCCATCAGGGTTAGGCGGTAGTCCACTGCTGGGTTAGAACTGCTCAGCACCAGCACGTGGTAAACCAGCGGCGGCAGCAGCAAGGTAATGAAGAACACCCACACCGCCAGCCACTTGCCCAGGGCCACCTCCAGGTTGGTAATGGGGGAAGTGGCCAGCAGCTCCATGGTGCCCCGCCGCCGCTCTTCGGCATAGGAGCTCATGGTGAAGATGGGCAATAGAAATAAGGAAAGGGTGCCCAGCAGATTGAGAAACTGCTGCGACAGGATGGTGGCAGCATCAAAAGGGTTCTCCTGGCCAAACTGGGCAAACAGATCCACCTGCTGGGAAAAATTGATGACCCGCACCAAGATGTTGACAAAGAAAAACCCTGCCAGCCCCCAAAACACTGCCGCCACCACATAGGCAATGGGGGAGGTGAAGTAGCCGCGCAGCTCTTTGCGGAAAATGGCAACCACGCCGTTCATGCCGCTTCCTCCAACGCGCCTGCTGCTTCCTCTTGGGTGGTGAGCTGCAGGAAAATTTCTTCCAGAGAAGCCTGAGGACGGCCAATCTCGTAGAGGTCGAGCCCTGCCTGCACCAGAGCCCTGGCCACCTCTGGGATCCAGCCCTCTGCGGAAGCATTGCTCTTGAGCTGCAGCTGCCAACGAGGGGGATCCGCGGCCAAGGGCTGTACACTTACCACCTCCACGTGCAGCAGGTTCTGCAGGGCTGCTCGAATGGCCGCTTCCTCGGCTGCCCCCACCACCAGCTTTGCCTGCTGCCGATCCTGCAGCTGAGCCGTCAGCTCAGCGGGCGTGCCGACAGCTGCCACCTGGCCGCGGTTGATAATCACCACCCGGTCGCAGGTCATGCTGACCTCCGGCAGGATGTGGGTGGAGAGGATGATGGTGTGCTCTCCTGCCAGGCTTTTGATCAGGTTGCGCACTTCGATAATCTGCTTGGGATCCAGCCCAATGGTGGGCTCGTCGAGGATGATCACCGGCGGGTCGTGCACCAGAGCTTGGGCCAGACCCACCCGCTGCTTGTACCCCTTGGAGAGCTTGCGGATAAGGGTGTGGCGCCTGTCTTCCAGACTGCAGCGGCGGATGACCTCGTCTACTCGCCTAGGTCGGTCACCGGCACTGACCCGCTTGATCTGGGCCACAAAGTGCAGGTAGGCCTCCACCGTCATATCGGGGTAGAGGGGCGGGTTTTCCGGCAAATATCCAATGCGCTGCCGCACCGCCATCGGGTTTTCGTGCACATCAAACCCAGCCACCCGCGCCGTTCCTTCCGTAGCAGGTAGATACCCTGCCAAAATGCGCATCGAGGTGGTCTTGCCGGCGCCGTTGGGCCCCAAAAACCCCATGATCTCGCCGGCATTGACCTGGAAAGAAATATCGCGGATGGCGGTAAAGCGGCCGTAGGTTTTGCTGAGGTGCTCCACTTCAATGGCAGCTCTGGCTACTGGAGCCGTGGGTAAACCGGTCATTGGCGCTTCCTCGCCTAGAGAGTTAGCGGCAGCTGTTGGCCTAGAAGGCCTAAGGCAGACGCCGAGGCCATCTGCAAACTTAGCATAGCGACGCTCAGCAGGAGCACAGGGGATCCCCATCCCCCTTTTGGTGGGGACTCAAGGCGCCAGGGATCCCCACTCCTCCAGCCCCAAGACCCGGCTCTCCCCAGGGCGGGCCGCTACCACCTCCCCAATGGGGAAGGCTTCGGGGAGCAAGGACCTCACCCGATTCTCCTCCTCAGGAGGGATCACCAGCACGTAGCCCACCCCCAAGTTGAAGGTGTTGAACATCTCCAAGGTTTCCACCTGGCCCTGTTCCTGCAGCCAGAGAAACTCCGGCGGAACTTGCCAACTGTGGGGCTCTATCCGCGCCGCCTGGTCAGGAGCCAAACAACGGGGCAGGTTTTCCGGGATGCCGCCGCCGGTGATGTGGGCCATGCCGTGGAGCTTGACCCCTGCTGCCTGGAGTTTCTGCACTGCCTGGACATAGATGCGGGTGGGGGTGAGAAACACCTCTGCCAACGGTCGATCCCAGCCAGGGGGTTGGTAATCCCAAGGCCAGCGCCGCTCGGCCACAATGTGCCGCACCAGGCTAAAGCCGTTGCTGTGGAGGCCGCTGCTGGGCAAGGCCCACAGCCGATCCCCCAACTGCACCCGCGCCGTGTCTAGGATATCTGCCTTGTCCACGATCCCGACACAAAATCCTGCCAGGTCGTACTTTCCAGGCAGGTAAAATCCCGGCATCTCCGCCGTCTCCCCTCCCAGCAGTTGGCATCCGGCTTCCTGGCAGCCCGCTAAGATGCCATCGATGACTTGCCAAAGGGCTTCCAGCTCCAGCTTGCCAGTGGCAATGTAGTCCAGGAAAAACAGCGGCCTGGCTCCCACCGTCAGCACATCGTTGACACACATGGCCACCAGGTCGATGCCGACGCCGCGGTGCTGCCCCCACTGCTGGGCAATCTCCAGCTTGGTCCCCACTCCATCGGCAGCGGCAACCAGCACCGGGGCAAGGTAGCCCTTTGGCAACTCAAACAAGCCGGCAAAGCCGCCAATGCCCCCCAAAAGTCCTGGGGAACCTGCACCAAACCGCTCAACGCGCTCCCGAATCCCTTGGACAAAAGCGCGTCCGCGAGCGATGTCAACCCCTGCTGAGCGGTAGTCCAAGATGCCGAAAGGCCTTGTGATAACTGGGCTTGGGCTTTTGCGCCTGGGCGGGCAAACCCGTCACCTCAAAAATCCATGGTACATTAACTTCCGTTGTTTTAACCCTCGCGTTGGAAGTTGGACGAGTTGAAGAGGAGCGCAGCCTCATGCGAACTCAAAAATGGCTCGGACAGGGACTGGCTCCTGCCCCCAAGCTGGGCTTGGTTAGCTGTCTCTGTGTCACAGCCTTGAGCTGGCCCGTGGGCCTGCTGAGTGAGGCAAGGGCCCAAGCGTCAGCCCGCAGGGGATCCGCCCCCACCCACGCAACAGAGTTACCGCTGGAAAATCCTTCGCTCTCCCCTGCCGCCGATCTGGTCTTTGCTCCCCAGTCCAAGGCTTCCCTTCCCGCAAAACTTGGCACCTTGAACCTGCAGGACTTTTCCCCTCAGGCAAGTTTCTCCCCGCTACCTGAAGAGCCTATCCTCAAGATTGGCGAACAGCAGCAGCCTGCTCTTCAACCCATTGCCACCCTCTACTCCTACGCAATGGACGGGCGGCAGGCAGTAACCGTCTATGTGCGGGACTTGCCCATCGTCACCTTTATCGAGCACCCTCGCTTGGAGCCGCCGCTGCTCCGGGCCAGTTCTCTGGTGGCCCAGCTCAACCAAATGGCGCAGGGATCCTTGAAAGACACCACCATCACCCTAGCTTGGACGGAGTTCCAAGGCGGGGATCCCCTCTATGCCGTTCAGGTCAACGACCAGGAACTGTTGCGCATTGACGAGGGCGTGCTGCTGGTGGATAGCCAACGCCCAGTGGATACCGCTCTTTTGGCCGCCAATCGGCTGCGCCGGCTGTTGCTGGATGCCCCTCCTCTCCCCGCTCCCACCTTGCCGCAGCTTGCCACTCTACCTGCCAAGGCCGCTGCTCAGCCGCCGCAAAGGACAGCTCAGCAGGATCCCCTTTTCACGGTCGAGCGAGTGCAGGAAGGGATCGCCTCCTGGTACGACCTGCACCCCACTCGGCAGGAGATGACGGCAGCCCACCCTACTCTGCCCTTCGGGACCGAGGTGCGGGTAACCAACCTGAAAAATGGCCGCCAGGCAGTGGTGCGCATCAACGATCGCGGCCCCTTTATCCCAGGTCGGATCATCGACCTCTCCTTGCGGGCGGCAGAAGCCCTGGGCATGGTCCGCGCAGGACTTGCCCCAGTGCGCCTGGAAGTGCTACGGCGCCGCTAGTTAGTGGAACATGCTGCTGACAGAGCTATCTTCGTGGATACGCCAGATGGCTTCCCCTAGGACACTGGCCACCGAAAGGATGGTGAGGCCGGGAAACTGCTTCTCTGGAGGAACAGGAATGGTGTTGGTGACAATCACCTCTTCAAAGAGGCCACCCCGTAGGCGCTCAATAGCGGGATCGGAAAAGACGGGATGGATGGCACAGGCGTAAACTGCCTTGGCTCCTGCCTTGCGCAGCAACTTTGCCCCTTCAGAGATAGTGCCCGCCGTGTCGATCATGTCATCCACAAGGATGGCAATCTTGCCCCGCACGTCGCCGATGAGGTTCATGACCTCCACATCGTTGTGGGCCTGGCGGCGCTTGTCAATGATAGCTAGCGGAGCTTCCTTGAGCTTTTTGGCAAAAGCCCGAGCCCGGGCCACGCCGCCCACGTCAGGAGACACAACCACAATGTCTTCCTCCAGCAGGCCCTTTTCCTTGAGGTAGGCCTGAAGAACCGGCTGGGCATAGACGTGGTCAAGGGGGATGTCGAAGTAGCCCTGGATCTGGGCCGAGTGCAGATCCATGGCCAGCACCCGGTGGGCTCCCGCCTGAGTGATCATGTTGGCCACCAGCTTGGCGGTGATGGCTTCCCGCCCTGCAGTCTTGCGGTCGGCGCGGGCGTAGCCGTAGTAGGGCAAAACGGCAGTGATCTGGCGGGCAGAGGCGCGGCGGCAGGCGTCAATGATCACCAACAGCTCCATGAGGTGATCGTTGACTGGGCGGCAGGTGGGTTGGATTAAGTAAACATCAGCGCCGCGAATTGACTCCTGGATTTGAATGTACAGCTCGCCATCGGCAAAGCGCTTGCGCAGGATTGGCCCTAGATCCAAGCCCAAATAGCGAGCTACCTCCTGGGCCAGGGCTGGATTGGCACTGCCGGAAAATATCTTCAGTCGGTTGCTCTCAGAAACAGGCGGCGGCGGGGAGGGACGAAGAAAGGGGGCAGAGCGAACCACAGATCGGTGTTGAACTCGTCCGTAGTAGCGCCCGAAGGCATGCTTCGCTATCGTAGCATCAGCTTTTCCCCCCTCAGCAACTAGGTTGAAGTCGCTCTAGGATGGAGAAAGTTTGCAGGGAGGAAAGCCATGCCTTCACTTGCCAATCAGGTGGTGCTGATTACGGGGGCCTCTGCCGGCATTGGGAAGGCCGTCGCCCTGGAAGCAGCCAAACGCGGAGCTTGCCTGGTGCTAGCGGCCCGCCGCGCGAAGCTGCTGCAAGAGGTCAAAACCTTGGTGGAGAAGCACGGAGTAGAGGCGCTGGCAGTGCCCACCGACATGGCCGATACCGCCCAGGTGGAGGCGCTGGCCCAAAAGGCCCTAGAGCACTTTGGCCGAGTGGACATCCTGGTCAACAACGCCGGCTACGGCCAAATGGGGCCCGTGGAAGAGGTGGATGTGGCGGCGATGCGGCGCCAGTTTGAGGTCAATGTGTTTGGCCTGCACGCCCTTACCCGCGCCCTCTTGCCCCAAATGCGGGAACGGGGCAGCGGCCGCATCCTTAACCTCAGCTCCGTGGCTGGCCAGATCTCGATGCCCTTCAGCGGCGTCTACAACGCCACCAAGTTTGCCGTGGAGGCCCTCAGCGATGCCTTGCGGGTGGAAGTAGCTCCCTTTGGCATCAAGGTTATTGTGATCGAGCCGGGGCCGGTGGCCACCGAGTTTAGCCGCGTGGCTGAAGAGACCTTTGCTGCCGTTGTCAATCCCAACGGCCCCTACAAGCCCATCTTGGACAAGGCCGCCGAGCTGGCCCGCTCTTTTCACAGAATGGCCTGGCCAGTGGAAAAGGTGGTAGAGCCGATCCTACGGGCCATGACCGACCCTCATCCTTCCGACCGCTACACTGCTTTTACAGGCGGCAAGTTGGCTCTGGGGCTGATGCGGCTAATGCCGGCCGCTCTGGCTGACGCTATGTGGCGACGTGTCTATGGCCTCCCTATCTCGGCCCCGGTGCCCGCTAGGGCAAAGGAACCTACTGCCGCCGGGATCCCCTAGCCTCTGTGGGGTTGTGCCTGGTAGGAGCAAGAGGTTAAGTTTGTTAAAGGACTTTTAATGATGGGGTGTCCTTCTTCCCTATGAACAAGCTGCTTTCCCCCCAGCGCTGGTTGATGGCTCTTGTGCTGGGCTTTTGTCTCTGGCAGGGCTTTAGCCTAGATCCTGCTCACGCCGCCTTGGCCTCTGCCCTTACCTACGACCGCTTCTTGCGCTATGTCGAGGAGGGGCGCGTTACCGATGTGCGCCTTCTAGACAACAACCTGGTGGCAGAAGTTACGGCTATCGATCCCCAGACGCAGCACTCCACCCGCTATCGGGTCAACCTACTGCCTACGACTGTGCCGCAACTGGTAGACCGCCTTACTAAGAAGGGGATCGAGGTGACGGTGGTGCCTAGCCGCGATGGCAGCGCCTTCTGGGCCATTCTAGGCAACCTGGTGATTCCCCTGATGCTTCTGGGGGGCCTGTTCTTACTCCTGCGCCGGGCGGGCGGGGGAGTGGGTGGCCCTGGGCAGGCCATCAACTTTGGCAAGTCGCGGGCCCGCTTCCAAATGGAAGCCAAAACTGGCGTTACGTTCGACGACGTAGCCGGGATCGATGAGGCCAAAGAAGAGCTGCAGGAGGTGGTCACCTTCCTGAAGAAGCCGGAGCGCTTTACGGCCGTGGGGGCAAAGATCCCCAAAGGCGTGTTGTTGGTGGGGCCCCCGGGGACGGGGAAGACCCTCTTGGCCAAGGCGATTGCCGGCGAGGCAGGAGTGCCCTTTTTCAGCCTTTCCGGCTCCGAGTTTGTGGAGATGTTCGTCGGCGTGGGGGCCTCGCGGGTGCGGGATCTCTTCAGGAAAGCCAAGGAAAACGCCCCCTGCATCGTTTTCATTGACGAGATCGACGCCGTGGGTCGGCAGCGGGGAGCTGGCATTGGTGGCGGCAACGACGAGCGCGAGCAAACCCTCAACCAGTTGCTGACGGAAATGGATGGGTTTGAGGGCAACTCGGGTGTCATCGTTATTGCCGCAACCAACCGTCCGGATGTGCTGGATGCGGCTCTCCTGCGGCCTGGACGCTTCGACCGCCAGATCACCGTGGATCGGCCCAGCTTTAAGGGCCGCTACGAGATCTTGCGCGTGCATGCCCGCAACAAGAAGCTGGCGGAAGAGGTCAGCCTCGAGGCCATTGCCCGCCGTACCCCTGGTTTTGCCGGCGCTGATCTGGCCAACCTGCTCAACGAGGCGGCCATCCTGGCGGCCCGTCGCCAGCATAAGGCCATCACCAACCAGGACATCGACGACGCCTTCGACCGCATCACCATCGGCCTGACCAAGCCGCCGCTGTTGGACGGGAAGAGCAAGCGCCTGATTGCTTACCACGAGTGCGGCCACGCCCTGTTGATGACCCTCTTGCCCCATGCGGATCCGTTGAACAAGGTGACCATCATCCCTCGTTCTGGGGGTGCCGGCGGTTTTGCCCAGCAACTGCCCAACGAGGAGCAGATTGACTCCGGCATGTACAGCCGCGCCTGGCTGTTGGATCGGGTGGTGGTCGGTTTTGGCGGTCGGGCAGCGGAGGAGATTGTCTTTGGCTACTCGGAAGTGACGACGGGGGCCAGCAACGACCTGCAGCAAAACACCAACCTGGTGCGGCAAATGGTGACCCGCTTTGGGATGTCCGAGTTGGGGCCGCTGATGTGGGATCCACCCAACAACGAAGTCTTTTTGGGCGGCGGCTGGATGAACCGCGTCGAGTACTCCGAAGATGTGGCGGCTAAGATCGATCGGCAGGTGCGGCAAATCCTGGAAAGCTGCTACCAGAAAGCCAAGCAGATCCTGCTCGAGCACCGCGCCCTGCTGGATCGTCTGGCCGACACCTTGGTGGAGCGGGAAACCCTGGATGGGGACGAGTTTCGGGCCATTGTGGCCGAGTACGTTCCCATTCCCGAGAAGATTGGCTTGCCCAGCCCAAAGACAGCCTAGGGATCCCCTCTGACTGCCGAATGGACTAGCTTAAGGGGGTAGTTGTCGGGGTCGTGGCCTGGCAACTGCCCTTTTGAGTCGGGTTCTCTCATGCGCTCTTTTCCGTCTGCTCTGCCAGCTCATCTTTACCGCTGCCTCAGCTGTGGTCAGGAAGGGCTGAGCCTGCCGCCAGCGCGGGAGCCAGGATTTGCTGTGGATCGGGTTTACTGTTCTCGCTGTGGCCAGGTTTACCCCATCCTCCCTTCCGGGGCAGTGGATTTTCTAGCCACCTCGCCAGCGCTGTCCCTCACTCCAGCCCAAGCCATTGCCCATCTGCCCGGCTTTGCCTGGGGCTACGACCGCCTCTGGCGGCCCTGGGCCCTGTCGCTGTTGTCGGGGGAAAGCTTTGGCAGCGAGCGAGAAGGCCAATTGCTGGCCGAGCTGGTGGGAGAGGCAGATCCGGTCTTGGACCTAGGCACGGCAGGAGGGTACTGGAGCCGCCTCCTCCTAGCCAGGGATCCGCAGCGGACGGTGATTGGTCTGGACAATGCGGCGGGGGTGCTGGCAGAGGCAGCCCAACAAGCCCAGCCCCAATGGCAGCACTACAGCCTGGTGCGGGCGCGGGCGGAGCAGCTTCCCCTGGCCTCTGGAGCCTTTGGGGCAGTAATTAGCGGCGCCACCTTAAACGAGGTGCCGTTGGATCCCTGTCTGGAGGAAGTGGCTCGCATCTTGCGTCCCGGAGGCGTCCTGGTGTCCATGCACAGTCAGCCGGTTCAGGGGTGGGGGCAGGTGGTGCAGCGCTGGCTGGAGACGACAGGACTCCGCTTTTTCTCTGCCGATGAGCTGCGCCAGCACCTGGAAGCAGCAGGGCTGCAGTTGGAGCGCTATCTCAGTTTTGGCTGGGTGGCTTTTGTGCAGGCGGTGCGCCGCTAAGGGATCCACTCCAGGCCAACTCCAAAGCTGGATTCCCGCGCTAGGGTGGAGTGGCGCAGGCTGTAGCGGGCAGCAAGACGAAAGGAAGGGCTGATAGCGTAGGCAGCTGTAAGCTCCGCCAGGGTGACCTGGACTTCTCCTGGCTCCTGAGGGGTCAGCCAGGTGTAGCTGGCGGTTAAGTCGGCAGCTTGGAGAGCTAGGGACAAGACAACGAAGGCCCCATAGCTCACACCCCTGAGGCGGCGGTTCTCTTGTTCCAATTCCAAGGCGCGGTAGCCCAGTTGGGGGGCTAGATTGAAGCGGGATCCCATAGGGGCAAGAAAGTAGCGCACCTCTAAGCCGTACTGGCGGACTACTGGGTTCTCAGAAGATTGGCGATAGTCGCCGCTGAGGGTGAGGCGATCCCCCAAGCGCAAGTCCTGCAAGGCAATTCGCCACGCAGAAGCCGACTCAAAACCCGCCTGCAAACGGGTGGGCAAAGCGGGAGTATTGCGGATTTCTTCCAGGAGATTGGGCGGGCCTTGCAGCCAGCGGCGCAACACGGGGCTATCGATTTGGCCCTCCAGCCCCAAAGTATCTCCCTGGGCGGTTGAGGTCAAATTGGCCCAGGCTGGCCACCGGGGCATCAGTCCAGCTCCAAGGAGCAACACACCCAAGCAAAGCCCTCTGCCCACTTCCCCCCTCCCTGCCAGCCCCACCTGGCCGAAAACTATTTGTTTCGGCTGTTGGCCATGATCCGCAGCCGCTGCAACAGGTTTTGCAGTTGCCGCTCAAGTTGCAAATCTTCCCGCTGCAACTGACTAATTTTTTCACAGCTATAGAGAACGGTGGTGTGATCTTTTCCACCAAAGTAGTCGCCAATTTTGGGCAAGCTGAGACGGGTATGTTGGCGCATCAAAAACATGGCGATTTGACGTGCATGACTGACGTCCCGCCTGCGGGAAGATCCCAATAAGCTCTCTCGGTCGATGCCAAATTCCTCACAGACTACATCAACAATCATATCGGGAGTAATTTCCTTGGGTTCGCTGGGAGGGTTGAGGATGGGCCGAATCGTCTCTACACTCATCGGCAAGCCAGAAATGGAGACGTAGGCAACGGCCCGGATGAGGGCACCCTCCAGCTCGCGGATGTTGCTGGTGTAGGTGGTGGCAATATATTCGATGACCTCCAGCGGCAAGCTCATCCCCTCATACTCAGCTTTTTTCTTGAGGATGGCCATACGGGTCTCGATGTCGGGCGGCTGAATTTCTGCAATCAAGCCCATTGAAAACCGAGAACAGAGCCGCTCCTGCAGCCGCGGGATTAGATGAGGGGAGCGGTCGGCGGCCAGCACAATCTGCTTGCCCGATTCATGGAGGGTATTAAAGGTGTGAAAAAACTCCTCCTGGGTGTACTCTTTGCCCTCAATAAATTGGATGTCGTCCACCAACAAAATATCCACATCTCGGTACTGCTCCCGAAAAGACTGCATACTGTCTCGCCGGATGGCGTCGATGAGATCGTTGGTAAAGCGCTCGGTGGACACGTAGAAGACCTTAGCCCGGGGATTGGCCTCTAGCTGGTAGTGGCCGATTGCCTGCATCAGGTGAGTTTTGCCTAGCCCTACGCCACCGCAGAGAAACAGAGGGTTGTAGGCCCGCCCCGGCTTGTCAGCCACGGCCAGGGCTGCAGCATGGGCCATGCGGTTGTTGGGGCCGACCACAAACCGCGAGAAGGAATACTTGGGGTTGAGCTCTGGTGCCCGCATAGGTAAGCTGCTGCCCCCCTCCAGCCCCCGAGGAACAGAATCCGGGAAACTGCCAGCGCAGTAGGAGCTTGGCCTCTCAACTGTCGAAGGAGGCTCTTCCGCAGCCAAGGCTTGGGGAGCAACGGAAAACTCTACCTGCAAAGGGATCCCTGCTACCCGCTGCACCACCTCGGTGATGGTAGAGGCATAGTGCTTCTGCAGCCAGCCTCGTGCCCATTCGCTGGGAGTGGAGATGGTGAGGCGGTTGCCCACCAACGACTCAGGCCGTGCTGTTTTGATCCAAGCCTCAAAGGTTGGCCGGCTGAGCTGCACTTGTAGATGGCCCAGAGCCTGATCCCAGAGCTGATCTAGGGAGATATCCACGCCACACACCCAGAGCGACACACCACAAACCCCGAGAGCTAAGCAGGGCCTCCACTCTCGGGATTCCCAATTTAACTGCTTGGCGTGGGGCCTCCAATCTACCCATTTTCCGCTAGGTTTGCTAGCATGGTTTCTCAGTGACTGTCTTTAGGTGAACTGGATTGCCCCCTCGCCAGCCGCGGTGGGCTGTGTTGAAGTTGCGAGTTAGTTTCTCACCATGCCTCAGCGTACCCTTCGTGGCACCAATCGCAGACGCATTCGTGTTTCTGGGTTTCGAGCCAGAATGCGCACCCCAGGTGGGCGGCGAGTCTTGAAGCGGCGGCGGGCCAAGGGGCGTTATCGCCTGGCTGCTTGCTGAGGCACCCAACTCCCCTGCTAGAGCCACAAGCAAGTGTTAACTTGGGGTGGGATCTGGGGGCCGCCACCATGCTACCTGCTCCTTATCGCTTGCGGGATCGGCGGGCATTTCAGGCACTTTACCAGGCAGGTCAGCGGCGTTCTACGGCGGGCTTGACCCTTCTGTTTCAGCCAATGCCGGCAGGAGGTGAAGGGATCCCTAGCCAGGTGGGGCTGGCGGTTAGCAAAAAGGTAGACAAATCGGCGGTACGGCGAAATCGGCTGCGACGTCGCTTGCGGGAGGCCATACGGCTTCTCTGTCCCCAGCTAAAGCCCGGCTATCAGCTGCTGTTTATCCCCAAGCCCAATTTGCTTACCTACAAGTGGCCGGAGCTGCAAGCAGAGGTGCGCTACCTTCTCCAGAAGGCCGATTTACTCGCTAGCCCAGAGGCGAATTCCTAGGGGCGGGCAGGCTGGGCTACCCATGCTAGCCTGAGGTCATCCTTTGCTTGCTGTCAAGGAAGTCGGGCCACACCAGCGATAATTCCCGGCTCGATGCTACACGCTGAGGGTTGCCAAAAGCGGTGGGCAATGGGCAGAAACAGGCCCTAGTTATCGCCGTACAGTTCTACTCGTTTGGGCACTTCTGCAAAAAACTTCGCTTCCAGCGTAGATCCCAGAAACTTGGCAGGGCAAACCATTTCCAGGAGACTTTGGGGAAAATGCAAGCTCTTCTATTGCAAAGTTGCCGACCGGGCCTGAGGAAAGTCCCATCAGCATTATCGATAGCACCAACGCTACTACTTTTGGGCGGCAATGTCTTTTCTCCAACAGCGCAATTCCTGGACAAGGGTGGATCCAAGGCAGAAGCTCCTACAGCTTCCCTTCAAGTTTTGTCGGCTTTGCCAGCTGCCACAGCGAGAACTTGGGTCGCGCAAACCTTGCCAAACCCCGGCAGCTCTGGTGATCGCACTGCCATAAGGCAAGCTGTGCTCACCGACCCATTGATCAACGAGTATCTCCGACAAGCAGCAGCTCGATCTCCCGGTGTGCCGGTTCATCCTCTGGAAACCGGAGCAATCGCCATTGCCGAAAACTATGCTCTGGTTGAAGTCTCTGCCGGAGTTGGCGACCTTCCGGTAATTGATGGCTGCTATTTGCTTAAAAAACACAGTGGTCAGTGGGTAGTGGTGGCTCAGGCGGGCTGGGAGCCAGGGCTAAGCATTAATCCAAGTTGGCTCTCGACAGTGCTAGATGTGCCCAAAGATGTTGTCAGTCGGCTAATTGATACACTTCGCAGTGCCGGCAAGGAGGTTGAGATCGACGACACCTTGTACACAGATGTCCCCCTGCCCTGCATCACTCAGATAGAGGATCCCAATCCGCCGACTAATGTACGATCGACACCCGCTGTAGCCGCAGGCAATGTTATCGGTCAACTGCCCAATGGAACCGAAGTGCGGGTCATGGAAGTACTCAACGGCTGGCTCAAGATTCGGCAGCCATTGGTGGGCTGGGTATCGATGGGTCTGACACGGGTATCCTGTGGCAACTCCCTGGCAGAAGTGGAAAAGAATCTAGAAGCTCTGCATTCTCTGGAGGGGGAATTGGCCAGAGAGGCCGCCGATACCCTGGTGCGATACCTCTATCGGGGTGCAGAGGGATCCCTTGCCGAAGCAGCGCTGGCCCACTTCAACAAGCTTGCCATCAACCGGTTTTATGCTCTGAAAATGGTGCTTGACAGGCACACTGAAGAGGTGCGTCGTCAGGTATTGCAGCAAGCCATCGCAGCAGGGATCCATCCTCAAGCCCGGACACACTTCGAGCAGGAAATTGCCCAGAGCAAGACTCTCTCCCCTACTCTCAAGACCTGGAAAACGTTGAATTAGAGCCAAACCAGACTGAGACTTTATAAACTAGAGCCAGGGCTCCCAATTGCTTCCTATTGCCCTTCAGCAGGGGGTTATTCTGGAATCCAGTTTTGCATGGGAATGTCCAGTTTCATGCCATGACGGCCTTGACGCTCAATCTCAGCCCCTTGATGACTCTGACGCGAGAGGATTTTATCCGGCTATGTGCGGCCAATCCTGAGCTAAAGCTAGAGCGCACTGCCCGAGGAGAGCTGGTGATCATGTCCCCCACTGGCGGTGAAGTTGGCCACTGGAATGCAGAGATCACCACAGAGCTAACCCTCTGGAATCGCCAATCAGGCCGAGGCAAAACCTTTGATTCTTCCACGGGGTTTTCTCTGCCTTCAGGCAGCGACCGCTCTCCTGACCTGGCCTGGATCCCGCTGGAAAAGTGGGAGGCTCTGGATCCCCAGACCCGCCGGGGATTCTTGCCCCTGTGTCCTGACTTTGTGGTGGAGATCCTCTCGCCCCCCGATTCTTGGGTTCAAGCCCAGGCCAAGATGCAGGAGTACTTGGACAACGGCTGTCGCTTGGGGTGGCTTTTGGATCCCAAGGCCAAGCGGGTGATGATCTACCGGGCAGGACAGGCGCCGGAGCTAGTGGAAGACCCAGAAACCTTGTCGGGAGAAGACGTGCTCCCCGGCTTCACCCTGCCCATCCGCAAAATTTGGTCTGCCGAGAGCTAAGGGATCCGCAAAAGGGGAAACAACTGGTAGTGTCTTAATGGCTTAAAAACAAGCATTTGGCCCTGCCGACAGGGTGGAGCCGATTGCCCAGAGTTTATCCTATTCACAGCATCTGCAAACAAGGGCAGGCCACCATGAAGGGGTTTGCGCGGGCAATTCGGGTGTGGGGCACGGTCGTGGCGCTCAGCGGAGCCCTTCCTGGCAAAGTGATGGGACAGCCAGGCTTGCCGCCGGTGCCGGTCGTCCCCTCTGTTGAGGAGCCGAGAGTCGATCCAGTTCCTCCGTCCCCAGAGGTGTCCCCTGCTTCCAGGATACCGGCCGCTTCCCCGCCAATGGGCCAGGATCTGCGCTACCTGGTGAAGTTGTTCATCAACGAGTCTTGGCAAGCGGGCAAGCAAGCTGCTGCGGTCAACTACAACGACCTCTACAGCCGCCTGTTGACCCGCACCTACAGGGATCCCCGCCCGCCTATCGAAGTCGAGTACGAGCTGATTCGAGAGATCCTGCGCGAATACGGGGATCCCGCCGATCGCTTCTGGGATCCGCAAAGCTTCAGGGACCTGCTCAGCCGTCCTCGCCCGCCTCTCCAGGCGCGTCAGATGGGCCCGCGCCAGGTTTATCTGGCAGTGCCGGAGCTCACCCCTGCCACTGCCCAGCAGATCCGCCAAGCCCTCTACACTCAGGATTACAGCCAGGGCATTGTCCTCGACCTGCGCGGGTCGGTGGGCTATGACCCGCAAGTGATAGCGGATGTGGCGCGCCTATTTTTGCCTCGCTCCGTGCAACCGCTGCTGGTTACCGAAGACCGCTTTGGTCAGTCCACCCCCTGGAACAGCGAAAACCTGCCGCTAGCGGCCGGGATCCCCTTGGTCGTCCTTGTCGACGGCAACACCCGCCAGGGGGCCACCCTCCTGGCAGCTCAGTTGGGAGCTAGCGGCAACACCGTTATTGTGGGACAGACCGCCCAAGGCAGCGAGCGCCAGACCCGCTTCTTTGCCCTTCCTTCTGGCGCAGCGGTGGAGCTGGCCGTGGCCACCTGGAAGACCGGCGATGGACGCTCCTTAGCCCAGGGCTTGGTGCCCCTGCAAAAGGTAGAGGGAGATGAGGACACTTGGCTAAAGGCCGCTCTAGAGGCCCTGGCCCTACCCCCCCGCCAGCCCAGCCCCCCGCCCCGCCCCACCGTCCTGGTTCAAGAGGGCCGCGTCGGTCGCTTTGTCCTGGGCATGGATACCCGCAACGTCGACACCCACCTTTTGGGCAACGTGGATCTCATCCCCGCCGAGTCGCGGGCCAACGTCTTTCAGCCCAACAGCGACCTGAAGATCTTCTACTTGCAGGACTACATCCTCTTTGCCTACCGCCGTCCGGGCGTCCTCAATAGCTTTTTTGCCGACCGCATCTACACCACCCACCCCGAAGCCATGACTGGCGAAGGGATCCGCATCGGCTCCACCTACTCGGAAGTCATTGCCACCTACGGCGGCCCCGGGGAAAATGGCTACAACGAGGTCGTGCCCTATCCCAAAGGGAGCCGGGAATACCTGCGCGACGACCGCTACTATGTCAACTACGACGCCCTCGGCCTGTCTTTTGCCTTTGCGGTGGGCTCTAACCGGGTTACCGCCATTGGCCTGTTCAAGCCGGGGAGTTGAGAGAGCAAAAAGTTAATCGATTGTTAACCTTTTTGTCAAAGGCCCTCAACACCAGCCGGAGCAATGGGGTAAATTAGTGCAGCGGCCCCGGAAGAGGGGTTTTTGTGCTGTTTACATTACCGACTGGGGGAGAAGCCTTTGGCAAACGTTGTGGTTGTTGGTGCCCAGTGGGGCGACGAGGGAAAAGGGAAAATTACCGACCTCCTCAGTGAAAAAGCCCATGTGGTCGTCCGCTACCAAGGCGGCGTCAACGCCGGCCACACCGTGGTGGTGGGGGGCCAGACCTTTAAGTTGCACCTCATTCCCTCTGGCATTCTCTATCCCGATAAGCGCTGTGTCATCGCCAGCGGCACGGTGATCGATCCCGAAGTCTTGCTGGCCGAGATCGACCAGCTGCACCAACTGGGGATCTCCACCCACAACCTCTACATTGCCGAAACGGCCCACGTAACCTTGCCCTACCACCGCCTCATCGACGTGGCCGAAGAAGAGCGGCGCGGCATCTACAAGCTGGGCACCACTGGGCGAGGCATTGGCCCCACCTATGCCGACAAGGCCGAGCGCATGGGCATCCGCGTCGTGGACTTGATGTACCCCGACCAACTGCGGGAGCGCCTCAGTTGGGCCATTCCCTACAAGAATGTTTTGCTGGAGAAGATCTACAACCTGCCCCCCTTAGATCCCGAGCCGATTATCGAACAATACCTGGCCTATGCCGAGCGGCTGCGCCCCTATGTTACCGACGCCGCCCTGCTTCTCACCCAAGCCATCGAGGAGCGGCAGAACATCCTCTTTGAGGGGGCGCAGGGTACGCTGCTGGACATTGACTATGGCACCTACCCCTACGTCACCTCCTCTCATCCCATTGCTGGCGGCGCCTGCGTGGGGGCTGGAGTTGGCCCCACCAGCATCGACCGGGTGATCGGGGTAGCCAAGGCTTACACCACCCGCGTCGGCGAAGGCCCCTTCCCCACCGAACTGAAAGACGAGATTGGCGCCTATTTGCAATCTGCCGGTGGCGAAGTCGGCACCACTACCGGGCGGCAGCGGCGCTGTGGGTGGTTTGATGGCGTCATCGGGCGCTACGCTGTGCGCATCAACGGCCTCGACTGCCTGGCCATCACCAAGCTGGATGTCCTGGATGCTCTGGACGAAATCAAGGTGTGTGTGGCCTACGAGTACCAGGGCCGTGAGATTCACCACTTTCCCAGTGACGCTCGGGTCTTTGCCCAGTGCAAACCCATCTACAAAACCCTGCCCGGCTGGAGGTGCTCCACCAAAGGCTGCCGCTCCGTTGAGGACTTGCCCCCCGAAGCCTACGACTACCTGAAGTTTTTGGCCCAGTTGATGCAGGTGCCGATTGCCATTGTCTCGCTGGGGGCCAGCCGCGACGAGACCATCATTGTCGAGGATCCCATCCACGGCCCCAAGCGCGCCCTGCTCTACCCCAATGGCAGCAAGCAGGTTCACGCCCTCATGCCGGACTGAGGCTCGGCGGCTAGTCCCCTGGGGGCACTGCTTTGGCAAAGTCAGCCCCAGCTTGGGCCGCCCCGAGGGGTCGAGGGAACCCTTGAGGTTGCCGCCACTGCCCCACCAGGATCCGCTAAGCTCAAAGGTAGAGATTGCTTGCCCTGTCTTCTGGTCTTCCCATGGCTGCTCCCACCTACTCCATCATCACCTTTGGCTGTCAAATGAACCGGGCTGACAGCGAGCGCATGGCCGGGATCCTGGAGTCGCTGGGGTATGTGCGCGCCGAAGACGCGCTGCAGGCGGACTTGGTTCTTTTTAATACTTGCACCATCCGCGACAACGCTGAGCAAAAGGTGTATTCCTACCTAGGCATCCAGGCGCAGCGCAAGCGGAAAAACCCCGCCATCAAGCTCATCGTGGCCGGCTGCGTGGCCCAGCAGGAGGGAGAGCGGCTGCTGCGCCGCGTCCCCGAGCTCGATCTAGTCATGGGCCCTCAGTACGTCAACCGCCTTGGGGATCTGCTGGCCCAGGTGGAGGCCGGCAACCAAGTGGTGGCCACTGAGCCCGTCGAGATCCCAGAAGACATCACCAAACCCCGCCGCGACAGCCGGGTAACAGCCTGGATTAACGTTATCTACGGCTGCAACGAGCGCTGCACCTACTGCATTGTGCCGCTGGTGCGGGGACGGGAGCAGTCGCGCCAACCCCAGGCCATCCGCGCCGAGATGGAGGACGTGGCCCGGGCTGGCTACCGCGAGGTAACCCTGCTGGGGCAAAACATCGACGCCTACGGGCGGGATCTGGATCCCAAGACCAACTTGGCCAGCTTGCTGCGCTTTGTCCACTCAGTGGAAGGGATCGAGCGGATCCGCTTTGCCACCAGCCACCCGCGCTACTTTACTGAAGAGCTCATTGCCACCTGTGCTGAGCTGCCTAAGGTGTGCGAGCACTTCCACATTCCCTTCCAGGCGGGCAGCGACGAAGTCCTCAGGCGGATGCGGCGCGGCTATACCCAGGAGCGCTACCGCCAGCTCATCCAGCTCATCCGCCAGTACATACCTGAAGCCACCATCAGCGCCGATGCCATCGTTGGCTTCCCCGGCGAAACGGAAGCCCAGTTCCAGGAAACCCTGCAACTGGTGAAGGATATCGGCTTTGATTTCCTCAATACTGCTGCCTACTCCCCCCGCCCTGGCACGCCAGCGGCCGAGTGGCCCGACCAAGTGCCGGAAGAGGAAAAAAGCGATCGCCTGCAACGACTCAACCGCCTGGTAGCCGAGGTGGCTGCCGCCCGCAGTGCTCGCCTGCTGGGCCAGGTGCAGGAGGTGCTGGTGGAAGGCCCCAACCCCAAAAATCCTCGCCAAGCTATGGGACGTACCCGCGGCAACCGCATCGTTTTCTTCGACGGCGATCCTGAACAACTGCTGGGATCCCTGGTGCCAGTGCGCATCACTGCCACGCGGGCCTTTTCCCTCAGCGGCGAGATTGCCAAGCCTGGGGAAGAGAAACCCCAAGCCGCAGAACTTGGGGCTTGCGCCTAAGCCCACGACGAGGATTGAACTCGTGACCTCCCCCTTACCAAGGGGGTGCTCTGCCACTGAGCTACGTGGGCGGCATGGTGGGCCGAGTTGGATTCGAACCAACGTAGGCGTAAGCCAGCGGATTTACAGTCCGCCCCCTTTAACCACTCGGGCATCGACCCATAGACGCTGGCCCTCCATGGTAGCAGAAAAAAGAGACTAATGCCCAGGAGCAATCTCTGCCCAGGGGGGTAGAGGGGATCTCCCCCCGGCCAAACTGGAGAGAAAACTTGGTAGGGTGGAAGACAGTCTTTTAGCTGGCAACTATGGTTTCAACCCTCGGCACGCCCCCTTCTGTGGTTTCTCCCAACCAGTCGCTGCAGCCGTTGACCAGCCGCGTCAACAGCCAGGGCCACCTGGAAATTGGCGGCTGTGACGTGGTGGAGCTCGTGCGCCAGTTTGGCTCCCCCCTCTACATCCTGGACGAATGGACCCTGCGGCAGGCCTGCCGTCTCTATCGCGACAGCTGGGCCCGCTGCTACGCCGGCAGCTATCGGGTGTTGTATGCCACCAAAGCCTGGAGCTGCCTGGCCATCTGCGCCTTGGCGCTGCAAGAAGGGCTAGGTCTGGACGTGGCCTCTGGCGGCGAGCTGTACACCGCCCTGCAAGCAGGGGCCAAGGGGGAAGATCTCTACCTGCACGGCAACGCCAAGTCGGCAGAGGAGCTGGCCATGGCCCTTGAGGTAGGCTGCACTCTGGTGGCAGATAGCCTCCACGAGCTGCAGCAGCTGGCCGCTCTGGCCACCCCTGACCGGCCGGCCCGTCTGTTGGTGCGGGTTAACCCTGGTATTGACGTCCACACCCACGAGTACATCCGCACCGGCCAAACCGACAGCAAATTCGGCATTGGCCAATGGCAACTGCCGGAGGTGTTTGATTTTTTGGCAGCCCATCCCCAACTGCACTGCGTCGGGCTCCACGCCCACATTGGGTCTCAGATTTTTGACCTGCAAGGACACCGGGATCTGGCAGGCGTGCTGGCCCGCATTTGGCAGCAAGGGCTAGACAGAGGTCTGCCCCTTCAGGAGCTCAATGTGGGCGGCGGCCTGGGGATCCGCTACGTCGAGTCCGACGATCCCCCATCCATCTCCGAGTGGGTGGAAGCGGTGGCCACGGCAGTGCAGCAGAGTTTCACCGCCGCCGGGATCCCACTGCCCAAGGTGCTCTGCGAGCCTGGGCGCTCTGTGGTTGGGCCAGCGGCGGTAACCGCCTATACCTTGGGGGGCAAGAAGTGGATCCCGCCCAGCGACGACCTTCCCGAAGGCCGCCTCTACGTCACCATCGACGGCGGCATGTCTGACAACCCCCGGCCTATCACCTACGGGGCCCGCTACACCGCCCTCTTGGCCAACCGCCCCGAGGCCGAGGCCACCCAGCGGGTGACAGTGGCCGGCAAACACTGCGAGTCGGGAGATGTGCTCTTGAAAGATGTGCTTTTGCCCAACCCAGCGCCCGGCGAAGTCCTAGTTGTGTTGGCCACTGGGGCCTACAACTACAGCATGGCCTCCAACTACAACCGCTTTCCTCGGCCAGCAGCGGTGCTGGTTAACCAAGGGAAGGCCCAGTTAATCCTGCGGCGGGAAACTTATGCCGATTTAATCCGTCTGGATATCCTACCAGAGCAGTTACGGCGCTAGGGGGCTGCCCCAATCTGCCAAGGGGGATCTAGCCCGCTGGTCTCAACAGGGAAGAGCTGGAGGCCAGGGAGGAGAGCAATGGTAGGCTGGTCAGGGAACCAAAGTCCAGCAAGATTCTCACTGCAGGACAGCGCAGGCAGAAGGTCTGGAGCACGAGGGGAGCGTGAACGGGGTTTTTCGGCATGCTGGCGGCCTTACGGGCTTGGCTACAGCAATTTAACCCTCTCAGCCTCTTGGACGGGGCTCTGGCTGTCCTGCTCTTGGCTTTGGCCCTCTATTCCACCCGCAAGAGCCGGGCTGGTGTCCTACTGCGGGGATTTACGGTACTGTTGGTACTTTACCTGGCCTCAGCCTCGCTGCCGCTGGTGCACCTCATCTTGGATCGCCTGCTCCTGGCTGCGGCCGTGGCCATGGGGGTGCTCTTTCAGCCGGAGCTTCGGCAGCTCTTGGAGCAGTTGGCAAAGACCATTCCCCTGGAGTGGTCAGATTCGCCAGACGAGGAGGAGGAAGATTCTGAGGAGGGCTTGGTGGAGGAGGTGGTGCAAGCGGTGCGGGAGCTCTCCCAAAGTCGAACGGGGGCTCTGATTGTGATTGAGCCGGATCAGCCCATTGACTCGCGGGTGTTTACGGACAAGGGGGTCTCCCTTCAGGCACGAGTATCGCGGGAACTCTTGCAGACGATTTTTCAGACCTCGACCTTGCTCCACGACGGGGCAGTTCTTATCCATCGGGATCGCATTCGGGCAGCAGGGGTAATCCTGCCAGTCTCGGAGCGGCCTGCTGGGAGGCACCTGGGCACACGACACCGCGCCGCCATGGGGATTACCGAGCAAGCCAATTGCGTGTGTATCGTGGTTTCAGAGGAAACTGGCTCCATTTCTCTAGCAGAGGGTGGACGCATCGAGCGCCCCCTGACCAGTGCCAGGTTACAGGAGCTGCTGCTGGAGCGGCTGCGCCATTCCCGCCAAGCCAAAAAACGAGAGGCTCCTCTGGGGAAACTGGGGATCCACCCTTGGGTTTGTAACGGACTGTTGGGCTGGGGGAGATCCCTGATTGAACTGGCAAAACGCTTTCGCAAACCTAAGAAAACGCTTCCCAAAGGATAACCTCCATGACCCTTTCTCCTGCTCATCTTCTGCAGTTGCCTGCCGATCTCGATCCGCAGTTGTTACCCCGCCACGTGGCCGTGGTGATGGATGGCAACGGGCGGTGGGCGCAAAAGCGAGGGCTTCCTCGCAGCGTCGGCCATCAGCGGGGGGTGGCGGCCTTGAAGGAGCTGGTTCGCTGCTGCCACGACTGGGGGATCCCCCTTCTGACCGTCTACGCCTTCTCCACTGAGAACTGGGGCCGCGCCCGCGAAGAGGTGGATTTTCTCATGACCTTGTTCGAGCAGGTGCTGTGGCAAGAGCTCGAGGAAATGATGGAGCAAGGGGTGCGCCTCCAGTTTGCTGGCCAGCTATCAGCCCTGCCCCCCTCTTTGCAGGAGGCCATTGGGCAGGCAGTGGAGTGTACCCAGCACAACGAGAGCCTTTGCTTGACGGTGGCTCTCAACTACGGAGGAAGGCAAGAGATTCTGGAGGCTTGCCGCTCCATTGCCACCCTGGTTCAGCAGGGACTGCTGCAGCCGGATCAGATCGACGAGGCCCTTTTCTCCCAGTTTCTCTACACCAACGGCCTCTCGGACCCTGACTTGTTAATCCGCACCAGTGGCGAGATGCGCCTCAGTAACTTCTTGCTCTGGCAGATGGCCTACACTGAGCAGTACTTCACCCCCATCCTTTGGCCAGATTTTGACCGCGCTGCTTTTCACCAGGCTCTGCTCAGCTACCAGTCGCGCCAGCGACGATTTGGCAAATGAGAAAACCCCCACTTCTAGAAAAAGGTGAGGGATGAGAGCTCCTTTAGGCGGCACTAGCGCAAAAAGCTGGTTACCAGCCACATCAACCCAAACGTCATCCCCACCAACAGGATGCCAGGAGCATCGCCGCCAGTAAGGGGCAAAGCAAGGGCATAGGCCAACGCCAGCCCCAGGATCAAGGCTGCCAGCGCTAGGAGGAAAGAGCGAAGGAAGCGGCGTTCCTTGCGGTACAGGAAATAGGTAGAGGTCATCAGCCCCAGCGCTAGTTGTAGGGAGGGATACTCTTCAGGGGAGAGGACAACCCAACCCAACAACCCTCCCAAAATCGCTGCCGGCCAAAGGACAGCGGCTACCGAAGGAGTGTCCAGCCAGCGACTCTTCTGGACGGGGCGGGGTAAATTCAACGCTGGCTCGGGAGGAGCAGGGCGCTGTTCAGCGTAGCGAATGCGATCCGGGACAGGGATCTTGCCCTCTTTGCGCAGGCGCAGGCGCTGCATCAGAATGGCGTCGTAGGCTTGTTCCACCCGCTCTTGCTGCTCTTCATCGGCAGCCAAGCTGGCCAGAAGCCGTGCCCGCGCCGACTGGATCTCCTCAAAAGAGGCTTCTTCACTGACCCCCAGCACTTGATAGGGACTCATCTCAGCCATGGCGACCAGTCTTGTGACTCTCTATCACCTTAACCTAGCCGCCAATTCAGGAAGGGGTTGGGGAGCTGGCTCGGAAACAGAAAGGAGCACCGCCCGCAGCGATTGGGCCACTTGCTCAACTGCTGCTTGAGTGGTGGCTCTGCCAAGGCTAAGGCGGATAGATCCTAGGGCCTCGGCTTCGGAATAGCCCATGGCTAGGAGAATGCGGCTAGGGATCTGTTGGCCGCTGCTGCAGGCAGAGCCAGCACTGATAGCGATCCCCTGGCGGCTCATCTCCCGCACCAGCACGTTCCCCGAAATCGCGGTAGTGCAGTAACTGAGGTGGTGGGGCAGTCGTTGCTCCAGCTCCGCAGGGCCAGTTAGCCGCAAACTGGGCACGGCAGCTAGTAATTGTGCCAAGTGCCGTTGCAGCTGTCGCAGGCGGGCCGTCTCCTGCTGCAGCTCTTGGGCTGCCAGGGCCGCCGCCACCCCTAGACCGACAATGGCAGGGATCCCTTGGGTGCCGGGCCGCAGCCGCCGTTCTTGCCCGCCCCCCCCTAGCAGCGGCTGCAGCTCTACTCCTGGCCGGACATAGAGCGCTCCCACCCCTTGAGGGCCATAGAGCTTGTGCCCAGAAAGGGAGAGCAGATCCACCGGCAGCTGCGCCAGATCCAAGGGGATCCGCCCCACCGTCTGCACCGCGTCGGTGTGGAACAGGACCCCCGCTTGGCGGCAGATCTGCCCCAGCTCGGCAATGGGCTGCAGGGATCCCACCTCGTTCTGACCATGGACAACGGAGACCAAAACGGTGTTGGGCTGGAGTGCCTGGAGCAACGCTTGGGGATCCACCTGGCCGGCAGCATTTACCGGCAGGCGGGTCACCTGCCAGCCCTGGGCCTGCAAGCGGCGGGCGGCATTCTCCACCGAGGCATGCTCAACGCTGGAGATGATTAGGTGCTGCGGCTGGGAGTAGCGCTGCGCCACCCCAAATAAGGCCAAGTTGTTAGACTCCGTCCCGCCGGAAGTAAACACCAATGCCTCCGGCTCACAGTTGAGCAGCCCAGCCACCTGCTGCCGCGCCCGTTCCATGGCCATGGCAGCCCGTTCTCCCCACCCGTGCAAGCTGGAGGGGTTGCCCCAACTTTCCTGCATCGCCAGCCGCATGGCCTCGATCACCTCCGGACGCGGCGGGGTAGTGGCGCTGTGATCGAAGTACAGGGCGGGATCCAGATTGGGCATGGGCAGCTCAGCTTCTAGGATTTGCTGTCCCCATCTTAGTGTTGGCAGCAGCTTACTGGGGCTTTGTCCTCCCTCGCGACGGCTAGGTTACTTTTTCTTGAAAAGGCTAGGGGGTTGGCGGTGCAGAACCACCGATTCCACCAGGCCAATGGCCAGAAAGTTGGCTAGCAAAGCCGAGCGGCCATAGCTCAAAAAAGGCAAAGGCAACCCCGTAATGGGAGCTAGGCCAACGGTCATGCCGATGTTGATCACTGCCTGAAAGAGGATCATCGCCAGCACCCCAATGGCGATCAGAGACCCGAAGTTGTCCTTAGCTCCTTGGGCAATCCAAATGAGCCGTGCACACAGAATCCAAAGCAGGATCAACACTGTCAGGGTGCCGACAAAGCCCATCTCTTCCCCGATGGCGGAGAAAATGAAGTCGGTGTGTTGCTCGGGGATGAAGTCCAGTTGGGTTTGGGTGCCCTGGTGGAGGCCGCGGCCCCAGAGCCCGCCAGCGCCAATGGCAATGCGAGACTGAATGAGGTGGTAGCCAGATCCCCAGGGCTCTTGGGTGGGGTCGAGGAAGATCTCCAGCCGCCGCCGCTGGTAGGGCTTGAGGAGGTTCCAGGCCACCTGGCCTATCTGCCCCGAGAGCAGGTTAATAACCCCAAAGGTCACTGCCCCTGTCCACCGCCAAGGCAGCTTCCAAGCGGCTAGGCTTGCCATGCCCAGACACCAGAGTAACCAAACCCAGATCATCCAACTCAGCTCGGGGCGGGTGTGTAGGCCGTAGAGAATGGCTCCCACCCCTGGCGACACCAGCAAAAGGATCCAACTGCCCTTGGCTCCAGCCCAGTAGAGCATGGCTAGCAAGATAGCCACAAACACCAAGGCCGTACCCAAATTGGGCTGAAGAAAGATCAAAATCCAAGGAGGGGCGACAACGGCAACAGCTACCCAAATCTGGCTGAAGTACCTGATTGGCCAGTGATGCAAAATGGCCGCCAGGGTAATAATGACCCCCACCTTGGCAAACTCAGACGGTTGCACTTGGACGCCGGCAATGGAGATCCACCGCTCGGCTCCCCCTACTGCTGTGCCGAAAAAAAGCACCGCCATCAAGCCCGCCAAGCTTAGGAAGTAGGTCAGCCAGTGCCAGCGCAACAGCCGCTCATAGGGGATCCGGGCCACCATCCCCAAGAGCACCAGGCCGATGCCAGCCATGATCAACTGCTGCAGCCAGTAATGGCTGACGGGGCGCCCCCAGACCGCGCTGCGGATGGCAATGATGCCGATGCCCGTCAAGGTCAGCACCGTAGCTAGCAAAATGCCGTCAAACTCCTGCCAAGGCGACAAGATTTGCTGCAGGCGCTGTTTCCAGCTTGCCCGGGGGGGCACTTTCGGCTCAGCGCTGTGCAGGAAGCGGGTCATATCCAGGGAGCAACGCCGGCACTAGTTTATCCCAGCTCTGCCGTTGTCCCCACCAGGCAGCAGCAAGTAATCGGTATCGACCGCCATCCCTGACCCAGGACGCTAGGCCACAACCTCGCCCCCAGTTGCCCGTAGGTTTCGGTATCCAGGCGGGTACTGAAGCCGATAACGGCTTTATTCACACCATCACACGGTACTCCTCGTGCGGCCGCCCTGGTTTTGACCAATTTTTAGCGGGGGCCAGCTAGTGCCCACTGAGGCGATAGACCGGCAGGGTGAAATGAAAACTGCTGCCCTGACCTGGGATAGATTCCACCCAAATCTGGCCGTAGTGGGCACGCACGATGCGACGGCAGAGGGAAAGGCCAATGCCGTAGCCCTCCTGCTGCTGATCGCGCTCTAGGCGCACAGCCTCGGAGAAGATCTTCTCTTGCTCAGCTTCAGGGATCCCAGGGCCAGTATCGCTGACAGTCACTTGGATCTTTTGACTGGTGCGGTGAAGGATGGCAAGGCGAATAGATCCCCCGGCAGGGGTGTACTTGATGGCGTTGTCCAGGAGGTTAAAGATCACCTGGCGGATTTTGTCGGGATCCACGTGAACCGTGGGCAGATCCAGGGGAATATCGACTTGAAACTGCAACTGCTTGGCCTGGATACGGGGCTGCAGCTCCTCAATAAGCGGCTGGCATAGGCTAGCCAGTTGGGTTTCTACCGCCCGAATCCTCAGCTCCGAAGCGCTGCCGCGGGCCGATTCAAGAATGTCGGTGATCATGCTGTCCATCTTGCGCAACTGCTGGCGGGCGTGCTCGAACAGTTGCCGCTCCAGAGCCTTGTCCAGGGATCCCTCGCGCGCTTGCTGCAGGGTTTCCACCGCTAGAGCTGTAGCCGTCAGGGGGCTGCGCAAATCGTGAACCAGCATCGCCAGAACGCGGTCTTTAAAATCCAGCTGTTCCCGCAATTGGGCTCGCTCTTGCCGCAGCAAGAACACCTCCTCTGACAGCTGGAGCAGCGCCTCGGTGATGGGAGGAGGGGTGGGATCCTGACCCTCCTTTTGTTGGTGGGAGGCAAGAGCCGCCTGACCCTGCCAGCGAGGCCACCACACTTCCAGTTGCGTCGCCAAGTCCTCCCCCGCCAAAACCTGGGCTGGCAAGGGCTCTGCCTTCACTAAAGCGGGGGTCACCACCAGCTTGTAGTGCTCCGCCAGGTAGGGGTGCTCTTCTAGCGGCACCACTTTTAGATGAGCAGGGTATTGGCCAGGTAAGCTCTGGATGTGCCGACGGAGTTGCTCTGCCAGTTCTTCGACGTTGGCTCGGCCTTGGGCAAACAACAGCAGCCGAATGGTGGAACGGGTAGAAGCGCAATCTAGCGAGGTTTGCATAGGCCAAAGTCCAAAGGGCGGCGGGTACCTTGAGCTCACCCTCCACGCCGTTGAGCTTAGCGAAACAGGTAGGCCAGACCCACCAGCACAGCCACTAGCCCCACCGTGGTCAAGCCGAAGTGCAGGAGAGAGGTTCTGCCTTTGCGCACCATGTTGCGCATGGCCAGGCGAACATAGCTGGGCGAGGATCCCTTCTCGCTCTGCGAGGAGCTAGCTGGCGAAGGCTGGGACATGGGGCGGTCGGGAACGTAGGCTAGTACCTCTACCCTAGCTCAAGCTGCCCCCGTTAATACACCTGCGGCCACCAGCTCATCAGTCCAACCGGCAAGGGATCCCCAGGCACTGCTGCAACAGCTTTCGGTACTCTTGGCCATCCACGAGAAAAGCCCCAAAGCGGGCCAGGTGCGGGTTCATTAGCTGGGCGTCAAAAAGGCGAAAGCCCCGCTCCCGCAGGTGTTCCACCAACTTCACCAGCGCCACTTTGGAGCCATTGGGAATGCGGTAAAACATCGACTCGCCAATGAAAGCCGCCCCCAAGGTAATGCCCAGGATCCCGCCTGCGAGAACTTCTCCCTGCCAGGTCTCAAAGCTGTGAGCAAACCCCGCTTGGTGCAGAGCTAGGTAAATCTGCTTTAACTCCGAGCTAATCCAGGTTTTTGGTCGAGCAGCGCAGCCCTCCACCACCTGCTCAAAAGCGCTGTTGATGCGCACCTGAAAGCGACCGCTGCGCACTAGGGGCCTCAGGGAGCGCGGACAGTGAAACCGCTCGTCCAGAGGGATTAGCGCATGCTGCCTACAGCCATACCACCCCAGGGATCCCGTCTCTTCATCGGCCATGAGAAAGTAGCCCTGGGCATAGCCGGCCACAATGGCGGTTATGTCTACCTGCATACTCATTGCCAGTTTGGCGAGAGGGTGGCGAAATCCCCCGCCTCGACCTTGGGGTGACAATCCACGCAGCCACTTACTCGCACTGGGGTAGGAAAGTCCACCTGCAGGTGCAAAGCCCGGAAGTAGCGAGACTCGGCTAGACGATAGGGCACTGGCTCCCCCTGCCGCAGCGGACGAGAGTTGGGCCGTAAATAGCCCCAAGCCAGTTGGAAAGTCACACCGGTCAAGGGCTGGATCTGCTGGCCGTAGTGGTTGGGATCCTGCAGCAGCCGTTGCCAGGTTTCGGTGGGCAACACCTGAGCGGGCAGCGCCACGTGGCAGGTGCCGCAACTGCGCACGTACTGAGCCTGCGCCAGCTGGGTCGGGGTGAGATCCTGCTGCGCTTGTACCCCAGCTAGCAGGGATCCCATCAAGCCGGCCAGCAGCGCAATCCAGCTGACAAGCCAAAATTGCCGCCGTCGTTTTAAGGAAGCCATGCTCTTGCCTTGAGTTTCAATAGATCCCCTAGTGAGTTTCCAGGATGAGCCTCTCCTGCCAGCCAGTAATCTAGAGCAGCCGGGTGCTGTTTGGCTGGCCTAATCCCGGCAGAGGGATCCAAGACGAGCCCGGCAGATGGCAATTTCCGCGGGGGTAAGGCTATCCCAGCGGACATCGCGGCGCAGAACCAAGCCATTGTGACTGGTGAGGAAGCGAGGTAGCTCAGCCTGGTTGATCACGCTTAGATCCCGCATGTCGTAGGTTGTGTAGTGGGTAATCTCTGGGGAGGCGAAGTCAATGTCGATGAGGGTAAGGGTCTTGCGGGGTGGCAGGGGGCTGCCCAACAGGGGGCGGGGCCCAGAGCCGAGAGCGCCACAGTGAAGCAGCTGCAACTGTCCCTTGTAGCCAGGATAGTAGGCGTGGTGGTGGCCGCTGATGTAAGTATGGACGCGGTACCTTTCTAGCAGAGCTCGCTTGGCTTCAGCATCCAGCAGCACTTCTCCCGGATGGTCGCGCCCGACGGCAACGGCATAGAGGGGCAGGTGACCAATGACGATGCGCAGCTTGGCCTGTTGAGCCCGCTCGCTGGCTAGCGCTGCTTCTGCCCAAGCCATCTGTTCAGAGGGAATGAAGTTGCAGCTAGCGTCCCAAACTAGGTAGAAAACCCCATCTTTTTCAAAGGTGTAATAGAAGGGGAAATCGCCCCGATCCACAAAATTCAGGCCAGGATCATGGGCGGGATCGTTCCAAAACTCGCGGGCCAGATCCCGTTCCTTTTGAAAGAGAAAACCACCGCGGGCGTTGCGGGCACAGGAAGCATCGTGGTTGCCCAAGGTAAAGCCATAGGGCAGTTGGGCAGCGCGCAGCGGAGCTGCCACATGTTGGTCAAAGGCTGCCCACATGGCGCGGATGCGCTCTTCAGAAAGGCGGGGATCCTGCCCTGCCACCATGTCCCCTCCTCCCAAGACGATATCCGGCTGGAAGTAGGGGATGAGGCGGATGGCCCGATCCACCTCTGGGTCGTAGTCCACCGAGCCGTAGAGGCCATTTAGGTCACTAATCACCACGAGGCGCAGATCTCGGCGGGGAGGGATGTAGAAGCCGCGAGGAGCTTCGGGATGGGGGACAGCCGTAGGGGTGGGCTGCGGCAGCAGAGGTGGCGCTTCCCTTGTCGGCTTTGGCTGAGAAGCCAGGGGCTGCCGACTGGCCCAGTAGGCCCCTGCCCATGCGCTGCTAACGGCTAACCCCAACAAGCCTAGGAGCAGCTTGCGCCGCCGCATCCTAACTCCTCCTCCACACCCCAGCGGTATTGTAGAAAATGGACAGGCTGCTGTTGGCGCCACGGCCTGGAGAGGTCGACGGCCAGTTTTTTGAAGGCTTTGGGGTGGCTTCTAGAAGCCAAATCGCGGATGCTAGGCTAGGTTGAACCGGCAATTGGATATCTCGAACTCGGTATGACTTGAGGTTTTCCCATGCCTCGCCCTGTGGATTCTTTGGAAGCTGCGCTAGAGCGATGCCGGGAGTGCAATCTTCGTCTTAGCCGGCAGCGCCGCTACATTTTGGAACTCTTGTGGCAATGTGGCGAGCACCTCTCGGCGCGAGAAATCTACGACCGTCTTAATCGGCAAGGCAAGCCCATTGGCCACACTTCCGTCTATCAAAACCTAGAGGCTCTGGCTAGGCACAACATCATTGAGTGCCTGGATCGCGCTGATGGGCGCCGCTACGGCAGGTGTACCCACCCCCACAGCCATGTCAATTGTCTAGATAGCAACCGCATTCTCGACGTAGAGGTAGAGTTGCCGCCGGAGTTGCTGGCTGAGGTGGAGCAAAAGACCGGCACCCGCATCCACAGCTATCGCATCGAGTTCTTTGGTGTGGAAAATCCAGGAAGAAGCTAAGTCAGTAGGAGCGGTTTTGTCCCCTGTTGATCTGAGACTGGATTTGTTCCAGCGAGCTGGCCGGGGCCAGGCACTTGCTGCCCCAACACACCAAGCCCACCGTCCCTGGCGGCAGGGGCTCTGCCTCTGCAGGCAAAGTAAAGACGGCAGTGGGCCAGGGGCGCTGTTGGAAGGTGGGGATGTGCTCAGCTCCTAAGGTCACCTTCACCCAGTTGCTGTACCAGTCTAGCCCCAGGAATAGAGTGGGACAGACCCGCGGCTGGGTACTCATGGGGTGGGCAAAAGTTTTCAGGGCCTGCTCTGCTCGCTCCAGATAGTCCAGATCGCCCGTGAGGGCAGCCAGGCGCACCAGGTTGGCGATGGCCACACCATTGGCTGACGGCATGGCGCTGTCCTGGAAGTCTTTCTCCCGCACCAGGAGTTCAGCGGCGCTCTGGGCATCGCTGACAAAGTAGCCTCCTCTGGCCGTATCCCACAGTTGCGCGTCCATCTCCTGCTGCAACCGGATGGCAGCCTCCAGCCAGTGCTGGGAACTGGGATCCCCTGCTCGACCTAGGCAGGCCTGGTGCAGATCCAACAGGGCCTTGATGAAGAGGGCGTAGTCTTCGGATTTGGCAGGCACCTGGGGTGTGCCGTCGTAGTTCAACCGCAGCAGGGATCCCGTGTCGGGATGGCGCTGGCGGCTAAGGATGAACTGGGCAGCCCGCAAGGCCAACTGCAGGTACTCCTCGTCGCCAAACACCTGGTAGGCCCGTGCCAGCCCCGAGATCATCAGGCCGTTCCAGGAGACGATCATCTTGGTGTCCGTAACAGGCGGGATCCGCCCTGGCCAAGGGTGTTGGCGGGCCGATTGGGCATCTACTGCCGGCGGGAAGGGGATCCTGCGCTCGGTGGAGCCGTAGCGAGCCCGAAACAGATGAGTGGTCAAGGCGGTCTCGACTTCCGGCGGCAGCTCTCCCCCCTGTTGGCGCTGGAGGACAATGCAGCCGGGCCGGTCGGGGAAATTGCCCCCTGGCAACAGGAAGAAAGCCTGCTGCAGAGCGCGGAAGGTTTCTTCATCGAGCAAATCTTGCAGCTCCTGCCAGCGCCAGACATAGAACTCCCCCTCCTCGGGCTCCGCATCTTCTCGCCGGGCAAAACTATCGGCATCCTGGGCCGCATAGAAATACCCAGCAGGAGCTGTCATCTCCCGCGCCACCCACTCCACCGTCAGGCGCACCGCCCGCTCGATGGCAGCGTCCCGGATGCCGTGGGCCCACAGCTCTGCCAAGAACTCCAAGATCTGCCCGTTGTCGTAGAGCATCTTTTCAAAGTGGGGCACCGTCCAGGTGGGATCCACGGTGTAGCGGTGAAAGCCACCGGCCACATGGTCGAAGATCCCGCCTAACACCAGGGCCATGGCCCGCTCCTTGGCCCGTTCCAGAGCTGTCGGCAAGCCAGTGATCCCTTCCGGCGGGTCGAAGCGGGCCGAGCGCAGCACCAACTGGGCATAGGGCATCATGGGGAACTGCTGCACCGCCCCAGCGTTGGTGAGCAAGGGCTGGATCTTGGCGATCCCGGAGCGCAGTAAGTCGGGTGGAATATGGTCTTCTGGCACTAGGTCGCTGAGGGTGGTCAGGGCCGTCAAAATCTGGCCCTTCATCTCCGCAATTTTTTCTTTTTCCTGCCGGTAAAACTGCAGGACGCGCTGCAGCACCGTTAGAAACCCTGGCCGGCCAAAGCGGGGCTTCACGGGAAAATAGGTGCCTGCATAAAACGGCACCAGGTCATTGGGTGTGAGAAAGACATTGAGAGGCCACCCTCCCTGCCCGCTCATGAGTTGCAGCGCCTGCATGTAGATGCTGTCCAGATCGGGCCGCTCCTCGCGATCGACCTTGATGGGCAAAAAGTGGGCATTCAAGAAAGCGGCAATCTCGGGGTCGGAGAAGGCCTCTCCCTCCATGACCGTGCACCAGTGACAACTGGAGTAGCCAATGGACAGAAAAATTGGCTTATCCTCAGCCCGGGCTTTCTCCAGGGCCTCCGGGATCCAAGGCCACCAATCCACTGGATTATTGGCGTGCTTGCGCAGGTAGAGGCTGGAACACGTGGCGAGGCGATTGGCCATAGGTAAACCCTCTCACCTTTTTTGCTCAGGCTAGCGCGTCCTCCCCTCGAGGCCAAGCCAGACCCCTGTCCCCCCTTGCCCCGGGGATTAGACCTGCTCCTGTTTGGCGGCTGGGATTAAAAACTCCAGCGATCGCCCATAGAGAACCAAAGTGGTGCTGGGGTTTTCCACAAAACCAATCCGCTCGTAGAAGCCGCGCTGATGGGTGGTGAACACGTAGATGCGCTCCACCGACTGCAGGTGGGGATGGCTAATTAGGGTTTCCACCAGCTTGCGCCCAATGCCCTGGCGGCGGTAGTCGGAATCCACCACAATATCCCAGAGGACGGCCCGGTAAACTCCATCGGAGGTGGCGCGGCCAAAGCCAATCAGGCGCTCCCCGTCCCAGGCGCTGACCACCGGATGGCTGTGGGCAATGGCCCGCTCCATCTCGTCCCGACGGCGGTTTTGCGCCCAAAAGGCATTGCGGTTCAATAGCAGCAGAAGCTGCTCCAAGTCCAGCTCGCCCCGCTCTAGAGAAAAGCGAATGTTGCGGTTGTCAACAGGCTGAGAAGAAGAGGCAACAAGAGGCTGAGGAGGGGGATCGGGCATGTTCAAATCTTTGCCGCAGCGAGAGTGGTCAAGCAAGAAGCCAAGAAGACAGCTTGCCCAACCAGGCGGAGCTAGCTGGCCGAGGCGCTGTCAGAGCTTAACCTCGCCTGCTCCAAGGCATAGGCTTTGAAGCGCTCCAAGTCCGCCTGGATGGTGCTTTCCACTACCTTACCCACGAACAGGCCATCTAGAATTTTGCCCAGAATGCCTGGAATCTTGTAGGCCACTGACAGCTTCACAATGGTACTACCCTTGCGATCATAAAACCGCAGCGCCCCCCGATTGGGCAGCCCTTCCACCGATTGCCAGGCGATGCGTTGGTGTTTCACCACTGTGTGGGTGCGGGAGATCCAACTGAAGGTAAAGCCGCGCGTAGCAAGCGTCCACCGCGATAGGTCGTGATCCAGCAATTCCACCGAGCGAATCCACGGCATCCAACGCGGCATGAGGGCCAGGTTGGACCACAGCTCCCAAACCTGTTCAATGGGAACCGGCACCTCCACCTGACAGGTGTGCTCTAACCAATCTGACTCCGCCATGGCGCCTCCCACACAAGATGTAGCAGAAAGGGGAAGCCACCCTCAGCCCTGGCCACCAAGCCGCTGGGGGATCCCTGCCTTTACAAAATTTTATATCGGCCTAAGATAGCATTATCAGCCCAAGGCAAGATCGGGGGCTTTGCGCCTTTGGCCAGCAAAGTGCGGTCGATGCCTAGTATGAGGTGAGGCAGAAGGGGGGTATCATGATTGCCACCTGCAAGCTTCACCTGCATTGGCCCGCTGCACTCAGCTGTTTGACTTGACGGGACGACCTCACCATGGTTTCTCAGTGGAAACAGCATCTTAAAAACTACTTCGTGGCGGGATTGCTGGTGGTGATTCCTCTAGCAACCACCATTTGGCTGATGGTGGAAGTGGCCACCTGGAGCATCGGTTTTCTGACCAGCATTCCTAAGCCGTTTAACCCCATCCAAGGGCTGCACCCCATCCTGGTTAACCTCATCAACCTGGCGGTGGGCTTGCTGACGCCAATCTTGCTTATTTTGCTGATTGGCTTCATGGCCCGCAACATTGTCGGCCAGTGGCTGCTCAACCTAAGCGAGCAGCTGCTCCATGCCATCCCAGTGGCGGGGCTGGTGTACAAGACCCTAAAGCAATTGCTCAGTGTCTTATTTGCTCCCAACAACCAGGGGTTTCGGCGGGTGGTGCTGGTAGAATACCCCCGGCCAGGGATCTGGGCTTTGGCTTTTGTAACGGGCAGCATTCAAACTCCCATCCGAATGGGCGGGCCCCAGCGTTCCCTTAGCGTGTTTATCCCCACCACTCCCAACCCAACCACTGGCTGGTACGCGATCGTGCCAGAAGATCAGGTGGTGGAGGTGTTCATGCCGGTGGAGGATGCTTTTAAGATGCTCATCTCCGGTGGGATCGTGACCCCGGAAACCTTTGAGGCTGGGCTGCAGCGGCGCGAGGGAGGTCTGGCGGTAACCATGCCCAGCTTGCGGGAGCTGGTGGAACAAGAGCGGGCGGCAGCCTCTGCTAGGACGGACTCAACGGCTGCCGAGGTGGGCTTTGAGGCTTCTTAGCTGGCCGGTTCCTCTCCTAGGAGGTTGGGCTGCCAGAGCTGGTATTCTTTGGCTTGCTCCAGGCGCACGTAGAAGGGCTGCATCTGCCGATCCAAGGCTTCCGCCTGCTCTGGGGGGAAAGCTTTCCAGGCGGCGCGGCTAGCCCAGCGAATGATGAGGTGAACAAGTTCGGGATCCTCGGCGTCAAGCCAGACTTCCTTGCCCAGAAAACCCGGCTGTTGGCGCAGGGCCGCTCCCCAGATCCGTTCGTCTTCCCGAAGGAAAGCCAGCTGGCTGCCGGGGGGAACTCGAAAGCAGAGGTGTTCGATGGCAATAGGCTGGTCGGACATCGGCAAAAGTTGTCTTAAGACGCTAATGAAGCGTTGGTCAGCCGCTGCAGGGTGGGAATGAAGTCGGGGTAGGAGATGCGGGCGCAGTCGGCACCGCTGAGGGTGGTGGATCCCTGGGCGGCCAGGGCAGCTACCATCAAGCTCATGGCGATGCGGTGGTCGGCGTGGCTGTCCACCTCTGCTCCCTGCAAGGGGATCCCTCCTTTGATTTCCAGGCCGTCGGGATATTCGGTTACCTGGGCACCCATGCGGCTGAGTTCCTGAGCGATGGCCGCCAAGCGGTCACTTTCTTTTACCCGCAATTCCGCTGCATCGCGAATGACCGTAGTTCCTTCGGCAAAGGCTGCTGCCACCGCCAAAACCGGGATCTCGTCGATTAGGGTGGGAATCAGCTCGCCGCCGATGCTACAGCCTCGCAAACGGGCCGAGCGCACGCGCAGATCCCCCAGAGGCTCGCCGGTCACTTCCCGCTGGTTCTCCACTTGAATGTCGGCCCCCATCTCCTGCAGCACCTGCAGCAGCCCGGTGCGGGTGGGGTTGAGGCCCACACCCTCTAGCAGCAATTCGCTCTCGGGCACAATCGAGCCAGCCACCAACCAGAAGGCTGCCGAGCTGATGTCCCCTGGCACCTGCACCGTCTGGCCCACCAGGCGGGATCCCCCCACCACCGCCACGGTTTTTGTCGCCACATCGACCTGGATCTCGGCTCCGAAGGCCCGCAACATCCGCTCCGAGTGGTCGCGGGAAAGGGCCGGCTCCGTAACCTGAGTGGTGCCTTCTGCCAACAGGCCCGCCAGCAGCAGGCAGGACTTGACCTGGGCCGAGGCCACAGGCGAGTGGTAGTGGATCCCCTTTAAGGATCCCCCCTGCACAGCCAGAGGTGCCAGGTTGCCCCCCGCCCGCCCCCAGATCTGAGCCCCCATCTGCCGCAGCGGCTCCACCACCCGCCCCATAGGCCGCGAGCGCAGGGAGCGATCCCCAGTGACGGCAAAAAAGCGCCCCCGCTGGCCAGCCAGGATCCCCA
>Ga0272447_1000098_pt1 | contig 61850 bp, 49 predicted proteins | sample YNPCB0133_FD_194589 | JGI IMG/M metagenome (GOLD analysis project Ga0272447, IMG submission 194589) | Hot spring microbial mat communities from Yellowstone National Park, WY, United States - YNP-CB-013-3 | ecosystem: Environmental > Aquatic > Thermal springs > Hot (42-90C) > Sediment | place...
GGATATTGCCTGACATCCAGGACATCGCGCCCGACTCGGAGTAGACTGTCTCGCCAGGGTCAAGTTCAAGGATGACCGCCTGCATGGTTGTCCCGACAATCTGATATTCCATCCCGGTCACACCACGCCCACGCGCAGTCACCGTCGGGTCAGGCAGATCTAACCGCTGACCCACCTGATTGCCGTATGCGTACAGATTACCTGTCGATGATGGTGCCAGCTCGGAAGGCGGCAGCGGCGGTGCGACTGGCGGCGGTGGCGCTGCAACGCGTGTGCCGCAGCGGGAGCAGAATTTGGCAGTTGGTGAAAGGACAGCGCCACATGTTGGGCATTGCATGGATGCGACTCCTTGCACGCACTACGATGCTGGTACGAACAGAATATCCGAAGGAAGGATGGATCCTTCCGTAGACATGAACGGCGTTTTCCGACTATCTCGACACCCATGGGCGGTCCCCGGCGCACAGTTCCCGATCTCCAGTCTCCACTGTGCAGTTCTCAGTGCATAGTTCTCACCGCACAGTCTCTGGCGCGCAGTTCCCAGTTCCCCGTCCCTGGTGCACAGTTCCCACTGCACAGTTCTCACTGCGCAGTTCCCGGTGCACAGTCCTTAGTGCACAGTTCCCAGTCCCCGGCGCACAGTCTCCGGTTCTCAGTTCCCCGTTCTTAGTTCTCAATTCTCTAATTCGCCTTACTCAACGTTGCCAGGAACTCGGCATTATTCCGCGTCTTCATCATGCGGGTCAGTACCAGTTCGGTACCCTCGCCCTCGCCGAGCATGCTGACCATACGACGCAGCGTCCACACCTGACGCAGCACGTCGGGCGGCAGCAACAGTTCCTCACGGCGCGTACCACTGCGAGTAATGTCGATTGCCGGGAACACACGCTTCTCCGCCAGTTTGCGGTCGAGGTGCAGTTCCATATTCCCGGTGCCTTTGAACTCCTCGTAGATTACATCGTCCATCCGGCTGCCGGTATCGATCAGACAGGTAGCAATGATCGTCAGTGACCCGCCATTCTCAATATTGCGCGCAGCGCCGAAGAAACGCTTGGGCGGGTAGAGCGCCACCGGATCGATACCGCCGGAGAGTGTGCGCCCGCTCGGCGGCATATCCAGGTTGTATGCACGCGCTAAACGGGTGATCGAGTCCATGAGGATCACAACGTCCTGCCCGCCTTCGACCAGTCGCTTGGCGCGTTCCAGCGTCATCTCGGCGACCTTTGTATGGTCTTCGACCGGCTCATCGAACGTCGACGAGATGACATCGCCCTTGACCGAGCGCCGCATATCGGTGACCTCTTCCGGACGTTCACCAATGAGCAGCACCATCAGGTGAATGTCCTGATAGTTGGTTGTGATGCCATTGGCAATCGCCTTGAGCAGCAGCGTCTTCCCCGCTTTGGGCGGTGACACGATCAGACCGCGCTGACCACGACCGATCGGCGCCACCAGGTCAACCAGGCGCGTCGCAAGCAGGTGCGGCTCCGTTTCGAGTTTGATCTGCTCGTTGGGGAAGATCGGCGTCAACTGATCGAACGACGGGCGTTTGCGCGCCGTTTCCGGATCCATCCCATTGATCAACTCGACACGCAGGAGCGAGTAGTACCGCTCGCTCTCTTTCGGCGGACGAATCTGCCCCCAGACCCGGTCACCAGTACGCAACCCAAACCGCCGGATCTGCGATTGCGACACATAGACATCATTTGGTCCGGGCAACATCCGTTCGCCGCGCAAGAAACCATACCCATCGGCGACAATGTCGAGAATACCGTCGGACAGGATATGGCCCGCCTCTTCCGTCTGCGCCTGCAGCAGTTTGAAGATCAGATCCTGCTTTTTCAGGTTGCTAACGCCGGTAATACCGATCGCTTTCGCCATTTCTCGCAGATCACTGAGCGTTTTGCTCTCGAGTTCGGCGACGTTGATGATTGGCTTGTCACGAACGGGTTCGGCGTACTCGGCGACCGGCTCGCCACCATTACCATTGCTGTTATTGTTAGTGGTATTTTTCGTTCTCATTCTTGGCACAGAAGACTCCTTGCCGACGTGTCTTTACGCCGGCTGTCCACATAGCGGATGTTTACTCAATCGTTCCAGATAGACCAAAACGTGCGTCGTTGTGGCATGATATGTTCTGTTCACACACAGCGCAGTAACGCCATGTGCTTCAGACTTTAGAGGTGATCGTACTGAGCCAATTATATTGATATGGGAATAATATATGTGCTAATCAGCACCTGGCGCGTTGTTTTCATAGATAAGCTACATGAACGGCGCTCGACCATACTGGGAACTTGCAGCCATATTGCTTACGGAGAGCCATGCTATGACTGCATTATGAAACACAGAGTTACACCACAGTGTGGCGGACGCCTGGCGCTTTCCAGGGGAATGTATGACTTCTGGAGTCGCGTCAGATGCGAGATCTAGAGGATTGCCGTCGCAATGCTTCACTCGCATCTCTATTATAGCACACCTGTCAAGATTTTGTGCAACATCCGGCGGCGGCATTGTTGACGCAGTGCGCTCATATGCCGTACAATGCATACGACGTTGCCACATATTATCTTCCAGACGCCTCCGTAGGGTAACATGTCTGGTAAAGGCTATTATCGCTATGAAGAAACTTTCCAGCGCCGCGATTCGTGAGCAGTTTTTGCGCTTCTTTGAAGAACGCGATCATGTCCGGGTGCCCAGTTCATCGCTTATCCCCGGAAATGACCCGACCCTGCTGTTCACCAACTCTGGTATGGTGCAGTTCAAGGATACCTTCCTGGGACTGGAGCAGCGCCCATACACCCGCGCTACAACGGTTCAAAAGTGTCTGCGCGTTTCGGGAAAGCACAACGATCTCGAAGAGGTCGGTCCGTCGCCGCGTCACCATACATTCTTTGAGATGCTTGGCAACTTCTCCTTCGGCGACTATTTCAAATCCGAGGCGATTCCTATGGCCTGGGAGTTGTTGACAAAGGTGTTTGAACTCCCGGTCGAACGTTTGTGGTTTACTGTCTTCGAAGGCGACGACGAGGTACCGCCTGATGATGAGGCGGCACAGTTGTGGATTGCAGCTGGCGCCAATCCGGATCGTGTTCTTCGCTTCGGACGCAAGGATAACTTCTGGGTGATGGCGGATACTGGTCCATGCGGTCCGTGTTCCGAGATCACAATTTATATTGGCGATGATCTGCAGGCAATGAGTGCACAGGGGGTCAATTCTGGCGATCCGAACTATGTCGAGATCTGGAACAATGTGTTCATGCAGTTTGAACGCAGCACCATGCAACCGCTCCATCGCCCGTCGGTCGATACCGGTATGGGTCTCGAACGCATGGCAATGGTCCTGCAGGGGGTTCACTCTACATATGAGACCGATCTGTTCATTCCACTAATCGAGCGCCAGCTGGCGCTGCTCGGCGCAGACGAGTCGACCTACCGCGCACGGGTTGCGCCCTACCGCGCCGTCGCCGACCATAGCCGCGCGGTGGCGTTTTTGATTGCCGACGGCGTGCTTCCGGGCAATACAGGGCGGTCGTATGTGCTGCGCCGCATTCTGCGTCGCGCGGTCTACCAGGGTCGCACGATCGGTTTTGAGAAGCCGTTCCTGGCAGAGATCGTCGCGGTGGTGATCGAGCAGATGGGTGCGGTGTATCCCGAATTGCGCGAACGCGCCGATTTTATCCTGGAAACGGTCGATCTGGAAGAACGCCAGTTCCTGCGCACCCTTTCGGGCGGAATGAGCATTCTAAACAGCGTTATTGAACGGATACGCGCCAGCGGCAGTACAGTCATTCCTGGCGATGATGCATTTACGCTCAAGGATACCTATGGTTTTCCGCTCGATCTGACGCAGAAAATTGCTGCTGAACACGGTTTAACCGTCGATGAAATAGGGTACGAGCGACGTATGGAAGAGCAGCGCGACCGGGGCCGTCGTGCAGCACAGTTCAAGCGCGCAGCCGAAGCGGAGTTGTGGGCAGGAGTCGATCTGCCGCCGATACGCTTCACCGGCTATACGGCGTTTTCTGGCAGCGGCGTAGTGCAGGCGATTGTCGTCGCTGGCGATCAGGTCGCCGAAGCCAGTGCCGGTCAGCAAGTGCAGATTGTGCTTGACAGCACGCCGTTCTATGCCGAAAGCGGCGGTCAGGTCGGTGATACCGGCGTCTTGATCGGTCCGCACGGTCGTGTCCGGGTCGAAGATGTGCAACGACCCGTACCCGGTGTGATTGTCCATTACGGCGTGGTTGAAAGCGGCAGCGTGATGCTGCACGATCTGGTCGAAGCGCACGTTGATAGGGCGCGTCGTGCCGCCATTATGCGCAACCATACGGCAACCCACCTGCTCCATCGTGCGCTGCGTGATGTGCTCGGCGAACATGCAGCGCAGGCTGGCTCGCTTGTTGCGCCAGATCGCCTCCGTTTCGACTTTACGCATACGCGCCCGCTGACCCCGGAACAACTGCACGAGATCGAGCGACGCATCAATGCCTGGATCCGCGCCGATACGCCGGTTGTCTGGCAGGAGTTGAGCTATCAGGCGGCTATCGAGGCTGGCGCTATTGCCCTATTCGGTGAAAAATATGGCGATGTGGTGCGCATGGTCACGATTGGATGCGTCAATGGTCACGATGCGCCCTCGCCCGCTGCGCTGGCTGAGCGCGAACTGGCAGGCTTTCCAATGTGCTCGCGTGAACTGTGCGGCGGTACCCACGTCGGGCGGAGCGGCGAGATTGGACTGTTCCGCATTATTTCGGAAAGTAGTGTTGCCGCCGGCGTGCGACGCATCGAGGCGTTGACCGGTCCTGAAGCCGAAGCGTGGGTCGATGCTCAGATTGCGACCCTCCGGGCGATTGCCGCTCGCGTTGGAGCGCCTCAAACTCAACTGGTCGAGCGTGTCGAGGCGTTGATTGCCGAATTGAAGCAGCGCCAGCGCGCACTCGATGAGTTGACTGCTCGTATGGCGCGATCCAACCTGGAAGGATTGCTCGCCAGTGTGCAATCGGTGGGCGACATTCGCTTCCTGGCAGCACAGGTCGAAGCGCCCAACGCCGCGCGATTACGCGAAATGGGTGACTGGCTGCGCGACAAATTGGGGTCTGGTGTGGTAGTGCTGGCGACGGTATTCGATGGCAAAGCTCAGATCCTGGCAATGGCAACGCCCGATCTGGCGGGGAAACGGATCCACGCTGGCAATCTCGTGAAGGCGCTTGCGCCGATCATCGGCGGCAGCGGCGGCGGTCGCCCTGATATGGCACAGGCTGGCGGGCGTGATAGTGCGAATATATCTCAAGCATTGGAGCGTGTTGCCGCAGTGATAGCGGAGCAGGCAGGGGTTTGACCCCAGGGAGATCCACACATGTCGGATGAGACGTCACCAATTCCTCTCCCGCCCAAAACACCACCGACAGGGATCACAGCAGTGCTCAGCGCCATTCTGGCATCCAACCCGGCATCGGCAGTTGTGCCGGTTGTGCCCGCTGATACACTCGATGGCATTGTCGAACGTGTGCGTGCAGCACGCGCCAGCAGTGTTCAACTGCTGGTTCCTGAAGGAGTACCAGTACTGAAAGGGTGGCGCAGTTTCACGGCGTTACGGTTGATTCTTCAGCGCGACGGCATCAGCGTGCTGGTAATCAGTCCTGATGCAAACGTGCTCGAAGCGGCGCGCGCTGGCGGTCTGGAAACGATGGCTGTGGGCGATCCGCCATTGCCGCGACCCGCAACACCCGCTCCGACGACTCCTCCCGCCAGACCGGTGATCGATGAGCGCGATGCTGCCTTCCTGCGCGCCCTGGACGATGTGCCGTCACGCAGCCCATATGCCGACTTGTCGGAGAAAGATGCAGCGTTTGCCGCTTCCCTTGACGATTTCTCCGATGCAGTTGCTACCGTTGCGGCGCCGTCGACGCAACCCGAAACGCCGCTACCCTCCGCTGCTCCCCCGCCTCGCAGGGTCAGCGCTGCCGATGTGCGCCTTAGCGCAGACGAGGAACGGCGCGCATCTGCCCACGAAACGGCGCGACGCAGCGGAGTAGCGCCACGACGACAGCCGCAGCCGCGTGCAACAGTACGAACCGCGCCACGCACTGCAGGCGTCCCTGCCCGCACGAACGATCGCACCATGATCATTGGTATCGCCGTCGCAGTCCTGATTGTTGCGCTACTGATTGCGTTCGGCTGGTATCAGGCGAACCGTGTGTCGGTCATTGTCGAACCGCCAGTTATCCAGAGCCGCACGCAACCCTTCCGCGGAGAAGTTATCCCGATTACGACCGCTGATCCCGGTGCGAATCCATCGTCGATCCAGGCGGCAGTCGTACGGGCGGAGGCTTCCTTCACTGTTCAGGGACAGGTGACAAGTGAAACACTGACGCCTGTCGGACGGGCAACCGGTCAGGTGCGCGTCATTAATGTTGTTGAGCAACCTTTCCTGCTCCCTGAAGGCACGGAACTTCTGGGGTTGAACCCTGCTGGCGCTGAGGTGCGTTTTGTTGTCGAAGGACCGATTACGGTGCCGCCAGCGGTCACAACTACGAGCGATCGTGGTCGAAGCACCACCTATGGCGAAATTGTGGTCAATGTGGTCGCTCGCTCACCCGGCAGCGCATCGAATGTTGAAAAGAATGCGTTGACACAGATCCTTATCCCTGGTATGCAACCGATCATCAGCGACAGAGGAAATCTGCTGATTCGACACGAAGCGATTGGCGGCGGCAGCGAGGAATTGCAACGGATCGTCACTGAAGCCGATGTGCAACGTGTCCTTGGCGAGGCGCTGACAGGCCTGTATAACGCCGGTATGGAACAACTTGCCCGGCAGATCGATCAAAATGTGCTGGCTATCGATCCAACAACTATCACCCCCGACACGATTGAACTAGCGCGTCCGGAGTCGTATAACCCGCCGCTTATTGAACCACCACTCGGTCAACCGGTCGATCCTGCTAATCCGGTCTTCCGTGTGACGGTGAGCACACGTTTCAGCGCTCTGGCAACCCCCCGCGATCGTCCGGTCAGTAAGCAACTTGAACAGGTCGTACCACGGCATTTTCTACAACGCGGCACACCGTGCAATCCAAACGAGCGGATTGGGTTCGATGTTACCGGATGGCGCTGGGACGACTCGAGACTGACGATCAACGGCGCGATCACCTGCACCGAGTATGGGACGCTGACAAACGATATGCTCAATCAGATCAGAAAGGACCTGATCGGCGCATCCCGCAGCGATGCAGAAACGCGGCTCCAGCAGTTTGTGCAACAGGGAGCGATCAGCACCTATAGCTTGCCAGCAATCGAAGCACTGCCGGGGTTCGACTTCCTCATCGATGTACGACCCGCAGGAATATCGTGATCAAGGAGTGAGGGGCAATGAGCAGCGAACCCGGACGTGTCATGGCGCTCGATATCGGCGAGCGCCGTATTGGCGTGGCATTGAGCGATCCGACCCGCACGCTGGCTTCGCCGCTGACAACGATCTGCGCCGTACCGCGCTCAACTGCCCTGAAACGGATTCTTACCCTCATCCGCGATTACCAGGTGACGGCGCTCGTCGTCGGGCTGCCGCTGACCATGAACGGTGACGTCGGTCCGCAGGCGACGCTCGTGCAACAGTTTGTCGATGAACTACGTCCGCTCATCGATATTCCGATCTCCTTTGTCGATGAACGACTCACAACGGTCGCTGCTGAACGCATGATGATCGATCTCAACATCAAGCCCGAACAGCGCAGGGCACGCATTGATGAGGTGGCAGCGTCGATCATTCTGCAGGATTTCCTCGATTCTCAGCGCTGAACTGCTACTAGCATACGGATTCGATCCACTCGAGAATCGTGTGCAGTACGTCCTCAAGCGGCGCATACGTATCGATTACCAGGTACGGCTCTTGAATCGGGTAGTTCGAGGTTTCAGCCCGTCGGCGCAGATGATCCTGAAGGTGTTCCCACGTCGTTACATGATGCGCTGGCAGGCGTAATGCCGCTCGCTGTTCGATCCGCCGTCGCCATTCCTCCTCGGACGAACAGACACATTCGATGACTAACAGACGCGCACCGGTATCGTGCGCAACCACACAGGCGGTTGTGTACCCGCTAATCTCGCTGAGCGGGCTATCGCATATGACGCTCAGATGTTGCAACAACTGTCGGCGCGCTACATTGAACATGGCGATGTATGCCAGCCCGCCAGCATCTTCGACATGACCATCCAGCACATCCTTAATGTCGTCCTTGTCGATCAGGGGAATACGAAGACGGCGGCTGAGCGCGCGTGCTACTGCGCTCTTGCCGGATCCGGGATGACCTTTCATTGCGATCAGTAACGGACGCTGGATGTTCGTCATACATGTCACTCGACACGTGAACGCTGGGATTCTGGATCAGCATTTCTATCTTTCTTTGGCACGTTCAGGGCAGGCCTTCACCCTTCAACGCTGTCTCTTCCCCGCCAAGCAACCGGGACAGCGCCTGCGCCTGGTGTTCAGGAATGTCACGCGCCAGCGAGAGTGCGACACGACCCAACTCGCGGTAGAGGGGCAGCAACGATGGCATATGCGTCGTAAGTGCGGCGATATGACGCGCAACGGTAGCATCATCACCACGTGCGATCGGTCCGGTCAGCGCCACATCTGGCGGTGCGTGTTCCAGGCTTTCAACGGTGCCGCGCAGCAATGGCAGCAGTGCACGTGCACGCACTTCTTCCGGCAATCCGATGTTTTCAAGCAACGCTGCTCCACAAGCGTAGAGCGCGACGGTATAGTTGGCGACCATGACAGCGGCAGCGTGGTAGAGCGCGCGATGACGTGCATCAAGATCAAAAGGGATTGCGCCAATTGCGCGTGCCAGCGCATGCAGGGTCGTGGCGAGTGGTGGATCGGCATCGATAGCGATATATGCGTTACGCAGACGCGCTGCCGTTTTCGCCCCGGCGAGCGTTTGCAGTGGGTGAAATCCCCCGATCCGTGCGCCGCTCGCAGTCGCATCGACCAGCGCTTCGCGTCCGAATGCGCCGCTACAGTGAACAACGCTCTGCCCGGCGCGCCATCCACCGGCTGCGGCAATCATGCGACACACAGGTGTCACTGCGGCGTCCGACACGGTGAGAAACACCAGGTCGGCTGTGCGAGCGACAGTAAGCGGGGTCTCCATTACTGCTGCACCAATCTGGTGCGCCAGTTCAGTTGCGCGCTCAACTCTGCGACTGTGGAGCGCAACGACGCGATATCCAGCGCCATGGAATGCCGCCGCCAGCGCCCCGCCAGCCCGCCCAACGCCGATGAAGCCGATTGTGATCAAAGCGTTCAACGTTCCAACAGTGAGGAGTCCACTGTAAAGGTTATTTCACCATAGAGGCGCAGCGTTTGCAAAGGAAGATCTCATATCGCGTCACTCAAACACATGCGCTGCCATGCATCCATAACATGTTTCGTTTTTAGGGTTCTCTGTGCTCTCGGCGTCTTAACAGTGCGTTTTTGCGGTGAAGTCAACGTCCTGACCCTCAACCTTTCAACCTTCCACAACGCTCAACTCCACCGTGACCCGAAATCTCCGAACGACGCGCTCACCTTCAACCTTCCAACCTTACAACGTTCAACCCCCACCTTTCAACCCGACCACGCCGCCCAGCGACCACGCCTGCGTCACACTCCGCTCGATAGCGCGCGCCAGAACATCAGCAGCAACCGCACCGAGCGACAACAGTCCCGGCGATGCACGTCGTCCTGTCGCCAGTACGAAGACTGTGTCGCCATCGAACGGGGTATGCACCGGGCGGATCGTCCGTGCCAGCGCGTCCTGCGCCATCTGCGCCACCTTCGTTGCTTCTGCCTTCGTCAGACGTGCATCGGTCGCCACTACTGCCAGTGTCGTGTTCTGCCCTTCCGACGGCGGCGCACCCACCATTGCGCGCAGGAACGTCATAGTATCAGCTAGCGATCCATCATCGGCGCGCACACCTGCCAGCAAACGACCGCTACGCTCGTCGTACACATCACCGAACGCATTGCAGACAGCCAGTGCACCGACGGTGACACCGTCCGCCAGGCGTTCGCTCCACGAACCGACGCCAGACTTCATAGCATACTGCATTCCCCGGATTTTCCCCACTGTTGCACCAATTCCCACGCCGACACACCCTTCCTCGACGGTTGTGCCAGCGGCGTTGCATGCTGCATATCCCATCGCGGCATCGGCAAACCGATCAGCGCTACCGATTGCAAGATCGAAAATCACCGCTGCTGGCACGATTGGCACGTTGCGCAACCCGGTTGGAAAGCCAATGCCCCGTTCTGCAAGCCACTGGACCACCCCTGTCGCTGCTGCAAGACCAAACGCGCTACCGCCGCAGAGTACCACGGCATGCACCGTCGCGACAGTGGCAACTGGCGAGAGAAGATCGGTTTCGCGTGTCCCTGGAGCGCCACCACGCACATCGACTGCACCAACCGCGCCTTCGGGGGTCAGAATGACCGTACAACCAGTCAACGCTTCATCGTCCTGCGCGTGACCTACCAAGACACCTGGAACATCGGTAATTGAAGGATTCATGGTTTTGGCGTGTTCAGGATACGCTCGAAGATCTGTTCCCAGACTTCGAAGGGTTGTGCACCCACAAGCAACTGACCATTGATAAGGAACGATGGCGTACTGCGAATGCCTGCCTGCTGCCCTGCAAGGATGTCTTCCTGGATCTGCGCGCCGTAGCGATTACTCTCAACACACCGTTGCACCTTGCTGGCATCGAGTTCCAGCTCCTCAGCATACCTCAGGAAGGTACGAAAATCATTCGCGTCTCCCGACGACCACTCGCGTTGCGTCATCCCCTCAAAAATTCGGGCATGCATCTGCCAGAACGCGCCCTGTTCACCAGCGCAGTTGGCAATATGCGCCGCAAGCAACGCCCCTGGATGAATGCTCATCAACGGGAAATCACGGTAGACGAGGCGGACCTTGCCGGTGCGCACATACCGCTCTTCGATCAGCGGTCGAACCTCACGCGCAAATGATGCACAGAAAGGACACTGAAAATCGCTGAATTCCACCACTGTGATCGGCGCATCGGGCGCACCCTGCGCACGCGGATCGTCGGACGGCGCGGGCTCCGATACCTGCGTATTGCCGGGAACAACAGTTGAAGCGGGGATCGGAGTGACATCTAATGGACGCGGGCGCGCTGCGTCGGATGGAGATGGACGCACAACCACTGCCTGACGGATAGCAGTTGGTCGCAGGTCGGTTGCCTGGGGTGCTTCAGGACCGCACGCAGCAACGATCAACAGCAGGACCGTCAGCAACGCAAGACGTACCAGAAAACCGCGCCGACGCCAGTTATAACGTGGTGTGTCATTGATCATACACGTTCATTCGTTCCGTTTCGACCCGCTGGCGATAGGCGGGACGTGGCAGCGAACTGGTGCCATCATCACCACAGTAAGGGCACACGCTCCATGTCAGATCGACGACTCGGTCACACATAGCGCAACGCCGACGTAGCGCCGTCCGGCAATGCGGGCACAGGATAAAATCCGGCTCGACTGCCCGCTGACACTTTGGGCAGACATGGGGATCTTCCAGATTGCGACGCAGATACTCTTCCTCGAGCATGCGCTCATACTTTTGCGCCAGCGTCTGACGGGGGCGCAGGATCAAGTGTAGCAGCACACCACCAAACGGAAGCACAAGCGCCAGTGTCACCGCCAGCACCTGCACCGCCACATCCTCGCTCCGACTGTGAATATCGCGGTACGTCCACAGCACCGACGCTGCCCAGAGCATGATCAGATAGGCGAGCAACATCCATGCCAGCACCGATACCACCGGCGCCAGGTTGGCAATGATTGCGCGAAAATCCAAGATCCACTCCTTGCAGATTACAGTATCCCTCGGATACGTCGACCTTCGTCTGGGTCTGCCGTGTCACACAAGAACCCGCCTCTAGCAAAGTGTAGACCAGAATGTATGTCGGTCAACGCTGGGGCACGCCGTTCCCGAGAATGTCCAACCTCGTCCATCAGGTTCAGCGTTTATGAGAACTGCTATAAAATCCGGTATTTGCAACTTGCTGTGGGGCTAATGGAGATTGAGCATCAAACCCGCTATACTGGACCAGCCGTCAGTCTATAGCCCAACGGCTACGCAAGGCGAAGCCTGCCTGCGCAGGCAAAAGCAGAAGAATCACTCAAAGACCACAAGCCCTCAGCTATGCAGGGCAAAGCCCAACTATGCGGACTACACCGGACTTATTTTTCAGTCGCCGCAGGGGGGATCGCAATGTTCATTGCGTTCGTCCGGGCGGCGTTCAACCCTTTCCGATAGGTTCAACCTCTGTAAGAACTCTGCTATAAAAGCCCGCCGCAGATTCACCGACCTGCAGGAACGGTTATCGACACCTATGACGGCGTGAGACGACGCACATCGGCGGCACGCACAACAAACACTGTCGCGCCACCCACCTGCACCTCAACCGGCGTTGGCGGGTAGAACTCACCTGACTCGGCAACCGGCGGCAGTGGCGACACATAGCGTGTCCGCGTATAACAGTGCTCCCGCACAATTTTTAGAATAGGATCGACCTGATAATCCTCAGCAGCGATCAGCAGCGTCACATTCCCCTCGCGCAAGAAGCCACCCTCGCTACTGATACGCGTCACCCGATGACCGGCAGCAGTGAGCGCCTCGATCAGATCCCCCGCATCCTGCCGCTGAACGACGGCAATGATCAGCTTCATGGGCGCACCTTACACATCTACGGTACAGTTTCCAGCCGCGTGATCGATGCCAGATACGGCTCGACAATTGCAGCGATCTGTTCTGCCAGCGCCTCGATCGACTGCCGGGCATCAAGCACGCGCCAGCGTTCTGGATCCGCAGCGATCAACTCGCGATAGCCAGCTTCGACCCGTCGATGATACTCCAATTCCCGCGCATCGAGACGATTCCATTCGACGCCGACGCCGTGCTGTCCGGTTGAACGCGCACCTTTGCGACACTTGCGTTCTAGTCCTTCTACAGCGCTGATGTCGAGATAGAATGTTATATCAGGGCGCAAGCCGCCCGTAGCGGCAGCCGTAATCACACGCAATTCCGCCAGATCGCGCCCCAGACCATATCCCTGATAAGCAAAGGTCGAATCGGCGTACCGGTCACACAGCACAATGCCACCCTGATCCAGATACGGACGAATAACCTCACTGACCAGTTGCGCCCGCGCCGCCGAGAAGAGTAACATCTCGGTCGTCGGCGCCATTTCGGTATGTTGAAGATCAAGCACAATCCGCCGGATCAGATCACCAATCCGCGTCCCACCCGGTTCCCGCGTGAGAATAACTGGAAAGCGCCGCGCGTGCAACGATTCGTACAATAGACGCGCCTGCGTGCTTTTTCCGCTTCCCTCAGGACCCTCAAATGTTACAAACAGACTCATTGATCATCGCCGATCATGGTGCAGCCCTAGCGAAAGATTTTGACTCGTCGGTTTGGTTCACGTCCGTGACTTTCCGATTGCAGGTTGTAACGCTCTGCCATCTGATGCTGCAACCGGCGCACATAACTGCTCTGTGGTTGCAGTTCGACCGACGAACGTTCGCCGTTCAGAACCTGGGTAATCGCCGTTTCGACCTCCAGCAGCGCCTCGGTCATTGTGGCATCATCGTTGCGATCCGCCCGGCGTTGCGATCCATTGTCGCTCAGGCTGATGTTGAACACATCGGCGAGTTGACGCTCCATCTGCGCCAGGGTATTGTTCCGCAGCACATAGACCGGCACGCCACGCTCTTCAGCCTGACGCACGCGCTGCGATCCCTGACGATAATAATTCTTTAGGGTCATCACCATCGTCGCCTCACCCATGTCGCGCACGATGGTCGCTGGAACATGCAGACTGGCGATTGCCCGCTCCAGACGGTCACGGCTAACACCGAATGGGTAGATGCGTTGCGGTGTCATTCCGACGCTGGGAGCGGCGGGCGCTGACGATGCGCGCGGGCTCCGATCCCCGCGTTCACGCCCACTGCCGCCACGACGAACGCCCGGAATCGTCGGAACAGCCTGATCACCGCTGAAAGCCGGAAAGATTTCGATTCGACCGTCAGCGGTGCGTCGGCGCACTTCAGCCTGTGGCGGCTCAGAGCGCAGCAGACTATCTACCGCGCTAGCAACGTCGGGATAGACTGTCACCTGATCCCAGTTCTGAATTTCAACCAGAATGTCAAAGGTTGGCGGCGCTTTTCGTTCAAGCACCGTCTTCTGTGTTCCTCGCCGGCGCGCCTCTTCATCACCAAGCGTCACCGCCTGGATGCCGCCGATCAGATCGGACAATATTGGGTTCGACAACAGATTCTCGAGCGTCTGCCCGTGCGCTGTGCCGATCAACTGAACGCCGCGTTCGGCGATGGTACGTGCGGCCAGCGCCTCGAGTTCCGTCCCGATCTCATCGATCACGATCACTTCCGGCATATGGTTTTCGACGGCTTCGATCATCACTGCGTGTTGTTCTGACGGTCGCGGCACCTGCATACGACGCGCCCGCCCGATGCCGGGGTGTGGAATGTCGCCATCGCCAGCAATTTCGTTCGACGTATCCACAATGACGACGCGCTTCCGCAGGTCTTCCGCCAGCACCCGCGCCGTTTCGCGCAGCATGGTCGTCTTGCCGACGCCAGGCCGTCCAAGGAGCAACACGCTCTTCCCTGACTCGATCAGATCACGCAGGATCGTGATCGTACCGAAGACAGCGCGCCCGACACGACAGGTCAATCCAATCACGCGACCGGTGCGATTGCGGATCGCCGAGATCCGGTGCAACGTGCGCGGAATGCCCGCGCGGTTATCCTCACCGAAGGCACCGATGCGACTGATGACGTAGTCGATATCTTCCTGCGTGACTTCGCGGTCGCTGAGAAAACGTTCGTGATTCCGGTAGCGCGCTTCGGGGAGTCGACCAAGGTCCATGATCACTTCCAGCAGATCCTCCCGGTCATCAGGACCCGTTTCAATCGCCTGACGAATAGGTGCTGGAAGCGTCGCCAGAAGTAATTCGATATTGCTGGTGATATCCTGTTGCACTGCCATAGAATCGTCGATCCTCACATTGAGAGGAAATAGTTGGTATTGGCGTATGGGTCTCCGGGCTTTCAAGCGCGGGGGTCAGCAGGGAGCGCCGCGCTGCAACGGTCGTCTGTTTGCAGAGCAACGTGTAATCGGCAACCGGATGAAAGCCGAGATCACCTGCAGGAAGAAACAGTTCCTGCTGATAATCGCGCAGCACCAGGTACACTGGCAACGCATCGCGGATCTGCGCTAGCCCGAACCGCAGCACATCAGTCATTTGCTCACGCGCCTCGGGTCTGATCAGCAGTGAGAAGACATGCCCCACTGGACCGGTGGTGCGATGGAGATACGCCACCATACGGTCGCCAGCGCCCAGCACCCATGCATTGCGGTATGGGCGACGCCAGACGCGATCAAGCGGCAGCATCCACGATCGGGCATCGCGCGCCTCGAAGAGTTGCACCTGTCGGGGGGTCACAGCGCCGTAGAGTTTATGGATCGCCCACACATCATGGTTCGACTGCGGGCGCATTGGCGCCAGCGTTGTTCCCTGATCCCAATCCGGTCCGTCGAGGCGCAGCACCGACTGCTGCGCATACCCGATGAACCCTGCCTGGCGAAAGATCTCGCGCAGTTCATTGTGGCGTTGCGGCAGCGCTGCATAGATCCGCTGGATACGCACTGCGCCGACTTCGACACACAATGACTCGAGCAGGCGAAACCACACGTCCGGATCGGTCGGATGACCATTCCCGCCGCCGTATGCTGCCATCAGTGCAACATCGTGCTCTGGGCGGCCACGTCGCCCAATCGACTGCACCACGGCACTAAGCGCGCCTTCACGATAGATGTAGGTTGCACAATCCTGCGCGCTCCCTTCCAGCCAGCAGCGCAGGGCGAACCAGAAAGGACGGTGAGGGGACGCCAGCATTGCCTCGTTGTACAGCGTCACCTGGCTGCGCGGTTTTCGTCTTAGCGTCCAGATGTCACTCAGCGTAACCGGTCGGATCATGCGTGTTCTCCGGCGTCGGACGACGCCGTTCACATATCAAGAAAATACCGATGCATACGCTCATCCGGCGTCAACTCCGGATGAAAACAGGTTGCCAGCATGGTCCCCTGTCGGGCAGCAACAACACGCCCATCGTCGAGATGCGCCAGCGGCGTCACATCGTGCCCCAGGTCTTCAAGCACCGGCGCCCGAATAAAGACCATACGTAGCGGTTCATCACCCAATCCCAGCACCGGCAGATCGATCTCAAAACTTTCGAGTTGACTACCAAATGCATTCCGCCGGGCAGTGACATCCATCAGACCTAGCGACGGTTGATCGGAGCGTCCATTGGCAATCCGTTGTGCCAGCAAGATCGCGCCAGCGCATGTACCCCATACCGGCATTCCGTCGCGGATACGGGTGCGCAGCGGCTCGATCAGCCCATACATTGACAGCAACTTGCCAATCGTCGTGCTTTCACCGCCAGGAATGATCAGGCGTTCGACCTGCTCAAGATGTTTTGGCAAACGCACCTGGAGGGTTGGCGCGCCAATGCGCCGCAGCATCTCTTCGTGCTCGCGGAAATCCCCTTGAAGCGCCAGAATTCCTACCGTCATAGACGATCTCTGCCGGAATGCACTACCAGCCTCGCCCTGCCATCAACTGATCGCGCGGGATCTTGCTGATTTCGATTCCGGTCATCGCTTCACCCAGCCCGCGGCTGACTTCTGCAATGATTTCCGGTTCATTATAGTGCGTTGTCGCAGCGACAATGGCGCGCGCCCGCCGCGCTGGATCACTCGATTTGAAAATCCCCGACCCGACGAACACACCATCCACACCCAACTGCATCAGGAGCGCCGCATCCGCAGGCGTGGCAATCCCACCAGCAGCAAAGTTGACAACCGGCAGGCGCCCCGTTTCCGCCACCTGACGCACCAGTTCATAGGGCGCCTGAATGTTTTTAGCATAGGTGAAGAGTTCATTCTCGTCCATCGATTGCAGGCGGCGGATTTCGCTGTAGATAGCGCGTGCGTGACGCACTGCTTCGACGACATTGCCGGTGCCAGCTTCGCCTTTGGTGCGCAGCATCGCCGCACCCTCCGCTACCCGGCGTAGTCCTTCGCCTAGGTTGCGGCACCCGCATACGAACGGAACGCGGAACTTATGCTTGTTGATGTGATGCTCTTCGTCCGCTGGCGTCAGAACTTCACTCTCGTCAATGTAATCGATCCCTAGCGCTTCCAGGATCTGCGCCTCGACAAAATGACCGATGCGCACTTTCGCCATCACTGGGATGGTGACTGCTTCTTTGATCGCCAGGATCAGTTCCGGGTCGCTCATACGCGCCACGCCCCCCTGTGCGCGAATGTCGGCAGGAACGCGCTCTAGCGCCATCACTGCTACAGCGCCAGCGTCCTCCGCGATCCGCGCCTGCTCTGGCGTGACAACATCCATGATGACGCCACCCTTGAGCATCTGCGCCAGGCCGACCTTTGTCGTCCAGGTCGACTTATCCATGGCTCCGACTCCTCATACAACGACCAACGAGTGTTATCTGGTCTTTACCGCAACGATAATCGCCTATTATTGTACCATAGATTGTCCATTGCCGCGGATTGGGGAAGTAAAGTAAATGTTCACCTTCCTTCTGGAAGCGCGGGCATCCTGGTGCGCTGCACACTGAGGAGAACGTCGCTGCCATATTCCTCCTGGGAGCGCGTGTTACCCCAGACGTGAACAGTTACGGGAAGCAAAGAGGTCAGAGGCATCTTCGTTACCCCTGACCTCTTCGTTCGCGGACAACCTGTGTGCCCGGATTTACTGTTCAAAACGCGCGGCAACCGCTTCCCAGTTGACCGTGTTCCACCAGGCATCGATATAGTCGGAGCGGCGGTTCTGGTACTTCAGGTAATATGCGTGCTCCCACACGTCAATGCCCAGGATCGGGATGTGCCCCTGCATCAGCGGGCTATCCTGGTTCGGCGTACTGTAAACGTGGAGTTTGCCGTCCTTATCCTTCACCAGCCAGGCCCAGCCACTGCCAAAACGCTTGAGACCCGCGTCCTTGATCTTCGCTTTGAATTCGGCAAAACTGCCAAACGTGTCGTTGATGGCGCGCGCCAGTGCGCCGGTCGGCTCACCGCCACCGTTCGGACCCATGATGTTCCAGAAGAGTGTATGGTTATGATGCCCGCCACCGTTGTTGATAACCGTCTGGCGAATGCTTTCCGGTACATCATTGATATTGCTCAGGATTTCCTCAATCGTCGCGTTTTGCAGCGACGGATGCCCCTCAAGCGCCGCGTTGAGATTGGTGACATACGTCTGGTGGTGCTTGCCGTGATGGATCTGCATGGTCATGGTGTCGATGTGCGGTTCCAGCGCCGAAAAATCATACGGCAGCGGCGGTAGTGTGAAAGCCATGGACAGTCCCTCCTTCTCTCAACAACCAGGTATGGGCGTTGCGAATCATTGATCGACAATGCGGAAGCGGCAACACCGGCCATCGACGGCAATTGTCTGCTGCCGCTCGACCGGTACACGGAGCAGGTCCTCATACAGCGCACGCTCATGGGCGCAGGCCTGCGGGTAGTCGCGCGCCACGCAATCGATGGGGCAATTATGTTCGACCAGTTCGATCGCGCCGTCCGGCAGGCGATGCCATTCGCACATATACCCGTGCTCGTTCAGGATGGCTGCCAATTCGGCGACCCGTTCCGGCAAGGAGCGCCCCTCCAGACGCGGCGCGTATTCAGCGTGCAAACGCTTTCGCCGCGCCTCAAACAAACGATTGATCGCTTCTTCGCCCCCCTGTGCCTTGACAAACTCCAGCACGTCGATCAGAAGATGGTCGTATGCCTTGGGGAAGAGCGCCTCAGCAGCAGCAGTGAGCTTATACAGATGACTAGGCCGACCAACTGAACGCCGCACGCCGCTGATTTGCACCAACCCATCACGCTCCAGCAATGCCAGATGCTGACGCACACCAACTGATCCGATGCCAAGATCGTCGCTTAACTCACCAGCCGTCATCGGACCCTTTCGTCGAAGGAGTAGCAGTATTTGCTGGCGTGTTTCCCCCTGCTCGCGGTGTGCTATTGGCATAGCGACGCTCCACGACGCCAGTATGAGTACCTGATTTAGTATAGCACCCGCGTTCTGACTTTGTCAAGCAAATGCTTTCGTAAATCAGACGGAATACCGCGCAAATGGGGAAACGCTTGACAGATGAACTATCAGGGCGTAGACTCTCGCCGCAATGCAGAATCAGATGCGCGTCGAGATATGCTGCACAAGGAATCGCTGACAGGTCGGGTTATTGTTATCACCGGTGCATCAAGCGGTTTTGGTGAGTTGATTGCGCAACGATGCGTCGCCGCAGGCGCGCGCGTTGCCCTGGCAGCGCGAACGGCGGCAAAACTCGACCAACTCGCTGCTCACCTCGGCGGTCCTGCCCGCGCCATCGCCGTCACCACCGACGTCGGCAACCCTGATGACGTCGCACGTCTGGCACAAACCACGCTCGACCATTTCGGTCATGTCGATGTGCTGGTCAACAACGCCGGATTCGGCGTGTTCGACCGTCTGGTGGAAGCCCGCCTAGACGACATTCGTGCTATGATGGAGGTGAATGTCTTCGGTGCGCTGGCATGTACCCAGGCATTCCTGCCGCATATGCTTGCCAGGCGCAGCGGGCAGATTGTGATGATGGCATCAATGGCCGGACTAGTCGCCGCGCCCAATATGGGCGGTTACGCCGCGAGCAAGCATGCGCTCGTCGGTCTCAGTCGCACCCTGATGCTTGAACTTGAAGGGAGCGGCGTGCGTTGCGCGATGATCTGTCCCGGCGTCGCTGAGACTGGTTTCCAACAACGCGCTGGCGCCGACAAGTATCCGCGCATTGCCCGCCTTTCGGCCTGCACTGCCGAACAGGTTGCCAATGCAACGGTGCAGGCAATTGTGCGCCGCACCCACGGTGAGATCGTCGTGCCCTGGTATGGGCGATTGCTGGCTCTGATAAGTTATCCGCTGCCCGGCGCCACCCGCGCTGTGATGCGGTTGATTGGCTGATAAAGGTGGTGTATGGCTCGCCAACGTATCGCCCGGCGCATGGATCGCGTTCCGGCTTCTGGTATTCGTCGCTTTTTCGACATCGCTGCGCAAATGCCGGATGTTATTTCACTCGGTGTCGGTGAACCCGACTTCGTGACCCCTGAGCCGATCCGGTCTGCTGGTATTCGTTCGCTCGAAGAGGGACGTACGGCGTATACCTCAAACTCTGGCTTGCTGGAGTTGCGCGTCGCCCTCTCCAACCACCTGGAGACGCTCTACGGCGTGCGCTACGATCCAGAGAGTGAATTGCTGATGACCGTCGGTGTCAGTGAGGCGCTCCAGATTGCTGCGATTGCGACCCTGAACTCCGGCGATGAGGTGATCATTCCTGAACCCTGTTTTGTCGCCTATCCGGCTGCTGTGATCTTCGCCGACGCTGAACCGGTCTTTGTGCCCACCACTATCGAGGATTCGTTTCAGGTCGATCCTGAACGGATCGCTGCCGCGATCACGCCGCGCACGCGCGCCATCCTGATTGGGTACCCCAATAATCCGACCGGCGCTGTGATGCCGCGTGAACGCCTGGCAGCAATTGCTGAACTTGCCGAACAACACGATCTGCTGGTAATCTCCGACGAGATCTATGATCGCCTGGTCTATGGCGTGCGCCATACCTGCTTTGCCGCGCTGCCAGGCGCACGCGACCGTACCATCCTGCTGGGCGGATTCTCCAAAGCGTATGCCATGACTGGCTGGCGCCTGGGCTGGATGGCAGCGCCTGCAGACATTATAGCTGCTGCGCGAAAGGTTCATCAGTACGCTATCATGTCCGCGCCAACGGTGGCGCAGTATGCGGCTCTCGAAGCGCTACGCAACGGTGAGCCGTATGTCGCTGCAATGGTTGCTGAGTACGACCGTCGCCGACGCGCAATCGTCGCCGGTTTGAATGCCATCGGTCTACCAGCCTTTGAGCCGCAGGGGGCATTCTACGTGTTCCCGCGCGTAGCGCACCTTGGCATGAGCAGTGATGTGTTCGCTGAACGCCTGCTGCGTGAGCAACAGGTCGCCGTCATCCCTGGCGAAACGTTTGGACCGAACGGCGCAGGATTTGTGCGTATCTGTTACGCTGCATCAATGGACAACATTGAGACGGCGCTCGACCGTATCGGGCGTTTTGTACGTACACATGCATAACCGTCGGAGGACGCGCAATGTCTGCTGAACAGCCCCCAACCGAATCATCAAACAACGCGCAGGTGGTTGTTGAAGAACAACTCTACTGTTCGCTTACCGGTCGCCCGATCAGCCGCGACGAGGCTTACTGGGCGCCGCCATTCATCACCGCGCGCGAGCTGGTGACGACCATCCTGACAACAGCGCTTCGCGCGCCACACCAGCTTGGCTATATCTTGTTCGCTGAACAACCGAACGTCCCCTACGCTAAAGATGTGCGCGAACAACTTGCACAACGCCGCAGCGCCGAACAACTCAAACTGCTGATCGGAATGCTGGCGGTGCTGGGGTTGCTCCTTTTGCCGGTCATTCTTCTGATATTTCGCTAAGGAACAATGCTGCTCTCTGTCATTATTCCATGCTACAACGAGTCGGCAACGCTACGCGCCATTCTAGAGAAAGTGCGCGCCATCGATATTGACAAGGAAATCATTGTTGTTGACGATCACTCCAGCGACGACACCTATCGCATCCTGTGCGAAGAAGCCGCCCGCGATCCGTCGATGACGGTCATTCGCCACCCGCGCAACTGGGGCAAAGGCGCCGCTGTTCGCAGCGGGCTGGCGCGCGCTCGCGGTGAGATCGTTGTTGTTCAGGATGCTGACCTGGAGTATGACCCGAACGACTACTACGAACTGGTGACTCCCATCGCTCAGGGGCGCGTCAATGTGGTCTTCGGTTCACGCTTCCTCGGTCGGCACACCGGTATGTACTTCTGGAACGCACTCGGCAACAAAGGGTTGACCTTCCTGACCAACTTTCTGTTCAACTGCTGGATCTCGGACATGGAGACCTGTTACAAAGTCATGCGCACCGAGATCATGCGCGATTTGAAACTAGAGAGCAACGATTTCCGCATTGAGCCGGAGATCACTGCTAAGGTGCTAAAGCGCGGGCATCGCATCTATGAAGTGCCGGTCTCCTATCTAGGACGCACCTACGAAGAAGGCAAAAAAATGAAGCCTATTCAGGGCTTCTACGCGATTCTGGCGCTGCTGCGCTATCGACTATGGGATTAGGTGCGCCCTTCTTCCAGCAACCACTCCAGCGCCAGCAAGTATCCGCGCCATCCCAATCCTGCGATCTGCCCCGTCGCTACCGGTGCAACTACCGAGGTATGCCGGAACGGTTCGCGCCGGTAAACATTTGACAGATGCACCTCGATGATCGGCGCCTTGAGCATCGCCAGCGCGTCACGCAGCGCCAACCCGTAGTGCGTCAGCGCGCCGGGATTGATGATAATCCCGTCGGCGTCCCACCCTTCCACCTGCAAGAAATCGACCAGCGCCCCTTCGTGATTCGATTGGATGGTCAGGAGTGTCGCGCCTGCCGCAGTTGCCCGCTCACGCAGCGCTGCATCGATCTCGTCGAGCGTGACGCTACCATACACCTCCGGCTCACGCTGCCCTAGCATATTCAGGTTTGGTCCGTGGATCACCAGGATTTTCATCGCTGCACCAGCGGCAGATAAACCTCATACGTTACCTGCGGCATCACCGCCGGAATGACGAACAGATTCTCGACCTCAAACGCTTTCGTTGGATCGCTCTGCGATTGCGCCCGCACCCGGATGCGGTTGACCGAACCCGGCGGCGCGTTCGTCGGCACACTGACATCCAGCGTGATAAACGGCGCCTGCTGATTCGGTCCTAGCGTGCGCTGCGACGGTTGCAGAACAATGTTCCAGTTCAATGTCTGGGTGTATGTCAACACGAATGTGTCGGTTGCATTGCCGGTGTTGAGCAGTTGATGGGTCAACCGTACCTGGTTGCCTGCCTGAACAACGCGCGTGTACGCCGGGGAGATCACTGCATTCACTACCTGGCGAATGGTCGTGTACTCGCGCGCACTGGCGGCAATGTTGGGATCCAACACCGACTGGACGCTCACGCGCATGGCGTCGATCGTGTTGGAGAGCACGCCGGTCGGAATGCGGATGCTGACACTGACCTCGCGCTCCTCGCCAGGAAGCAGGAAGGTCGTTGGCGGCAGGCTCACCTCGTACCCCAGTGGTGCCAGCGCGCTGAATACAAAGGTATCGGCGACAGAACGCACATTACGCAGCGTGTGGGTGTAGACCACTGTTGCGCCGGGCAACCCAAAACCCCACTGCTCGACCGGCGTCAACAGGTCGCCAGTTGCGATCAACTGCGCTGTGGTGGTCAGCGTTGCCGACGCCAGCACCGGACCCGCACCATCACCGCGCAACGCTTCGACCGTCACACTCTGCGTTCCGACCACATCCGCCGGGACGCTTACCTGCACCGTCAACGGCGTCGGCGTTGTTGCGTCTGGAGTCAGGATCGGCGTGAGCGTCGGTGTGACGCTTGCCGTCCAGCCGCTGGTCAGACTTGCCGGATTTAGGCGCAGCGTATAACTGATGGCGGTATTGCCGGTGTTGAACAGATTGAGGGTATAGATTGCAGTCGCCGGTGCGCCGCTGGTGAAGACCGTTTGTTGCGCCAGACCAGCCACATCAAGGCGCGCATTGTCGGCTTCGTTCACCGTTACGGTATCGACGACGCTCTGCGACGGCGCGCCCTGCGCCGAGGTTGCTGTGAGGGTGATGACTCCGGTCGTTCCGGCTGGCGCAGCTGGCGGTATGCGCACTTCAAGCATCACAAGCCGCGTTGATCCCGGCGGCACGGCGGCAACTGCTCCCGGCGGCGAAGCGCTGAACCCGCCGCCGCTGACCTGCACGCTGAAGGTGTAGGTGTCGGTCACATTGCCGGTGTTCGTGATCCGATGGGTGAAGCCGATCACCGTGTCGGGCGCGCCGCTACCGCTCTCATTTGCGGTGAAGAGGAACTGCGGAACGGCAACAACATTCACCACATCGGTCACCGCGTCCGAGGCGCCGGTTGTGCTCGCCTGCACCTGGAACGGGTACAGTCCTGTCGGAACCTGGGGCAACTGCGACGGCGTGGTGACGATCAGATCGAACCGACACGCCGCGCCGGGCGCAAGCCCCGTCAGACAGTTCGCCGGAACCAGGTTCGCCGGACCGGCAATGCTCCACCCGCCCGGCAAACCGCTTGCGCTGACGCTGAAATTGCCGGCGACATTCCCGACATTCGTCAGCACATGGGTGAAGGTCACGCTTCCCGGCGGCGTCACATTCTGCGTCTGTCCGGGTGAGAGACGCACCCCCGGCGCCGCCTGCACATTCACCGTGTCGGTCTGCGTCTGCGGCGCTACCCCGCCCCCGACGCGCTCACCGGTCACCTGGATCGTCTGCGCGCCAGCCGGTTGTCCATCGCGCACCCGCGCCCGCACTACCACCTGTTGCGATGCGTTACGCGCCAGCAGGAACGGAGCAGACGGCGTGACAACCAGATTCTCCAGCCCGCTGCTCAACGTCGCCGTTACCACAAACGTATCCGACCCGTTGCCGGTGTTGGTCAGCGTATGGGTGAAGACTGCCGTCGCGCCCGGCGGCAGATCGAGGGTTGGAACGGTTGCCGGACTCAGCGTAAATCCGGGGACCAGCCCGACGCGCGTCACGCTGGCGGCGCTCGCAGACGCGCCGCCGGTTGCCTGCACCGTGAGCGTCGCCGTCACCAGCGTGCCGGCATCCGGGATCGGCGCATTCGGCACGGTGACTGTCAGCGTGACCACCCGCGACTCGCCTGCATTCAGATTGAACGGCGATGGGTCGGTCAGTCCGCCGCTCCAGGGGCTGCCCTGCGACAGGGTGAGCGATGGTGTAAAGGTTCCGGCGCTCTGACCAATGTTTGTCACCGTATGCGTGAATGTCACAGTTTCACCGGGCAGCGCCTCCCTCAGTTGGGAAGCGGGCGTGATCTGCGGCGCAGCGCCCGCCGATGCGATATCGGTCGCTGTCGCCTGAACGGCGGGATTGCCGCTCGATTGCGCCGTCACCGTCACCGTGTAGAGCGACGAACCGGGACCAACGGGAATATTCAACTGAATCTGTCGCGTGCATGATGAAAATGCCGCCAGGTTCACACAGTTGCCGCCAACCACGCTCACGGTCGCGCTATCGTTCGGCGAAACACTGGCTGTGACGATCATCGTGTCCGTACCGTTGCCGGTATTGGTGATCGTATGCGTAAACGTGATCACCTGCGGTCGCGCGAACGTGGCAGTCTGACTGGTTGGCGCAATCGCCACGCCGTACACCTGCGCGACGGACGTGGTCGTATTGACGGTGCGCTGCGTCGCGCCGACCTGCGCTGTCACGCTGAAGGTGTAGCTCCCCGCCAGCGCATTGGCGGGAACCGCAAAGGAAATGGTGAACGTTCCCGACGCCCCGGCGCTCAGATTGAGCGTCGAGGGCGACGGCATCGATGCCCAGCCGGTCGTGTCGTTGCGGGAGATATTGACCGTGATCGGCGATGCGCCGGTATTCGTCACCGTGTAGGTGTAGATAACATTCGTGCCCGGATTGACCGGACCGGTTCCCGGTGGATTACGCCCCGTCTGCGCCAGCGTGAAGTCGGTCTGGCAACTGAACGGCGCTTCGAACATGGTGGGGTTGAATTCAGAGGTATTCCCGGTCTGATCGGTGACCGTCGCCGAGAAGAAGCGGTCGCAGTCGGGCACGGGCACATTGACCGTCGCGCCAGCTGCTGCACCGTCGAAGAACGCCAGGTAGCGCGGACCCTCAGCATCATCGCGGGTGGGGCTGGTAAACACTTCAATGCGGCACCCGCTGGCGCCGCAGTTCGCGCCAGCCGGGACCTGCACCTGAAGAGTGGGAGGACTGCCGCCAGTGATGCCGGTGATCGTCGGCGGCTGCGGCGGACTGCCCGCGCGGTTGATCCCCTTGCCGTTATTGTCGCGCGTTTCTGTGCCGGAAATGCGCACCTGACCCACGGTTGAGTCGACGAACACACCATGACCACCCGATGTGCCGCCATTGTTGTGCGCCAGGTTGCGCAACAGTGTGTTGCCGTTCGCATTCACGCCGACCAGAATGCCGTGCAGGGTATTGTACGACAGCACATTGCGCGTATTGTTCACCCCCACGCCGCCAGCCCCGCCAATGGTATTGCCGCTCGTCTGGAATAGCCAGACGCCACGCTGGTTGCCCGCGCTGGCAAGACCGATGGTGTTGGCGCTGATCTCGTTGCCTGTTGTAAACGTTGACTCGATCTGGATTCCTGTTCCCAACCCGCCGATGGTATTGCCGATGATCCGGTTGTTATCCGCCCGCAGCGAAGAACTGTTGCCAATGATGTAGACCCCGATTGAACTCGGTGACGGACTGGCGCGCAACGATTGACCGGTCGCAGCCACGCCGATAAAGTTGCCGATCACCTCATTATTCGAGGTGTTCGGTGTTCCATCAGAGCGGATCTGCACTGCAACCGGCGTCGATCCCAGCCCATACGCGATAACATTGGCGTCGCCGGGATTCGTGCCGCCGATCCGGTTCGGTGAGGAGGCGGGATTCGCACCGCGGCTGATCCAGATGCTCGCCTGCCCGTTGGCGAAAGCATCGTCGGAAATCGGCGGCGTGGCAGTGTTGATCCCAATCCGATTCCCGACAACCACTGCCCCATCGCTTGCCAGAAGAATGCCATTCCCCCAGTTATTTGCGATCACATTGTTGCGAATGGTTGTCTGGCGCGCATTGTTTTCGACGAATATGCCGTGCCCCAGATTGCCCAGCGAGTCGGTTCCGCTGCGCCCAAACGATGCACCATTCGCGTTCAGACCAATATGGTTGCCCTGAATGGTTGTATTCAACACCGAGCGACCGCGGAGGTGAATACCATGACCTCCTGGCGGTGTCGTTCCATTGCCGGAGATAATGTTTCGCTCCGCCAGCGTTACCCCGCCGATCCGGGTATTGTGCGCACCTGCAATGTAGATGCCGACCCTGTTGGGCACGCGGGTGGTTGAGATTCCCCCTTTCGTCGTGCCGATGACGTTGCCAGTGATGACCGTATCGAGCGGGCTATCCGTACCATCGACACTAAGACCGTACATGTAGATGCCGTAGGAACCGGACGTCGCATCATGCCCTGAAATAACGTTCGCATCGATGATCGTATCATCCAGGTACTGGTAGAGCAGCACGCCATACCGCTGATTGCCCGTATCGCCAGCAATCTTCGCAGTGCCTGCCAGGTTCGTGCCGATCAGGTTGCCACGGATGACATTGCCGCGTCCGTTATCGTAAGTAGAGGCAGTCAGATACACGTTCGCAGACGTACCAGACGTTCCTCGACCATTGCCGGCAATCAGGTTGCCGAATGCATTATCGCCCGCCGTATCGATGTCGGGACCCGCTCCCGCCGTTGGGTTGCCGATAATATTGTTGCCCGCGTTGCGTATCTGCACGCCAGCGAGATGATTTCTCGCCGCCGAAGTGCCGTCCGGCGTCGTGCCCAGGTAGCACCCGTGAACACGATTATTCGTCGAGTCGCGGATAAAAATACCACTGCCGGTTGTGTCGCTAAAATCGAACGGATTGGCCACAAAGTTCTGGATCGTCAGGCGACGGATGGTGTTTCCCGATGAGATGATCGTCAGACCATTCGCGCCACCGGTGGTGATCAGCGATCCATCCAGCACAATGCGCGGATGCGTCCAATCTGGATTGCCAGCCGGTTGCGTCCTGCCGTCGATGGTGACGTTCCCGACGGTGATCGCAGGAAGCGCGCTTTCCGGGCTAATGACCCAGTAGCCGGACGAATTGTAGCCGGGTGACGCAATTGGGATGTTGAACGCAATGGTATGCGGTCCAGGCGTCAGCGCATTGACCTCCTGGATCGCCGCGCGCAGCGTACACTGACCGCCAGCGGTCTGGCAGACGCCGTTACCGGGACTGGCATCGGGGTCATCGCCGGTGCTATCGACGGTGAACGTCGCAGCCAGAACCGGCGGCGCCGGTGTGACCACAAAGAACGCCAGCAGCGCAAGAACGGAGAGAAGACGATATGCACGCGCCAATGGGCACCTCATTCTACCGAATGACGAGCGGCAAATAGACCCTGCGGATGCTGCTCACCACCCGCACCCGATCCTGCGCAAACGCCCCGCCGATCACATTGCCGTTCAGGTCGCGCAGGTCGATGAAGACATTCTCGACATTGCCGTTGGCAAGTTGCGGATTGACCGTCACCTCGACCCGGATGATTGCGGTTGCGCCCTGAGCCAGTGTGAAGCGCCCCTCGCTGTTGATCGTCACCCCGCTCGTCAGTGACGTGAAGCGCACCACGCTGCCCAGTGCAGGCGTGCCGTTGATCTGGAAGGTGTCGGCGCCGTTGCCAAGGTTCGTAATCTCGTGGAGGAACACCACCGTTTCGCCTGGCTTGCCTTCTTTCTCATCGCTTGCCGGGGTTATCTGCGCGCGCGACACCTGACCGACGATCGTCCGTGCTTTCGCCGTTCTGGCCTGCGATGGGTCGATCGGCAGCGTCGGCGTGATCGCCACCGTCACATCGGCATAGGTGCCGGAAATCGGATTGGCGCTTTCCGGCGGCACGGTAACCGTCAACTGGAACGAGCGCGTCTCGCCCGGCAGGATCGTCAGGCTCGTCGTCGAAAGCGACCGCTGCCAGTTGACGCTGAAGACCAGGTCATCGAAGGTGGCGGTGATGCTGGTTGTCGCCGAGATATTACCGGTGTTGCGCACCTGGAACGAATATGGAACTGCCACACCCGGATTGCCGCGCCCTTCGACAAGCGCTGGCGTCAACTCAAGGTAGATGCGGGCATTGACAGTGGTTGTATTGACCAGTGACGCCGTCGCCGTGTAGGTATTGCCACCACTGATCGTTGTTCCGTTGGCGCGCACCGTCATCAGATCAACGCCTGGCGCCGCTTGCGGACCGCCACCGGTCGGCACGCGCACCGAAACGGTGATCGCGCGCGACGCGCCCGGCGCAAGCGAGAACGATCCGGACGGTTGGATGGCAATCGGCGGCGACAACCCTTCCCAGCCACGCGAGGTCGTGACGGCGATGCGCACATCACTCAGTTCGATATTGCCATCATTCACCACGGTGTGGGTGTAGGTGATCACCTGCCCCGGATCCGCCGTTATTGCCTGGGGCGCACTGATGCTCAACGATGGGCTTGGCGCGAAGATGGCGAAGCGCGACGTATTGCTGACCGGGTCGGTTGCCGTGAGCGTCAGTTGACGCGGAATGCTGCCGACCGTGACGGTAAACGCGCCGGTGGCGTCAACCACCGTTTCGCCGGCAAACTCCTGACCCTGCCCATCACGCATCGTCTGGTCAGGGCGGAAGACCTGAATCAGACAGCGCACGCTGCCAATCGATGGGCACCCGCCGGGAGCGCCCGTGGTGTCCACCTGCCCCGTCAGCACACCGGCTGCGTTCATCCGCAACGACGACTGGAGCGGCGGATCGATGTCGTTGTTCGGATTGCCAGCGACGCCGCCGATAAGGGTTTCGGGATTGAGCACGATCCCGCGTCCGAGCAGCGTTTCGTCCACCGGGAACGGACCGTCAGGCGGAATGCCATTGCCGCTGATACTATTGTTCAGGATTTGCGTCCGCTGCGGATAGGGCGGGATGAGCGGACCGCCAACCGGCGCACCGACTAGCACGCCGAGCGCATTGTTGACGATGAAATTCCCCAGCACCCGCGTCTGCGTCGCCGCACCACGCACATGCACCCCCGCGCCGAGATTGGTGGTAATCGTGTTCCCCTCGACCCGCGTGCGCTGTGCGTCGTTGACCGCAACCCCGACGCCGGAACCGAAGCCGCCCCAACCGGTTGCGCCACTCTGGGAGATGCTGTTGCTGCGGACGACCACATCGACTGTCGCTGCGTCGCGCACCTCGATACCGAGGGTGTTCGAGATGAGTTCGTTCCCCTCGATGATCACGCCATTGCTGCCGCCGGACACCCGGAATCCGGGACCGTTGTTGTAGCGCACCACATTGCCGCTGATCGTCATGCGATCCGCGCCGGGGAGCAGGAACCCGCCGCCATTGCGCGTTCCATCGACGACATTGCCTGTGACGGTCACCACCTCTGTGCCGCCGCTGATCTGAACGCCGAAAGCTGGCAAACTGAAGGCGTTGCGGTCGAGGGTATTGCCGGACACAATCACATCGCGCACCGGCGCAATTCCCGTCGTCAGGGTCAGCGCCATGCCAGATGCACCATTGCCGACGATCTCGTTACCCGAAATGGTCATGCTGTCAGTTGTGCCGTCGATCAGGAACCCGTTAAACGTATTACTGATCGCCCGCGTCGACGCAATCCGCGTATTCGTCAGGACGCCGGTGAACCACAGACCATTCTGCCCATTCTGCTGCACTGTCAGACCGGTCAGCGTCGTAGTGACGCCGCCCGCATAGCGGATGCCATTTTCGCGGTTGGCGTTGAACTGACTGTTTTCGACCAGCACCGACAGCGCACCTGCAACATCGAGACCATCATCGTTCAACTGAGCGGTCACCGAACGGAGCGTCACATCCGCAACATTCGTCAGGCGCACCCCATCGTCGCCGTTGTTGCTCACGACCACATTCTCCAGCGCGACCAGTTGACCGCCATCGATGCGCACGCCATTCCAGCCGTTACTGGCGATCAGCGTCGCTGTATTGACACCGGTGACGCGCAGGTTGACGGCTGACACAGCATACACGCCATCGTAGCCGTTGGAGACGATCGGGTTATCGCTCAGCGTCGTCGTCAGCACGTTGGTTCCGGTGATCGCCACGCCATAGTTGAGGTTGAACCCGATCCGGTTCGGCGCATCTGGCCTCCCGATCACCGTATTGGAGACATGATTGCCGATCACGATGCCGGAGCGGTTGCCGGGACCAGGCACACTGAGCAAACCGCTGACGCGGGTGCCGATATAGTTGCCGATGATAGTGTTGTTGGAGGTGGGCAGCAGTGGATTGAGACCGCGAATAATGATGCCGTCGCCAGTATTCCCGGAGATCACATTGCGCTCATTGAGCGTCGTCCCGCCGACCGTCACATTTCGCGCGCCACGCTCGATCACCACACCGCCGCCGGTATTATTCGGCGCGCTGACCGGATTTCCTAGATCGTTCAAGCCGATATAGTTGTTGACAATTGTCGTATCGGTCGTATCGGCGCCGCGCAAGACAATACCTGGACCGGTGTTGCCAGCAATGAAGTTGCGTAACCTGTTAGTGCTCAAATCGGGTGATGGGAGACCGATCTGCGTGTTCTTAGCAGGAAATTCTTCAGAATGCACCTCAATGCCACCGGCGGCATTCGGAATGCTGACGATCAACTGAGACTCGGCATTCGACCCAAGACCGATATAATTCCCGGCAATCTGAGTATTTGTGCCGCCGTTAATCACAATTCCGAAATTATTGTTCCCGGCGATTACATTACCATATGCCGGATCCGGTTGCTCAGGGGTCGCGCCAATCACCGTGCCATCCGCGTAGCGGACAATAATACCGGCGCCGAGATTGCGCAACGCAAACGTTTCCGCGCTGAGCAGGCGCCCGACCCCGATAAAGTTGCCCTGGATTTTTGTGCGCGCACCCTGCACCACAATCCCGTCCAGATCATTGCCGCTGATGAAGTTCGCTTTAGAAAGATCGGTGCGCAGCCCGCCGATCACCGTATCGGTCGCACCCTGCTCGACCCAGATGCCGGCAAAGCCGTTGCCGCTCAGGGTCAGCGTCGGTGACACCGGATCAATGCCGACATAGTTGCCTTCGATGCGGTGATTGCTGCCACTGACCACATCGATACCAACCCCCTGACCAAAACTCGGCGTCGAACTGCTGGACTTGAAGTTCACGACGGCAATTTCGCGCACGACATTGTTGTTGCCGGTCAACCGGATACCGCTGCGATTGATCAGTTCTGATCCATCGATAATGATTTCGGGACCGATCAGATTTGCCTGGTCTGGCCAGTTGAGCTCCTGGGATTTTCCGTCAATGGTGATATTTCCTGCAAGCGCCGGCAGCGGATTATAGATGCTTCTGATCCGAATGCGGATCGCGCGGTACAGACCATTCGTTTCAAAAGCAGGACCCCGTGGCGGAATGTTGAACTTGATGACACCGCCGCCAGCGGCATTCGCCGCTCTGATCGCCTGACGCAACGAACAGGTGGGAAAGGGATTGGCAGGGTCACCGCTTATTGAAATCGGGCACGTCGAGCCGTCTGTATCCTCCGCCGTCGTCACCACAAACACCCCTGATGCCAGTGCGACTGGCGTTGACGTGGCAGGACCAACAGGCAACAACGCTCCGACGATGATCACAAGCGTGAGCAGCGTGAGGGCGGAAGAGAAACGTGACATGGATTGCTCCCGACGAGGCAACAGAACGCCATAGACTGATACTGGCGCGTCAACGATACTATATCACGTCGGGTAGGAAAATGTTGATAGGACGTTAGTACCAAACATCTGCGGCAAATCTAATACACTTCTAACACTGCACATATAGTGGATTAGCAAGAAACGGGTAAATTAACAGCAGTGAAAGATGCAGCGGGCGTTCCCGCAGCGCACTCCCCTCCAGTTCACAATTTTGCAGGGAAGAAGGTGAGACGACTATGCCAAAGATTGTCGGCATTGACCTGGGAACAACCAACTCGGTTGTCGCAGTGATGGAAGGCGGCGACCCGGTCGTTATTCCGAACGCGGAAGGCAACCGCACCACGCCGTCAGTTGTCGCATTTACGAAGAATGGTGAGCGCCTGGTTGGGCAAACGGCGAAGCGCCAGGCGACTATCAACCCAGACAATACGTTTTATTCGATCAAGCGCTTCATCGGGCGCAGTTTTGATGAGACTGGCATCGAGCGCGAGATGGTGCCCTTCAAGGTAGTGAGGGGTCCGCGCAACGACGTGCGCGTTTACTCGCCGGTGACCAGCAAAGAATATGCGCCGCAGGAGATTTCGGCGATGGTGTTGCAGAAACTCAAAACCGACGCCGAAGCGTACCTGGGCGAGCCGGTGACCAAAGCGGTGATTACCGTTCCGGCATACTTCAACGATAGCCAGCGTCAGGCGACCAAGGACGCTGGCAAGATTGCCGGGCTTGAGGTGCTGCGCATCATCAACGAGCCGACTGCGGCTGCGCTGGCGTATGGTCTCGATAAGAAAAAGGACGAGACTATTCTAGTGTTCGACCTGGGTGGCGGGACGTTCGACGTGTCGGTGCTCGAAGTCGGTGATGGCGTAGTTGAGGTGAAAGCCACCAACGGCGATACGCACCTCGGTGGCGACGACTATGACCAGCGGATCGTCAACTGGCTGATCGACGAGTTCCGCAAGGATCAGGGCATCGATCTGAGCAAGGACCGCCAGGCGTTGCAGCGCCTGAAAGAGGCGGCGGAGAAGGCGAAGATTGAACTCTCCAGCATGTCGGAGACCGAGATCAATCTGCCGTTCATCACCGCCGACGCCAGCGGTCCGAAGCATTTGCAAATGCGCCTCAGCCGCGCGAAGTTCGAGCAGTTGACCGCCGACTTGACCGAGCGCTTGAAGGGTCCGTTCTTCCAGGCACTGAAGGACGCCGGTCTGAAACCGAGCGATCTTGATGAGGTCGTGCTGGTAGGCGGCTCGACGCGCATGCCGGTGGTCATCGATCTGGTGCGCAAACTGACGGGCAAAGAGCCGAACCGCAGCGTCAACCCGGACGAGGTTGTGGCGATTGGCGCGGCGATCCAGGCAGGCGTGCTCGGCGGCGATGTGAAAGACGTGGTGTTGCTCGACGTCACGCCGCTGTCGCTGGGTGTCGAGACGCTTGGCGGTGTGATGACCAAACTGATCGAGCGCAACACAACCATTCCGACCCGCAAGAGCGAAATTTTCTCGACGGCTGCCGACGGGCAGACGGCGGTGGACATCCACGTATTGCAGGGCGAGCGCGAACTGGCAGCCGACAATATGACGCTGGGTCGCTTCCGGCTTGAAGGCATCCCGCCAGCGCCGCGCGGTGTGCCACAGATCGAAGTGACGTTCGACATCGACGCTAACGGTATCCTGAACGTATCTGCCCGCGATAAGGCGACCGGCAAGGAGCAGCGGATCACGATCACCGCCAGCACCAACCTGTCGAAGGAAGAGATCGAGCGAATGATCCGCGATGCCGAACTGCACGCAGCCGAGGACAAGCGACGGCGCGAACTGATCGAGCTGAAGAACCAGTCGGACAGCCTGGCATACCAGAGTGAGAAGTCGCTGAGGGAACTCGGCGACAAGGTTGATCCGGCGCTCAAGAGCCGCGTCGAGGGTCTGATCAAAGACCTGCGCGAGGCGATCAGCCAAGAGAACGAGAGCCGTATGCGCTCGATCTCGTCGGAGTTGCAGCAGGCGATGTACCAGGTGTCGCAGAGCGCCTACACCAGCGCAGGCAGTAACGGCGCTGGTGCGAAGAAGGGCAAGGACGAAGGCGTCGTCGAAGGAGAGTACACCGTCGAGTAGAATAGAACACGGATTGGCACGGATTCGGAATAGAACACGGATCAGCACGGATCAAACGGATCGGCACGGATTTTTTTGATTGACATCCGTGGTTATCCGTCTCATCCGTGCTCATCCGTGGTTAATTCTTTAAGAGCCTTCCGTGGACATCCGTCCCATCCGTGTCAATCCGTGGTTAATTTAATTTCCGACGATGAACTTTCTCGACATCCTGATCAGCATCATCCTGGCGCTGGCAGGCATCGCTGGCTACTATTGGGGTCTCGTGCGGCAAATCCTGGCGCTTGCAGGTCTTGCGGCCGGTCTGGCGGTCGCCGGTCGGTACGGTTCAGATGCAGCCGATGCACTGATGTCGTTCACCGCCAATCGCGCTGCGGCTGAGGTGGGCGGCGCGCTCGTACTGCTGGTGCTGGTAAGCGGCAGCGCCAGTCTGCTCGCCTCGCTGCTCCAGCTGTACGTGGGCCTGATCGTTTTCGGTAAACCCGACCATGGGCTGGGTGCGGCGCTGGGAATCGTGCATGCCGCGCTGCTGATCACGGCGCTGGGGCAGGTCATCCGGGCGTATCCGCTGGAGCCGTGGGCAACGATGGTGCGCGATTCAACCCTGGCATCGCTGCTGATGCAGACTGCAGGGACAGTGACGGGATCGCTGTTGCGTCTTGCATCGTTGTAGGAAGCGGAGGCAGGGCGTTTGCCCCGCATCCCCCCAACCCCCTTCCTCTCAAGTGTAGAGTTTTTGGGAGAGGTGAGCGATGTTCTGCATTCTCGTGCGCTTTTGCTCCTCATCCCCTCTGCCCCCTTCTCCCACAAGGGGAGAAGGGGGAGTTTGGGCGTCCTGATGGCTAAAACGGAAGATGGCACGCCAGCGCTTGCCAAAAAATCTACCCCTGTGAGCAACCCCCTGCTCCCAAGAAGGGGAGCAGAGGGAGGGTAGGGCGCCGGATGCGCCTGTGCCCCGCATCCCCCCACCCCCTGCTCCCACAAGGGGAGAAGGGGGAGTCTGGGCTTTCTGAAGGCCAGAATGAGAACAAGAATGCAGGGGCTTCCCAAAAAAACCTATCCCTGTAAGCCCTCTCATCTCTCCGATCCCCTTCTCCCAAAAGGTAAGGTGCTCGATGCCATGTGAGCAACGACTCAACGCCATCACGTTGCAGGCATGCCACGATTCTGGTAGAATCAGACAAAGCAGATAAACGGTATACGTCGCACAACTCTAAGATGAAGGAGGGTGCTCTGATCCAGGAACAGGCTGTACAGGCGACAGAAATCGCGCGACGGGCAGTTACGCTCGCCGAGGACAAACAGGCCAGCAATATTGTCCTGCTCGATTTGCGGCGGTTGAACAGCGTTGCAGATTACTTCGTCATCTGCACTGGCGGGAGCGAACGTCAGCTCAAGGCGATTACTGAAGCCATTGATGAGGGACTCGCCCGCGAGTACGATATCCAGCCGCGCATTGAGGGAACAGCCGACACTGGCTGGGTGCTGCTCGACTACGGCGATGTGGTCGTTCATATTTTTTCCGTCGAACTGCGCGACCGTTATCGGCTTGAACGACTGTGGAGCAAAGCAACCCCAGTCGTCGTTATGCAATAGGAATGACGTATACTATGAATGCTAGCAAGCGCACGCACTACGTTATCTTTGGTCTCGGCGCAGCCGCTGGCAGCGCGGTCGGTCTCGTGCTCGGCTCGATCCTGACCTACTGGCTTGGTAAGGGGACAGTGCGCCTTGTTCAGCGCGTCTTCCGTCGCTTTACAGGCGGTGATCAGCCCAACTTCGAGATGCTGTTGCAGTAACGGTACGGTAAATTAACCACGGATTGACACAGATGATACGGATGCACACAGATTCTATTAATAAAAAATATCCGTGCTCACCCGTTGTATCCGTGTCAATCCGTGTTCTATTCCCAGACAGAAACTAACCACGGATTGACACGGATGATACAGATGTACACGGATTCAACTAATAAAAAATATCCGTGCTCATCTGTTGTATCCGCGTCAATCCGTGTTCCATTCCTAATCCGTGCCGATCCGTGTTCTATTCCCCACTACAGACTCTCTTTGACCAGTTGAGCAATATCGGTTGGCAGGCGTGCCACGCGCACGCCAACCGCTTCGAGAGCTGCGATTTTTTCCTGGGCGGTGCCTTCGCCGCCAGTAATGATCGCGCCTGCGTGCCCCATTCGTTTGCCCGGCGGCGCCGTTTGCCCGGCGATGAAACTGACGACCGGCTTTGTCACGTGCGCTGCGATGTACTTCGCGGCATCGATCTCCGCTGCGCCGCCGATTTCGCCGATCAGCACAATTGCAGCCGTCTCAGGGTCAGCCTGGAACATCTCCAGCACATCGACAAAGGAGGTGCCGATAATCGGATCGCCGCCGATCCCGACAATCGTCGTCTGCCCCAGACCGATCCGCGTCAACGCATCAACCGCCTCGTAGGTGAGTGTGCCGCTCCTCGACACTACTCCAACCGGACCGGGAGTGGCAATGTTGCCCGGAATGATCCCTACCTTCGCCTGACCAGGGGTCAGCAAGCCAGGGCAGTTCGGTCCGACCAGGCGCGCGCCGTGTTCACGAATGAAGGCGTAGGTCGCCACCATGTCGTTCGCCGGAATGCCTTCGGTGATGCAGACGATCAAGGGGATGCCGGCTGCCGCCGCCTCACGCATCGCATCCGGCGCAAAGGCTGCCGGAACGTAAATGACTGAAACATTTGCTCCCGTATGTTTCACGGCTTCCGCCACCGTGTTGAACACCGGCACCCTGCCGTCAATCGCAGTCTGCCCACCGCGACCCGGCGTGACGCCCGCAACCACGTTCGTGCCATAAGCAATCATCTGGCGCGTATGGAACTCACCCTCGCGCCCAGTGATCCCTTGCACGAGCAAACGGGTGTTTTTATCGACCAGAATGCTCACCTGCCGCCTCCTTACCCTCTACTGATCCCGCGCTGTGCGCGCGATGGTAGCACATTCTTGCCCGGATGACAAATCCTTACCGCTCCCCGAAGATCGCCCGCCCGATCCGCACGATGGTCGCCCCTTCTTCGATGGCCACCTCGAAATCGTCGGTCATACCCATCGACAGATCACGCCATGGTGCGATTGGAAATCGCTGTGCCAGCGCGTCACGCAGGCGGCGCGTCGCGCGGAATACGGGACGCGCCGCTTCCGGATCAGGCGCCCAGGGCGCAATCGTCATCAACCCGCGCACGTCCAGGTGCGGCAGCGCCAGTATCTGCTCGACATCGGCGCAAAAACGCTCATACACATCGGGTTGCGTTTCCCAACCATACAGATCGAAACCAGATTTCGTTGCCTCACCGGAGACATTCACCTGCAACAGCACTGGCAGACGCCAACCTGCTTCCCGACGCGCTTCGGCAGCATAGCGTTCGAGCAGGAGCGCCAGGCGCAGGCTATCGACCGAGTGGACCATATCGAACAAAACGGCAGCTTTTTTTGCCTTGTTCGTTTGCAGATGCCCGATTAGGTGCCAGGTCAAACGATGGCGTTCCGCCTCCAGCGCAGTCATTTTGGCTTCTGCCTCCTGCACCCGGTTTTCGCCAATATCGCGCAGTCCTGCATCCAGCGCCGCGCGGATCGCCTCCACCGGCTGCGCCTTCGTCACCCCCACCAGGCGGATGGTTTCCAGATCGCGCCCTGCGCGCTGCGCTGCGGCGGCGATTCGCTCGCGCACGATCATCAGTCGGTCAATCAACGTCTCCATGAATTACGACTTCACCGCAAAAACGCACCGCTGAGACGCCGAGGGCGCAGAGAACACCGAAAACAAACCCCGTATGGACGCACGGCACAGCATGCGGGTGCGTGACTCCTATGGCATCCCCCTCTGCGAACACTGCGCTTCAGCGGTGACATACCCTTTTTGCAGTGCACTCAATTATGGTATACTCTCGATAAGGGCACGATGTTCTGGACGCCATGATACATCAGGAACGCAGGTGAGCAGCGCCAACAACAGGATCATCGGTGTGCTCTTTGTCTGCACGGGGAATATCTGTCGTTCCCCGATGGCGGAGGGTATCTTCCGGCATTATGTCGAGCAGGCAGGGTTGAGTGGGCGGATCAAAACCGACTCAGCTGGCATAAGTGCATGGAATGTCGGCGACCCGCCGCATCCGGGGGTCACCGCGCTGCTTGCCGAACGCGGCATCCGCTGCAACCACCGCGCGCGCATGATCCAGATAGACGATTTCGCGCGTTTCGACTACATCGTTGCAGCCGAGCGCGCCCATCTCGACGCACTGCGCCGCATGGTCGGCAGTGCGCCGGTGCATCTCAGCCTGCTCCTCGATTATGCGCCTGATCTCGGTCTCCGCGATATTCCCGACCCGTACTACGACGGGCGCTTCCGCGACGTCCACGATATGATCGACCGCGCCTGCCGTGGCCTGCTCGACTACATCATCGCCGCCGAGCGCCTGGCGATCACCCCCTCGGCGAAGGCGCCATAGTGTGCCTTCATCATCGCTCATGGCCAGCACCGCCCTACCTCAATGATCGCGGTTGCCAGATCCGCACACACTGCGGGCTGACGTTGCCGCTCAGCCAGCGCCGCCAGCCACGGTAGCAGTGCCCGCAGATCACTGAGCAACTCCTTCCTCCTCCTTTGGGCTAAAACGCGCAGCGTCGGCGCGAACTGATCATCGAGCGTGGGATAGGAAGCCAGGTGGGGGGCGAGCGCCGCCAGCGCTTTGGCCCGTTGCCATCCGTCCTCAATCGCCCGTGCGGCGGCAAGGGCCTCGGCGAGCAGGTGCGGGGGCAGGTGGGGGGCAAGCGCCGCCAGCGCCTCGGCCCGGTACCACTCGTATGTAATCGCCCGTGCGACGGCGAGGGCGTCGGCAAGCAGGTGGGGGGGCAGGTGGGGGGCGAGCGCCGCCAGCGCCTTGGCCCGGCTGCCAAATATATTGTCCTCAATCGCCCGTGCGACGGCGAGGGCGTCGGTAAGCAGGTGGGGGGGCAGGTGGGGGGCGAGCGCCGCCAGCGCTGTAGCCCGCGCCGCATCATCCGCAATCACCCGCGCCACCTCAAGCGCCCGCGCCCACGGCAGGGCGATACCGGCTGCCAGCAATGCCTGCAGACTATCTCTCCGGCGCCAACTGTCGGGCATTAGCGCGATATGCTCCAGCGCGGCGGCTGCACTCCATTTGCCCGCCGGCGTGCCGACCTGCACCAACCCTACCAGCAATTCTGGACTCAGGTTCCTGCTCTGGCTGCGTAGGCTGGCTGCGATCAGCGCGCAGCGCAGCGCCAGCCCCAGGTTGTTCTGCTGCTCGGCCCACGCTCACAGCTGTTCCAGGTCGCCCAGGTAGCCGCTGTTGCTCCCCTCGGCGGCGTAACGCACCGTCTGCCAGGGTTGCTCCATGCCACTCCCATCGCTTGTCGGTACAATCGCGCTGACCACCTCGCGGATCAGGTCCCATTCGCCGACCTCCGCACAGTGCAGCAACCAGAATCGGCGCAGGTATTTGGAGAGCGGCTGACGACGGTCGGCCCACCAGGCTTTGCCGTAGTCTACCAGCCGCCGGTGCAGCCGTTCACGCTCTTTAGGCGGATAGATCTGTTCAAGGAAGACTTCGCGCAGGCGCTGGTGGCTGAAGACGTAGCTGTGATCGCCAACGGTAATGATAAAGCGCGCCACTTCATCGCTGCACACCGCATCGACAATTGTGCTCTGGTCGGTGAATACCGCCGGCGCCAGCGCTTCCAGGTCGTCACTTGTCAGGGGACCGTAAGCAATAGCGCAGAGCGCCAGCAGTTCGCGGATCGCTGCACTATCCTGGCGCTTTTTGCGCAGGGTCGCAACCCAGTCGCGGAGGAAGGCTTCCAGACCGGGCGGGCGTCGGCTCAGTTCGGTCGGGGACAGAGTATTCTCAAGCAGCGCTTTGATCAGCAGATTGCAGGTGAGCGGGTCGCCTTCGCTGATGCGCTCGAACTGGGCAACGAATGCGGGATCGGCAGCCAGGGTTGCCAGACGCTCGCCCTGCGCACGGAGCAGATCAATCAGCGCGGTACGGTTGAGGCCCGTGAGATGGAAGTGCGCCACCTGATCGGCGTCCCAGCCGAGGTGTGCCGTCCATTCGGCATGTCCCATATCGGCCCGCTGCCGGGCGGCAACGACGATCTTCAACCCGACCCGCGGCGGAACGGCGCAGAGGGGACCGACCTGCCAGCCGACCGCTTCATCAATCCCGTCAAGCACCAGCAGCAATTGCGAGCCAGCAGGAAAAGGGCGGCGCAGGTAATCGATCACCAGCGCCCGCAGACCCGCCGGTGATTGCTCATACTGCCGGAACTGTTCGAGATCGTAGTGGAACTCCGCCAGACTGTGCGCCAGCATGCGCAACGCTACCTGCTCGCCGGCCGTCTGGTAGCGGATACTGACCGGTACAAAGATGATGTGCCAGTGATCGTCTGGGCGCTGCTCTACTCGCCTGAGCCAGTGAATCAAAAGTGCAGTTTTGCCCAGACCGGTGGGAGCGACGAGCAGACCGAAGGGGTGGCGCTCATCGGCGAGGAAGGCGTCGAGCCGGTTCAGTTCCGCATCGCGCCCGCCAAAAATCGCAGTGTAGGCTTCGATGAGCGGCTGCACCAGCGTCCGTAGATCGACCGGCAGCGGGCGGAGCATGGCCTGATAGACGGCCTGCGCTCCGCTACCGATGGCAATCGCCTGCCCCGTCACATCGCCGGTAGAGATCGAATCCCCCGTCTCCATCGCCCTCCCTCTGCTCGCGTTATGGTCTTTGAGGAAATTATGGCAATTCTCATAACCTCGTCCGTCGTCGGGCGTGACTCCGCGTGTGCGGGCTAAAGCCCTCCCTGAGCACATGGAAGCCCCTGCGGGGCTGGCGTTTCAGTTATCCTTGCCATATGCCGGGAGGACCTGGGTTGATCCAGCCCGCAGCGCTTGCCCGACCTCAGCCAGGGTTTATGGTCTTTGAAGAAATAATCCACTATAATTCCGCTCTAGCCCCACGCGGTGACCGAAATGAATTTCGGTCTACACTCCGCTGGACGCGGGCGCCTCGTGCAACAGGGCAGGCCCGGACGATCAATGTATCCGAGAACTGCTGTAGATTCTCAATCTTCATCAACCCGCAGTCTCCTCATGCGGGCGGGGACGCCGGCAACAACGAATTGACCAACTGCTGTTGCAGCGCCGTCTCCTCATGGGGGCGGGGACGCCCGCGCACCCAGGATGTCTGCACATCTGCTCAATTTCTATCACGCTGCACCTGGAACGCTGCCCGTACCGCTGCGGCACAGATGGTCTGTGTCTGCAAGATCGTCATCACGGACGCAAAGATGTCGGGCGCTGTATGGGCCAGTGTGCGGAGTACCCGGATCAGACGCTGCTCATTCGCCTGTGCGCCCCGCGCCACCTCCTCAGCGATCCACCCGACCGTCGTCAGCAACTCGTCTCTGGTCACCGCCGGGTCTGGCGGGCGCTGCCGAATTGTGGCCTCGACCGGCGCGAAGAGCGCAGCTACCGACCGGTCAGCGGGTGGCATACCCTGCACGCTCGCCTGCGCCCCGCGCCCAATCGCAATCCCGCTGCCGCTGATGTCGCCGGTGCGAATGATGTCGCCCTGCGCGACGGTGTTGCCGTCGCCGGTGATGATCGTGCTGTTGCTGACCGAACCGGCGATGTTCACCGCTCGCTCGCCGACAATCTGCTGGAACGCCCAATGGCTGCGCGTCGGCTCAACGGTGCGCATCGCCGTCACCACTGGCGGCATGTGGTCGGTGGGGAACGTACCGGGCTGCGTTGCGCCACGGAAGAGGGCAACGGCAAACGGACCCACCCCCTTCAGCACCGTCAACTCCGGCTCCTGGGGACCGTATTGCTGCCGCAAAGCCGGCGGCACCCGCTGTTCCACCGCCTCGCGCACCGCAAAATAGAGGTGGGTGTAGAGGTCGAAGGCGCTGATAAATCCGGCGCGCCCGCTCACCCCCTGCCCGCGCAGCCCATCGGTGAGCGCCTGGGCGAAGATCGTCAGGGGACCGGATCCGATGTACGCGACCTGCTGTTCCCGGCAGGCGGTGATGATGATCCGCCCGCTGCCGGTGGCAAGGAGGGCGTCGGTTGTTTGCTGCGGAAACGGCTGCCCGACGACGGCTGGTTGACCGGCGCCGAGGGTTGGGGAGAGTTCACCGGCGTGGCAGGCGTTGATTAGCACCAGCACCCGCTGCGCCGGAATCGCCCGCAGCGCAGTGATCAGGTCGGTCTGACTGACGGCGGCGCCGGATACAACCTTGCCGCCGGTATCGAAGCGGGTGTCGTGGGTAGTGAGCGCATAGGCGCCATCGGCGCTGTACTCGCCATGGCCACTGTAAAAGAGCAGCACGGTATCGTCAGGAGTAGTGCGCTGCGCTAGGTTGGCCAGTGCAGCGAGGATGCCTTCACGGGTCGCGTTGCCATCGGCAAGCAGTGTAACCTGGTTCACAGGATAGCCGCAGAAGCGCGGGTCGCGCAACACTGCCGCGACCGCCTCAGCATCGGCAACGGTGATCGGAACGTTGAGGTGTGGCGCAAAGCGGTAGCTGCCAACCCCGATGATGAGCGCATATCCACATGTAAACGCCATAGGTCGGAGCAGAGTGACGTATCAGTATTGCGGGTAGTATAGCATATGCGAGGGGGTGGGGGGCGTCTCGCTTAAGAAATTTAACCACGGATCGGCACGGATGGGACGGATGAGCACGGATTTCAAATTATAGCATTTCTCATAGAGATTGAACCTCCTCGGACGACCGCAGTCACCATCGCACTCCCGCGCGGCGACCGAAATGAAAGAGATTGAGAATTTAATCCGATATACGCCTTTTGCCGTCGGACTAATGGAGATTGAGCATTAAATCCACTATACTGGACTAGCCGTCGGGCAAAAACCCCTGGCTATGCGAGGCAAAGCCCGCCTGCGCGGGCCAGACCGGATTATTTCTTCAAAGACCCCAGTCTACAAGAGAAGTACGTCGAAATTTATTTCAGCACATCACAGTTCTCACAGTAGGTCGAACGCTCCACCCAAAGTGGGCGCCTCGCACGACACGGCAGACTCGGACAAGGGTCAACGTATCTGAGAACTGCTATAAAAAATTCGTGTTAATCCGCTACATCTGTGCCAACCCGTGTTCTATTCCAATCCGTGCTTATCCGCGTTTTATTCTAGAACCTCACATCGATAGTTCCACAGCATGGCACACAGTTTGCTCGAGATAGTGTACGTGCGCAGGTGCGCTTTGGCGACATTTCAGTACTGTGTTCGGAGAAGAAACTTGACGACTGCCTCTGCGAAGCCCTCCACTTGATCACCCAAAACCTCGACTGTTCTTACCCGACGATCACACCACCACAATGAGCGCCAAATCATTGACATTGGTGTAGGTTGATCCGGGGCGCAGCAGGTCGCCCAGGGCATCGAAGAAGGGGTAGCTGTCGTTTCGCGCCAGTGCTGCGGCAACGTCGAGTCCCAGATCCCTGGCGCGCTGATACGTCATCGTACTGACCACTGCCCCCGCTGCGTCGGTCGGTCCATCACCGCCATCAGTCGCCAGCGCGACCAGCAGTGCTCCTGGTGCAGCGGCAAGATCGGCGACTGCAGCAAGCGCCAGTTCCTGGTTGCGCCCGCCGCGTCCATCACCACGCAGGGTAACGGTGGTCTCGCCACCGGCAATGATGCACGCAGGGCGACTAATCGGACGATTATTGCCTGCGATCTCGCGGGCAATCGCTGCCAGGACTCGTCCAACGACCTGTGCCTCACCCTGCAGAAATGTCGTCAGTATCAACGCGTTGAAACCTTCACGGAGCGCCGCTGCCAGTGCTGCCTCTGCCGCCAGACGGTTGCTGCCAATAATCAGGTTGCAGACTCGCGCAAGCGCCGGATCGCCTGGCTTAGGGGTCTCGGCGATCTCGCCGCGCACACCGCTTTCCAACTGCCTGAGAATAGCGACCGGAGTCTGGTTCAGAACGTTGTAGCGTTCAAGCACGTCAAGTGCATCGGCAAAGGTTGTCGGGTCGGCGACGGTAGGACCGGAGGCGACGACGTCGAGCGGGTCGCCGACGACATCGGACAGCACGAGGGTGATGACGGTTGCTGGCGCTGCCAGACGCGCCAGCCCGCCGCCCTTCAGGGTGTCGAGGTGGCGGCGAAGGGTGTTAATTTCGTTGATCGATGCGCCGCACGCCAGCAACACCCCTGTCAGTTTTTGCATGTCGTCCAGGCTTATCCCCGGTGCCGGTCGTGTCAACAGCGCCGAGCCGCCGCCGGAGATCAGCGCCAGCACCAGGTCGCGTTCGCCCAACTGCGTGAGCAGCGCGGTAATGCGCTCGCCAGCAGCGACGCCGCGCGCATCAGGGAGCGGATGCCCGGCTTCAAGCACTTCAACCCGCGGTTGCAACGCCGCGATATGTTCTGCCGTTACGTGCCCTTCTTTGACGACGATGATGCCACCGGTCAGGCGTTCGCCGACGATCTCGGCGGCAGCGACTGCCATTGGTGCCCCTGCCTTGCCGGCACCGATGATCCAGACTCGATCAAATGCGCGGAGGTCGTGTGCAACGTCCCTGACAACTAGCGTTTCTCCCTCACGATGCAGAAAGCGTCGTACCGCAGCGCCCGGCTCAACGGCGGCGATTGCCGCTGCCAGGATGCGAGTCACAGCCGCACCGTGCGGCAGTTCGCGCAGTGTCGCGGTCAATAGACGTTCCGGGTTCATGGCGCAACTGCCAGAGACTCGAAGCGATCAATATCGTGGCGGATGACTTCGAGACTGGCGCGCCAGAACGCGGGTGAGCGCAGATCGATCTCCATGCGGGCCGCCAGTTCGAGCGGGCTTGCCAGTCCGGTTGAAGCCAGCAGATCGTCGTAGCGCGCCTGAAAAGCGTCGGGCGCACGCTGATAGGCAGCGTATAGCCCCAACCCGAACAACAAGCCGAACATGTAGGGGTAATTGTAGAAGGAAAAGCCGCTGCTGTAGTAGTGCCCCTTGACCGCCCACATAAACGGGTGTAATGTTTGTTCATCGAGCGCGTCGCCATACGTTTGCTTCTGCGCGTCGATCATCAGCGCGCACAACTCGGCGACCGACAGATCGCGGGTCGCGCGGCGCTCGAACAGCGCAGCTTCAAACAGGAAGCGCGACGTAATATCGACCACTACCTGACACGCACCACTGAGGAACGCTTCGAGAATTTCGAGCGTCTCATCGCGGCTGGCGTCCTGGAGTGCCGCATTCCGCACAATCGTCTCACAGAATATGCTTGCCGTTTCTGCCAGGGTCATCGGTGTTTCACGGTTGAGCATCGTCTGCTGTGCCAGGTTGAGGTTGTGGTAGCCATGCCCGAGTTCGTGCGCCAGCGTAAACATGCTGTCCGCCGTGGGATCATAGTTCAGCAGAATGCGCGACTCATCGCGGCGGAGCGACATACAGAACGCACCGCCGACCTTCCCGGCGCGCGGTTCTGCGTCAATCCAGCGTTCGCGGAATGCGCGCGCGGCAAAATCGCCCATGCGCGGCGAGTAGCGCGTGAACTGTGTCACAATGAACGCCTCGGCATCGCTGAAGCGCCAGCTGCGCCCACCGCTACCGACCGGGGCGAAGAGATCGTACCAGGCGAGGCGTTCAAGACCGAGGAGCCTGGCTTTGGCGCGCAGGTAGCGCCGGAAATCGGGGAAGAACTCGCGCGCGACAGTCATCATTGCATCGAGTGTGGCGCGGTCGATCCCATTGTCGAACAGCGACGCCTCGAGGGGCGACGCCCATCCACGGCGACGACTGAGGGTGAGCACCTGCCCTTTGATGCTGTTGAGCGCGGATGCGAGTGGCAACGCCACGCGTTCCCAGGCTGCGAGTTCCGCCTCGTACGCGCTACGGCGCACCGCCCGGTCCGGGTCGCGCGCCAGGTTACGCACCTGACTCATTGGCAGTTCGACCGTTTGCCCATCGCGTTCGATGGGCACCAGGATCTGCGACGTCAGATTCTGGTACATACGTGCCCAGGCAACGCCGCCCGACAGGTCCAGTTCTGCAGCGAGTTCCTCTTCAGCAGGCGACATCAGGTGACGCGCCTCCTCAGCAGCGCGGCGCACCAGGTAGGCATGATCGCGCGCGACAGACGAGCGCTGGATCAGCGTTTCGACATCTAACCCACCGAGCCAGGCGGTCAATCGCCGCAACAGCTTTGTCAGCCGAACCTCTTCCCGCATTAGCATGCTGAACGTTGCCTGCGCCTGATCGTTCCGCGAGTCGGTTGCCACGAAACTGTAGACATAGGCGCGCAGGGTGGAGTATTGTTCGAGCAGTTCGTTCAGCGCCGGAACAACGGCTTCGAATGCGGCAACAGCAGTGTCATCGGTTGATTGCCGGTCATGCCTGTCAATTCCCAGACGATCGAACAGCGAGATTATCGCGTCAAACGCCTGACGTGCCGCTGTAAGGTCGTGGTTGAACTCTGGAGAATCGAGCGCAGGATAGACGACGGTCATATCCCAATGAGGCAGCGTTTCACTGACTGATAGTGTCATTGGTCTTCCCTTTGCTTTTCAGCGCCATCGCCCGGCACAAGGTGGGTGACTCAGAGTGTGCCGCATCCGTACCCGACAGTGTAGTGAGGCAATCCTGTAGTCAGTATGGTCTGATGTCAGGAGGCCGCCGAAGCGCCGGAGGCGCGTTCGAGGTAGCGCAGGCGGCGGAAGGTCTGAAAGAATGTCAGATTCTGAACGCTGATCGCTTCTGGTGAAAGGGTTTGCATCACTGCAACCAGTTGATGGAACGCCTGGTTCAGACAATGGTCGAGTTGATCGGCAGGTGCGCCGTGCGCGCGCAGGCGTCGAAACTCCGGTTCCCAGGGAATACTGCACGTATCGCGCGCAGCAACACCGATCAGGTCGGGAACCACGGCGCTATGGCGCAACCAGTTCAGCCCAAGGCAGAACGTCACTGCCGGGCACGGTGCCCGTTCGAGCGCCAGTTTCAGCAGTTCCGCCTGATAACCAACCGCGAGCACGAGGAGCGCTAGATCGTCGGGGCGGAGATCTTCAGGGCGACGTACCGGTATCTCGAGCAGCATTGCGAGCGCACGCGCCAGCGGCTCTGTCAGGCAATCAAGGGGAACGACACAACTCAGACGCCAGTTCTGCCAGCGGGCCAGGCGGGTTAGGCGATAGAGCGTAACTGCAATGTCGGGGTACGTGAAGTGAAAGTCGGAGAACTCGTGGGAACTGCATCCGTCGTCGTGTGTCGAACCCAGGTACGCTGCGCCATGATCGGCATAGAAACGTTCTCTGATCGAATGGACGACACCTATCTCGCGGTAGCGCGCCACTGCCTGCAAATATATCGCAATGCGGAGCCGGTCTATGTCGCGGAGCGCGTACCGGAGCGCAGTGCGCAGCGCCATTTCGGCATCATCATATGCGCCGAGGCGGAGATGACAGCGCCCAATGAGCGTATGGATGCTGCTGTCGTTCGGGTAGCGCTGGCAGGTGATTTGGAGATGGTAGAGCGCGGCGTAATCGTCGCCTTTCAGGAAATGCGCCAGCCCAAGTTGATAGTGGACAGCGGGATCGTCGGCATCGAGAGTCAGACACCGCAGGAGAGCATCGATTGCTTCATCGTATCTGCCGAGTTCGATCAGCACGCAACCGATGTTGAAGTGCGCCAGAAATCCGCCTTCCAGATTGGCAACGATGCGAAACTCTTCAGCTGCCTTCGCCAGCAGGCCGTGCCGGTGGTAGTAGTTGCCAAGAGCGTCGTGCGCCTCCGCCAGATGCGGGTTATGCTCTAATGCGCGGCGATACTCTTCTACTGCTTCTTCGACGCGGTTTGCCTGTTCAAGCACCAAGCCCCGCTGAAAGTGGATAATCGCTTCGTCGTGTTGCGGCTCGCTGAGCATAGCCGGTTCTCCTTCAGTTGGGCCGCGCAGGGAATCGTGTCGCTTCTCATCGATTTCTCAGAATTATAACATACGAGAACTGAGAAGTGAGAAGTGAGAACCAGGAACTGAGAAGTGAGAACCAAGAACCAGAAACCAAGAACCGAGAACAACCTTCAACGTGCAACATGCAACCCTCCACGTCCCACCCTCCCTTAACTTTCAACCGATCCTCCCACCACTGGCGCCAGTGCTGCGCGCTGGATTGCCAGCAGGCGGCGAATGCCATCAGTCGCAAGATCAATCAGAGCATCGAACTCTGCGCGACTGACGGCGCGTGTCTCTGCCGTCGATTGCACTTCGACAATCGCGCCATCATCGGTCAACACCAGGTTGCAATCCATATCGGCGACACTATCTTCGCTGTAGTCGAGATCGAGCAAAGCGCAGCCTGCGACATAACCGGCGCTGACGGCAGCCACAGCGCGTCGCAGCGGATTGGACGCCAGTCGTCCCTCGGCACTCAGGCGGTGCAGCGCAAGCGCCAGCGCCACGTACCCACCGGTGATCGACGCCGTGCGCGTACCGCCGTCTGCCTGGAGTACATCGCAATCAACCGTTACCGTAAATCCGTCCAGCGCTTCGAGAGAAACCGCAGCGCGCAATGCACGTCCGATCAGGCGCTGGATCTCCTGGGTACGCCCTGAGACACCATTGCGTTCACGGCGGGTGCGTTGCACTGTTGAACGCGGCAACAGTGCGTATTCGCCGGTGACCCAGCCACGCTGCTGGCCACGCAGCCACTGTGGAACACCTTCTTCGACGCTGGCAGTACACAGCACGCGCGTATTCCCCATCTCGATCAGCGCTGATCCTTCGGCATAGCCATACGTGTCAATCGTGATCCGAACTGGACGCAGGTCAGAAGGCGACCGTCCATCGTTACGAACCATACAAACTCCTGTGAACCGTCAATGGTATAATCGATGTTGTGCAAGATTTCACGTTTGATCTCTAACAGGAGCTGCCAATGACGACTGCCCCTCCACAGGCTCCCTTCAGCGCAACGCTGCGCGATGGGCGAACAGTCATAATCCGTCTGCTGGAAGCCGGTGACAACGAACGGCTGATTGCACTTGGTACGGCATTGCCGCAAAATGACTGGTTGCACGCGGAGAATGATCTCCGCAGCCCGGATATGGTTGCGCGCCTGGTCAATGCGCGCGATGCTGAGCACTGGCGTCAGATCGTCGCAGTTGCGCCAGATGGCGCAATTGTGGCATACGCATCGGCACGTCTGCTGCCGTCTCGTTCCAGTCATGTAGCGGATATTCAGTTGATCGTGGATGAAGCATGGCGTCGCTGTGGGTTGGGTACCGTTATGGCGGGTGAAATTGTCGCTCATGCACGTAAACTCGGTGCGGCAAAAGTGTTTGTCGATATGGTCGAGGAACAGACAGCCGGGCAGGCCATCTTCACCCGCCTGGGCTTCAAACTTGAAGGGCGGCTCGTAAATCACATCCGTGATCGCCAGGGAAACCTGCACAATCTGATCGTCCTGGCGTATCACGTCGAGTGATTGTGGAGTGTCAAGCGTTTCCCGATACGCACGCCATCCTGTATGGGCAACATCCGGCGCCCAACGCTGTGCGGAGCGCCGGACGTCGCGTCCAACGCTGTTCTATCCTTCCAGAGTTGACAGGTCGCCAGGGTCCTGCCCCAGTGCCTGCGCCTTGAGCACGCGCCGCATGATCTTGCCCGACCGCGTCTTGGGGAGGATCGAGACGAACTTGATGCTCTCCGGGCGGGCGATGGGTCCCATCTCGCGCGCAACGTGCGCCTTGAGTTCATCTTCGAGCGCAGGCGTCCCCTCGATGCCAGCGCGCAGAATGACGAAGCAGTGGATCGCGGTGCCCTTCACCTCGTGGGGAAGGCCGATGGCAGCTGCCTCCGACACGGCGGGATGCGACACCAGTGCACTCTCGATCTCCGCCGTGCCCAGGCGATACCCCGATACCTTGATCACGTCGTCGATGCGCCCGATGATCCAGAAGTAGCCGTCCTCATCCTTGCGCGCCGAGTCGCCGGCGGTGTACATGCCGGGCGGATCGCTGTTCCAATACTGATTGACATACCGATCCGGGTCGCGCAGGATGGTGCGCATCATGCCGGGCCAGGGTGACTTGATCACCAGCAACCCGTCTTCGTTCGGCGCCTTGCTGCGTCCCTGCTCATCGACCACGTCAGCCTGAATGCCGGGGAACGGACGCGTCGCCGATCCCGGTTTCAGCGGCGTTGTCGGGTTGGGCGTGATCAGGAAGCCGCCGGTTTCAGTTTGCCACCAGGTGTCCATGATCGGGCAGCGTTCCTTGCCGATGACCTGATAGAACCAGCGCCATGCTTCAGGGTTGATCGGCTCGCCAACCGAACCGAGCAGGCGCAGGCTTGAGAGATCGTGGCGGTTGGGCCAGGCGTCACCGAAGCGCATCAGACCACGGATGGCGGTTGGCGCAGTGTAGAGGATATTGATGCCATACTTCTCAACCAGGCTCCACCAGCGGTTCGGATAGGGGTAGTTGGGCGCGCCTTCGTACATGAACGAGGTTGCACCTTCGATCAGTGGACCGTAGACAATGTACGAGTGACCGGTGACCCACCCCGGATCGGCGGCGCACCAGTAGCGGTCTTCTTCTTTGATGTCGAACGTGAAGTGCAGGGTTGCAGAAACGTGAACGGCGTAGCCGCCGTGGACATGCATGACTCCTTTGGGTTTACCGGTGCTGCCGGAGGTGTACAGAATATAGAGCGGGTGTTCCGCATCGACCGGAACCGTCTCGCATTTGGGCGACGCGATCGGCAGGTTCATGAGATCATGCCACCAGTAGTCGCGTCCTGCCTGCATCTCGACCTCGTGGCCCGTGCGCCGCAGCACGATGCAGGTCTGGATCGACGGACTGTGGCTCATCGCTTCATCGGCGATCTTCTTCAGTTCGACGATCTTTCCGCGCATATAGCCGCCGTCGGCAGTAATCAGAACCTTCGACTGGGCATCGGCGATGCGTTCGCGGAGCGCTTCGACCGAGAAGCCGCCGTAGATCACTGAGTGCGCCGCGCCGATCTTGGCGCACGCCAACATGGCGAAGACCAGTTCGGGCACACGCGGCATGTAGATCGAAACAATGTCGCCCTGCTGCACCCCCATGCTCTTCAGCACATTCGCAAACTTTGACACCTCGCGGTTGATGCCGAAGTACGAGAAAGCGCGATAACTCCCGTCCTCACCTTCCCAGATCAGCGCCTGTTTGTTGCGCCGCGCCGTTCTCAGATGGCGGTCGATGGCATTGTGAACGATGTTGATCTTTCCACCGACGAACCATTTGTAGAACGGCTTGTTCGAGTCGTCCAGCACCTTTTCCCATGGTTGATACCACTCCAGGCGGTTCGCCATGTCGGTCCAGAAGAGTTCTGGATATTCAATCGACCACTGGTACAACTCCTCCCAGGTCGAGAAGCCTTTCGAGCGCATATACGCTGTGATATTTGCGTTCTCGACGATGTGCGGCGCAGGATGGTAGATACCCTGTTCGTCCTCGAACTGTGTGATCGTCTTTGGCGAGGCTACATCGATCGACATGCAGGTTCCTCCCTATGTATCATTTCTAACACCAAACGACTCCCGATTCGTTTAGCCTTCCATGGTACTGAGGTCGCCAAGCGGCTCACCGAGCGCCTGGGCGCGCAGCACGCGACGCATGATCTTTCCTGAGCGTGTCTTGGGCAGTGTCGGTGGGAAGGAGATCGTTTCCGGCTTGGCAATCGGTCCCATCACTTTGCCAACGTGCGCTTTCAGCTCGTTGGCGAGTTCTTCCGACGGCGAATATCCAGCGCGGAGCAGGACGAAGGCGTGGATTGCATTGCCGCGCACCGGGTGCGGCAGCCCGATCACGGCAGCTTCCGCCACCGCCGGATGCGACACCAGCGCGCTTTCGACTTCAGCGGTACCCAGACGATACCCGGAGACTTTGATTACATCGTCGGTGCGACCGATGATCCAGATATACCCGTCGGCATCGCGTTTTGCTGCATCGCCGGTAAGATACATGCCCGGATAGCGGCTCCAGTATTGCTCGATATAGCGCTGGTCGTCACCATAGATGGTGCGCAACATCGCGGGCCATGGGCGGGTAATGACCAGCGATCCCTCAACCCCCGGCGGCACGCTCTGCCCCTGTTCATCGACGACATCAACTGTAACGCCTGGCACCGGGAAGCCGCACGAGCCGGGTTTCATCGGCAGGCAGGCAAAGTTAGAGATCATCGGGCGCGACGTTTCGGTCTGCCACCAGTTATCGATCACCGGGCAGCGGCGTTGCCCGATCACCTCGTAGAACCAGCGCCAGGCTTCAGGGTTGAGCGGTTCACCGGCGCACGCCAGCAGACGCAGCGTGCTCAGATCGCGGCGTTTGGGCCAGGCATCGCCGTACCGCATCAATCCGCGCACCCCGGTCGGCGCCGTGAACATTAATGTAACCCCGTGGCGTTCGATCAGGTGCCACCAGCGATCCGGGTAGGGGTAGGCGGGAGCGCCTTCGTACATCAACGTCGTGATACCATGCATCAACGGACCGTACAGCACAATCGAGTGCCCGACGATCCACCCGGCGTCGGATGTGCAGAAGAGCGTATCTTCTTCCTTAAAGTCGAGTACATACTTCAGCGTAGTGTAGACATCGACCATGTACCCGCCAAGGGTATGCACCACCCCTTTGGGTTTGCCGGTGGAACCGGACGTGTAAATGATGAAGAACGGGTCTTCAGCATCAAGAACTTCACTCTCGCAACGCGCGCTTGCGATTGGCAGCGCCATGAGCTCATGCCACCAATAGTCGCGCCCGCTCCGAATATCGACTGGATGACCGGTGCGCTTGATAACAACACAGGTCTCAATAGAAGGTGCATGTTCAACCGCCTGATCGGCGATCTCTTTCAATTTGACAATCTTGCCGTTCAGCAAACTGCCATCCGCTACGACTAACACCTTCGCATGGGCGTCGTCAATCCGACTGCGCAACGCTTCAGTCGAAAGACCGCCGTAAACGACCGTGTGAACCGCGCCAATCCGGGCGCACGCCAGCATCGCAATCGCCTGTTCCGGGCAGCGACCGGTGTAGATGGCGACCCGGTCTCCTTTGCGCACGCCGAGCGACTTGAGCACATTGGCGAACTTATTGACGTCGCGGTAGAGTTGCCAGTAGGTGTAGGTACGAACTTCGCCGTCTTCACTTTCCCAGATCAATGCCACCTTGTTTTTGCGCCAGGTCTGCACATGCCGATCCAGCGCGTTGTACGCCAGATTCGTCTTGCCGCCGACGAACCACTTGTAGAAGGGCGCCTTGCTGTCGTCGAGCACGGTGTGGAACGGCTCGAACCAGTGCAGCGCCTGCGCTGCTTCTGCCCAAAACCCCTGCGGATCCTCGATCGAACGGCGATAGACCGCTTCATAGTCGGTCAGGTTCGCAATGCGTGCTGCCTCTTCCGGCGGATTCACAACAACGTCGGCGGTTTCGACGCTGTTGGTCGAACCAATCGCGTGGGTGAGTGTCATCCGTTCACCTCCTGGCGTCAATGCTGTGCGAACAGAGCGACTCGCGGCGAGCGCCCCTTGCCGCACGACATCGTGCTCTACAGGGCATAACCAGAACTGTGCTTCTTGCGAGGGCGGGGATGTGTATACTGATTGTATACACTCTACGCCGGGTATGTCAAGCGTGCATAAGAAAAGATTAAAGATCCTGTAAAATTGTGATGACAATGCGATTGTCACTGCCCGTCGGGGCGCGGCATGCCGCGCCCGAACAGCGTCGCGCTGGCGTGGCGTCGCTGCAATCCGGCGCTGCCGCATTTGTCGCTCTGATGAAGCTTCATCGCGTCTCATGCCCGTCGGGGCGCGGCATGCCGCGCCCCAACAGCGTCGCGCCCGAACAGCGTCGCGCCCGAACAGCGCCGTGCCCGAACAGCGCCGCGCCCGAACAGCGTCGCGCTGGCGTGGCGTCGCTGCAATCCGGCGCTGCCGCAGTTGTCGCTCTGATAAAGCTTCATCGCGTCTCATGCCCGTCGGGGCGCGGCATGCCGCGCCCGAACAGCGCCGCGCTGGCGTGGCGTCGCTGCAATCCGGCGCGGCAGCGATCACGATGGGATCGTCATTCCGCAGCCGGGTGCGCCTGCGCGCCTCCGCGTCGGCATCAAAGCGCGCAGGAATGCAGAAAATTGTGTTACCGCAGGCATCCCCCCGCGCGCAGCAGATCGCGCAGGCGCGGCGTACCGTTCGGCTGCATGGCGCTGATCTGAGCTAGGAAGACCTGCGCTGTCGTCAACGCATCGTTGAGCGCGTTGTGTTCGGCGTACACTGGCAGTCCAGCGCTTTCGGCAAGTGCACGCAGTTGCAGCGCAGGCTCCTGGTCGGCGCCATTGATAAGCCGCTGATTGCGCTGGAAGTGCCACGCCAGGCGCGCCGTGTCGATGGCAGGACCACGCGGTTCGACTTGGTACAACCGTCGGAGCGTCTGGCGCAGAAAGCCGATGTCGATATCGGCGACATGCACCACCAGCACCCGCCCGGTCAGGCGACGGAGCAGCACGGGAATGACGTCGCCAGGAGGCGGCGCCTGCTCCACATCCTGGGGCAACAATCCGTGGACGCAGACGGCTTCCGGGTTGAGCGGTGCATTGTCTGGCGGGCGCACCAGCGTGTACCAACGCTGATCCATGCGGATGCGCCCGTCGTCGATATCCACCAGCCCAATGGCCAGCAGTGCATCACGGCGCGGGTTCAGTCCGGTAGTCTCGACATCCATCACGCTGTACGGTACGTCGCGCCAGGGAAGGTCAGGATCGGGACGCGGCGCATCAAGATAGGCGCTGACGGCTTCTGGAAGATTGATCGGTCGACGGCGAAACAGGAACATAGCACCCATCTCAGGCGATCATATTGGTTTGATAGGTTGCAGCAACTGCGCGCTGCACAACGGCGACAGCGCGCAGCGCCTCTTTCAACTCACGCCGTTCAAGCGGAGTAAGTTTATCGACCTCGACCTGATTGCTGGGTTCGAGTCCCTGGCGGAGTTGCTGATACTGCCAGCGCAGGCGGAGCAACCCGATCAGTTCAAATGCCGCAATGAGTTCTTCGGCGCTAGTTTCGCCCAGGCTGCTATGATTGGCCGCCTTGCGCAGGCGGGCAATGGTATTGGTATCGGGCACGCCGGCTTCCAGTGCGAAAAGGCGTGCCAGATCGACAATCATCGCCGTTCCGCGATACTTCAGGTCGATCAGTCCACGCTGATCGCCGCGCCGTTCCAGCACCAGTTGACGGAAGAAATTGATCGGCGCAGTTTGCCGCAACGCGGCGCGCGCCAGGCGCCCGAGGAAGACGCGATGATCACGTGCGCGCAGGATGATCGGGCGCAGCGACGCTTCGACGTCCAGCGTCCCATAGACAGAGCGCAGATCGAAAAAGATGGCGGTGCGGAACAATGCTTCTTCATCGGGGACGCTGATCCACTGGCGGAAGTAGTTTTGCCAGACGGCGCGCGGTTGCCGCCACTGCGGATTGGTTGCCATCACATTGCCAGGGCAACGCGGAAAGCCGCAGCGCACTAGCTGCTCGACAACCCGTTCCGCCAGCGCCGTGAAATACGCTTCGGCACCCTCTGGCGCGTTGTCGGCATAGATCAGTGCGTTGTCCTGGTCCGTTCGCAATGTTTGCTCGTAACGTCCTTCGCTTCCCAGCACCAGCCAGGCGTAGGGGCAGGGCGGCGGACCCAGCGCCGCTTCGGCATCACGAATAATATGCACCAGCAGGGCATCGTGCGCTGCTGCCACAGCGCGCCCGATGTCGCTCACCCGCGCACCGGCGTCGAGCAACCCGCCGACAGTTGCGGTCACCTGTTCGGTGTAGGCGCGCAGGTCTGCTTCGCTGTGCGCCAGAGCCAGGCGCTGCGGCATAAGCAGCGGGTTATTGCTCTGCAGGCGCAGGAAATCGCGGTAGTTGACGATGCCGATGATCTGGCCGTCCCGACTCAACGCCAGATGGCGCACCCCATGTTCGATCATCTTCAGCAACCCCTCGAACACCAGACTGTCAGCTGGAATGGTAATGGCTGGCGCGCTCATTACCTGCGCAATTGGGGTAGAGTAATCGAGACCTTCAGCAACGACCCGGTTGCGCAGGTCGCTGTCGGTCACAATGCCGCTTCCCGCATCGAGCATGCCGTATGGCGGCAGATCGACGATCAGCGCCGACGCCTGCGCATCGCGCATACGCCGCGCCGCTTCAAGAATCGTGGTATTGGGTGGAACGGCGACCAGCGGTTCGGTGATCAGATCCTGGAGTCGCGTCTGGAACAATTCGGGTGCAGCGGTGGCATGGCGCTGCTGCAACGCCTGTTCAAGACGTTCGGTAATTGAACGCGCAAAAAACTGGGCGAATGATGGGTAATCACGGCGCAACTGATGAAACAGCGCGGCAGGCAGAAGGTAACAGAGCGTCGCTTCGCGTGCGCGCACCGTGCTGATCGGCGGTTTGCCCTGGATGAGCGACACATAGCCAAAACACTCCCCTTCGCCCATGGTATCGGTCAATTCCACCACGCCATTGCGCTCCCGCAGCAGATCGACGCTGCCGCGCCGAATAATGTATAGGAACGCAGCTGGTTTGCCGCCCTGCACCAGAATCTGCACCCCCTGCCCAAAATACTCGATCTGGATCGCTCCGGCGATGCGCTGGATCTGGAGCAGGGGCAACTGACTGAAGGGCGGGTGCTCAAGCAGGAAGCGAACGATCTCTTCCATGGCATCCTAACCTTACCGCGCGCTCCTGAAATCTTTGACATTCAACTGAAGTGAAGAGGTTCCATTCCATTCATCGGCTTCAAGCGTGTAGACAATATCGATCCAGCGTGGCTGTTCAAAGTAACGTGCCAGATGCCCGAAACGAAACGCAATTGCGTCGAAAGGTCCGCCGCCATCGGCACCGATCAACCGGAGTTTCAGGTGCTGCCCGTTGCTGCCCCGCGGCCATGCACCAGTGACCTGCAAGCGTCGGCTCATTAGCACCGGTTGCGGATTCCCGTGCCCAAACGGTTCGAGTTTTGCCAGTTCGCCTAGCAGTTCATACGACAACGACGCAGGCGGAACCTCGGCGTCGATGATGATCCCCGGCATCAGCAGATCATCGCTCAGATGCTTTCCGGCATAGCGGAGCAGACGTTCTTCGAGTTCCGGCAACCGATCGGTGGCGATGGTAAACCCGGCTGCCTCAGTATGCCCGCCAAAACGCTCGAACAGATCGGCGCAGTCGGTCAACGCATCGATGATGCTAAATCCGGGCACCGAGCGTGCCGAGCCGCGCGACCACCGCTCACCGCGTTCGATCAGCACGGTCGGACGCCCATACTCCTCGACCAGACGCGCCGCCACCAGACCGACCACACCGGCGGGGTAATCGGTTCCATCGAGGATGATCAGCCGCTGGTTCTGTTTGCCGAGCGCCTGAATCTGGGCGCTGGCCTGTTCGTGAACCGTCTTCGACAACTCCTGACGCTGACGGTTCTGCAGATTCAGTTCGTGCGCCAGGCGTTGCGCCGTCTCGAACTCTTCCGCAAGTAACAGTTCGTAACTCAGTCGCGCATTATCGATGCGACCGGACGCATTCAACCGCGGTCCCAACCCAAAACTGATGTCGGTCGAGGTCACTTTACCGGGAGTCATGCCGGCAGCCTGGATGAGGGCACGCACCCCCGGTCGCTGCGCCGCATTGAGCGCCTTCAGCCCGTGTGTCACCAGCACGCGATTCTCGCCGATCAGCGGTCCCATATCGGTCACCGTGCCGAGGGCGACCACATCGAGGAGATCGTCCTTTTGCAGGTTGGAACGGAACCCGCGTCGCGCCAGTGCGCGCACCAGCTGGAAGGCGATCCCGACGCCGACCAGATGTTTGAACGGATAGGAACACCCCGGCTGGCGGGGATTGATGATCGCCACCGCATCCGGCAGGCGAGCGGGGGGATGGTGATGATCGGTAATGATCAGATCGATGCCGACCGCGCGCGCATGGGCGGCTTCGCGCACATTGCTGATGCCGCAATCGACGGTGATCAGCAGGCGAACCCCTTCACGGGCAAGCGCATCGATGGCCTCGATATTCAAGCCATACCCCTCACGGATGCGGTGTGGAACATAGGGCAGAATCAACCCGCCCATGGCGCTGATCGCCTGCACCAGCAGCGTCACTGCGGTCACGCCATCGGTATCGTAATCGCCGTACACCGCCATCAACTCGTGATCGTGAATGGCTGCGGCGATACGTTGCACCGCGGTCTCCATCCCGCGCATGCTGAAAGGATCGTTCAGGCGATAGTCGGCGCTGAAGAACTCGCGCATCGCAGCATCGCTGCGCACCCCGCGCTGATACAGCAGCGCCGCGATCAACGGCGGCAATGTGCGACAGGCGGCGATGAACTCCGGCGGCGTTTCGAGAACGTGCCAGCGTTTGTTGCGTGCGGATAATCGAGGTGTGGACATACCGGCTTACTTTCTGAAATGTGAAAGGTATGCGACTATTATAACGTGAGTTCGGGATGCGGGGGTATCCGGACGCAAGGCGACCATACCTTAATGGCCTTCAAATACATGACTTCGCCGCAAAAACGCACCGCCGAGACGCCCGCTTCCGCTGCGCTCCCATCTCCGCGCCTTCGCGCCTCCGCGTGAGCCAATACAATGCACGCGGAGACGCGGAGTACGCGGAGAGATGTCGCACGAGACGTCTGCTTCCGATGGCGTGTTCAACGCTGTAGCGCCTGGGAGCGCGGGCGTCCCCGCCCGCGTGCGGAGATTGCGGGCTGATGGAGATTGAGAAATAAATCCGCTATACCGCGCTAGCCGTGGGGCTGAAGCCCTCGGCTAGCCAAGGCGAAGCCCGCCTGCGCGGGCTAGAGCGGATTATGTACTCAAAGACCATAAGCCCGCGCTGAGCGCCTGGAAGCCCCTGCGGGGCTATGGCGTAGAGTCCTGGGTGCGCGGGCGTCTCGCCCGCATGCCTGGCGCCTGGGTGCGCGGGCGTCTCGCCTGCATGCCTGGCGCCTGGGAGCGCGGGCGTCCCGTCCGCGTGCGGAGATTGCGGGCTGATGGAGATTGAGAAATAAATCCGCTATACCGCGCTAGCCGTGGGGCTGAAGCCCTCGGCTAGCCAAGGCGAAGCCCGCCTGCGCGGGCTAGAGCGGATTATGTACTCAAAGACCATAAGCCCGCGCTGAGCGCCTGGAAGCCCCTGCGGGGCTATGACTTGTAGCGCTGGGCAGCATGATTGAACCACGCGCCTCCTGGGAGCGCAGGCGTCTCGCCCGTCTGCGCGCCGGAGGCGCGCGCACCTGGAGCAGACGCTGCTGATATGCGCGCCGGAGGCGCGCGCACCTGGAGCAGACGCTGCTGATATGCGCGTCGGAGGCGCGCACACCCATGAACTTGAACGGGGCGCGCGCGTCCCTGCCTGCACGCGCTGAAGAATAACCCACGGATGGACACGGATGGCAGGCAACCGGTCTGCCCTTCACTGATACAATGTCCGTATCTCCGCGCCTTCGCGCCGCCGCGTGAGCCGGTCTGATGCACGCGGAGACACCGAGGACGCGGAGCGATGGCGCACGAGGCGTCGTCTCGTCCATTGGGTTCAACCTTTGTGAGAACCGCGATCCATGCTCAATCTCTATCAAAAGCAGTGTTTGGGAAGCCCCTGCGTTCCTTCGCTCGTGGTGGGCTTCAGGACGCCCCAACTCCCCCTTCTCCCCTTGTGGGAGAAGGGGGTCGGGGGGATGAGGGGCAAACGCGCATAGGAACGCAGAACCCCGCCACGCGAGTCCATCATCCCCCTTGACTGTGTGCGGGGCGCACTGTACTATAGTATCAACATACGCGCCTTCTACGCCAGGAGCCACCGATGACATCGCCGACCTTCCCTGAACTACCTGCCGGACTCCGGGCACGCCTGGACGCTGCTGGCGTCACCGATGCCGCGACGCTGGCCGCTGCGCTCGACGCCGACCCGGCGCTGCGGCGCGAGTACCAGGCATTCCTGCTCGACGCGCTGCCGGCAATCCCCGATGAAGAGCAGTTGCGCGCCCTCTGGCAGATGATCCCTTCCAAGGACGAAGACGCCTTCCTGGCCGCCGCCGAAGCCCGCGCCGCCGCTGCCGAAACATCCGGCGACGCCGGACTGGCTGCTGCGTTGCGCGAACGGATTGACGCGCTGCGCTCCTTTCAGCAGGACATCGCCAGGGATGGCGAGATACTGCGCCAGGCGCTCGAACGCCTGGAAGCCGCCGCGACCGACGATGATCTGGCGGCAGTGTGGCGCGATGTGCCGCTGGAACTCGAGGAAACCTTCCTGAACCTTGTCGCGCTGCAGGCCGAGGAGCATGAACAGCATGGCGACGCCGAACGCGCAGCGCACGTCCGCGCCTGCCATGAACGCTTCAGCGCGATCCAGCAGCAGCAGCGCGCTGGCGCCGAAACCATGCGCCGGTTGCTGGAACAGTTAGCAGCGGATGTGGAAGCCCTGGCTGCCGCCGCCGATCATCAGGGCGTTGCCGACGTCTGGAACCGCATCCCGCTGGAGCTGGAAGAACCCTTCCTGCAACTGACCGAACATCTCGCTGGCGAACTGGAACAGACCGACGCCGCAACCGCCGCGCGATTGCGCGAATGGATTGCGGCACTGAGCCAGGCGCGGGTGCAACGTGAAACAGCGAGAGACATGGTGCGCCAGGCGCTCGAACGCCTGGAAGCCGCGTCTAGAAGCGACGACGCATGGCAGGTGTGGCTCGATCTCCCCGGTGATCTTGAGGAATGGTTCCTTCAGGCAATCACCGAACGTATCGAAGAAGTCGAACGCGACGATACGGGTCTGGCCGAACGGTTGCGCGCGGCGCACGCCCGCATGCGAGCCGAACGCAACCGCCGCCAGGAGCGCGCCAACCACCCGGTCGTGCAGGCGTTGCGCGCATTCCTCGATGCCGCAACCGACGCCGACGCCACGCGGGTCTTCAACGACTACAAAGAGATTCTCCAGCCATTCGAGGCGCAACGTGCACTCGACGACCTGGCGCAGCAGGCGCCCGATGAGCAGCGCGCCGCCATCGCGGCCCGCGCGGCGTTGCTGCGGCG
>Ga0272447_1000099_pt1 | contig 61617 bp, 47 predicted proteins | sample YNPCB0133_FD_194589 | JGI IMG/M metagenome (GOLD analysis project Ga0272447, IMG submission 194589) | Hot spring microbial mat communities from Yellowstone National Park, WY, United States - YNP-CB-013-3 | ecosystem: Environmental > Aquatic > Thermal springs > Hot (42-90C) > Sediment | place...
CGCCGCCCAGGCTAGTGGTGAAGCTGATGGTAGTGCCGTCGGCGACGGGGTTGCCGAACTGGTCGGTGGCGGTGGCGGTGAGGGTGCTGCTGTTGCCGACCGGCAGAGTGGCTGGGACGGCGGTCAGGGTCAGGGTGAACGGCGCGCCTGGGGTGAAGGTGACCTGAGCGGTCGCGCTCAGGCTATTCAACGTGGCAGTGACCGTGGCCACGCCGGCGACGGTCGAGCTCAGCGTCGCTGTGGCCACGCCACCAACGGTCGTCGCTGTGACCGGTGAGACGCCGCCCAGGCTAGTGGTGAAGCTGATGGTAGTGCCGTCGGCGACGGGGTTGCCGAACTGGTCGGTGGCGGTGGCGGTGAGGGTGCTGCTGTTGCCGACCGACAGGGTGGCTGGGGCGGCGGTCAGCGTCAGGGTGAACGGCGCGCCCGCCGTGAAGGTGACCTGTGTAGTCGCGCTCAGGCTGTTCACCGTGGCGGTCACCGTGGCAACGCCGGCGACGGTGGAGTTCAGCGTCGCCGTGACCACGCCGCCAACGGTCGTCGCCGTGACCGGTGAGACGCTGCCTAGGCTGGTCGTGAAGCTCACCACTGTGCCATCGGTCACTGGGTTGCCGAACTGATCGCTCACCGTCGCTGTCAGTAGGACGCTGCTATTGACAACGGCGCTGCTAGGATCGGCAGACAAGGTTATGGTGGTTGGCACAGCGAGCGTGTTAGTAAATATGCACGTAACGTCGCCGAGCAAGCTAAAAGCGATTGATGCGCCGCCCGTCGCGCCCGTGGTGCAGCTCGATGTCGGGATGTAGCCCAGCTTGGGCGTCTCGGTGATGGTCGCCGGGCCAAAGTCCAGGCCGCTAAAGGTGATTGCGCCGCCGCCCGCCGGCAGGGTGAAGACCAGCGTGCCGGTCGGCACAGTCGCGGTGAACTGCCAAGCGGTTGTGGGTGTGATTGGGCCGACCAGGACCTTCTGGATGGTCAGCGATCCGCTGCTGCACGGGCCGTTCAGGTCGTCGCTCAGCAGCCACGGGTTAAAGTCCACGCCGGTTGAGACGCTGTCACCGCTGCCGCTGCCGACGCCGGAAGGGCCGCTGACCGCGCCATACCAGTTGCACTCAGCGTTCAGCGTGCCGGCAGCGGTGTTGGTGATGCCAGCGCCATTGCCGACAATGGCGTTGCGGTTCAGCCACACATCTACCGAAGCCCCGCCGGTGTTGGTCACGCCGAGCGTGTTAGTCAACAGGTAATTGTGAGTCGCTGTCAACGCGCCTCTCAGAACCTGGATGCCGATGCCGTTGTTCCTCAGCGTGCTGTTGTGCAGGGTGGCGCTGGCCATGAAGGTCGAGGTGATGCCGGTCTCGACCCGCAGGCCCACGCCGGCGCTGACCACGGTTGTGTCGGAGATCAACATTAGTCCGTGACCGCTGACGGCATTCGCCCCAAAGAGCGGATCGCTTTCCAGCACCGAGACACGAACACGCAACCCGACGCCGTCGGCAGTTCCTGTAATGGTGTTGCCCGTGACGAGCAGCGTCGAACTCTGTCCACCACCGAAGTAGAGATCCACGTTGTCAAAGTTGATGCCGACTGTGCTGTTGGCCACTGCGTTGCTGATCACGCGCACGGTGTTGTTCGTGGGCACGTTCCAGACGTTGATGCCGCGCCCCAGCCGGCCGCCGCTTAGGCCCACGCGGTTGCCCTCCACTATCACAGTCGAACCTTGCTGTATGCTCCATACATTGATACCCCATCCCCGGACTGCCTGCGAAGGCAGGGCACTGGCCGCGTCGGCATTCACCATGTTGCCCCGAATGAGCAGCGTGGCTGACGGCGCATAGAAAAGATTGGCGTGGATTCCCAATGCATTAGTGATGATGGTTACGGTGTTGCTCAACCACGCCATACTGTTGTTGGCAGAGAAGTTTTGCAGATGGAGACCAATCCCTCCTACAGGCACTTTTACTGTGTTGGAGACGATATCGGCATAGGCGTTGGTGAACAGGATGATCGCCTGGTCACGGATTCGACGCAAGACGTTTCGTTCGATGAGATTCCCGACACTTAGCGGCCCGTTGTTGGCCAGCGACACGCCACGCTGACCGAAGTTCTGAAAGACGTTGTTGCGCAGGACCAGGTTGTTGAGCGGATTGAAGCTGTCATTCGGGCCGATGTTGGTTACCCCGCGCCGGGCGTGCGCGTAGACGCCCTCAATCTGGACCGTGCTGGTCAGCAGCGCGGGGTTGTTGCCGTCGAACACAAAGCCATCAATGGTGACGTTATGGGTGAGCACGCGGAACAGGTCGGCTGCGCCGGGGTTGCCGCCAGTCGGGTTGTTGATCGGCGTGTAGATGATGGACTCCACTGTCGGGTCCGCTTTGCCGCCGACGAACGCCTCGGTGCGCGCCAGTGCGTCCTGACCATGCTGCGCACCTAGCAGTGTCAACTGTTTGGTGACGGAGACCAGCTCGGTGTAGATACCGGCGGTGACGCTGATGGTGTGGCCGTTCAGCGTTTGCGGGTCGTCTATGGCTTGCTGGATGCCTACATAGCCGAGACCGGTGTTCATGTTAAACACACGAGCGAAAGTGACCTGCGCCGTCGCGCTCAGGCTGCCGATGGTGGCCGTGACAGTCGCCACGCCGGCGACGGTTGAGCTGAGCGTGACGCTTGCATCGCCGCCGCTCGTGTTAGCTGTGCTGCTGCTCAGCGCCCCGAGGCTGGTTGTAAAGCTGATGGTCGTGCCGTCGGCCACTGGGTTGCCGTATTGGTCGGTGGCCGTCGCCGTCAGCGTGCTGCTGTTGCCCACTGGCAGGGTGGCTGGGACGGCGGTCAGCGTCAAGGTGAACGGCGCGCCCGCCGTGAAGGTGACCTGAGCAGTCGCGCTCAGGCTGTTGACGGTGGCCGTGACAGCCGCCACGCCGGCGACGGTCGAGTTCAGCGTCGCGGTGACCACGCCGCCGACGGTCGTCGCTGTGACCGGCGAGACGTTGCCCAGGCTGGTCGTGAAGCTCACCACGGTGCCGTCGGCGGCTGGGTCGCCGTTGGAGATGGTCACAGTCGCAGTCAGCAAGACATTGCTGCCCACGACGGTCATCGTGGGGTTGGTCGTCAACGTGATGGTCGTGGGCGGCGCAGCCTCAAAGTCAAACAACGTGATCTGGCTGCCCACGCCCACCCGTAAGCCATCGGCATAGCCTGTGCCAGTTGCGCCTGTGCCGCCGACGCGGATGCCGATGAAACCTCGTGGCACGCCGAAAAAAGTGTCTGGATGGATCGCCGCGTTGGGATAGGCAGCCACGAGCTGGGCAAAGGTGCATGGTGAACCGGAGGTGCACTGCGTCGCGCCGGTCAGGGTGGTGTACCAGCGCGGCGTCGGGTCATTGCGCGCATCCACGATGTGCCACGCATTGGCAGGCAAAGACGGCGGTGAGTAGACCAGCCGGCCGCGGAAGCCAGTGTTGCCGTCGGTTACATCGTCGTCCCAGCCGATGTTGATATAGGGCAACGGCGACGAGGCGGATGGTATGCGCAGCCGATACTCGAACACAGTGATGTCGCTCAGCAGCGTGCCGGTGAAGATGGGCGAGAGATACATGTGCCGCCAGTTGACATCGGTGATGACCAGGCGCGCGCTGGCTGCGCCCAGCGTGGGGTCTGGCGGCGGCAGCACGATGTCGAACGGCAGCAGGCCGGTGCCCGGCCCGACCGTCTCGGTGATGTAGAACCAGCCATTGGTGATCACCGGCGTCACCGTGATGACCGTCGTGGCCGGGGTGATCGTGTTGGTGAAGGTGCAGGTGACATTGCCGATCAAGTTAAAGCTGATTGACGCGCCGCCCGTCGCGCCCGTGGTGCAGCTCGACGTCGGGATGTAGCCCAGCTTGGTCGTCTCGGTGATGGTCGCCGGGCCGAAGTCCAGGCCGCTGAAGGTGATTGCGCCGCCGCCCGCCGGCAGGGTGAAGACCAGCGTGCCGGTGGTCGGCACAGTCGCGGTGAACTGCCAAGCGGTCGTGGGCGTGATCGGGCCGACCAAGACCTTTTGGACAGTCAGCGACCCGCTGCTGCACGGGCCGTTCAGGTTGCTGCTCAGCAGCCACGGGTTGAAATCCACGCCCGTGGAGACGCTGTCGCCGCTGCCGCTGCCGACGCCAGATGGGCCATCCGCTGCGCCATACCAGTTGCACTTGGCGTTCAGCGTCCCGACGGCCGTGTTGGTGATGCCGGCGCCGTTGCCGGCGATGGCATTGCGGGTCAGCAGCAGCCCGCCGGCATTCCCGCTATTGAAGAGGACGCCCGTGCCGTTGCCACTCAGGATGTTGAGGGTGGCCGTCACCGGATTGCTTGCGCTATTGGTCAGCGACAGGCCGGTGCTGTTGGTCAGTAGGTTGTTGGCCGTGATAGACACATGGCCGCTGCTGGCTATCACCAGACCGGTCACTGTGTTGGTGACCGTGTTGCCGGATACGGTGACCCCAAGGCTGCTTCCCACGAAGACGCCGGCTCCGGCGCTGATGACCGTGTTGCCGGCGATCAGCAAGTTCGTGTCGCCGCTGCCCGCGCCGGTGAAGATGCCGGCTTGTCCGGCGTTTTGGATCACGTTGTTGACGATCTGATTGCCGTTGCCAGGCTGTGGGCTGTTGATGATCTGGATGGCGCGGTCATTCGGGTGGTTCAGCGCCACGTTGCCGCTGATCACGTTGTTGCTATTGGACAGCATGGGGGATGGGATCAACGGCGGCGCGTCCGGCGCCAGGTAGATGGCATACGAACTGTTGTTCTCGATTTGGTTGCCCTCAATCAGGTTGCCGTTGGCGCCGGCCAGGCGCACGCCGGCGATGCCATAGCGCATCTGATTGCCGACGATCGCGTTCTGGTTGGCGAAGAGGCCCACGACCGCATAACCGCTGCCCGTGAAGACGTTGCCGCTGACCAGCACGTTGGTGATCGGCAGGGTGGTCGTCAGGCCGGTCATGCCCACGCCGACGCTGGTGATGACGTTGGTGAGGGTGAAGACGCTGTTCTGCACGCTGTGGCTATGCCCGCCCAGCAGGGCCACGCCCTGGGCGAAGTTGCTGATGTGCACGTTGCTCACCGTCAGGTTGGTCACGCCGAAGGTGGTGGTGATGCCGACGTCGCTGCCCGTGCCGACGATGGACGTGTTGCTGATGGTGACGTTGCTGGTCGTGACTACAATGCCCGGCGAGAGCGACTGGATGATGGTCTGGCCGGGGCCGGCGCCGACGATGGCGACCGGCTTGCGGGCGATCACGGTGCCGGTGAAGGTGTCGCCGGTCAGGCTCAACACGTGCCCGCCGAGCGTCGGCGGCGCGTCTATGGCTTGCTGGATGCCGCAGAAGGTCTGGCCGGTGTTCAGGTTGCTGACCGTGCCGGGCGTGACCGTCCCGACCTGGCGTGTGTTCGTCAGGTTGCCCGTGAAGACGTTGCCGGCCTGATAGAAGGCGCACGCCACCGGCGAGTTGCCGCGTCCGAAGTACTGGTCGGCTAAGTTGGACTGGTCGCCATCCGTGTTGGTAAACGGCGCATAGGGCGTGTGTCCGGCCTGCACCTGCACGCCGACATCGTTGTTTTCCAGCGTGTTGCTGATCACCGTCATGCGCGCGCCTTCGACCACGATGCCGAAGCCGTCGCTGGCGCTGGGCTGCTGATAGCCGCTGACGACGTTGCCCTGGATGATCACGCCGGCGGGGATGTCAACGTTGTTGTTGCCGGCCACCCAGGCGCGGCGGAACGCGGCGATGCCGGCCAGGTCGCGATCCTCGCCTGGCTTGATGTTGGCGATCGTGTCGGTCAGCGCCACCGTGTTGCTGAGCACCACGATGCTGCCATCGCCGCTCGGTAGGCCGCTGCCGTTAGGCAGCTTGACCTCGATGCCGAAGCGGCCGTTGTTGATCAGCGTGTTGCTGTAAATCAAGTTCGGCCCCGCACCAGCGGTCAGCCCGACCGTCCCAATACCATTGTCGAAGTTGTCGCGCACCGTGTTGTGCGCGATCAGCACGCCGCTGGCCGTGCCATCCTGCAGCTCGATGCCGCAGCAATTGTTGTTGCGAACCAAGTTGTGGGTGATGGTGATATTGGTCTTGAACCCGTTCCAGATCACGATGCCCCGCGAGGTGTTGCTCACCGCCTCGTTGTGGCTGATTAGCACGTGATTCACCGGCCCGTTCATGTAAATACCACCCAGACAGTTCCCGCCAGCAGTGTTGGAATAGACATGGGTATTGGTGATGGTGGTGAAGTGGTTGTTCCGTATGGCGCAGATGCCGCCATCATTAAACCCTTGCACGCGCAGGCTGCTGATCGTCGTGCCAGTGATGCTAGGAGCGATCTCGATGCCCCTTAGCGTGCCGCTCGCTGTGCGGCTGATGACAGTGGCCGTCGGCCCTGCGCCGATTAGGGTCAACCGCGGCTTGTTGATGACGATGTTGTTATTCTGCGTGCCGGTGTACAGGCCGGCGCTCACGCTGATGGTGTGGCCGGCCAGCGTCGCCGGGTCGTCAATGGCCGGCTGGATATTCAAATAGCCACGACCGGTGTTGGTGTTCAGCACCCGCCCGCGATAGTAGGTGATGCGGTTGAAGAATACATCGTTATCTGGGCTGGTGCCGGCGTCGGCGTTGAACAGGCGCAACTGGCTGATCGGGCCGGGGTTGTTGCGCAGGGTGCCGCTCACGGTGTTGCCGGCGCCATCCACCAACCGCGTTAGTGTTGCCTGGTAGGTCGAGGCCGTGGTCAGGGTGATCACCACCCGCACGCCCTCACGGGTGAAGCTGACGCCAGAGGAGATGGGGGTGTTGCCGTGCACGGTGTATTCGGTGTCACCGCCGACGAAGTACACCTCCAGCAGCTCCTGGCCGGCGCCGTTGCGCAGCGCAAAGCCCACCGTGCCGCCACTCTGCACGTTGCCGTTGTCCATGTAGATCTCAAAGACGCTGCCTGGCGTGAAGGGCGCGAGGAAGTTACGCACGGCGCTGGCGGTCTGGCCGCTGTTGGCATACAGGCCCCAGGCGCGGTTGACGGGTGTGTTGATGTCACCGTCGCCGTTGGTGTCGCCGCTCATGCCGTTGTTGCCGGTGCTGTCATCGACGAAGAACCCGTTCTGCGGCGTGTTCGAGGCCGGGTTCAACGTCCACGGCCCCATGCCGAAACCGCCGTTGTCCCCATCGTCCCATGCGGCGTAGTCAGAGTCGCTGGCCGTGTCTGCTGCCGTCGGCGGCGGGAGCTGGGCCTGTGCGGTGTGCGCGAGAAGCAAAAGGACTCCGAAGGTGCTGGCGAGCGTCATTCCACAAGAGAGAAACCTTGCGCTGTTGATCTTGCTGCTCTCAAACATGCTGTTCTCCTTTGCAGGTGCAGCGCTAACAAATCATAATATTCTCTTACTCTATAGTGTAACACTAGTGCAATGCGATACTGTCGTCAAGTTAGCGATCTTCTCCTATGTCAGTAACTTGCCTTTGCCTCAGAGGCCATCCGAACAGCCCGGCAATACTCAGACCATCCAGCTACAGGCGAAATCTAGAGGAAGGCGAGACAGTGCTTGGCCTTCCTCTCCCAACATGTGTCTGGTTATCTGGCGTGCGAACAACGCAGCAATGCTTTGACGCGGGTTCAGCGCTCAAAGTGTATGTCCACTCTCCAGATAGGTTCTTCGCGCATGTCGTTCTACTTACCTGTGAGCAGTTGAACAACCTGCTCGCCCATTTTAGAACAGTGGTCTGCTATACGTTCATTGAGAGCTGCCAATGCCAGAGGTGTCACTCCCCATGTCTTGACAACAGCAGCCACCCCTAACACACAGCCCACGCTATTCACTTCATAGTACATTAACCTTATAAAGAAGTCAAATTTGTCATCTGGTAGATAGTACCACAAAGTCCCAAATGCGTCTTGAATAGGTTTGACACGCTCGGCAATAGGGTCTCGCGCACTCCCAGCCTCACCTCCCACGCAACCCCTATCAGGGTAATAAACAATCTCAACTGTCGGCCGGTCTGGCGGTTGCGCCAGCACGTCAATCGAACAGGACCCTCGCCGCGACTGCCTTCCGTTGCTGATAGTGAAGGAAATTCTCACTAGATCTTCACGCCACCACCAGTTTTTGGTGTAGGCTACATAGAAACCTGTGTGGTCCTGTTTGTTCCAAGTTACCCACCGCCCATTCTGATTATATCCAGAAATAGATACGTTAGTAAATCTTAGACTACGGTCTCCTAGCATGAATACTATCTGCTTCGCACTGCTTGAACCAGCATTTGCGGGAGCAGCACACATGCTTGTGGCCATCAACGTCAGCACAGTAGCACCAGTTAGAATTCGCTTAAACATCTTTCGCCTCCAGCTTGAGAATAATTCAAGGCCGACTCTCTGTCAACGGATTCTGAATCGGCTCTGCCTACATCTTATTCATGTTCCTGCCGAAAGTCATCCGGAAAGTCCCCTAATTTCCCTTGAGTACTTTCCCCTAATCGCCCTTTGCTAAATTGACCTCGTGAATTGGCGCTTACGTGTTCACAGTCAAATTAGTATCTAGTTATTTAGACGTGTAAATATGATTATGCTAATCTCTAGCACCATCGCTTGGCAAATGATAAGCCAGCCGCGGCGTCGTGGGATAGGCGCTTGAGCGAAAGGGGATTCGTGGCCAGGGGCAGAGCTACGGTAAGCGAAGGCGCTGCCTTCGCCCGACTAGACATTTGCCCTCGCCGGAAGGTGCATTCACAGCTAGGGACGGTCCTTGGGTAGGCGACGGGACTGCCGTCGCCGTGCTTGCAAAAGAAAACAAACTTTCACCCGCCGGCAGCCCACCAGCAGTTGCCCCTGCTGGTGAATGCACCCTAAGTGACGCGAGTTCGAATTAAGTGAGTGCATTCATGATTTTGGGCGCACGGCCTGGCGCAACCAGTATCGAGCGTGCGAGGGTCACCGGCGCCCTGCCTTACCCGTCATTCCGGGCGCAGCGAAGAATCTAAGCCTGCGCCTGATCGAATTGCCGCAGGGCTACCGAGGCTGCGCAGCCTTGTCCAGCAGGTGCTTTGCAGTACAGCACAGGGATGAATCCGTTTGAGGTATGCAAAAAACGAGAGAACGCACAGTTAGTGCACATCTCGAACAGGGTAGCGCTAGCTCTAATGCAAGCGATTTACACGTATGCCCTCTGCGTGTTCCGCGCCTCGGCGGCTTGAACCGTCCATGTCAATAGGCACTCCCGAGCGAGGGGACTTGCACACTGCTCTTCAGCGGCTGCTCGCTTGTGAAAGCGGACTCAGCGCGGGTAAGGACGGCATGCACAATCCCAGGCGTGACAACCGACGAGGCAAAGAGGCAGCTTCCTCCTGTATGCCGAGCGCTACGGAGCGCGTCGAACGGTTGGGAGATAGGCCTTATAAGCGACCACGTTTACCGTGCTGCTCAAGGCGATGCCCGTATCAGCGCCGTCCACAAGCACCGTGGGCTGTTTCACCACTTGGCCCTCTAGGATTTGCACTTGCACAACATAGCTCAGCGTGTGCGATGCGTTGCTCGGCAGGTTGCCCATCCAGGTCGCTATGCTGCCGCCGATGTAGCAGCCATTAGCACTGCCGGCGACATACGTTGTGCTGATGGGGATCGGCGCGATGATGGACACGTTGTTGACCTGGCCAGGGCCGTTGTTCGTTATCGTCACCGTGTATGTGATCAGGTCCCCTTTGCGCACGACGCCCGAGGCATGGGGCACTGCGCGTAGCGTCGCGGTCAGCGGCGCGCTGCTCGCCGGCGGGTTGACGTAGGTTGCAAGCGCCGAGCGGACGCCTACGCCGCTCACCGTAGCAGAGACATACTCGGCGGCGGGTATCAGCGATGTCAAGGTCGCTGTGACCTGGCCGCTCGCGTTCGTCGCGCTGCTCGTCGGCGAGAACGCGCCAATGGCAGCCAAAAAGTTCACGCTCACGCCGCTGACGGGGTTGCCATACTGGTCAACAACGGTCGCCGTGCCCACGCTCTGGCTGACGCCGTTGGCGACGATCACCGCCGGCGTGAGGGTGAAGGTGAAGGTGAACGGCGCGCCCGGCGTGAAGGTCACCAGCGCCGTCGCGCTTAGGCTGCCGACCGCCGCCGTGACCGTTGCTACGCCTGAGATAGTCGAGCTGAGCGTCGCTGTGGCTACGCCGCCCACAGTTGTCGCGGTGACCGGCGAGACGTTGCCCAGGCTGGTCGTGAAGCTCACCATGGTGCCGTGAGCGACCAAGTTGCCGAATTGATCGGTAACGGTGGCAATCAGCACGCTGGAGTCGCCGGCAGGCAGGGTGATCGGGTTGGCCACGAGCGTTACCGTGCTCAGCGAGCTTGCAAAGAGGTGAATCAGCGAGATAGAATACGGCGGCAGGACGCGGCTGAACGCGCTGCCCGAAATGCTGAAAGGCTGTGGCGGCGCGCTCGTCAGATCGTCAGATGGGTTAAGGCTTCCGTTATAGAAGACGGATTGGCTGGCCAGGCTGGCCGCGCGGACCTCGTAGACGAATCCCCCGCTCAGTGGTGGGAAGTTGTTCACCACAATGTTCGCCGTCACCGGCGCGCCGGCTTTGTTGATTGCGAGCAGCGAAATGACATCGCTGCTGACGCGGCCGGCATAGACGCTGAGCTGCGTCCCCTCGTGCGCCGTGTTGGTCGCCGCCAGCATGTGCGTCCCGAAGCGCGACCACAGCGGATAAACGTAGTACTGCGGCGCGCGATAGAAGTTGTTGTCCGGATGCATCAGGCCGTATTCGGTGTTGTTCGGGTCGTTATCTTTGCGCAGGTTTGCCAAGTCCCACTGGAGGAACATCTCCACCCCGCTCTGGGCGGCCTTGCCGATCGCGTCGGCGAGGAAGAGCATGTTCACCGCCCTGGTCATCCATTGGTCGGTGTCCATCTCTTGGAGCGCGACCAGGTTGAACTCGGTGACGGCGATCGGCGGCTGATGCCCACCGCCGTAAATGGTGAAGGCCTGTTGGAGCTTGTTTGCGATGTAGGGCCATGCCCACTGCGGTGCGTCGAGGACATGGCGCATCGCGCGCGGCAGGCGGAGGTAGGGATAAGGATGGATGCCATACAGGTCCAGGCTGCTCCCGGCCGCCGAGATCAGGCGACTGCCCCAGCCGGCGTAGGTCTGCCACTGGGCCTGGGTATCGCTGGGCGCGCCGGGATATTCAAAGCCGGCGGCGATCAGGCGGATGCTAGGGTCAACAGCCTGCATGGCCTGGCGAAACGCCAAGTAGCCCTCAAAGGCGTGCGTGCCGCTGATCGCGCCGTGCACATATTCAGCCCCGTCGCAGGTCCATGTCTTCTCCCAGACTGCGCCGCCGCCCTGACACAGCGCTTGGCTACTGGGCGAAGCGTAGTCAGCGCGGCTGGCATAGACCTCGTTGCCAAACTCCCAGAACCTAATAGGAACGGGGTCGGTATAGCCCTTGCTGGCGCGCAGCGCTGCCCAGTGGCCGACGGTGTACCAGTCTGTGCCGCGAATATCCACCCCGATGGACCTGGTGTCGGTGACGTGGCCGTTGAAGAACGCGACCAGCGCGGCAGCCTCCTTGGCCGTGCTGTTGGGGTTGACCACCCACAGGCCCTCAACCTCGGTCGCTTTGAGGAAGGCGATGAAGTCCGAGGGCTTGGCGGCCCAGGTCTCCCAGTTCTCGTCGCAAGGTTGGGCACCGGGCTGGTCGGCGCCTAATTCGCAGCTCAGCCAGCCGTAGGTGTTGCTCCAACTGCCGCCCGGCAGGCGCAGCAGGCGCAGGCCGGACGCTTTGGTTCGCGCTCGAAATGTCGGGTTGTTCAAGCGCCAAGCTTCCAACCAGGCCGGCAGGTTGCTGCCGAGCATGAATGGGCTGAACGGCGTGAGGGCGGTGCTGGCCTCGATCTGAATCGTCGCTGTATAGCCGCTCGCCGGCGGTTGGGGGACGCTGAGCAGGCGTATCTCGTCCAGATAAACGGTCAGCGGCGCTGTAGTTGTATAACTCTGGAAGTTGATGCGGACGACTTGGGTGATCGCCAACAGTGGGATCGTGATCGGCATCCAGACGCCGGCGGTCGCGGTAAGGTAGAACATGCCGGTATCACCGCCGTCGTTCTCGGTCTGGAAGAAGACCCTGATGGGTTTATCGTCCCCGCTACCTCCGTGAATGCGGAAGGTCAGGGTCGGATAGGTGGTGGGTTGCACAGGTGGCCAGACGCGCAGTGAGAAGCCGGCCCAGCCGCTGGTATATGTGATGGCGATTGCGCGGGGGCTGCTGCCGTAGGTCAGGTTGGTGCTGCTGTAGTGGGCCGTTGTGTCCCAGGACCAATCCTCCCAGATCGGGTCCAGGTCATCACCGTAGATGATCCAGTCAGCGCTCGGTGACGCAGCGTATGACCCTTGACGATCGCCCGCAAGGAGGACAAACAGTCCTAGGCCGAGTAACAGATAGACCAGCAGTAAAAATTTTCTCAGCACACCTGAAATTTTTACCCTGATTGTTTAGGGCATGATTAAGCGCATCGTTATGTGCTGTTAAGAAACCAGCGAATCTGTTCGCGCGCAAGGAATTAAAAGGCACGAATATCACGCACCCAGCCAAATCAACCTGCGAGCTGAGCGTGCAGAAGCCGATCGGGGGCGTTCACAGCTGGGGGCAAGGCTAATCTCACGCAGAGACAGGGAGAACGCGAATTTGAAGGCACAGCATCCTTGGTCGCCGCCTAGAAGGCGCACTGTATTCCCCTATTGGTGAACGCACCCAGCCAATCTGCGTCCATGGGGCACGTCGCACACGACGAATGACGTTGAGCGCTGTGCGATGATATGGTATGAAGCCCTCTCATCTTCCGCGCATGACTCACTGGTAGGTCTACCCAAAAGACGCTGTGTTCGCTCTCTCGATGGCCACCTGCCGGCTGACTGAGTTGCTGGGCGTTGCCGCCTTCTTGAAATCCACGTGACTTCCTCCTCACTCCACTGCCCTGAAAACAACTTACTCCGTCGTCGCTCACGCACCTGTGGCCAGCTTAGCTCCTGCTCGCGCGTCTCCCCGTCAGCTTCCACCCACTGTCTCAACCCGACCGACTCACCGATTCCTCTGCATGTCTGTGGCGGCGATGCACCGCTCCTGGCGAGGCTATCTTGCAACCAAATCTCTCGTAAGCGAGCGTGATCGTCTTTCACAACCCCTAACTGCTTTTCTACAATCGCTCGTGCGACCTTGGGCTGATTCATTCCTGCGTCTGGCGTGACAAGCCGCCCTTCGCCTTGGATGAGCCTTGGGAATCGTGTTGACCTCTGCTTGGGCGAGCGCGAGCAGCACCGAACGATGCTCGGCGCAGGCAGCGCTCGGTGACTCCCGCGGCGCTTATCGCCTCCGCGGGGCTATCTTTCGAGGACCGTTTCTCCCTCCTGTCGGGGCGAGCCATCGGCGTTCCATGCTGCGGTGGCTTCTCTGCCCGTTGATTCCATCGCGGATGTGTTCCCGGTGTTGCTCAGCGATCCCTCGGAGTGAGCTCTCGCCGCTCACGGCAGCCAGGATGAGCATCGTGAGTGAGCGGATCTATCCGTCCTTGCCGACGACGAGGGTCGGGTATGTCTCCAGGATACACGCTCAGCGCCTTTTGTTGATGACTGCCTCCTCGCTCATACCACAGAGTTGGAGCGGTGATTAGCTCCGGCTGCTCCCCTGCCCGCGCTGCTCCTATGTCGCGCGGTATACTCCCGGCGTTCGCGAACAGACACCTCAAAACACATACGGAGCGCACGATGACACTTGCTGAGAGCATCCAGGCCATGGTGGCGAACTTCAACCCCGCGCTGGCCAAGGGGATCAATGCGGTGATCCAGCTTAACGCGACAGGTGATGGCGGCGGTAGCTATGCGTTGTCCATCGCCGATGGCAAGCTGGAGGTCACCGAGGGCGTCGCTGACCAGCCAACGGTCACCATCAACGTGGCAGCGCAAGACTGGGTGGACATCATCGCTGGCCGGCTGGACCCGACCAAGGCCTTTATGAGCGGCAAGCTGCGCATCGCTGGCGACCTCGGCCTGATGATGCGCTTCCAGCGCATGTTCATGCCTTCCTAGCCGGCCGGGATGGCAAGCCCCCTGGACGCGATCGCTAGCGCGTGGCGCACCGATGGACCGGAAGGCGTAGCGAGGTTATGCGCGCCGGATGCTGCGTGGATCGTGGACGGCCAGACCCACGCAGGGCGCGCGGCCATCGCGGCGTGCCTGCGCGCGCTCGGCGATTCACCCGACTCGGTGCGCATCTACGTCCGGCGCGCGTTTTGTGACCTGCGTGAACCCGAATGGTGGGCCGGCGAGTGGGTGATGCGCAGCTCACCGGATGGGCAGCGTTGGCGCGAGATAGAACAAGGCGTCTTGCTCCAGCTCCGGGGCGATCAAATTGCCTATTTGCGCCTCCACAGCGACCAGCGCAGCGTCCGCGAGGTGACGGCGGATGCGCTGCTGCGCGCGGAGCCATGGCCGCCGGCCATCCCCGCGCCGGCGCGGGTTATGACCCACGAAGAGATCCTGGCCGTGCACCTGCGCCATACCACCCAAGGTTGGGCGCGCGGGGACGCCGAGACCGTGGTGAGCTGCCACGCGCCGGAAAGCGTGATCCACACCACCTTCGAGGTCGTCTGCGGCCATGATCAGCTCCGCAGGGCCGTGCTGGCTTATCACGAGAACTACGCCGACACGGTCATCACCGTCCACCGCGTTGTATACAGCGGGGAATATCTGGCCATCCACCAAACCTGGACCTGCACCAACCGCAAGACGGGCGTCCGCGCGGGGGACGAGGACTTAAACATCGGCGTGTTGCAGGATGGCAAGTTCTGGCGCTGGCGCGAATACTACGACAGCCGCACCTCGGCCCAGACGCTGGCGCAGACCGCCTTCGGCAGGCCAGAGGCAGCGTGATCCAGGCTCATCATTGGTAGAGCGTCTGAAACAGCGCCGGCGCGTATGCCGCGACGATCTCGCTGGTGATGCCGCCTGACCGGATGATGTCGCGGTAAAGCCATGCGCTGCGCCGGAATTCGCGCGCTTGCGTCTTCGGGTCCATCGCCACCAACCCAAACTTCATCCGCCATCCCTCCCCCCACTCGAAGTTGTCCACAAAGCTCCAGTGGTAATAGCCGCGCACATCGTAGCAGGACTGGATGGCCTGCCATGTGGCGTGCAAATGCTGGATGAGAAACGCCGGCCGCAGGTCGTCGTCGTGATCGGGCAAGCCGTTCTCGGTAATGTAGATCGGCAGCCTGTAGCGCGCCAGATGTCGAACGAAGCGCAGGATGCCCTGGGGGTAGATCTCCCCAAAGTTGAAGTCGGTCATCATCACGTCCTGCGGGTAGATCAACAGTTCGCTGAAGAACGTCTCGCGCTTGGTGTGGTCGAACGCGACGCGGTGGCGCGTGTAATAGTTCAGGCCGATCCAGTCCAGCGTGCCGCGCAGCTTGCGCGCGCTGGCCGGCGCGCCGCGCCTGAGCACCAGGTGCCACTTCCCGTGGATCAGCGCGTCGAGCACGCTTTGATTGAACATGCTATTCAGGGCGCGGGCGACGAGCGCGTCCAACGGATGGCCGGGGCGCATCGGCTCGAAGTAGCGCATGTGATGCGCGATGCCCACGCGCGCCAGGCGCTGGTTTTGATGAAGCACCTGATAAGCCGCCGCATGCGCGATCAACATATTGCGCATCACGTTCGCCGTGCGAGAGACATCTTGCACGCCTGGCGGCATCCTGCCGCCGGAGAGGTAACCCATCACAGCATAGACGTTCGGCTCGTTGATGGTGCACCATAGGTCGCACAGGTCGCCCAGGGCACGGACCACCGTCTCGACAAAGCGGCAGAAGCGCGGCACCACCAGGTCGGCATCCTCCCAGCCGCCCCGCTCCTCCAGCCACCAGGGGTTGGTGAAGTGGTGGAGCGTGACCATCGGCTCGATACCGCGCTGGCGCAGGGCGAGCAGCATGGCGCGATAGCGGTCCAGCGCTGCGCTATCGAAGCGGCCCTCGCGCGGCTCGATGCGGCTCCATTCCACCGAAAGGCGATGCGCGTTCAGCCCCAGCGTCACCATGCGGTCAAAGTCGGCTTCCGCGTCGTTCCACCAATTACAGGCCAGGCCGGAGCTATCGCCGTTCATGATGCGGGCATGGGATTGCTCCCAGCGCCACCATTGGTTATTGGTGTTGTTGCCCTCAACCTGATGCGCAGCGGTGGCCGTGCCCCATTTGAAATCGCGGGGAAAGTACAAAGCAAACGTGGGCCTGGACATACGCGATGCGACAGAGAATGATAGCGAGGTTTTGGCCGCTTTACGCGGCCAGGCCGGTGGTCTTGCGCCACCGGCAGGCTTGTTGGAACAACCACCAGCGCAGCGGAGAACGCACGTCCACCCAGGCGCCGATATAGCGCACAACCTGCCCGCCGAAGCCACGCTTGAAGCGATACACCCCCCACAGGCCGTCGCTGCGCCGCTCAAAGTTTGCCTCCAACGTGGCCTCGTCTTCGTCGGGTATCCCCCACAGGTCGTATGTCTTGCAGCCGCGCCGGCGTGCCCAGAGCATCGCCTCCCACTGTAGAAGATAGGTGGGCATCAGTTCGCGCTGCTGGTCGCTGCTCGCGCCATATAGGTAGATGGCGCGCTCGCCGACCGCGGCCACGACCAGCGCGGCGAGCGGCTGTTGCTGATACTCCGCGATCAGCAGACGCGCCGGCGCGTCCTCGCCTTGGGCGAAGAGGCGCAGGAAGTCCCGGTAGTAGTCAAGCGTATGGATGGAGAATTGGTCGCGTTCGGCGGTCGTGCGCAGCAAGCGATAGAAGAGGGGAGCATCCTCCACACCGCCTGCGCGCACCGTCACGCCTCGGCGGCGGGCCAGGCCGATGTTATAGCGCGTCTTCGGCTTCATCGCCGCCAGCATGTCCACGTCCTCGTCCACGTCCAAGTTCACCCAGATCGTGCGGCGCGGCTGCACGCTAAAGTGCGCCGGCTTCAGCCCCAGGCGCGCCAGCAGGCGCTGATCAGAGGGCGTATCCAGCAGATCCGGTTCGACCACAGTGGCGAACACCCTCAGCCTACAGCCCAGGCTGCGCACAGCGTGGAGCGCTGCGGCGGCGCTCGCTTCGTCGTCCCAGTCCACCACCGGCCCATGCGGCACGTAGCCAATGCGGCCTAACCCGTAGGGCAGCGCGCGCATCAACATCATCACCATGCCGATCGGCTGCTCGCGATTGGTGAAGATCGCCGACCAGTTTGCATGCCAGCCGTGCGCTGCCTTCAGCCTTCCCCAGGCGTGGGTTTGCAGCAGATGACCGTGCGGATGTCGTGCGACAAGGGCATCCCACTCCGTTGCGGATAGCTCTCGCAAGCGGGTGTAAGGAGGGAGGTAGCCTGAGCGCATGCTCACGCAGTAAAACATGCGTCGAGATGATGGGCGAACAACATCTCGACTTGAGAATCGGGGAACAGGGATTTGAACCCTGGACCTCTGCGACCCGAACGCAGCGCGCTACCAGGCTGCGCCATTCCCCGCTGTGCGAAGATTATACGACAGTGGTATTCGGAGTGCATTCATCGTGTGGGGCAGATGAACCTGTAAGATGCTCCGTCGCGCACAGCACGACACACCGAGTGAGCCACCTGTATTCCCATGCATAAATGCACCCTATATCCGCGCTACACGCTCACCATCAGCCGGCGTCGCTCCGCGCAAGGCGATGTTTGCTCACACCAGTCATAGATCACTTGCAGCTCGCCGATCACCACAGCGTTCGCCAGCTTGGCCAGCTTATAGAGCGTGGGCTTCATGTTCTTCACTTCATGATCGAGCCCGCGCTTCTTCAGCCAAGAGAAGGGCGGGATGTCAGGCACAGGGAACAATGGCCAGCGCATCAGGTTTGAAACCAACGTGGTACGGGCATCAAGCGGCTCCAGGTCAAATCCCCACAACTGGCCAAAGGGCGGCTTTTTGAAACCGGGCCCAGAGAGCCAGATGAACTGATAGGGTGGGTTATAGACCTGAATGTAAGAGCGCGTGGGATATTGATACCAGCCGATGCACTGGCGCGATTGGAACGCCGAGCCAACCCTCACTGGCGGCGGCGTGATCCACTTCACGTCCATCACCTCACCACTGCCGGCCAGCTCCGGATGGCGAGTCGGATCGCTGACGATGGCGAACAGCTCCTCGCAAGGCGCCGTGATCAAACCGGTGACAGTCACACTCGGGAACTTCACTTGATATCTACCTCTGAAAGCGAGTCAGTTTGCCCGAATCTTCCCGAGTGAAACTGAGACTAGTCTTAGGTTTAGGTCGCATTTTGCATAAGAGATGGAACGAGAGGCTGGGCCAAGGCAACGCGTTGGCCTGCTCGGTCCTTTCCCCAGCCTGAGATGCCAGGAGCGCCACCCTGTCGAAAGCGCCCGTGAACGCCGGCAGGGGCGCCAGTGCGCCCTATGCTGTGAGCTTTGCGAGCGGCGTGTAGGGAGTTGCCATCGCCCACCCGGCGTTTTGCCCCTATCCATGAATGCACCCCATCTTCCCGCCCCATGTACAATCTCAGCGCTCCGTATATGGGCAACGAGTTCGTCATTCGCGGGGGCAGAAAGCTAGAGGGTGAGGTCATCGCCTCTGGCAACAAAAATGCCGCACTGCCTTTGCTGGCGGCCAGCCTGCTGACCGATGAGCCACTCGTGTTGCATAACGTGCCGCGCATTCGGGACGTGGAGACCATGCTGCGCCTCATCCAGTCGCTGGGCGTTGTGGCGACCTGGATCGGACCAAACAGCGTGCGGTTATGCGCCGCGAAGGCGGCCGTGCGGCAGCTCGACAAAGCGCTGTGTAGCGAGATCCGAGCCAGCATCCTGCTCGCCGGCCCGATGCTCGGTCGTTTCGGCGAGGTGCACCTGCATCCCCCCGGCGGGGATGTGATTGGCCGACGCCGCTTAGACACGCACTTCCTGGCGTTGCGCTCCCTGGGGGCGCGCGTCTCAGTCAATGGCCAGTTCGACCTTGTCGCTGATGGCTTAAGGGGAGCGGACATCCTGCTGGACGAGGCCAGCGTTACCGCCACTGAGAACGCGGTGATGGCGGCTGCCCTAGCCAGCGGCACGACTGTGTTGCGCAACGCGGCCAGCGAACCTCACGTCCAAGACCTCTGCCGCTGCCTGATTCAGATGGGCGCCTCTATTGAGAATGTCGGCTCGAACACCTTGGTGATCCACGGCCGCGAACGCCTGGGCGGGGCAGAGTTCACCCTAGGGGCGGACAATATCGAGGTGACCAGCTTTATCGTGATCGGCGCGCTATGTGGCGGCGAGCGCGGGCTGTGGATCCGCAACGCCGGCCCTGAGCATCTAGGCATGACGCGCCTGGTGTTGCGCCGGCTGGGGATCCACTTCGAGATCCATGGCAGCGACGTCTTCGTGCCGGGCAACCAGCGGTTGGTCGTTCAGCCGGAGTTCGACGGCTACATGCCGAAGATAGACGACAACCCCTGGCCGGCCTTCCCCGCCGACGCGATCAGCCTGGCGATCGTCGCGGCCACCCAGGCAGAGGGCAGCGTGCTGTTCCACGAGAAGATGTTCGAGAGCCGGCTGTATTGGGTGGACAAGCTGATCGGCATGGGCGCGCGGATCGTGCTCTGCGATCCGCATCGCTGCGTGGTGCAAGGCCCCAGCCGCCTGCGGGGCGATCGCGTGCAAAGCCCGGATATCCGGGCCGGCGTGGCGCTGGTGATCGCCGCGCTCTGCGCCGAGGGCGAGAGCGTCATCCAGAACGTCGGGCAGATTGACCGCGGCTACGAGCGCTTCGAGGAGAAGCTGCGCGCCCTCGGCGCAGACATCGTGCGCCGTTAGGCGATCGTCGGTCGCACCTTGGCCGCGCGCCATACGGCAGCGCGCAACAGCAACCCACCACCGACGAGCCAGGTCATCATCACCGCGTTGACCATCATCGCCGGCACCAACGCGGCTGGGTCGCCGTTAATCCACGGCAGCGGGGGGTAATAGCCATATCCCCCTAGCCGGCCAACAGCGATCGGCGCATAGTCCACGATGTCGCTCAGCACAAACCAAGCCAGCACGAGCGCCGAATCGCGCACGTGGGGTTGCACGTATTGCAACAGCAGCAGCCCCATGATCGTCAGCCCAAAATGAGTGACGAACATCACCGGTCCGCTGAAGAGGCTGCTGAGTTCCACGTCGCCGGTGATCGCCCAATACAGCGCCCAGAACGTCATCGTCCACACGCCGTATTTCACACAGAAGACCGCCGCAAGCTGGTTGAGCAGGTTGCTGCGCCGTCCCAGGTGCATGAGCAACACCGCCACGCCAAATAGGAGGGCAGCCAGGGGGCAATCGGGGATGAAGGGATACGCCCACAGCGGGGCTTGTACCTCGTCAAAAAAGCGGCCGTACCAGCCGGCCGTGCCGAAGACGAAGGCAAATGCGCAGGCCAGAAAGGCTCCCCAGGCCACCGCTGGGCTGCGAATCCCCCAATCACTGAGGGCGCGGATCAAGCTGAGCATCGGCGGCTGAAGTATAAAACTGTATGTTGAATCGAGCTTACTCGGCAGCGTAAGCGGTCAATCAGGAGCAAAGATGCTAGACCTGCTGAAGAGGCTGTTTGCCGGCGGACGCAGCGCTCACGACGACGCGCTGATCTACTACGTGAAGGGATACAAGTGCAACGCCATCACCCGCGTGCGCATTGATCCTCGTAGCGAGCTGAGCCGCGACGACGATGACACCTTCTTCGTGCGCAAGGTGGTGGTGGATAACCAGTGCTATGGCAAGGTGGAGATCGAGCTGCGCTTCGACGGCAGCTATCGGGAGATCAGCCGTCGCATCACCGGCGGCGAATTCACCAGCCAAGAGGAATGGCAAGCACAACAGCGCAGGCAAGCAAAGCAACCTTAAAACCCTTCAATCCTATTAAGAATGTTAAAACCCACTTTTAAGCCCAAGAAAGCGCTGATTGCTATTGACAAGCCAGAAGCAATCCATAGAATCGCGCCAAGCAAATAGGCCAGTGAGGGTCTGTTCGTGGCGCATCAAACAAAGCTGACATCATCTGAGCTCGTCGCAGCAAGCGCTGCAGTTGTGCCTTCTGCGCCTGTGCGCCGGCGGGCAGCTTGTGCCGAGAAGACCTATCGGATCGCTCTCTTGGTCAACCTGGCCGAAAATGCGCCGCCTGTGCATCGGCGGATTGTCCCGCCGGACATCTGGGCTGAACTGGATTCAGCGAAGACCGCCGAGGCATACGCCGAGGCCCTGCGCGAGGCCGGCCACCAGGTGTTCATGCACGAAGGCAACGCCTATCTGGGCCCATGGCTGGACGAAGTCCGCCCTGACTTGTGTTTTAACACCTGCGAGGGCTTCGGCGGGGAGAGCCGCGAGGCGCAGGTGCCGGCGCTCTTGGAGATGATGGGGGTGCGCTACAGTGGCCCCACCCCGCTTGCTGCAGCGATCACCCAAGATAAGCCCACCACCAAGCGCATCTTGCGCTACTACGGCCTACCTACGCCGCCCTTCCAAGTGTTCCACACGCCAGACGACGCGCTGAAGCCGTCGTTGCGCTTCCCCTTGTTCGTCAAGCCGGCCCACGAAGGCACTGGGATGGGCATACACAACGAAAGCATCGTGTTCAACGAACGCCAACTGCGCGACCGCGTCGCATGGACGATAGAGGCCTATCAGCAACCCGTGCTGGTTGAGGCGTATATCGCTGGGCGCGAGCTCACCTGCGGGCTGGTCGGCAACGGCGATGATGTGCACTTCTTCCCCATCAACGAGGTGGACTTCAGCGGCTATCCGCCGGAGCTGTGGCCGATCTACGGCTTTGTGCAAAAGATCGAACTTGGCTCTCTGTATCGCAATAAGTGCCCTGCACCGCTGAGCGAGCAATTGGCCCGCAAGGTGCAACGGCTGACGCATCAGACCTTCAAGGTCACGGGCTGCCGCGACTTCGCGCGGGTGGACTTTCGCCTGGACGAGCAAGGCCGGCTCTTCATCCTGGAGATCAACGCCCTCCCTGGCATCACCCCCACAAGCGACCTCACGCTGATGGCCCAGGCAGAGGGCTGGACGCACGGCGATCTGGTGCGCGCCGTGTTGAACGCGGCGCTCAAGCGATACGGCATGCTCGATGAATCGGCGGGATAGGCGTTCGATGGCTCCACCTTTGCTCCTCCTCTACGGCATCGATGAACGCAGTCGGGATTTTGAGATCACCTCGACGATAGCCCTGGTCAGGGCGGTCAGCGAGGCGCTGCTCGCTCGCGGCTGGCGGCTGTTGCCGCTCCAAGTGACGCATGACCTGGTGCTGCCGCTAAAACCCTTCCGCCCTGACGAGTGGTTGGTCTTTAACCTGTGTGAAGGCGAGCCAGGCCAGGCGTTCTACTACGCGCGCGCCCCCCGCATCCTGTCGGAGCTGGGCTATGCGTTCACCGGCTCGGATGCCTGGACGCTGGACGAGACGCAGTTTAAGTGGCGGATGAAAACCCGGCTGGAACAGGAAGGCGTGCCCACCCCGCGCTGGGCCGTGTGCGAGCGCGCCGACCAACTCTTCTTCGACACCTTCCCGGCCATCGTCAAGCCGGCTGCTGAGCACTGTTCCTATGGGATCACGCGCGAGTCGGTGGTGTTCAACTTGCGGGAGGCGCGGGCAAGGGCGCAACAGATAATCGCTGAATTCGACCAGCCCGCGCTGATCGAGGAGTTCCTGGATAGCCCCGAGTACAACGTGTCGCTATGGGGCAACGGCGAAGAGATCGCCGTGCTGGGGGTGAGCACCATGACCTACGACGCCTTCGAGGACATCCGCGATCGGTTATGCACCTTCGAGGCCAAATGGGTGCCGGAATCGCCGGCTTATCAGCGCATTCCCGCCATCTGCCCTGCGCCGCTCTGCGCCGAACTCAAGGCGCAGATCGAGCGCACAGCGATTGCTGCCTATCGCGCCACGGGCTGCCGCGATTACGGCCGCATAGACCTGCGCCTGAAGCATGGCCAGCCAATGGTCCTGGACGTCAACGCCAACTGCGATGTCAGCCCGGAGGGAGGGTTTGCCAGCGCCGCCCGCGCAGCCGGCCTGAGCTACGCAGAGATGCTGGAGCGCATCATCCACATGGCCATGCGTCGGATGCCAGCGCTGGCAGAGCCGGCCGTTCCGGAGAGGGTAAACGCCTGATGGACGTTGCGCAACTGACGACTAACGTGCTGACCATCCGCAGCGCTGAACAAGCCGACCGCTGGGCGGTTGGCAAGCTGATGCAACGCTGCGACATCTTCGGCCCAGCAGAACAGCGCTGCGTGGACGAGATGTTCTGCGAGACCTGGACCACGCCACGACCTGATAACTACTGCTGGCTGATCGCCTGGCGCCACGACCAGCCACTCGGCTTCGCTTGCTACGGTCCGGAATCGCTGGCGCAGAACACCTGGGATTTGTTTTGGATTTGCGTCGCGCCCGAGGCGCGCGGTCGAGGGGTCGGCCACGCCTTGTTGACCCAGGCTGAGCAGCGCGCCCGACAGGAAGGGGGGCGCCTGATGGTGATCTACACCGCCTCGACGCCTGCCTACGCGCCGGCGCGCCGGCTCTATGAGCGCTGCGGGTTCATCTGCGTCGCCACCGTGCCCGATTACTACGCCAATGGCGATCATCTGCACATCTACTGGAAGCGACTATGACCATGGCCAGGGTGAGAGCGCGTCCACCAGTGATCATCCTTTATAACGTCTATCAAAGCTGGTCGCCCGAAGACCGCGCCGAGTCGGAGCGCCTGACCCAGTTCATGGCAGAAGGGCTGCGCGCGTTGGGCCATCGCGTCGCCGTGGCCGAGTTCTGGAAGGACGTGCGGCCGGCGCTTCAACCGTTTGACCCAGACGAGTGGATCGTCTTCAACTGGTGTGAGGGCGTGGAGGACGAAATCGGTGGCGATGCGCGCGTGTGCGCCGAGATGGAGGCGATGGGGTTCACCTACACCGGCAACCCGCCGCACGCGCTGCGCCTCTCAGTCCAAAAAGGGCGCGCCAAGCAGGTGTTGCAGCGATGGGGCATCCCCACCGCGCCTGGGCGCGAGTTTCAGCATCCGGACCAGGTGACGGAACAGACCTGGGACGAGGCAAACTTCCCGGCCATCGTCAAGCCGGTGAGCGCTCATTGCTCGGTGGCGGTCACGCGCGAGGCGGTGGTGTGCGATTTGGCGTCGCTGCGCGAGCGGGTGGCCTATGTGATCGAGACGGTGAAAGAGCCGGCTCTGGCCGAGAAGTTCATCGTCGGGCGCGAGATCAACATCGGCATCTGGGGCAATGGCCGCCCTCGCTTGCTGCCGCTGCGTGAGATTGACTTCTCCCAGATCGCTAACCCCCTTCATCACTTGCTCACCTGGGACAGCAAATGGGTGCCGACCAGTCCCGATTGGAACAGCATGCCGGTGATCACCGCGCCAAAGGTTTCCGAGGCGCTGCGCGCGCGCATTGAGCACGTCGCGCTCGCCACCTATCGGGCCTTCGGCTGTCGGGACTACGCGCGCGTGGACCTGCGGATTGACGAGGCCGAGCGGGTTTACGTCGTGGACGTCAATCCCAACCCGGACATTTGTCCCGATGGGGGGTTCGCCGGCGCGTGTTATGCCGCTGGCTATACCTATGCCGAGGCGATCAGCAACATCATTAGTATGGCGCTCGCACGGCGCAACCGCCGCCGTGCGCTGCGGTCCACCTTGGCCCGCTTGCGCAGGACTACGCCGGCGATCGCGCTGGCTGCGCTCAGCTAGCTCACCATCGCCAGAAAGTTGGCGATGATCTGTTTGCCGCCCTGGGTCAGGATGCTCTCAGGATGAAATTGCACCCCAAAGGTGGGATGCTGGCGATGGCGCAAGCCCATCACCTCGCCCTCGGTGGTGAAGGCGGTCACCTCCAGGCTCGGCGGCAGCGGCTCCGCAACGATGAGGGAGTGATAGCGCGTGGCCTCGAAGGGGTTGGGCAGGCCGCGAAAGAGGTCGCGCCCGTTGTGATGTATGAGCGAGGTCTTGCCGTGCATCAGGCGCGGCGCGCGCACCACCTGGCCGCCGAAGATATAGCCCATGCACTGCTGGCCCAGGCAGACGCCGAGGATGGGCACTTCCCCGCTGAAGGCGCGCAGCACGTCGTTGCTGATGCCGCTGTCTTTCTCCGGCGTGCCCGGCCCTGGCGAGATGACGAACGCGCGCGGCTTGAGCGCGCGCAGGGCCTCTATCGTCACCTGGTCGTTGCGAAAGACCCGCGGGTCAGCCCCCAGCTCCCCCAGATACTGGACCAGGTTATAGGTAAATGAATCGTAGTTGTCAATGACGACGATCATGGCCTAACCATCCTGAAGCTCACTCTCATCAATGGCGACCATCAGCGCGCGGGATTTGTTGTGTGTCTCGTGAAACTCGGCCGTCGGGTCGCTATCGGCCACGATGCCCGCACCGGCCTGGATGTAGCACGTGTCGTCGCGCATGACGATGGTGCGGATGCCGATGCAGGTATCCATCTGGCCGTTAAAGGAGAAGTAGCCCACACAACCGCCGTAGATGCCTCGTCGTTCGCCCTCCAGCGCTTCGATGATCTCCATGGCGCGCACCTTCGGCGCGCCGGTCAGCGTGCCGGCCGGGAAGGTGGCGCGCAACACGTCGAAGGCGTCCAACCCGTCGCGCACTTGCCCTTCGACCAGGCTGACGATGTGCATGACGTGCGAATAACGCTCGATCACCATCAGCTCCGGCACGCGCACAGTGCCATAACGCGCCACGCGGCCGATGTCATTGCGCCCCAGGTCCACCAACATCACGTGCTCGGCGCGCTCCTTGGGGTCGTTCAGCAGCTCGGCAGCCAGGGCAGCGTCTTCGTGTTCGGTCAGCCCGCGCCGGCGCGTGCCGGCGATCGGTCGCACGCTGGCGACGCCATCCTCAAAGCGGGCGTGCATCTCCGGCGATGCGCCGATCAACCTGAGCTGCTCGTCCAGCAGCCCGCTGAAGTTGAAGTAGAACATCCAAGGGGAAGGGTTCAACATGCGCAGCGTGCGATAGATGGCGAAGGGGTGCGCGGTGGTGCGCCGCTCGATGCGCCGCGAGAGCACGACCTGGAAGATATCGCCGGCCTTGATGTGCTCCTTGGCCACCTGCACCATCTCCTCGAATTCTGCCTGTGTCTTGTTAGCGCGCGGGGGCGTGCAGATGGCCTCTGGGTTGGCGCGCAGGGTGGCCAGCGGCGCATTCAGGCGCGCGTGAATCGTCTTGAGGCGCGCCACGGCATCTTCGTAGGCGTCGGCCAGCGTCGGCGCGCCATCCAAGTAAGCGTTTGCGATCAGGAGGAGGCGATGGCGCGCGTGGTCGAACGCCACCAGCGTGTCGGCGAACAGATACACCGCATCTGGCAGACCGAGGACATCCCTGGCGGTGTTCGGCAGCCGCTCGAATTGCCTCACCACATCGTAGCCGGTGTAGCCCACCAATCCACCGCAGAAGCGCGGCAGCTCCGGCGAGGGCACGAAGCGGTATTGCGCCATCTCGCGCCGCAGGTGGTCGAGCAGGTCGCCTGAGCCGGCGGGGATCGCCTCAGCGCGCAGGCCATGCGCGCCCAGCTCGTGCCGCCAAAGCCGGCCGTCCCGAAAGACAAACGCCCGGCGCAAATGCACGCCGAGGAAGGAGTAGCGCGCCACTTGTTCGCCGCCAGTCACGCTCTCCAGCAGAAAGGCGGGGTCTTCGCCTGCCAGGCGCAGGAACAGCGACACCGGCGTGTCGAGGTCCGACGGCAGCTCGGCGTATATAGGGATGAGGTTGCCGCGCGCGCTCAACGCGCGCACGTCGTCAAAAGAAGGTTTGATCGTCAATCGTCCCATTGGCAGCTCGCCGTGCTCACAGGTCTGGGCCGGGCCGGTAGTCTGGGTTGGGCCATTCCAGCAACACGCTCCAGCCATCGCTGGGCGGGTCATTCAGGTAGTTCGGCAACAGCCCGCGCACCTCGAAGCCGTTGCGCAATTGCGTGGTGAGCGTGGGGTCGTAAATGAGGCCGGCTTGCACGCGCTGCACGTATTCCTCGGCTGAAAGCTCGTGTTTGTATTGGGCAAAGCCGGGGATCATCCCGCCGATCACCTGTCCTCTTAGGTTCATCCGGCGGCACAAGTCCTTGCGCGCGTCGTAGAGCAGGCGCGCGATACCCCGTCCGCGGTAGTCCGGATGCACGCAGAGATCCGCGCCGTAGTAGTAGTTGCCCAGCGGATCGTGATTGGTGAACCAGCCGCCGCCGATGGCGCCCAAATAGGTATGTCCGCGAAAGTGCTCCGGGTCTATGCTGTCGTACCACACGAGCAGGCCAGCCGTGCTGCCCGCAACGCGACCGGTGGCGCGGTCAATGGCCACGAACTGGCCTTCTGGGAAGATGCGGATGTGGCTGAGATATTGCTCAGTGGTGAGATGCTCCTCTTTGGCCAGCGTTGGATAGCATAGGCCCTGGAGGGCCGCACACGCCTCGGCGTGCTCCGGCCGCGTGTTGAGGATCAGAAAATCGCTCATAGACCGTATTCGGTGGCTGGTGGGCTTGGGAATGACGCGGGCGAGCCGGCATCGCGGCGAAACCAAACGTCCTGCGCACGGATAAAACGCCGTGTGGCGCGCTTGATCGCCTCGATCGCTTGATCCAGCTCCAGGCGGCCCAACACGACCATCGCCATCTCCCGATAGCCAAGCGCAGACATCGCCGGCAGGCGCAGCGCGGCGTCAGCGTCTATGCCGCGCTGCGCAAAGAAGTCCAACAGCGCCGCGGTCTCATCCAACCAGCCGGCCTTGATCATATCCAAGATGCGCGCATCGGCGCGGGCGTAGAGCGTTTCGCGCGGCAAGTTGAGGTAGATGACCTTGGTGCGCAGCGCCGGTTGGTTGCTGCGCCGAAGTGCGCTCCAGCGCTGGCCGGTGCTCTCGATCACCTCCAGCGCGCGCACCACGCGGCGCACGTTGCGCGGGTCGATCATGCGCCCTGCGTCCGGATCGCGCCGGCACAGCTCGGCGAACAACGCTTCATGGCCATGCGTCTGCGCGTAGCGCGTCCAGTAATCGCGCAGCGCAGGGTTGGGTGGCACGGGCGGCACCTGCCAGCCGCGCAGGATCGCGCGGACGTACTGTCCGGTGCCGCCCACCAGCAAGGGCATCTTCCCCCGCCGGCGAATGTCTGCGATGGCCGCCCAGGCCAGCTCAAGATACTCCGCCAGCGAGAACGGCTCGTCCGGCTCGCGCAGGTCGAGGAGATGATGCGGGACCCGCTGCCGCTCCGCCGGCGTCGGCTTGTTCGTCCCGATGTCCATGCGCCGATAGACATGGCGAGAGTCGGCGGAGACGATCTCGCCATTGACCTGCGGTGCGAGGAACAGCGCGTAGGCGGATTTGCCGACCGCCGTCGGGCCGACGATAGCGATCAGCTCAGGCGCGTCGTCGAGGCCATGGATGGGTGTATCCATCCCCACGCGAGGCGCTTAATTCGAGCCAGGCGTAGGCGACAGCGCGCCGTCGAAGCGCACGAAGTAAATGTTCGTGGTCGCCTGGTTTTGCTCCTGCGTGCCGATCACCACCAGCAGCGACCCGCTGCCGCTGGTTGCCCCTTTGCTGAACAGGCAGAACACGTCATTGCTCGTCGCCTGATCCGCGCCTTCGATGCAGCCGATCTGTTCGGGCGAGTCCCAGCCGGCGCTCCGCATGCGCTCCAGGGTGTAGAACGCCTTCACGTCGGCGGGCGACTTGCTGGATGAGGTGAAGGCCAGGAGTTGGAAGTTGTCCACGCGAATGCCCTCGCTGGCGCCGGCCAATTGGACCAAGCCTTGCAAGATCAGCCGCAGCGGCAGGGGCAGGTCCAGGTTCTCCTGTGTCATGCCCTCCATTTGTGGCACATCAGCCCACATCGTAGCCGGCCGTTGCGCGTTGCCGCTGCCGAAGAGCGCATCAATCAGGCCGCACCCCAGCGTCACCGTCATCGCCCACGCCAGCAGCAAGGCCGTCACTTTCTGTTTCATCTCGGTTCTCCTTTAGGGGTTTAATGGAGGGCACCACCGCACCCTCGTCAGACCGATTATATGGGCTGCCTGTGGTTCAGATGCGTTGGGTGTATTCATCGGCAGGAGCGTATGGGCCGCTTGCCACACCGGTCTGTCGCGTTAGGGATGGAGCGACGCTACGCCCCCACGCGGGGCAATCCGAACGCCCGCCGGACCGAAGCCTTTGCGAAGCCACCCACTCGGCACCTTACCGTCGTTATGCTTCGCGGCAGCGGAGCATCTAAGCGGCTGCGTTGACCGGGGCCGTGCCGGCCCGTTGGCGCTTTGGTCGGGCGCGAGTTTAGATTCTTCGCTGAGCTCAGAATGACAAGGGCGAAGCCGCTTGTGCCACTCCGCAGCGCCTTTCAGCCTAGCGCGTGAACACACCCCTCATACCAGCCCAGTGCTAGAATCCTGCGCATGGGTTCGCCTGACATCGCCGCATCAGAACCTGAGGTCGTCATCGGCCCGGACGGCCTCCCCCGCCTCAGCCAGGCCTACCTCGACGCCTACGAGCGCTTCATGCAGACCCTCGTCACGGAGGACGACCGGCCAGTGGACAACCTCTTCTCCGCCAAACAGGCGCACCTGCTCATTGATTCGCTCTACGCCTCCTGGCAGCATCCCAGGTTTGGCCGCCGCTTCATCGCTACAGGCAACGTCGGCGTGTTCTATGCCTTTCACCAACCGCCGGTCGTCCCCGACATGTTCCTCAGCCTGGACGTGACCCCGCCGGCCGATTTGCTGAAAAAGTCCCACCGCTCGTACTTTATCTGGATGTATGGCAAGCCGCCGGACGTCGTGGTTGAGATCGTCTCCAACACTCAGGGCGGGGAGGAAGAACCGGACGGCAAGCTGGGCATCTACGGGCGGATAAAAGTGGCGCACTATGTGGTGTATGACCCAGGGCGGCAGATGGGGGGCGAGCCGCTGCGCGTTTACGCGCTCGAGCGTGGCCGGCTGGTGCGCACGGATGAGACATGGTTCGACGACCTCGGCCTGGGCGTGGTGCTGTGGCGCGGGCCGTATCAGGGCTGCGAGGACACCTGGCTGCGCTGGTGCGACCGCGACGGCGCGGTCATCCTGACCGGCGAGGAGCGCGCTGAAGCTGAGCGCGCGCGTGCCGAGGCCGAGCGCGCACGCGCCGAGCGCCTGGCGGCCAAGCTGCGCGCCGCCGGCATTGACCCCGACGCCTGACTGCGCCGTGTCCCCAAGATTCACACATCAGGCTGCTCGCTGACCGCGGATGCTTCGTTTCACCTCGCAGAGCAAGCCAGCCGGCCCATCGCGACGCAATCGGGTGGCGTATAGCGTGCTGATCGGGATCATCTTGTTGACCATCCCATGCTATCTTGTCGGCTTTGCTGCGCTCTTCATTCTGCAACGACCAGGAGGCGAAGCGAGCGCCTCACCCACACCGACGAGCAGAGGACTGCCCACCTTGATATTCCCCACTCCGACCTTGGGCGCGCTGCTGCCGGGGTTTACACCGCCAATTGTCATGCCTTCGCCAGTGCGTCCCACCTTGCCACCAGTGAGCAACCCGCCAACGACTACTGAGGTCGAGTTGCCAACTGCAATAGCGACAGATACTCCAACACCGATCGCAACAGATACGGCGACACCGCTCCCCACACCCACTGATATTCCTTCCCCAACACCGACCGAGACGGAGACGCCCACGCCTGGGCCGGAGGTAGAAACTCCTACCCCTGTTCCGCCGGCGACCAGTGAAACACCAGCTCCCTGAGCATACGTCTTGACCGTCCTATGGTGCGGGCGTGACGTTAATTTGATCGCCAACGGGAGCGAGCGGCACCTCGCCGGCGATCAGCGCAGTGTTTGGGCAGGAATCGTAATCCTCCCCCAAGATGACGCGCGCAGCGGAAGGGCTGCTGGGATCTGGTTGGCTGATTACGTTCTGGGGCGCGACGCGGAAGATCTCGCGCAGTCGCGCGATCGGCGATCCCTTGCGGGTGATGGTGTAGTCAACGATCTGCGTCTGTGGGAAGCGATCATCAGGGAGTGTTCCTAACGCGACCACCTGAAATCCTTCCCATGCCAGTCGCTCGGCAGCGACCATCTCCATATCGGGCCTTGACGAGCCGTTGTAAACCTCCACGGCAGGCCGGTTGGCGATCTGGTTGCCGGCCGGCGGGGCCAACGCTTCAGCAATGAAGGGGATGATCTGCTCAGTTGGCACCAGCACCGAAGCGCCATCGGTGCGTTGCTCCGAGCGGACAATTGGCCAGGTGATGACCCGGCTCTTGATGTTGTTGTTGCTCAGCCGGCTGGCGATCTCTACGAGCGGCAAAATGTCTGTTGGGCCGAGGTCCGTCTCCACATTGTTTCGGAATTCGCCATACAGCCCGAGCGCGTTTTGTAGCCAATTGCCCTCGCGCGCTTTGCGCCAGATCGCGCGCAGCACCTTCTGTTGCCGCCGTGCGCGGTCGAAGTCCGTCGTGCTCCAGCGTGAGCGGGCATACCACAGCGCCTGCTTGCCGTTGAGCGTGACTTTGCCCGGATAGACGTCTAGATCGCTCTTGCCAGTCGGCGCATCTGGGTCAGGGAAGGTGTCGTGCAACTCGCACTCTACTAACACCTCGATCCCACCCAAAACATCCACTGCTTTAATTAAACCGGTGAAGTCCACTTGGATGAAGTGATCGATCTTGATGCCGAAGTTCTTGCGCAGGGTAAGGGCGAGGTAAGCCGGCCCGCCGCCCGGATAGTCGTTCAGATAGCCATTCCGGAAGACGGTGTTGATCCGGTCGGCGCTGCCATCCGGCAAGCGCACCAGCAGGTCGCGCGGGAAGGAGAGCAGGCTAACGGATGGCAGGTCGGGGTTGATGCTGGCGACGATGACCGTGTCGGTGCGCGCGTAGCGCCTGTCCGCCGCGGCGTCTATGCCGAGGAGCAGGATGTTGACTGTGCTGGGTGCCTGTGTAAGTGGCGGTGCATCGCTTGCATCGAGCATGCGTTCATCCACGCCTAAGTCCACCGCGACCGGCGCAAAGGTCGGCAGTGCGTTGACGCTGGGAGGGGCGGGAGAGGCTGCTGATGAGGTTGGACTTGCTGCTAAGACAGTCACAGTCGATTCAGCCGGAGTAGGGCGGATGGACGGCTTGCCTGCGGATGGTGCGCGCTGCGCGTCCGGCAGCCAGGTCACGCCCAGGCCCACCGCAGCCAGGGCGATGGCCGCAAGCACCGCCTCAAACAGCCGCAATATGCCTCTTTCCAACACAACATTTATTAAAGCACAGCCTGTGAACCCATAGGTGCATCGGGCGTGGCCCCATTTCAAAACGAAACAAACTCAGATAGGCCATGACGGTATATGGATAGCGTTGCCGAAACATCTACCTCCCTGCCGAACCCGATTAGAATCAACATAAGCCCGTGTTGCTGAGCTTGTTCACGTTCGACGTCGAGCAGATCAAGCGGACCATCCTCAACGGCCCGATTGGGCTGTATGTGTCGATGTGTATCGCCTATGCGCTGCTGTGCGCGACGATCGCGGCGAGCACTGTGCATGACCTATTGGAGGACGGCAAACATCTATTACGCAGCTATCGGCTGGATCTTCACCTCGAGCTGAAGGCGTTGGTCGTGCTCTGTCACGAACAGCTCGGTCAACATCGGCTGCCCTCGGCAGACTTCATCCCCGAGACGGCGCAGCTCGATGATCGCGTCATCGGCTGGTTTCCTGCCTGCGCGAAGAGCGCATGGCCTGGGCCGGCTGCCGTGCCCCGCGCCCCCTAGTCCACTGCGTCTCGCTCCGCAACCTTGATCGAAATCGGGTGTTCCTCACCGTGACACCTGGTTCGTTCGACGCACGCCACTCCCCATGGGCATGCCCATGGCTGGAACCGCCTTTGGTTTTAACCCGCTTCTATTTGCTTAAAGGAGCAAGACCGTGACTACTAAAAGCAATCGTTCAGTCTCAACACCTCGCGTCGTGATTACTGGCATGGGCGCGATCACGCCCCTTGGCCATGACGTGCAAACCACCTGGACAGCTGTCATCGCCGGCAAGTCCGGCGTAGACTACATCACCCTGTTCAACCACGAGCACCTTGACGTGCACATCGCGGCTGAGGTGAAGGGCTTCGACCCCAACGCCCACTTTGGCAGCAAGGACGCGCGCCGGCTGGACCGCGTCTCTCAGCTTGCGCTGGTGGCAGCCAAACAGGCCCTCGACGATTCCGGGCTGGTGATCAATGAAGACAACACCTTCGATATCGCCGTCGTCGTCGGCAGCGGCATCGGCGGCATCACCACGCTGCTGAACGAGCATCAGGTGATGCTGACCAAAGGCCATCGGCGCATCAGCCCGTTCACCGTGCCGATGATGCTGCCTGACACGGCCACCGGCCAGATTGCCATTCACTTTGGCATCCGCGGGCCAAACATCTGCGTCGTGACGGCCTGCGCCAGCGGTGCAAACGCGATCGGGGAGGCCTTTGAGATGATCCGCGCCGGCCGAGCTGTGGCTGCGCTCGCTGGCGGCAGCGAGACCCCGATCAACCCTTTTTCGATGTCGGCGTTCAACAACATGGGCGCGCTCTCCTCATACAACGACGATCCGCAGGGCGCCAGCCGGCCATTCGATAAGACGCGCAACGGCTTCGTCACTGGCGAAGGCGCAGCGATGCTGGTCCTGGAATCGCTGGAACACGCCCAGGCGCGCGGCGCGCGCATCTACGCCGAGATCGTCGGCTACGGCTGTACCGACGACGCTTTCCACATCACCGCGCCGGATACGCGCGGGCCGGCCATGGCCATGCGCCGTGCGCTCAAACAAGCCGGGCTAGCGCCCTCACAAGTTGATTACCTCAACGCCCACGGCACCAGCACGCCGCTGAACGACCTGAACGAGACGAGGGCGATCAAGGATGTCTTCGGCGAGGCCGCCTATGACCTCCACATCAGCTCCACGAAGTCCATGACCGGTCATGCGTTTGGCGCTGTAGGCGCGCTGGAGGTCATCTTCTGCGTGAAGGCGATCAATGAAGGGATCATCCCGCCGACCATCAATTACGTTCACCCCGACCCGGAATGTGATTTACACTACACGCCGAACGTCGCCGTGCGTAAACCAGTAAGGGTGGCGATGTCTAACTCGTTCGGCTTCGGCGGCCACAACGGCTGCATCGTGGTGAGAGAGTTCAACGGAAGCTAACATTGCCTTGGAGATCAACAAGCCGAGATGAAATACGCCCATATCACCGGCTGGGGCAAGTTCGTCCCACAGCGCGTGCTCACGAACGACGACCTGGCACACATGGTCGAGACATCCGACGGGTGGATACGCGAGCGCACGGGGATAGCCGAACGGCGGATCGCTGGCCCGAACGAGACAACCGCCAGCATGGCCATCGCAGCAGCGATCGAGGCGCTGGACGTCGCCGGCATCAGCGGCAGCCAGGTGGATTTGATCATCGTAGCCACCACCACCCCAGAGTATGCCTTCCCTGCCACCGCTTGCCTGGTGCAAGACGCGCTGGGCGCGACGCACGCCGGCGCGTTCGACCTCAGCGCTGCTTGCTCAGGGTTTGTGTATGGCCTGAGTGTGGGGGCGGACGCAATCAGGGCCGGCAGCGCAAACACCGTGCTGGTAATCGGCTCGGAGACGCTTTCCCGAATTATCAACTGGAAGGATCGCAATACCTGTGTGCTCTTTGGCGACGGGGCCGGCGCGGTCGTGCTCCAGGCCAGCGACCAGCCGGGCGGCGTGCTCTCCACCTTGCTGCGCGCCGATGGCTCCGGCAGTGAATTGCTGATCATCCCAGCCGGCGGCAGCCGGCATCCGATCACCCCTCAGGCGCTGGAGCAGAACTTGCACACGATCCACATGAACGGGCGCGAGGTCTTTCGCTTTGCCTCGCGCGTGATGGAGCGCGCCACGCGCGAGGTGTTGCACAAAGCCGGCTGGACTCCCGAGCAGGTGGACCTGTTCGTCCCACACCAAGCCAACAGGCGCATCATCGAGATGGCCGCCAAATCCTTGGGCGTCTCCCTCGACAAGTTCTACTGCAATATCGCACACTATGGCAACACCAGCGCGGCGTCGATCCCGATTGCCTTGGCCGAGGCAGCCGCCAGCGGCCGGCTGCGCCCTAAAGATCGGGTCGTGGTCGTGGGCTTCGGCGCAGGGTTGACTTGGGCGGCGGCGGCGCTGGAGTGGAGTGAGCCGAAGCCATCCGCGCGCTCCCGGCGAACGCTCAGCCGCCTTGGTTATGGTTTGGCCAACGTTCGCTCGCGCGCTCGGCGATTGCTCCGCCGGCTGGAAGATCGCCTGTTTGGGGCGCCAGAGCCTTCTTGGACACCTCCTTCGTCAACAGGAAACCCTCCACAGAACGGCACGCGCGGCAAAACTTACACGCCATCGCATCTGCCCAGGGAGCAGCATTCAACCGAAGCGCAAGGGACGCAAACGCCGTCTTAGGATGGCCCTCTGCGTCTCATCAACTGGCCAGAAGGCTAGTGAGAGACTGACCGACTGAAGGACGCGCGCGTCTCCATGTGCCTCATACACTAGCAGGCAATGGCGGGTTTGCTGGTTGAGCCAGTGCGTGTGCTGCTGGCCGATGACCAAGAGAAGGTGCGCTCAGCCCTCAAATTGTTCATCGAACAAGAGGGATGCTTTTGTGTGGTCGGTGAGGCCAGCACAGCCAGCGATCTGCTCTATCACCTCATGAAGACCAATCCGCATGTCGTCCTGCTGGATTGGGAGCTGCCTGGCTTGCCAGATTCACCGCAAAAATTGAGCCCACTGCGCTTGGTCGCTCCTGATATCAAGATCATCGCCCTGAGCGGCGTGCCGGAAGCGCGCAAATCGGCCTTGGCCGAGGGTGCGGATGGCTTCGTCAGCAAATCTGAGCCTCCGGAGAACGTGCTGCGAGCTTTATACTTTGCATACGACAAAGTATGACGCTCCTGCCGGCCGAGTTGAACCTCGCCGATCTGTTCGCTGTTATCGTGGATGCCGTCGTCGCCTGCGACGAGCAGCAGCGCATCTTGCTCTTTAACAAGAGCGCTGAACAAATCTTCGGCTACACCCAGGACGAAGTGTTAAGCCAGCCCCTGGATGTGCTCCTGCCTAAGCGATTCGTAGAGGTCCATCGGCGGCACTTCGCCGAGTTTGCGGCCTCGCCCGTGGCCTCACGGGCGATAGGCGAGCGACGGCCGATCTACGCGCGCCGAAAGAACGGCGAGGAGTTCCCCGCCGAGGCAGCCATCGTCAAGCTTCAGCGCGCCGAGGGGCGCTTATTCATCGTGCTCCTGCGCGACATCACCCAACGCCAGCGGATCGAGAGCGAGCTGCGCGCGCAGGCCCAGCAGGCCGCCGTCGCGGCCGAGCGCAGCCGGCTGGCCCGCGACCTCCACGACGCAGTCACCCAGACGTTGTTCTCCGTCAGCGTGATCGCCGACGTCTTGCCGCGCATCTGGGAGCGCGACCCAGAGGAGGGCCGCCGCCGACTGAAAGAACTGCGCCAACTGAGCCGTGGCGCGCTGGCCGAGATGCGCACGCTCCTGCTCGAGCTGCGTCCATCCGCTTTGATGGAGGCCAACCTCAGCGACCTCTTGCGCCAGCTCGCGGCATCCGTCAACAGCCGGTCTGGGGTGGAGGTTGATGTGCACATCGAGGGGGAGACCGAGCTATCGCCCGAAGTCAAAGTCTCGCTCTACCGGATTGCACAAGAGGCCCTGAATAACGTGGCCAAGCACAGCAATGCCAGCCACGCTTGGGTGGCGCTCACGACACGGCCGGCTGACAACGGCGCGCACGGCACGCAGGTGCGACTGGTGATCAGCGACAACGGCTGCGGGTTCGATACCACCATTAGCAAACCGACGCACATCGGCCTCGACATCATGCGCGAGCGCGCCGCGGCGATCGGCGCGCAGCTCGACATCCGCAGCGCCGTCGGCGCAGGGACGACGGTCCAGGTCGAGGCCGTGCTTTGAAACCCTGGTTCTCTTTCGTAAAATCAACAGGCATGAGCAACGAGAGAAACGGCGAGAGCACAGCCATCCGCGTGATGGTCGTGGATGACCATCCCATGGTGCGCAGCGGTCTGAAGGCGCTGCTTTCGGCGTATGACGACCTGGAGTTCGCTGGCGAGGCCGCCAACGGCGCGGAGGCCATTCGATTGTGTGACCGGCTCAACCCCGACGTGATCTTGATGGACCTGGTGATGCCGGAGATGGACGGCGCGGCCGCCACGCGCGCCATTCGCCAGAAGCACCCGCAAATCAAGGTTGTGGTGCTCACGAGTTTTAAGGAAGATGAGTTGGTGCAGGGCGCGCTACAAGCCGGCGCGATCGGCTATCTGCTCAAGAACGTCTCCGCAGACGAATTGGCGCGCGCCATCCGCGCGGCATATGCAGGCCGGCCCACGCTTGCCCCCGAGGCCGCCCAGGTGCTCATTCAAGCCACGACTCAGCCCCCCATCGGCAGCGACCTGACCGAGCGCGAGCGAGAGGTGTTGGCCCTGATGGTCCAGGGGCTGAGCAATCAGGAGATCGCCGCCAAGCTCTACGTCAGCCAATCCACGGTGAAGTTTCACGTCAGCAGCATCCTCGCCAAGCTCTACGTGAACAACCGCACGGAAGCGGTGGCCCTGGCGGTAAAGCATAAGCTGGTATGAGTTACACCGGCGCGCCGATCAGGTCATACGCCAGCGCGCTGTTGATCCGCACTGGCACCATCTGGCCCACCGGCAGCGTCTCTTCGATGAGCACTAGCCCATCCACTTCTGGCGCATCGCGGTAGGTGCGCCCCACGCTGATCCCCTGCTGCGCATCATGTCCCTCGATCAGCGCGGTGAGGGTTTGGCCGACCAGGCGCTGGTTCTTGGCCAGCGAGATCTGTTGTTGTTTGCGCATGAGCAGGTCGCGGCGGGCCTCGGCCACCTCGGCCGGCACTTGGTTGGGCATCCGCCCGCTGGGCGTATCCGCTTCATAGGAATACACAAACACCCCCACCCGATCGAACTGAACCTCCTCTACAAAGCGCAGCAGCGCGTCGAACTCGGCGTCGGTCTCGCCCGGGAAGCCGACGATGAACGTGGTGCGTAGGGCGATCTCCGGGACGGCGCGGCGCAGCTTGTCAAGCGTGCGATAGACCCAGTCCATATTGCTCGGCCGGCGCATCCGGCGCAGCGTGTCGGGATGGGCGTGTTGCAAGGGCATGTCCAGGTACTTCACCACCTTGTCGTTGGTGGCGATGACCTCGATCAATCGGTCGCTCACCGCGCCGGGATAGGCGTACATCAGCCGCACCCAATCTAGCGCCGGCGCGGCCTGGGTGATCGCGGTGACTAGATGGGCCAGGCCGTCGCGCAGGCCCAGGTCGCTGCCATAGTCGGTCAAGTCCTGGGCGATCAAGACCAGCTCGCGGACGCCGCGTTCGACCAGTTGGCGCGCCTCGGCCAGGATTTGCTCCGGCGGGCGCGACTTCAGCGTGCCCTTGATGATCGGGATGGTGCAGAAGGCACAGGGGCGGCGGCAGCCGTCGGCAATCTTCAGGTAGGCGCTGGGGCCTTGGACGGCGGCGTGCAGCACGCCCCGTTCGTCGTCGCCGACCGTGGTCGCCTCGTCAGGCAGGTGGAAGAGCGGCGCTGGGTGCGCGCGCCTGCGCACGCGCTCGATGAAGCTCAGGATGTCCATCCAGCGACGGGTGCCGATCACGCCGTCCAGCCCCGGCACGGCCTCGGCCAGGCGCGGCCCCCAGAGCTGGGCCAGGCAGCCGGCAGCGATCAGCAGTTGGTGGCGGCGCTTGCGCGCAGCCAGCGCACGCAGATGACGGATGGACTCTTCGCGCGCTGGGCCGATGAATCCGCAGGTATTGACGATCAACACATCCGCCTGGCGCGCCTCCGTCACCGCTCGGTAACCGGATTCGTCCAAAAGCTGGGCGATGCTGTCGGAGTCCACCGTGTTCTTCGCACAGCCCAGCGAGAGCAGATAGTAGGACTTCTTCTTCGTCATGGCGCAGCGGCGCTCCAGGTTCGGCGCACGGTCTCGTTGCGCGCGCCGAGCGGCCCCAGACGGACATCGTTGACGATGACCTCGAACGCGCCGGCGTCGCCGGTTTCTACCGAAATCTCGCGCTGCGCGCTGAACGGCAGGCCGAGGCCGAGCGGGGGCACGCCCTCGAAGACGATATTCCCGTCCACCCGCACGCGCACCCAGGCCTGCTCGCGGGCGTCCAGCGCCAGCCTTAACCCTGAGGCAGGCGCCGGCGCCGGTGTAGGGTCAACCGATGGCGAGCCAGGAGACGATGCCGGCGTCGTCGGCAGTGGCGCGAAGATGGTCACCTGTGGCACAAACGTCGGTGCCGGTTGGCCGATAGTCGGCAGAGGCGGCAACAGCGCACTGAGCCGGTCGCGGGCGAAGGGGACGATCACCACGATCAGCAAAAGCAGGATGCCGATGGCCACTGCGATGCCCAGGCCGTAGCGCGCAGGGCTGGCCGCACTTTCCAGCGCGCTAAACGGCCGTTTTGCCCCCCGTGCGGTGAGCATATAAGGATCGTAGCGGGTGAACGGCCCGCGGATCTCCTTCAGGCGAAACGACGAACGAGTCGCCCGGAGCGGGCGCGCCAGGCTTACAACCATCCGACTCTCGGCGCCGTCGTGGCGTCCATCGGTATTTGCGGCGGCCTCGCCATTCGACGACTCACCGGGCGTGCGCGGTTCCGGCAATGCAAGCTGCGTGTATTTAGAGACCCGGCGGTAAGGCGTTGGCGGTGGTGGCGCAGGGTCCTTTAACATCAGAAGCGGCACGCCAACCTCTGACTCAAAGAGGTGGATAGCAGCTTCCGGGTCCAAGCCCAGGTAGCGTGCGTAATTTCGGACGAAGCCGCGCCCCGGTGGACCGTCGGGGAGCTGGTCGAAATCGCCGGCTTCGATGGCCTCTAGATAGCGGCGACGGATTTTGGTCGCCTGCTCGGCCTCCTCCAGACTCACGCCACGGGCTTGGCGCGCTTCGCTAATGCGCCGCGCAAGCTCGGATGGCACTGTGGGGATTTTAACATGCAGGCACACTGCAAGGGTGCATTCACGAGTAGGGGCGTGGCCATTTGCTCGCCGACGGACCGGCGCAGCGAGCGAGCAGCCTAGTGCGTGAATGCACCTGCCTGCTAAACGGGACAATGATTTAGAATCGCGCTATGCCCGTGCAGGGAATCAGCTACGTCGCGGTCTGGTCAAAAGACTTGGCCGCCAATCGCCACGTCTTCGCCAACGTCCTGGAGCTCCCCATCGCTTATGAAGATGAAAATATTGTGGTCTTCGAGACCGAGGGCGCGCATCTCGTGCTCCAACGAGCTGCCGGCGCGGACGAGCACCTCGATGGCACCATTCAACTTGGCTTCAGCGTCACCGATCTGGATGATCTCACTGAGGCGCTGGCAGCAGATGGCCAGGTCATCGCACTGGATCGCGAAGAGTTGGGGATTGAACAACAGCGGGTGACGGTGCTGCGGCTACCCTCTGGTCACACGGTGGAGTTTATCGGTAAATGATGCGCCGCAAGCGCCTAGTCGGCGAGGATGCGCTCAAACTCGGCGCGGGTGAGGCGATAGGGCAACCAGCCTTGTAAACGGGCAGCGCCCATGCGTTGGTAGAACGAGATCGCAGGCGTGTTCCAGTCCAGAACCTGCCATTCCATGCGACCACAGCCAGCCTCGTAGGCAACGCGGACGCAGTGCTTGAACAGCGCTGTGCCGACCCGCTGCGCGCGGTGCTCAGGCAACACGAAGATATCCTCCAGGTAAAGCGAAGGCTGGGCGAGAAAGGTGGAATAGGTGAAGAAGGTGACCGCGTAGCCTACCGGCTTGCCGTCTATCTCGGCCAACCAAGCATCGAAGCGCGGCGAAGGGCCGAACCCATCGCGCATCAGCCGCTCGCGCGCCTCCGCGTCGGGGCGAGGCAATCGCTCATAGTCGGCCAGGGCGCAGATCAGGCCGTACAATACGTCCACGTCTGCCCGCGTGGCTTTGCGAATGCGCAAGTTTTTATGCTCCGTCGCCGCCTCCTTCAGTTTGACCTGCTTGAATTCTAACGATGCCCTCGCACACTCTCCGCAGCCGGGCGCATTCACAAGCCGGCCCCCCACCTTCTTCGCATTAGACAGAAGATAAACCTCCAACCAACCAATTGGCAGCCCACGAGCGATTGTCCTGCCGGGTGAATGCCTCCTTACAGGGATTTTGGTCAGGCAAGCCGAAAGCCATTGACTCCCGCGGGATGAATTGGACGAGCGTTTTATGCGTTGCCGGCGCCGGGCACAACTCACCGGCGTGGCTAGCGAGCAGCCCTTGCCGCTTCTCTTGCCATCGGGCGGCAGCCCGCAAAGGGTTGCCCCTACGGCGAACGCACTTCCCGTTCTCAATAGCAACATGATAAAGTGGAAGGTGATGCGCAGAAGAGCAGCCTACCTCGGTTTGTGCGTGTTGATGCTCACTGCGTGCAGCGGCCTCCCTCAACTAGACCTGAGCGAGATCATCGTTCGCGCTGCAGCCACGCCAGTGGTCGTGATCGAGGACACCGACGCGACGCCGGTGCCGGCCACCCTCTCGACCGCTGCGCTGGTCAAGCGCCGCTCCGCTGTTCGGATTGGGATTCGCTACGACGCACCGCCGCTGGCGCGGGTCAACGAAGCAGGCGAGTTGGAAGGGATGGACGTCGATCTGGCGCGCGAGTTCGCGCGGCGCTGGCTGGGCAGCGAACGCAACGCCGAGTTCGTGCAAGTGACGACAGCAACAGCAGCGGAAAGGGTCGCTAGACGCGAAGTGGACCTGGCCCTAGGCGGGTTGACCATTCAGCGTTCGGCGGAGCGCACCGTCGATTTCAGCATCGCATATCTGGGCGACGGCGAAGCCATACTCACGCGCGCCGGCGAGTTCACAGACTTTCGCAGCCTGGCGCGCCGGCGGGTGACCTACATAGACTTCGCCACGGTCATGGCGCTGGGGGACATCCAGGCGGCGACCAACCTGACAGTGGCGTTGCAAGCACGCAACACTTACCAGGCAGCGATTGGCGACCTGCTGGACGGCGCAACGGACGGCGTAGCCGGTCGCTTGCGCCGGCTGCGCGTCGCTGTCGCGGAGAACAGCGCGCTGTCCATCCCTATAATGCTCACCAGCGAGCCGGTGGCGATCATGCTGCCGCCTGACGATTCAGCCTGGGCGGATTTGGTGAACTTGACGCTGGCAGCGATGATGGCCGATGGCACCTTTCGCCGCTTACACGAGAGATGGTTCGGCACGGCTCCTGAGCCGCTGGAAGTGATCCCTCAACCATTGCCCCCATCGCTGGCCAGTTTGCCAAACACACGCGCCCCGAAGAACACCCTGAGCGATATCCGAGCTGCGCAGGGCATCCGCGTAGGGTTCGACCCGCAGGCAGCGCCCTTCTCAGCGCTCAATGATGCAGGCCAGCCGACAGGATACGAGGTCGCGCTGGTGCGCGAGATGGCTCGGCGCTGGTTCGGCAACCCCGGGCGAGCGCAATTCATGCCCCTCACCGCGGACCAAATCGCTGATGCCTTGGCTGGTGGGACGGTTCAACTCGCAGTCGGCGGCATTCCGCGGACCGGCCAGAACGAACAGCGCCTGGATTTCGCCCTGACGACGTTCAGCTCAGCTGGCGTGCCCTTGGCCATTGCCCTGCCAGCCAATGACTCCGGACTGCGTGATCTCGTGAACTTCACCCTGCAGGACATGCTGGCAGATGGCACCCTGGGGCGCATCTTTCAGCGCTGGTTTCCCGATCAGCCGTTGCCAGCCATCCCGCGCTGGTTGGGGAGCGAGCCAGGTGCTGCTGCGCTGCTGACCGGCGAGTCCTGAGTGCGCTCCATCACCAGCAGGTGTGAAAGGCCGAATATGCGCAAGGGTGAGCGCTCGAGGCGATGCATGAGGGCGCGCAGCAGCTTGCCAGGGAAGCCGACGCGCGCGATGAGCTTGTCGAAGCCCGGGTAGATTTGGGTGTGCGCGATCAGGCGCATCGGCGTGCCGCGAAAGAGCGCCAACAATTGCCGGCCCGTGTAGGCGCGCACGTGCGGCGCAAGCCGATCGCGCCAGCGCGCCGGCAGCCAGTTGACGAACGGTTGATTGCCAAAATAGTAACGCCCGCGCCAGTAAACCCCGTGCGTCTCGAAGGGGTACCAACGGTTGGGGACGAAGATCACCGCCCGCCCGCCGGGCCGCAGCACGCGCGCGATCTCGCGGCAGGCCGCGCGGTCGTCGCTGACGTGCTCCAGCACCTCGTTGCTGAAGACCACGTCGAATGCGCCATCGGCGAAAGGCAACCGCTCGGCAGCAGCGGCGACCAATCCCCGAACGCCCTGCTGGTATCCTATGCGTAGGCGATCGACCTCAATATCAAAGCCGACCACATGCGGCGTATAGCGGCGGATCGCTTGGACGTAGAGGCCGATGCCGCAACCGAACTCCAGCACGCGCTTGCCAGCCAGCGGCGCAAATGAGTTCACCATGGCCAGTCGCCGCTCCTGGCCGGCGCGCCAGACGAACGATGGGGTGCCGCGCTGGGCCACTTTCAGGTTGCCTTGTGAAGCAGTTTCTGGCATTTATTTATGTTATAGCGGTAAGCGAGCTTTGGCTTATATCACTGCTGATATAATAGCAACCACGCGCAGGGACGCATGGGCATCCTATCATAAGAACCTTAAAACTTAGCCAGTTTTAAGGTTGGCAGCCTTGACCCGCTTGCGCCCAGGGCGCGGCTTGATAGAATAGCAATCCCTTCCAGACGACCTGCTTAGGCTCATCTCAGAGGGGTAAATACTCTTCTAAGCGTCGTCTAAAATTAAAAGCATCAAGCGGATCTTAAGCGCCAGGATCAATCGTGCTATGAAACCAGAGCAAGCGTGGCGATCTGTGTTAGGCGAGATCGAGGTCACAGCCGGTCGCAGCAGCTACGTGACCTGGCTGCGAAACGCTCGACTGCTCACGTATGAGGATGGCCAGTTCGTGATCGGGCTGCCTAACGGCTATGCCAAAGAGTGGGTCGAACAGCGCATGCTAAGTGACCTCAAGCGCATGTTGAGTGAGCGCTTGGGGCGGAGCGTAGCGCTGACCCTGGTAGTCATGTCGCAGTCGCATGCTGGTGGCGCAGCGACCGAGGGCGCGCTGCTGCGCGAGCCGGCCCCTGCACGCATGGACGACGCAAACGACGGCCTACAGAAGCGCTACACCTTCGAGGCGTTCGTGGTCGGCTCCGGCAATCGCATGGCCCACGCGGCGGCGATGGCGGTGGCTGAGGCGCCGGCCGAGCGCTATAACCCGCTCTTTCTCTACGGCGGGTCCGGCCTGGGCAAGACCCACCTGCTCCATGCGATCGGCAATTACGTCCGCCAGCGCAATTTGCAATGCCGCTACGTCACTTCAGAAACGTTTACCAACGAGTTGATCAGCGCCATTCGCTCCAACTCGCAGGAGGCCTTCCGCAACCGCTATCGTTCCGTGGACATGCTGCTGATGGACGATGTGCAGTTCATCGCCGGCAAAGAGTCCACCCAGGAAGAGTTCTTTCACACCTTCAACGCGCTCCACAATAACAATAAACAAATTGTGCTGACCAGCGACCGCGCGCCGAAGATGATGGTGACGCTTGAAGAGCGCCTACGCAGCCGCTTTGAATGGGGGCTGATGGTGGACATCGCGCCGCCTGATCTAGAGACGCGCATGGCCATCTTGCAACACAAGCTGGCCCAGATGAAGCGCAGCATCCCGCCAGAAGTGATCGAGTTCGTCGCCAAGCAGATCCAGAGCAACGTGCGCGAGTTGGAGGGCGCGCTCACCCGCCTGCTGGCTACCTCGGACATGACCGGCCGACCGATCACCGTCCAGTTTGCGCGCGATACGCTCGCCGACTTAGTGGGACGGCGGGCACACATTACCCCTTCGCAGGTCATCGAGACCGTAGCGAAGTTCTACAACATCTCAGTGGCTGAGATGGTGTCCCCCGCCCGCAACAAGGAGCTAGTGCAACCGCGCCAAGTGGCGATGTATCTCATCCGCCAGGAGACCGATGCTTCGTTGCCGGAGATCGGCAACTTGTTGGGCGGCCGGGATCACACCACCGTGCTGCACGGCATTGAGCGGATTAAAGACCGGCTGGAGACAGAAGAGCAACTGCGCCGCGAGATCATGAGCGTGCGCGAGCAGCTTTACCTAAACGTCACCACCTAGAGCGGCCAGAGCAGCGTTCACATCGTCGAACAGGGCTGTGCATACTTCGGCGAGCGCCGCGCGCTTGGCTGGGTCGCGGGCGACGCCGAAGCCGGTGACGTGTATCTGAATGCCGGCGTCCTTCAGCAGGGTGGCAGCGCGCTGGCCGCCGCGCACGCCGCCGACGTTGTCCTCGATGATGATCACGCGCCTGCCATCCAGCGCGCGCAGCATCCTGCTATCTCCGCTCGTGATAAAGGCGTGGGCGGCCAGCACGGCGTCGGGCAACGGCACGCCGGTCGCGCATAACATCGCCGCCAGCGCCTGCAGCGGGGCGGGCTTGGCGTAATCCCAGATTGCGCCGCCCTTGACGTCGGCCAGCCACCGCATGGCGCCCAGGCCCACCAACGGCAGGTCGCTCATCCCGAGTTGCGCCAGCGCGATCTCGGCCTCTGGCGTTTGATATAGCCCAGGCCGGCTGCCGTCCGGCGGCAGGCTGGGGCGCGAGGTGTAGGCGCTCGATGGGTGAGCACAGATGATCTGTCTGCTCCGCGCATCCGCGATGGGCACATCCATCGTCTCTAAGAAGGAAGGGCATTCCAGCTCCGCCTTCAGGCCGAAGTGTTCCTCAAAGCGGCGAGAGCCAAGGACGAACAGGTAGAGCAGGCGCGTCGTCGGGCTGGTGCGCGGATCGCTGACGTCGTCGAGCAGGCGATGAATGTCAGCGTGGACGTGAGGCGGCGCCTCGCTCAGCAGCAAGGCGCGGGCGCGCTCGTGAGGGCGGCCCTCGAAGCGGACCGTGCGCCTGGCCCATGCCGCGAAGTCGGGCCGCCTGGGATTACCGCGGGCGGCCTCGACCAAATTGATGCCAACGCTAAAGGCCGTTGAGTCCCACTCGTTGGAGTAGCCACAGGCGTGAAGCACGTTGATCTCTTGCTCGTCTGGCGTGTGGGTGGGCACGCCCCACGACGCACACACATAGCGCGCTGCCTCCACTTGCGCACGGCGATAGCCGCGATCCTCGATCAGCGTGCCGTCTATGTCCAGCAGCAAAATGGACGCGGACATCGCGTCATGGGGTGGGCGCTCGAGGATCAAGCAGGCCGGCGTCTTTGAGCGCTTGCCACAGCTCAGCCGGCGGGGGCTGGTCGAGCGCGCGCACGTTCGCTTCAATCTCCTCCGGCTTCTGCGCGCCGACGACCACGCTGGTGACCGCCGGATGGGCCAGCGCGAAGTGCAGCGCAGCCACCCGCAGGGGGACGCCGTAGCGCGCACAAATGGCATCAATGCGGCGGACCTTCTCTAGGATGTGCGGGGGCGCTGCGGCATAGTTATAGCTGGCGCCTTCGCGCGCGCCGGTGACCAGGATGCCGCTGTTGAACACCCCGCCCAAGAACACCGCGATGTTGCGCTGATGGCAATAGTCCAGAAAGTCGAGCGCGGTCTGCTCCAGCAAGGTATAGCGGCCGGCCAGCAGGAAGCAATCCACGTCCACGTGTTTGGCGAACTCCCACTCCATCTGCCACTGGTTCATGCCCGCGCCCACTGCGCCGATCACACCCTGCGCGCGCAGCTCCAGCAGCGCGGGAAAAGCACCTTCCAGCGCAGCGCGAAAGTAGGCATCCTCCAGTCCTGTGCCTTCGCCGCGGTTGAACTTGTCGCCATCCGCATCGTGCACCAGCACGCTATCTAAGCGATCCACCCCGAGCAGCGCCATGCTGCGTTCGACGCTGCGCAGGATGGCCTCGCGCGAGTAATCGTAATAAGAGCCACCGTCCGGCTTCGGGAAGCGTCCTGCCTTGGTTTGAATCACGAATTGGTGGCGCGGCACGCCCTGCAGGGCTTGGCCGACGACGCGCTCGGCTTCGCCGCGCGAATAGAGCGCAGCCGTGTCTATAAAGTTAATCCCCAGCGCAAGCGCAGCACGGACGGTGGCGATGGCGGGAGCGACGTCGCCCACCTGGTCCAGGCCCAGCAGGAAAGCCGTGCCCAGCCCCACGCGTGTCACTTCCAAGTTTGTGCGGCCAACTTTGCGACGGGCAAGTGCGGTCAATGTCATAGGTCAACCCTTCTTTCACGTGAGTTTGGATTTACGCAGGTGCGTTTACGAACATCGTTCTGCTCGCCATACCAACTGTCATGCTGAGCGGCGCGAAGCATCTAAACGCCTGCCCGACCAAAGCCTCGAGAAGCCACCAAGCTGTGGCGCTCAGTGACCTCGCAACGCCTCAACAAGGTGTGATTCTAGACCCTTCGCTTCGCTCAGGGTGACAGGAGTGCGTTCATGGTTAGGGGCAGAACCATGGGTGGGCGACGGCAATGCCGTCGCCCACCCGCTATAAATCAACTTTCTGCCAGTTATCAATCTGCGAGCAGTTGCCCCCTTTGGTGAACGCACCCGGTGACAGGATGGGGCGAGGTGCTGGTGATCCCCGCACGCTCAATGCCGGTCGCGCCGAGCATACTCGCCCCAAACTCTTTAATAACGGAAAGTCTCACCGCTGCTCTCTTCGAGCGTTGTGCGTTCGCGGCTGCGCCGCACGCGCTGGCTGATGCCGGCTAGGACGGCCAGCACGAACAAGATCAAAGCCGTGCTGAAGACACCGAGCACATAAGCGCCCGCGCCGCAGGCCATGCCGATTGCGGCGACAGCCCAGATGCCGGCTGCGGTGGTCAGGCCGTGCGGCGTATTGCGCTCACGGCGCTGGATGATGCTGCCGGCGCCCAGAAATCCAACACCAGCAACGACCTGAGCAGCAACCCGCCCCGGATCGCCATCCTCAAAAGCAAATAGCGAGAGCACGGTGAAGAGCGCGGCGCCCAGGCCGACCAGCATGTGCGTGCGCAGGCCGGCAGGATGACCCTGCCACTCGCGCTCCAGCCCCACCAGCGATGAGAGCAATGCCGAGACCGTGACGCGCAAACACAGTTCGAGCTGAAGTTCAAGCGCCATCCTGCTTCGCGCCAAGCCGGTCGAACGCCATCAGCGCCGCGCCGATCACGCCGGCGCGGTCGCCTAGTTTTGCCGAGACGATCTGGACCTGGTCGAGATTTACCTTGTTGATGGCGTGCTGCTTGGCCACCTGACAAATCTGAGGCAGCAGCCAGTCGCCCAGCGCCTCGATCAACCCTCCGCCGTAGATCAGCATCTGGGGGTCAAAAGCGTTGATCAGCGCAGACGCATGCAAGCCCAGATAGTATGCGGCGCGGCGCAGCACCTCGATGGTGAGCGGGTCATTGTTGCTGACCGCTTTCGCCAGGACGCGGCTGGTGATTGCGCTGTCATCTTTCTTCTGCTTGAGCAGCTCCGGCAGAATGCTTTGGCGACCGGCGGCCAGGCCGGCGCGCAGCTCGCGCTCAATGGCGCTGCGGCTGGCGAGGGCCTCGATGCTGCCGCGTATCCCGCTGCCGACGGCATAGGGGCCATCAGCCAGCACGACCATGTGGCCGATCTCGCCCGCGCTGGCGCGCCAGCCCACCCAGAGCTGATCGTTCAGGATGATGCCGCCGCCGATGCCGGTGCCGATGAACACCGCGACCATGCTGTGGACGCCCTGACCAGCGCCGACGCGATGCTCGGCGACGGCGGCCATGCGCACATCATTCGACACCATGACGGGCACGTCATGCCACCGCTGCAACGCCCGCGCCAGCGGCACGTTGTGCCAGCCCGGCAGGTTGGTGAGCTGCACCACCACGCCTCTGGCACTATCCACGACGCCGGGCGCGCCAATGCCGATCGCTGCGATGTGCTCCTTTTGGACGCCGGCGGACTCCAGCGCCTCGTCCATCGCCTTCTCGATGCGCTTGAGCACGGCAGAAGGACCCTTCTCTGCGTGGGTGGACTTCTTCGCCTGGCCAATGACGTTGCCCTGGCCGTCCACCACCGCGCTCAAGATCTTTGTCCCGCCGAGGTCAACGCCTAGTGCGTATTGGGCTGTCAATGCTTTTCTCCTACGGATGCCCCTATGCTATACCAAATTGTGCCGCTTCGCAGAACGCATAAGCGACGCGCCTTGGAAGGCTGTGCGATCAGAATTAGCACCCTCCGCCAGCAAGGCCATCCCACCGTCGCACCTTGCGAAACAGTGGCTTCCCAAGAAGCTGCCCGACTCACCTACACCAGCGTCGTTGGTGTTTCCTAGGACGCGGGGGAAGACTCCCTTCTGATTCCCCGCACGCAGAGGAAGAGGAAAGGAAGGGGCTATGATGCAAAGAGCGCAGCGACGCTACGCCTCCATGCGAAGCACCTAAACGCCAGCCTGACCAGAGCCTTGCGACGCGATTGCCCACTTGGCACGTCCGATGCCCCCGCAGCGCCTCGGCCGGGCGCGACTGTCGCTGGTTCTCAATATAATGGTACGGGTCGCACACCCGCGCTCCAGCACGACATACGCACTACGGAATACGCACTACGTAATACGATACGCACTTCCCGCCTTTCTATGGTATAAGCCCACTTATGCAGTCCTTCTCCTACGTCGCTGCGCGTACGCTCGCTGAGGCCACCGCCATCCTCGCCCGCGAGGGCGACCAGGCGAAGTGCCTGAGCGGCGGCACGGATCTGATCGTCTTTCTGCGCGAGGGCCGGCGACGAGCCAGCGTCGTCGTGGATGTCAAAGGCATCCCGGAGCTGAATCAGCTCAGCTATCATCCCCAGGCGGGATTGACCATTGGCGCAGCGGTGCCCTGTCATCGTATTTACAGCGACCCAGAGGTGACCGCACACTATCCTGGTCTCATTGATGCTGTGGCGCTGATTGGCGGCATCGCCATCCAAGGTCGGGCGACGCTGGGCGGCAACGTTTGCACTGCCTCGCCCGCCGGCGACGCCATCCCTGCCCTGATCGCCCATCAGGCTGTCTGCGTCGTGGCCTCGCCAGAGGGCACAAGAGAACTCCCGATCGAGCAATTCTTTCGTGGGCCGGGGCAGACCGTGCTGGGAACGGGTGAGCTGCTGGTTGCGCTGAAGCTTCCCCCGCCCAGGCCGCGAATGGGCGCGGCTTACCTGCGCTTCACCCCGCGCAACGAGATGGACATCGCCGTCGCCAGCGCCGGCGTCGCCGTGTCGCTGAGCGCAGATGGTGCGCGCTTTGCCCACGCGCGCGTGGCGCTGGGCGCAGTCGCCCCGACGCCGCTGTTCGTGCCCCAGGCCGGCGAGGCGCTGATCAACCAGCCGGTCTCGGAGGCAGCAGTGGAAGCCGCCGCCCGCGCCGCGCAGGCCACTGCGCGGCCGATCACCGATGTGCGCGGCACCGCCGAGCAGCGCCGCCATTTGGCCTACGTGTTGACCAAGCGGGCGCTGTGGCGCGCGATCGAGCGCGCGCGCACCGATGGCAAGGAGCGGGAGAATGGCAAGCTGGAGAGAGGTGGGTGATGCATCAGAAGGTATGTGTCACAGCGATAATCAATGACGAGGAGGTTACGTTCCTCTGCGAGCCGCGCCAGAGCCTGCTGGAGGTGCTGCGCGACGTGCTTGGGCTGACCGGGGCCAAAGAAGGATGTAACAACGGCAACTGCGGCGCCTGCGCGGTGCTGCTGAATGGCGTCTTGGTGAACGCTTGTCTAGTGCTGGGGGTCGAGGTGAACGGCGCGCGCGTGACCACCATCGAGGGCATCGCGCCGAAGGAGGGTTTGCATCCCCTCCAGCGCAAATTCCTGGAGCATGCCGCGCTGCAATGCGGTGTCTGCACCCCTGGGTTCATCGTGGCCGCTAAGGCGCTGCTCGATCGCAACCCGAACCCGACCGAGCACGAGGTGCGCCATTGGCTGGCCGGCAACCTATGCCGCTGCACCGGTTACGACAAGATCGTGCGAGCCGTGCTGGATGCCGCGGCGGAGATGCGCGCGCAAAGACAGCCAACTTAGCAGAAGGCTGCCGCTCGAAGTTGAGCGTTCCCGGCCTATTCGCGATAGGAGATGATCAGATGGCCACTGTAGAAGTGATCGCCAAGGACAACACAGGGACAACAAACGGCAAATCCTACAGCGTCATCGGCCGGCGGGTGTTGCGGCCAGATGGCGTGGACAAGGTGACCGGCCGCGCACAATACGGCGCGGATGTCAAGCTACCAGGGCTGCTCTACGGCAAGGTGCTGCGCAGCCCGCATGCCCATGCCCGCATCCGCGCGATAGATACCAGCGCAGCCGAGCGACTGCCGGGCGTGAAAGCCATCATCACCGGCAAGGACCTGCCGCTGGCCGAGGACAAGGTCGCCAAGAGCGGCGAGGGCAGCGTGAACTACAGCTACCTGCGCCAGAACGTGCTCGCCCAGGACAAGGTGCTGTACCACGGCCATCCGGTCGCCGCCGTGGCAGCGGTTGACATTCACACTGCCGAGGAAGCCCTGGCGCTGATCAAAGTGGAGTATGAACCCCTACCGCCAGTGCTGGACGTCCTCGAGGCCATGCGCGACGACGCGCCGATCCTGCTGCCCGGCCTGCGCACCCGCGAGCTGGGCGAAGTGGTCGGCGATAAGCCCACCAACATCGCTAGCCATGAGCAATTCGCCCGCGGCGACGTGGCCGCCGGCTTCGCCCAGGCGGCTGTGATCGTCGAGCGCGAGTTTCGCACCAACACCGTCCACCAGGGCTACATCGAGCCGCACAACGCCACCGCGCTGTGGAACGCCGACGACCACATCACGGTCTGGACCAGCACGCAGGGCGCCTGGGATCAGCGCCGCGACCTGAGCGCGCTGCTCCAGGTGCCGATCTCCCGCGTGCGGGTGATCCCGATGGAGATCGGCGGCGGGTTTGGCGGCAAGTTCGCGCTCTACCTGGAGCCGCTCGCGGCGCTGCTCTCGCGCAAAGCCGGCCATCGGCCGGTGAAGATGTGGATGCAGCGGGATGAGGAGCTGAAGGCCACCGGCCCGACCAGCGCCTCGGTGATTCGCGTCAAGGCCGGCGCGCGCGCCGACGGCGTGATCACCGCCGTCCAGGTCTGGATGGCCTATGAGGCCGGCGCGTTCCCCGGCTCACCAGTCAGCGCCGGCATGGGCGTCATCTTCGCCCCCTATCGGCTGGAGAACCTGCTGATTGACGGCTACGACGTGCTGGTGAACAAGCCGCCGGCCCAGCCTTACCGCGCCCCCGGCGGCACTAACGCCGCCTTCGCCGGCGAGTCTGTGATAGACGAGCTGGCTGAGCGGCTGGGCATGGATCCGATTGCCTTCCGCCGGATCAACGCCGCCAAGGAGGGCGATCGGCGAGCAGATGGGCCGGTCTATGGGCGGATTGGCTATATCGAGACGCTGGACGCGATCGCGGCTCATCCCCACTACAACGCGCCGTTGCCGGCCCCAAGCGCCCCATACATTAAGGTTGGTCGCGGCGTCGCCAGCGGCTTCTGGTTCAACTGGGACGGCAAATCGTCGGCCTCCGCCACGGTGAACCCCGATGGCACGGTGGCTTACCTGGAAGGCAGCGTGGACATCGGCGGCACGCGCGCCTCGCTGGCGATGATGTTGGCCGAAACGTTGGGCATCCCCTACGAAGATGTCAAGCCGATGGTCGGTGATACCCAAACCTTGGGCTTTAACGATGGCACGGGCGGCAGCCGCACGACATACGGCTCCGGCATCGTCGCCTATCACCTAGGCCAGGCCATCATCCAGGAGCTGAAGAAGCGCGCAGCGGCGCTCTGGCAGGTCTCTGCTGAGGCGATCCAAGTCGAAGGCGACCGCTACATCTGCGGCGATCGACAGATCGCCTTTAAGGAACTGGCCGAGAAGCTGGACGAGACCGGCGGCCCGCTGAGCGTGAGCGTCTCGCTGGATACCAAGGGGGCCATCCCTGGCTTCGGCACACACGTCGTGGACGTCGCCGTGGACACCGAGACCGGCAAGGTGACGATCCTGCGCTACACCGCGGCCCAGGACGTGGGCCGCGCCATCCACCCCAGCTATGTCGAGGGCCAGATCCAAGGCGGCGTGGCGCAGGGCATCGGCTGGGCGCTGAGCGAAGAGTACGTCTACGACGATGAGGGCCACCTGCTGAACGCCAGCCTGCTCGACTATCGGATGCCCACTGCGCTGGACCTGCCGATGATCGAGCCGGTGATCGTGGAGGTGCCCAACCCTAACCACCCGTTCGGGGTCAAGGGGGTGGGCGAAGTGCCCATCGTGCCGCCGGCAGCGGCCATCGCCAACGCCATCTACCAAGCCATCGGCGTGCGCATCACGACGCTGCCGATGAAGCCGGCGGTCATCCTGAAAGCCCTGGGCAAGATTTAGCGCGGCGCTTTGCGCACACGCACCCCACCTTCTCGCTCCGAGCGCGCTGCGGTGGCCATTGCGACGCTGGCGCTGCTGGCCGGCCATTTCTCGCCCTGGGCAGCCCATGTCACGGCTGCCCTGACCCGCAGCGCCCACGAGCTTTCCATCATGACGAACTTCACGCCCGGCGCCGGCGTCTTTTGGAATGAGTGGTTCCTGCTGCCGCTGTGGTCGGCGGCGCTGTTGATCGCGCTCTTGGCTGGCAAACGTTGGCTGGGCCTGGGGCTGAGCTGGCTGGTGGCGTCGCTCGGGCTGCCGGCCTATCCGCACCTGCTCACGGCCTACGCGCATCCGGAGTATCGCCTCCAGTTCTTCGTCACCCTGGGTGTGATCGGGGCGGCAGCCGGCCTGTTTGCCACCGGCCACACATTGCACACGCCGCTGCGCCTGGGGGTGCTCCTAGCCTGCGCCCTGGCCCCCGCCGTCCCATTGGTTGGCTACTTCATGGTCAAGCCGGCGATCGAAGCGCTCTATCAGGGGACGGTTGGCATCGGCCTGGGCTGGTGGCTGACGCTGGCCGGCGTGAGCGCGCTGCTGCTCCAAGTGTTAAAATCCTGGCGAGCGATGCGTGCCTTGCCCGATCAGCGCGTCAGCACATCCCAGGTGAATCTTCTAGGGCCAGACGCCCCTCGGCCATGAGATCGCGATTCGCGGCGAGCAGACCGGTCAAGTTAGCTTGCGCCTTTGCGCTTGTGCTGGCAGCCTGCGGCGGCGCCGCGCCACCGCCGAGCGCCATCCTCTCCTCGCCAGCAGCCAACGCCCAGATCATCGTCGGCGAGCAGATTCAAATCATCGGCAAGGTCACGGGCAGCGACGTCAGACGGGTGGACATCTTCATCAACAACCAGCGCTACGCTACGGTGGACCAGGCTGTCCGCCCGGGCGAGTTTGAGTTCGTCGTGCCGTGGGTGGTGCCGGCGGAATTGGTCGGCACTGCGGTCATCCAGGCGAAGGGGATAGGCGAACAAGACCAGCCCATCGTCGCCTCCGAGGCGATCTTCGTCGCGGTCCAAGCACCGCCGGCGACGCCTACGCCCACCCCTGAACCCACGCCTGTGCCGACCGCGACGCCGGCCGACTCAGCATCGCCCGCGGCCACCAGTGAGCCAGCGACCGTGCTACTCGGCCCGTTGGCCGGTAACGATTTTGTCAACGTGCGGGCTGCGCCCGACCTCAACGCGCAATTGTTGGGCCAGATCAGCAAAGGCCAGAGCGTGCCGGTGCGCGGGCGAACTGCGGATGGGACGTGGTACCAGATCACCTACCCAGCTGGGCCAGGGGGCGTCGCTTGGGTTTATGGGCCGGCGGCCAGCATCACGGGCGACGCCGGCACGTTGCCGGTGGTTTCAACCGCCGGCGGCGCGACAAATAGCCCGCCGCCGAGCGGCCTGCAGCCACCATTTGTTCGGCTCAAGGCCGGCCAAGAGTTCGCCAACCTGCGCACGGGACCTGACGTGGCTTATCAGAAAGTTGGCGAGCTGAGAGCCACGGGCGTCAGCGCGGCTGCCGTGAGGGGCAAGAGCGCGAATGGTCAATGGTGGCAGATCGCGTTCACCGGCGCGCCGGGCGGCGTGGCTTGGGTGTTTGGTCAGTTGGTGGATTTCACGGGTGACCCTAACGCGGTGCCTGTCGTCGCTGCGCCGCCTCTGGCGCCTGGGGTGGGCGCGCCCTCTGCGCCGACAGCAGCGCCGACGCCGGCAGCGCCCCTGCCGACGCCCACGCCGCCCATTCCACCCTCGGCGGTGCTGCCCTATAGCCAGAACATGCGCTTCTCGCCGCGCGACGACATCGGCGATGTGCCGCTCGGCCATCAGGGACAGCCCAAGACCGCGACCCTGGAGTGGCAGATCAACGGCGCGATCAAGGCCGAGCTGGAGATCACCACCCAGCCCGGGCCGGGCATCTTCCAGAACTGCCCTGCCGGCAACCTGGCCAGCATCACGCCAAACGATCCGGTGGGCAAACGCATGCCGCTGCTGCTGCCCAGCGGCACCTTTCAGTTCACCATCCCCGACAAGGGCTACTATCTGTTCACCATCTACGTCGTCAAGGCCGACGGCAGCACCACCACTATCCCGCGCAACGTGATCGTGGATTGTTACAAGACGCAGTAGGGGCGCGACATATTGCGTCCCCGCAGCGGTCAGCGAAGTGATTGGCGCTGTGATTGTAGGCAAACGGCCTCAATGCCTGCCTGAGCCGTAGCGGAAGTTGCGCAGCCTCGGCCAAAACACGACCGCAAGGAAGGGATGACGACCTGACTTTCGCGCGAGGGAGACCCACCGTTCTGCCCCTCGCTGTGAATGCGCCCGATACGCCTGCGATGGGGGGTGCGTTCACAGTTGGATGCAAGGCTGATCTCACGCGGAGACGCGGAGAACGCGAAAAAGTAGAACACAGCTTCCTTGGCTGCTGCCTAGAAGGCGCGCTGTGTTGCCCCTATTAGTGAATGCCCCCCTGCGATGGACGCGCTGTGCTATGCTCATGACTGCCCAACATCAGCGATGAGCTTCGTCCATCTTCACGTCCATTCCGAGTATTCGCTGCTGGATGGCTTCGGCAGCGTCAAGAAGCTCGTGCGGCGCGCCAAGGAGCTGAACATGCCGGCGCTGGCCCTCACCGACCACGGTGCGATGTATGGGGTCATCGAGTTCTTCGACGCCTGCGCCGAGGTTGGCATCAAGCCCATTATCGGCGTCGAGCTTTACCTCTGCAAGCGCGGGCGCAAGATGCAGGAGAAGGACCCCAACTTCGACCGCAGCCCGCACCATCTGCTGCTGCTGGCGCTGAACAACGAGGGGTACAAGAACCTGATGCGGCTCGTGACGCTCGCCCAGCTTGAGGGCTACTACTATAAGCCCCGCATTGACCACGAGGTGCTCATCCAGCACAGCGCCGGCCTGATTTGCACGTCCGGCTGCCCATCTGCCGAGATTCCGCGCCTGATCACGCAGGGCCAGTTCGAGCAGGCCCGCAAGATCGTCCAGTGGTATCTGGAGGTGTTCGGCGACCGCTTTTACTTTGAGCTTCAGGACCACGATCTCCCCGAATTTAAGCTGATCAACGAGACGCTGATTGACTGGTCGCGCGAGCTGGGCGTGCCGCTGATCGCCACCAACGACGTGCACTACGTGCTGCGCGAGGACGCGCCGGCCCACGACCTGATGCTGTGTATTCAGACCGACGCGCTGTTGAAGGCGCCGGACCGCATGCGCTTCAACAATGATTCTTACTATCTGAAGAGCGCCGAGGAGATGGCCGAGCTATTCGGCCAGATCGCGCCGGAGGCGCTGAGCAACACGCTGGCTGTGGCCGAGCGCTGCGACGTGTCGCTAAAGTCGCGCACCTTCCATCTGCCGCACTTCGAGTTGCCGCCCGGCTTCAGCAGCGACGCGGATTACCTGCGCCACCTGTGTTACCAGGGCTTCCAGGAGCGCTATGGCATCCCGGCCCAGCCCGATCCGGAATCGCCAGAGCCGGATGTGCCGGTAGACTTGACGGCCCGTTCGCCGCTGGCGCTGCCGGAGTCGCGCAATAACCCGGCCCTTCGGCCCAGCGCGCTGCGCCAGCGCCTGGAATACGAGCTGAGCGTCATTATCGAGATGGGGTTCGCGACATACTTCCTGATCGTCTGGGACCTCATCCGCTTCGCGCGCGAGGCCGGCATTTGGTGGAACGTGCGCGGCAGCGCCGCCGGCAGCATGGTGTCCTATGTGCTCGGCCTGAGTTACATCGAACCGGTCAGCAATGACCTGCTCTTCGAGCGCTTCCTCAACCCGGGCCGGGTGTCCATGCCCGACATTGACATGGACTTCCCCGACGACCAGCGCAGCCAGCTGGTGGACTACACGATCGAGAAGTACGGCCGCGACAACGTCGCCCAGATCATTACCTTTGGCACGCTGGCCGCCCGCGCCGCGCTCAAGGACGTCGGGCGCGTGCTAGATATCCCGCTCAGCGAGGTCTCGCGCATCACCTCGCTGGTCCCGGCCATCCCCGGCAAGCCGATCACGCTGATGCAAGCGCTAGAACAGGTGCCGGAGCTGAAGCGCCTGTATGAGTCGCAACCGCACGTGCGCGAGCTATACGACCGCGCCATGCAAGTGGAGGGCACGGTGCGCAATGCCGGCACGCACGCCGCCGGCGTGGTGATCGCCGATCGCCCGCTGGTGGAATACGTGCCGCTCAACCGGCTCACTGGCACGCCGCTCACCCTGCAGCTCACCGCCGTCACTCAGTTCGAGATGACCCACTTGGAATCCATCGGGCTGCTCAAGATGGATTATCTGGGCCTCTCCACGCTCACCATCATGCGCAAGGCGTGCGAGCTGATCAAGGCGCGCCATGGGGTCGAGCTGAACCTCACCAATATCCCGATTCACGACCCGCGCATCTATCAGTTGCTCACCAAGGGCGATGTGCAGGGCGTCTTCCAGGTGGAAGGCACAGGCATGCGCAACCTGATGATGCAGATGAAGCCGACGCGCTTCCAGCACATCGTCGCTGCGCTGGCTCTCTTCCGGCCTGGGCCGATGGAATATATCCCCACCTACATCCGCCGCATGCACGGCGAAGAACCGGTGGAATATCGTCACCCAGACTTGGCCCCAGCGCTCAGCGAGACCTACGGGATCATTGTGTATCAAGAGCAGATCATGCGCGTGGCGCGCGACATCGCCGGCTATTCGGTGGGCGAGGCGGACACCATCCGCAAAGCAGTGGCCAAGAAGAACGCGGAGCAATTGCTTAAGCACCGCAACAAGTTCCGCGAAGGGGCGGTGAAGAAGGGCTATTCGGCTGAATTGGCCGATGCCATCTTCAGCGACATCGAATACTTCGCCCGCTATGGCTTCCCCAAAGCGCACGCAGCGGACTACGCCGCCATCACCTGCCAGACTGCCTGGTTAAAGGCCGTCTATCCGCTTGAGTACATGTGCGCGCTGCTCACCTGCGAGAGCGGCAACACCGAGAAGATCACCGCCCTGATCGCCGACGCGCGCCAGCACGGCATCGAGATCTTGCCGCCTAGCGTCAACGCCAGCGATGCCGAATTCACTATTGAGGATTTGCCACCGACGGCCAAGCATCAGGCGTGCAAGGGGCGCATCCGCTTTGGCTTAATGGCGATCAAGAACGTGGGTGAGGGGCCGGTGCGCGCCATCGTCGAGGCGCGCAAATGCGGTGGGCCATTCAAGTCGCTGGACGATTTCTGCCGGCGGGTGGACATGTCCACCTTTAACAAGCGCGTCTTGGAGGCGCTGATCAAGGCCGGCGCGTTTGACGAATTCGGCGCTCGCGCCCAATTGCTGGAGGTCGTTGACCAGATGATCCACGCCGGCAACACCGTCCGCAGGGCAGCGCAGCTTGGCCAAGGGATGCTCTTCGACGCGCTGGATAGCGCCGAGAGCGAACGGTTGATCGTGCTGCCCAAGAAGTTCAAGGACATCCCGCGCCGAGTGCTGCTCCAGGAGGAGCGCGAGCTGCTCGGCACTTATGTGTCTGAACATCCGCTCCAGGCCCAGCTCGGCGCCCTCCAACACTACGTCACGCACACCAGCGCCACCCTCACCGAGAGCGATCACGGCCAGCGGGTTGTGGTTGCCGGCGTGGTCACTGTGGTGCGCCCGCACACCACTAAGGCCGGCAAGACGATGGCCTTCGCCGAGGTGGAGGACATCTACGGCCGGCTGGAGCTAACCATCTTTCCGCAGACTTGGGCGGACTACCAACACCTCTTTCAGAAGGACAAGCCCCTACTGATCTGGGGCAAGGCCGAGGTCACTGCGGGCAGCGTCCCTAAGCTGCTGGTCGAGAAGGCCAGCGACTCCTTCGAGATCGCCCGCAGCGCCGACGATGCGCCGGTTGACGCGGCGTTCGAGACGACCAATGGCGATGCGCTCAGCGAAGAGCTCGTCGCGCCTATCTACGATGCCATCGTGCGCTCCGAGGCACAGACCGAGGCAGACGCGCAAGCGCCGGCTGAGCCAAGCCCGACGCACGCCGCTCCCTCACCCGTGTCCCTGGAGCGCACAATCCCAACGCCGTCTGACGACGCGATCCAGAACCCTCATCCGCGCGCGCAGGACGTGCCACCCATCTTTGCGGCGCGCGAGCCGCTCTACGTGATCCTTCAGCGCAATGGCGATCCGCGCAGCGATGTCGCGCGCTTGGAGGCCGTGCTGCAGACGCTGCGTAAATATAAGGGCGATCAACCTTTTGCCATCGTGTTGGACTACGGCAACGGCAAAAAGGTGACCATTGACTTCCCCAACGATGCAACCAATGACTGTCCGGAGTTACAACAGGAGCTGCGGAACATCGGGGCGCATTGTCGCGCTTGAGCGATGCGATGGCTAAGCGGATGGCTGCGAAGCGTCGTCCTCGCTCTCCCAGCTAATAATCCACACGCACAACCCCGCCAGCCCGATCGTGGCCAGGATCAAGAACAGCCACTGATTCCACAGCAGGCCCACATCGCGGGCAGCGATGATGAGGATGATCACCATGCCGATCGCCAGCAGAATCCAGGCGGCTAGGCGTGGGTGTTTCTCAGCAAAGGCCTTGAACTTGCCCAGCATGCTGTCGGGATTTTAGCGCAGCGGAGTAAGGAATGGGCGCATTTCATGGTTTGGGGCATACACGCTTAGAGTATGCGCCCAAAGCATGAATGCACCCAGCATACAGGTGCATTCACAGCTAGGGGCAGGGCTCTCTAGGTGGGCGACGGCACTGCCGTCGCCCACCCTCTACAGATTCGCCTTCGCTGGCAGCATAGCTTGGTAGAAGGTTGCCCCTATTGATGAATGCACCCCAATATACCCCCTTAGTGTCAGTTTGAATATAATCACCGCGCGCATGCGATGGAAGTCCAGCCAGTGACGCTAAGCGGGCAGTGGGTGTGGCTGGAGCCATTGCGTCTAGAACATGCCGACGCGCTGTGGCCACAGGCCAATGAGCCAGACATCTGGCGCTACTTGCCGTATGGAACGATAGACTCGCCAGGCCGCCTCCGCGCGCTGATAGAAGACCTGCTGAGCCGCCAAGCGCGCGGAACCGATCTGCCCTTTACGGTGTTTGATCTGGCGACGGGGACGGCAGCCGGCATGACGCGCTATCTGGCGATTGACCGCGCCAATCGTAGCCTTGAAATCGGCGGCACGTGGTATGGCCGAGCCTTCCGGCGTACGCCCGTCAACACGGAGTGCAAGTATCTGCTGCTGCGGCACGCCTTTGAGGTCTTGGGGTGCATCCGCGTCCAGCTAAAGACCGATGTGCGGAACGCACGCAGCCAGCAGGCCATTGAGCGCTTAGGCATCCGGCGCGAAGGCATCCTGCGCAAGCACATGATCTTGCCGGATGGCCATCAGCGCTCTTCGGTCATCTATAGCGTGATAGACGATGAATGGCCAGACCTCAAGGGCCATCTCGAGGCATTGCTGTGCCGTTCATCATCTCAGGACGTAACCAATCAACAGGAGCAGAGGAGATGAAAGTAGGCATTCTCACTGGTGGCGGCGACGTGCCGGGGCTAAACTCGGCCATTAAAGCCGCGACGCTTCGCTTGCTGGACGCTGGTCACGAAGTGATCGGCATCCGACGCGGCTGGTATGGGCTGTTGCATCTGAACATGGACGACGAATCCAGCGTTCAGCGGCTGACGATGAAGCTGGATCGCCAGGCGGTCCGCACCGTTGACCGCACCGGCGGCACCTTTCTCCACACCAGCCGCACCAACCCGGCCAACGTCAAGGCCAAAGAGGTGCCCGACTTTCTGAAGCACGCCACGGTGTTCGCCAGCGGCCTGGCCGATCGCTACGACTTCACACCGCATGTGCTGAGCGTGCTCAGGTACCCAGAGCTCATCCCAAAAATGGTAAAACATGGTCACCTGGCAGAGAGGTGACCGCTGATGGACTTAACGGATGCACAATGGCGCTTGATCGAACCGCTTATCCCTTTCCCTCCGCGTCGTGCTGACGGCAGAGGTCGGCCACGTTGCAACCCGCGCGAGGTAATGAACGGCATTTTGTGGGTCATGCGCACTGGCGCGGCTTGGGCTGACATCCCGAGTCGATATCCATCCAG
>Ga0272447_1000103_pt1 | contig 60314 bp, 48 predicted proteins | sample YNPCB0133_FD_194589 | JGI IMG/M metagenome (GOLD analysis project Ga0272447, IMG submission 194589) | Hot spring microbial mat communities from Yellowstone National Park, WY, United States - YNP-CB-013-3 | ecosystem: Environmental > Aquatic > Thermal springs > Hot (42-90C) > Sediment | place...
TAAAGGCGTATAGGCGCTCACGGGTGACGACGTAGAGGATGTTGCCGATGCGGTCGAGCGAGAGGTCCTCGGCCCCGATGAACTCATCGCCTTGGCCGCGATACTGACGGATAAACTGGCCAGACTTGCTCAGGACGACGATCGCGCCGTCGGCATCGAGGATGAAAGCGTTGCCCTGCGTGGCGTCGTCGCCGCTTAGGGTAATCGCAACCGGCCGGCTGAGGCTGCCATCAGGCAAGCCATTGAGGATGAACGGCTGTGGCTGGCGGTTAAAGTACTTCAAGACAGCGCCGTTTTTGAGCAGGACGTAAATTGCGCCATCAATGGCAAAGTCCAGGCTTTCCTTAAGCGGGTTATAAGGCGAGCGAAAGTAGGGCGCGATCGCGCTCATCTGGTCGCCGGCCAATCGGTAGCGCCAGATCTGGCCGACCGTTGCGTCGAGCAGATAGACAGTGTTGTTATAGAGCGCGCCGGCCTGTACCTGTGCCGGCGCAGCATCCGCGCTGACCGCCAAGGCCAACGGTGTAGCGCGGCCGGTGGCCGAGCTGTATTCATAGATGCGACCAGTGCTGAAGAGGATAGCGCCCTCGGTGCGCCAGCGCCTATCTATCGTGGTCGCCCAGACCACATCAGCGATCGGCGTATTGGTCGGTTGATTGTCTTCGAGGCGCAGGCTCACCCTTCTGCCGGCGGCCGCGATGCGCTCAGCGTTGGTCACGTAGTAGTCCACGGTGTTGTCGGCCAGGTTGAGCACATAGGCCCCCAACGCAGCAGCGGCCACCCGTCGGGGCGCGCTGCCGCCCAGCTCAGCCAGCAACGTGGGCTGGACGCGGGTCACGCCGTTGATCGCGTCTAGGCGAGCGCGGGCTTCGGCGCGCGCAGCGTCAAAATACGCGCGGTCGTCTGGATGGCGGGCCTCATACTGATTCATGGCCTCCAGCGCGCGCGCCCAGGCCTCCCTCGCTTGCGCTGGGTTATCGGCGGCTTGGGCGGCTGCGACCTGGGCTTCGGCCTGATTGCGCAGGCGCAGCCGTTCGGCCTCGCCGCTGAGTTGCAGGTAGAGCGCAGCGGTGATGACGCCGACGACGACGGGGATGAGCACGGCAGTCGCGGCGAGGACAAAGGTGATCGCTCGCGCCTGACTCGCCGGCTCAGCGGACGGCGCTTCAGGCAACAGGCGCGCGCCGAACGCAGCCAGCGCGCGGCGCAACTTGGACGCGGCACGGCCAAGCGCTTCTGCAATGGCGGGCCGATCAGCGTAAACGGGGCGGGTCGATCGCGACGAGGCCCCGGCTGAGGGTCGCTGGGCTGCCGCCTGCTCGGCGGCCACCGGCTGAGCAGCCCGGGCTTCATCCGCTGATGGCGGGGACATGGCTGGTGCACCGTCCACCGAGATCGCCAGCCCGATCATCTGCCCACGCTTGACGTTGGCGTTGAGGTAGCCGGCCACCATGCGCGCGTCACCCTTGGCCATGCACGCTTTGATCAATCCGCTGTCCACGTCCAGGGTCGAGCGCGCGCCGGTGAGCACGAACACGTCGCCAACTTGCAGGGCAAAATGGCTGAAGCGCACATCCACCACTGGCTGAGCGCCAACCGGTGACGCCCTGAGATCTGCGATCACCTCAAATGCGCCGGAGGCTGCGCGAGCGTAGGCGATCGCCGGTCCAGCTTGGGCGATGATCAAGCTGTTGCCGGTTAGCAGCGCGCAGCTCAGCGAGCCTTCCAGCCGCTGGCCGAGCGGCAACCCCTGGCTGAGCTGTCGGGCGCGCTCGCCGGCTAGCTTGAGTGCGAGGCGCAGCGCAGAGGTGAGGCCGCCCGGGGCGCGGGCGAACCCATCGCTCAGCACACGGATGATATCGGCGCAGGTGGAGGGCGAAGCGCTCGGCAGATCGAGGAAGATAAACAGCATCCCGCCTTCGCGCGCCAACTGCCGGACGGCTGCTTGGGGCGTCTCCCCCAGCTCTTCGCCGTTGATGACGTGGATGTGGGCATGCGAGAGGCGAACCATGTCAGATCACGCGCTGCTTGCGACCATCTGCCGAAGCTGTGCTTCGCTGATGATCGGCACGCCGAGCTGCTGCGCTTTGGTCAATTTGCTGGCGCCGGGCGCATCCCCGACGATTAAATAGCTGGTCTGGCGGCTGACGCTATCAGTCACCTTGCCGCCGTGCGCTTCGATCCAGGCTGCGATTGCCTCGCGCGGCTGGGAGAGCGTGCCGGTGATCACGAAGGTGCGGCCGGCCAGGACGCCGCCGGTCGTTGCACGTGGTTGTTGGCGCGGGTCAACGCCGGCGCGCTTGAGCTTCTCCACCAAGCGGCGGGTGCTCTCACGATTGGCCCAATCGCAAATGCTCTCCGCGATCACCGGGCCGACACCTTCGATCTCCTGGAAAGCCTGCGGACCCTCGGCAGCAGCGGCCAGCAGCGCATCCAGGCTGCCGAAGCGCTCAGCAAGCGCGCGCGCGGCGACTTCGCCGACGTGACGGATGCCCAGACCCACCAACAAGCGGGCGAGTGGTTGTTGCTTGGAGGCGGCGATCGCATCGAGCAACTTCTGAGCTTTGCGTTCGGCAAACCGCTCCAACCCCAGCAGGTCCTCTTTCTTAAGCGCATAGAGATCGGCCACGTCGCTGACCAGGCCAGCGTCAATGAGCTGGGCGACGATCTTCTCGCCCAGGCCGGCGATGTCCATCGCATTGCTCCCCACGAAGTGGCTGATCGCGCGGTCGAGCCGCCCTGAGCAATCGTCGTTGGGGCAGTAGAGGGCGACCTCGCCGGCGCGCCGGATCAACGGCGTCCCACAGAACGGGCAGTGCGACGGCGGCGTGATCGGTTGCTCTGTGCCGGTGCGCGCCGCGATCACCGGACCGGCGACGTAGGGGATCACGTCACCGGCGCGCCGGACGATCACGCGGTCGCCGATTCGGATGTCCTTGCGCGCAATGTCGTCGTAGTTATGCAGCGTAGCGCTGGTGATCGTGACGCCTCCCACGTTCACCGGATCCAGGACGGCGTTGGGGACGATGTTGCCGGTGCGCCCAATGCTGATGCTGACGGACCTCAGGATGGTGGTGGCTTCACGCGCCGGGAACTTATAGGCGATCGCGCCGCGCGGGTCCTTGCCCACGTAGCCCAACTGGCGGACCAGCGCCAAGTGGTTGAGCTTGATCACCATACCGTCAGCCTCGAACGGTAGTGCATCGCGCGCTTCAGCATATTTCGCGCAATAGGCGATCGCCGACTCTAGGGCGCTGAAGCGACGCGCAACATCGGTCACCGGAAAGCCGAGCTGACGCAGATAGTCGAGCGTCTCCCACTGAGTGGCGGGCGGTGGCGATGCGCCTTCGTAGTCCACGAGCGCGTAGCAGAGCAGGCGCAGCGGCCGCTTGGCTGTGATCGTCGAGTCGAGCTGGCGCAGAGAGCCAGCAGCGGCGTTGCGCGGATTGGCAAAGGGGCGCTCGCCGGCCGCGAGCTGGGCCTCGTTCAGGCGCTGAAAGTCCGCGGTGGTGATGAACGCTTCGCCACGTACGCTGACCCGCTTGGGGATCGCAGCGCCGTTGGCTCGTCGCAAGGCCAGCGGCAGGCTGCGCACCGTGCGCAGGTTCGCGGTGATGTCCTCGCCGACCAGCCCATCGCCGCGCGTCGCGCCGCGGATGAAGATGCCATCTTCGTAGGTGAGCACGACGGTTAGGCCGTCAATCTTCGGCTCAACCACGTAGTCATCCAGTTGGCTGAGCGCCTCGGCCGGCGCAGGGAAGGTCTGCTCGATGTAGCGAATCAAGCGCTCGCGCCAGGCGCGCACGTCATCGGCGTCAAATGCGTTGCTCAGGCTGAGCACAGGCTGTGGATGAGTGACCTTGGCGAAGCCCTCAGCCGGCGGTGCGCCGACGCGCTGCGTGGGCGAGTCAGGGGTTTGCAGCGCAGGATAGCGGGCTTCGAGCTGCTTCAGTTCCTCGAATAAGGCGTCGAACTCAGCATCGCTGATGATGGGATCGTTGAGCACGTGGTAGCGATAGTTGTGCTCGTTCAGCTCAGCGCGCAGTTGGGCAGCGCGCGCGATCACTTCGTCAGGTGGTGATGGGTGTTGCGTTGGATGCATGTCCCTTTCTTTATTCTATAAAACGCCAGTTCGGATCTACGGGGTGCATTCATGATTTGGGGCGCGTGCGCTTGGTGTGACCGGCAGCGACACGCACGCTCGACGCGCAGGCCGACCAACGCAGGCGCTCAGGATGACCAAGGGAGGAGCGCTGCAGGGTCATCAGCGCCCTACCCTCAGTCCGTCATCATAACCAGACTCACGCTTGATTCACCTTGCTGCGGGGCCATCAAGGCTGCGCTGCGCGGACCGGCAGATGATTCGTCGCAAAGATAAGATAATGTGGGCTAACATGAGCAAGAAGCTCAAGAAGCGATTCGGGTTCGTCCTGAGAATAGGCCGCTTGATCATATCGGTGAATCGATCAATTTACCCCGTCATGGTGCTTCGGATTGACAATCTGAGAGAGAAGATCGATGAATTTTATGAGAAATATGATAGGGGTGAAGACCCAGGAGAATTTATATTACGTGCGATGGATAGCAAAGCCACTGAACTGGGCTACTTCCCTATTCACACTAATGCGGAAGAAGGAAGATATGCTGTCGAGGCCTATGACAACATAGGTCCTGAGGACCTCATCAATGCATTCACTGAAATGGGGCTCAAGGTCCAACTCGACAAGGAGGCTGATCCGAGCCAATTTGCGCCGCTGTTTAGGATAATCTTCTGACGCTCGGCGAGAGCAACTTCACTCGCTCAGTTCGCGCAGAGCGCTTGGCTCACCCTTGTACTACCTCGCGCGGGTCGGCGATCGCGCCGACCACTGCGCTGGCCGCCACCACCGCCGGCGAAGCCAGGTAGATCTCAGCGTCGCGGGTGCCCATGCGCCCGCGAAAGTTGCGGTTGGCGCTGCTGATCGTGACTTCGCCGATGGCCGGCACGCCCATGTGATTGCCCATGCACGGGCCACAGCCCGGTGTGCCGATCACCCCGCCGGCTTCCAGGAAGATCGCGGCGTAGCCCAGCCGCAGCGCCTCCTGTAACACCTCGGACGAAGCGGGCGTCCAAAGCAGGCGCGTCGTGCGCGCCACGCGCCGCCCGCGCAGCACCTCGCAGGCCGCCGCGATGTCCTCCAGCCGGCCGTTGGTGCACGTGCCCAGCCAGGCTTGATGCACAGGCTGGCCACGCACCGCGCTGACCGGTGCGACGTTGTCCACGCGGTGCGGCTGGGCCACCATCGGCTCCAGCGCGCTCAGGTCATAGTGGCATTCCAGGACGTAGTCCGCATCGGGGTCGGGGTAGAGCGCGGCGCTGCGCAGCGTTTCCAATTGCGCATCCAGCGTGCTCATCTCGTCGGCGTCGCCCTGAGCTTGGGCTGCCTGCCAGCGCCGGCGCAGACGCCGTTCCAGATAGTCAAATACGGCCTCGTCGGGCGGCAGGTAGGCGTTCTTGGCCCCGAACTCGGCCATCATGTTGGGGATGACCATGCGGCTATCCAGGCTGAGCGCCCGAATGGCGTCGCCGTGAAACTCCACCGAGCGATACAGACCGCCATCCTGACCCAGGTCGCCGATCAACCTGAGGCATAAGTCCTTGGTCGTGACCCAAGGGGGCAGTTGACCCGTCAGGACGACCTTCATGCTCTCCGGCACGCGCAGCCACAGCTCGCCGGTGGCCCAGAGGGCGGCCACCTCGCTGCGGCCGACGCCGGCGCCGAACGCGCCCAGCCAGCCGAAATGCGTGGTGTGCGAATCGGCGCCGAGGATGGTCATGCCCGGCAGCACCAGCGCCTCTTCGCTCAGCACTTGATGGCAAATGCCGCGCCCGACCTCGAAGAAGTGGCGCACGCCCTGCGCACGGACGAACGCGCGCACCTCGGCGTGATTTTGGGCGTGCTGGGTGGTGGGGGCCGGGGCGGCGTGATCGAGCGTGATGCACAGCCGCTCAGGATGCTTGACCTTCTCAACGCCCAGTTGCCGGAACAGGCGGTAGATGGCCGCGGTGTTGTCGTGGCTCAACACGCGGTCGGGTCGTGCATCCACGATCTGGCCGGCGCTCACCTCGGCTTTGCCGGCCGCGCGCGCCAGGGCCTTCTCGGCGAAGGTCTTGCCCATCGCGTCGGGATTATATGGGCGCATCATCTTGTTCGCGTATGATGCCACGCTGTGGCTGCGATCATCGAGTCCAAAGTCGCCGCGCCCGTTCCTCTAGATGCACCGCGCAACGCCCTGGCCTTCGTCGGCGACATTGCCGCGTTCATGGTCGGCACATACTTCATCCCGCCGACGACTGTGCTGGTGGGGCTGGCCTCGCAGCTCACCGAGGACAAGACGCTGATCGGGGTGGTGGGCATGACCTGGTCGGTGACCTGGTTTCTGCCGCAGCTCGTGGCAGCGCATCTGGTGCGCGGCAAGCGCTGGCAGAAGCCCTATTTGATCATCCCCAGCTTGATCGGGCGCAACGGGCTGTTGTTGATGGCGCTCTGGCTGTTGATCACGCAGGCACAGGCTCCGCTGTTGACGGTCTGGGTGCTGGTGGGCTGCCTGGCGCTCTTCAACGTGTGCGATGCGGTGGCCGGCGTGGCCTGGTTCGACATGCTCAGCCGCGCGCTCTCGTCGCGCGTCCGCGCGCGGGTGGTCTCGATCGGCCAGGTCGTCGGCGGCGTGCTGGGCATCGGCGCCGGCTTGATCGTCGAGCGCGTCCTCCAGCCCGATGGCTTGTCCTTCCCGCAAAACTACGCCTTCATCTTCGGCTGCGCATGGGTCGCCATGGCGATCTCCTTGGCGATCATCAGCCTGTTGCGTGAGCTGCCGATGACCGAGGCCGAGCATGCCCACGCCCAGCAGGTGGACCTCCTCTCCAGCCTGAAGGTGGCGTTGCGCAGCGACGGCATCTTTCGCCGCGTGCTTGTCGTGCGGGTGCTCACCGGCATCGAGCTGATGGCGGCCTCGTTCTACCTGGTCTTCGCCAAGGAACAGTTCGGGCTGGGCGACGCGATCACCGGCGTGGTGAACATCGCGCTGATCGTCGGCGGCATCGTGGGCATTGCGGCCTTTGGCTGGCTGGCCGAGCGCTTCACGGCGCTGAGCGTGGTGCGTTCGGCCGCCGCGATGCAGTTCGCTGCGCCGGCGTTGGCTCTGGCCTTTGCCCTCTTGGGGCCGGTTTTGCGCGCGTCGCTGGCGGTGGTGATCGCTGGCTTCGTCATCATCTTCGCCCTGCGCGGGGCAATTGAGCACTCGCTGGTGCTTGGCCCGGTGGGCTATTTGCTGGATAACGCGCCGGAGCGTCACCGCGCCATGTACGTCGGCGTGATCAACACGCTGGGTGGCGTGGTCGCCCTCTCGCCCTTGCTGGGCGGCGCTTGGCTGGACGCGCTCTCGGCGAGCGGGCAGCCACTGGCAGCCTACGCCGGCATGTTCGCCTTGGTGGCAGCGCTCGCCGGCGTGGGCACCTGGCTGAGCTTTCGCCTGCCGGCGAGCCGCGCCTACTCGCCATAAACCAGCGGGATGAAGACGCTGGCGTGGCTGGGCGGCAGCGCCACCGACTGGGTGATCATCCATTCCCAGTCGCAGCGCTCGCGGTCAGGCTGATGGCGCGCGGCAGCCAGCCGCTGTCGGGCGGCGGCCAGGCCTCGAGCACGTAGCGGTCCAGCGGGACGACTGCGCTGACCGTCCAGCAGGACAAGCACAGCAAAAAGGGCGAGGGAGTGACATCCCTCGCCCTATACACCGCTACGAGGTAAGGGCGACGCGGTGCGTCGCCCCCCAAAAATCCCGCCCAACCGCATTATTATTGTATGGGCGCAGCGCTGCTACGCCCCAACGTAGCGCTGCTACACCCCCCGCGAAGCCACCAAACGCCCTGCCTCAGCGACCCCGCGCAGAGCCTCAGCCAATCGCGGCTTTAGACCCTTCGCTGCGCTCGGCAGACGGTCGCCGCGAGTGGCACTTCCGCTCGGCCCAAGAGCTATGGGGCTTGCTCGTCGAGGAGTCCTTGTCGTCTACGGGCAAGCAGGACGACGCCGGCTGACGAGAGGGACGCTTTTTGGGACGCCTGCTGCGCATAGCCGCTTTCCTTGCGATCTGCCCACTTGGCCAGCCTACAACCCATCCGCCGGCGGATGCGCATGGACCGCGATACGCCTTACAACTATAGCCATGAGTGTCTACGCTTCCCGCGCCCGCGTGACAATTGACGGCAACGAGGCGGCAGCCTACGTGGCCTACAAGACCAACGAAGTGATCGCCATCTATCCGATCACCCCGTCCTCGCCGATGAGCGAGCTGGCCGACCAGTGGTCAGCAGAGGGCGAACGCAACATTTGGGGCAGCGTGCCGATTGTTCAGGAGATGCAGTCCGAGGGCGGCGCCGCCGGCGCGATCCACGGCGCATTGCAAGGCGGCGCGCTGGCGACCACCTTCACCTCCAGCCAGGGCCTGCTGCTGATGATCCCGAACATGTACAAGATCGCCGGCGAACTGACCAGCACGGTCTTCCACATCGCCGCGCGCAGCGTCGCCACCCATGGCCTCTCGATCTTCGGCGACCACAGCGACGTGATGGCGACGCGCGCCACGGGCTGGGCGATGCTGTTCGCCAACTCGGTGCAAGAGGTAATGGACTTTGCCCTGATCGCCCAAGCCAGCACGCTGGCCGCGCGCGTGCCGTTCCTCCACATCTTCGACGGCTTTCGCACCAGCCACGAAATCATGAAGATAGAGCGGCTGAGCGAAGACGATATCCGCGCCATGATCCCTGATGATCTGGTGCAGGCCCATCGCCGGCGGGCGCTCTCGCCCGACCATCCGTTCGTGCGCGGCACAGCCCACAACCCTGACACGTACTTCCAGGCCCGCGAGGCGGTCAACCCCTTCTACCTCGCTGCGCCAGCGGTGGTTCAGCAGCAGATGGATAAGTTCGCCGCGCTGACCGGCCGGCAGTATCACCTCTTTGACTACGTGGGCGCGCCGGACGCCGAGCGCGTGATTGTGCTGATGGGATCGGGCGCAGAGACGGTTGAGGCCACCGTGCGCCACTTGCTGGCGCAGGGCGAGAAGGTGGGTGTGGTGAAGGTGCGGCTATATCGCCCGTTCTCGGCAGCCCACTTCGTCGCTGCCCTGCCGGCTGCTGTCTGCGCCATCGCCGTCCTCGACCGGACCAAGGAGCCCGGCGCCGCCGGTGAGCCGCTCTATCAAGATGTCGTCACCGCGCTGAACGAGGCGTGGGAGGGTGAGCGACGCCCGCGCGTGGTCGGCGGGCGCTATGGCCTTTCGTCGAAAGAGTTCACGCCGGCGATGGCCAAGGCCATCTTCGACGAGCTGCGCAAGCCAGCGCCCAAGAACCACTTCACAATCGGCATCCGCGACGACGTGACTTTCAGCAGCCTGGACTACGACCCGGCCTTTGACATCGAGCCGGCCGATACCGTGCGCGCGGTGTTCTGGGGGCTGGGCGCCGATGGCACGGTGGGCGCCAACAAGAACTCGATCAAGATCATCGGCGAGGAGACCGACAACTACGCGCAAGGCTACTTCGTCTACGACTCGAAGAAGTCCGGCGCGCGCACCATCTCGCACTTGCGCTTTGGGCCGCGCCCGATTCAGGCCCCTTACCTGATCTCGCAGGCGAACTTCGTCGCTGTGCACCAGTTCGGCTTCCTGGAGCGCTATGACGTGCTGGCCAACGCTGCGCCGGGCGCGACCCTGCTCCTCAACAGTCCGTTTCCTGCTGATCAGACCTGGGATCACCTGCCGCGCGAGGTGCAGGAGCAGATCGTCGCCAAGCGGCTGAAGGTCTGGGTGATCGACGCTTATCGGGTGGCGCGCGAGGCGGGCATGGGCAACCGCATCAACACCGTGATGCAAGTGTGCTTCTTCGCCATCAGCGGCGTGCTGCCGCGCGCGGAGGCGATCGCCAAGATCAAAGAAGCCATCCGCAAGACCTACGGGAAGCGCGGCGAGGCCGTAGTGCAGCGCAACTTCGCCGCCGTGGACGCCACGCTTGACCATCTCTACGAGCTGCCGATCCCTGAGCCAGTGCGCTGGAGCGAGCACACGATGCCGCCAGTGGTCCCGGCCAGCGCGCCGCCCTTTGTGCGCGAGGTGACGGCCCGGATGATCGCCGGCCAGGGCGACCTGATCCCGGTCAGCGCGCTGCCGGTGGACGGCACCTATCCTAGCGGCACGACGCAATGGGAGAAGCGCAACATCGCGCTGGAGGTGCCGGTCTGGGACCCAGACATCTGCATCCAGTGCGGCAAGTGCGTCTATGTATGCCCGCACGCCGTCATCCGCGCCAAGGTCGTCCTGCCGGAGCTGTTGGCTAATGCACCGCCCACGTTCAAGTCGGCAGACGCACGTTGGAAAGAGCTGCCCGGTTACAAATACGTCCTACAGGTCTCGGTAGAGGATTGCACCGGCTGCACGCTGTGCGTCGAGGCCTGTCCGGCCAAGGACAAGCGCCAGGTCGGGCGGAAGGCGCTGAATATGGCAGCGCAATTGCCGCTGCGCGAATCCGAGGCGGAGAACTGGGCCTTCTTCGAGCGCCTGCCCGATTACCCGCGCGTCAACGGCCTGCACTTCAACAACGTCAAGAATGTCCAGCTCCTTCGCCCGCTGTTCGAGTTCAGCGGGGCCTGCGCCGGCTGTGGCGAGACGCCTTACCTCTCGCTGCTCACCCGCCTGTTTGGCGACCGGCTCTACGTCGCCAACGCCACCGGCTGCTCCAGCATCTACGGCGGCAACCTGCCGACCACACCCTGGTCGTTTGACCCGCAGACGGGCCGCGGGCCGGCCTGGAGCAACTCGCTCTTCGAGGACAACGCCGAGTTCGGCCTGGGCCTGCGGCTGGCCGTGGACAAACAGACGGCGCTGGCCAAGGAGCTGGTTGAGAAGCTGCGCGACGTGATCGGCGACGCGCTGGCCGATGCGTTGCTGAATGCGGATCAATCTACTGAGCAGGGCGTCCTTGCCCAGCGCGAGCGGGTGAAGGCGCTGCGACGCCGGCTCATCGAATGGCAAGCTGCGGCCCGCGACGCGGACGAGGTGCAGAAGGCGCAAGTGGCCAACCTGCTCGCCGTGAGCGACATGCTCGTGCGCAAGAGCGTGTGGATCGTCGGCGGCGATGGCTGGGCCTATGACATCGGCTATGGTGGGCTAGACCACGTGTTGGCCAGCGGCCAGAACGTCAAGCTGCTGGTGCTGGATACCGAGGTGTATTCGAACACCGGCGGGCAATCGTCCAAGGCCACGCCGCTGGGCGCGGTGGCCAAGTTCGCCGCTGCCGGCAAGCGCACCGCCAAGAAGGACCTGGGGATGATGGCGATGACCTACGGCAACGTCTACGTCGCCCAGGTGGCGATGGGCGCCAATGACGCGCAGACGATCAAGGCTTTCCTAGAAGCCGAATCATACGACGGGCCGGCGCTGATCATCGCCTATAGCCACTGCATCGCACACGGCATAGACATGGCCAAGGGGCTGAACCAGCAGAAGCTGGCCGTGGACTCCGGCTACTGGCCGCTGTATCGCTATGACCCGCGGCTGCGCGCCCAGGGCAAGAACCCGCTCCAACTGGACAGCGGCGCGCCAAAGATTCCCTTCAAGGACTATGCCTACAATGAAGCGCGCTATCGCATGCTCCAGCAGAGCCACCCCGAGGAGGCCGAGGCGCTGATGGCCGCAGCGCAGGAGGCCATTCACATGCGCTGGAAGCAATACGAGGCGCTGGCGCTGGAGCACGCGACCAACGGCAAATCGCAGCCGCACGTGCCGGTGGTGGCGTAGGGCGGCAAAGGGGGCGCCTGCCTATGCCATGACTGGCACCCCCTCATGTAGTTATCCTGAGCACTGCCCCAAGTATGGCGGCGTCACCAGCGGTCTCGACAGACGCGGCCGCACATCATGACACAGTGATGAGGCGCAGCGTTGGTGACCGCCCCCGCGCTTCGGTTGGGCAGGCGCTGAGGTGCTTCGTTAGTGCTCGCATGACATGCTGGGCGCTGGGAGCGAAACAATCCCCCTCTATTCGTGAACGCACTCATCCCAGCGACGCTGGGCTACAATCTCATGTGCGATTCACAGCATGCTCAGTCACGCTCAGTTGGATGCGGTTGCTCACCATCAGGGTTACGCAGCGCTATTGGAGCGCGTGTTGATCAGCGAGGAACAGCTTCGCCAGCGCGTGGCCGAGCTGGCGGAGCAGATCTCGCGCGATTACGCCGGCAGGACGCCGCTCCTAGTGTGCATCTTGCGCGGCGGCGTGATGTTCCTCACTGATCTGATGAAGCACCTCACCGTGCCGCATCACGTGGATTTCATGGCGGTGTCCTCCTATGGCGTCGGCGCGCGCGCCACGCGCGGCCAGCCCCGCATCACGCTCGACCTGAACACCGATGTGCGCGACCGACACGTGTTATTGGTGGAGGACATCATTGACAGCGGGCATACGATTGACCATGTGCTGCGCCTGTTACAGACGCGCGAGCCGGCCAGCCTGCGCGTCTGTGCCCTTCTGGATAAGCCGGCCCGCCGCGAGGTGTATGTGCCGATCACCTATCTGGGGTTCGAGATACCCGATGAGTTCGTGTTCGGCTATGGCTTAGACCTGGACGAGTACTTTCGCAATCTGCCGTTCATCGGTGTGGTGAAGAAGGAGTATCAGTAACCGATGACAAAGCTCCGCTGGGGCATCCTCGGCGGCGGCGCGATCGCGCGAACGTTCGCTGCCGCCCTACAGCGCTCGGAAACCGGCGCGCTGATCGCCGTGGCCAGCCGCACGCACGCCGAGGCGTTCGGCGACGTGCCCAAACGCTACGCCGCCTACGAAGACCTGCTCGCTGATCCTGAAGTGGATGTGGTGTATATCGCCCTGCCGCACCCTATGCACGCGGAATGGGCGATCAAAGCAGCCGAAGCCGGCAAACACATCCTGTGCGAGAAGCCACTGACCTTGAACTATCCGCAGGCCCAGGTGGTGATCGAGGCGGCGCGCGAACACGACGTCTTCCTGATGGAAGCGTTCATGTATCGCTGCCATCCACAGACGGCGCGCCTGGTAGAACTCATCCGCCAGGGTGCGATCGGCGATGTAGGAGTGATTCACGCAACCTTCAGCTTTCGCGCTGACGTTGGGCCGGAACATCGGCTGCTGAGCAACGCGCTCGGCGGTGGGGGCATCCTGGACGTGGGCTGCTATCCTGTCTCCATGGCTCGCTTGATCGCCGGCGCAGCGCTGGGGCGCGACTTTGCCGACCCGCTCCAGGTGAGCGGCGACGGCAAGTTGCACCCCATCACCGGCGTGGACGAATACGCCGTCGCCACGCTGACCTTCGAGGGCGGCATCCTGGCTCAGGTGGCAGCCGGCGTGCGCCTGAATCAGCGCAGCGTCGTCCACATCTTTGGCAGCGAGGGCGAAATCCTGGTCACTTCCCCCTGGTTGCCCGCCCGTCACGGCGGCGCGTCGGACATCATCGTGCAGCGGCGCGGCCAGCCCCGCCAGGTGATCGAAGTGCGCACCGATGCCTGGCTCTACGCTGTCGAGGCCGATACCGTCGCTCGGCACATCCCGCAGCGCCAAGCGCCGGCAATGCGCTGGGACGACACGCTGGGCAACATGCGGGCGCTTGACCTATGGCGGCGGGCGGTCGGTCTGACCTACGATCAAGAGAAAGCCGACGCGCCGGAGATGAAGTTCACCATCAGCCGGCGCCCGCTCGCGCGGCGCGCTGACCACCCGATGACTTACGGGCAGATCGCCGGCTTGGACAAGCCGATCTCGCGGCTGTTGCTGGGGGTGGATAACCAAGAGGACATCGTCCACGCCTCGATGATGCTCGACGCATTCTTTGAGCGCGGCGGCAACGCCCTCGACACGGCCCACATCTACGGCAACGGCAAACATGAGACCCTGCTTGGCCAGTGGCTGGCCAACCGCGGCGTGCGCGAGCAGGTGGTGATCCTGGACAAGGGCGCGCATACGCCGTTCTGCACGCCCGAAGACCTGACCCGCCAGCTTTTGATCAGCCTGGAGCGCCTGCAAACCGACTACGTAGATATTTACATGCTCCACCGCGACAACCCACAAGTGCCAGTGGGAGAGTTCGTAGATGTGCTCAACGAGCACCAGCGCACCGGCCGCATCCGCATCTTCGGCGGGTCAAACTGGACAATTGAGCGGATCGAGGCGGCGAATGCCTACGCGGCCCAACACGGCCTACAAGGCTTCAGCGCGATCAGCAATAACTTTAGCTTGGCTCGCATGATCCAGCCGCCCTGGGAGGGCTGTCTGAGCGCCGGCACCCCAGAGTTTCGGGCTTGGCTGACGCAGACGCAGATGCCGCTGTTCCCGTGGTCCTCTCAGGCGCGCGGCTTCTTCCTGGACGACACCTCGCCCGAATTCAATGCCGACCCGGAGCGCGTGCGTTGTTGGTTCAGCGACGATAACTTTGAGCGGTTGCGCCGCGCGCGCGAGCTGGCCAAGCGCTACGGCGTGCTGCCGATCAACATCGCGCTGGCCTACGTGCTTCATCAACCGTTCCCGACCTTCCCGATCATCGGCCCGCGCACGCTGCGTGAGCTGCTCACGTCGCTGCCGGCGCTCAGCATCCAACTGACCAACGACGAACTGCGCTGGTTGAATCTGGAGGCGTCACTCAAATGACAAGCGCAGCACCGGTGTTGCCCCAGATCGGCCTATCCCAGCGCCGATTTAGCGCAGATGAATACGAGCGGATGATCGCAGCGGGCATCCTGGCCGAGGACGAGCGCGTCGAGCTGCTCGAAGGGACGATCTACCCGATGAGTCCAATTGGAAGCTGGCACGCAGCATGCGTGAAGCGGCTGGTGCTGTTGTTGATCGAGCGCCTGGGGCGAAGCGCGATCGTCGGCGCACAGGATCCGATCCGGCTCTCGGATGAGAGCGAGCCGCAGCCGGATATCGCCGTGCTGCGCCCGCGCGAGGACTTCTACGCCGGCGCGCTGCCGCGCGGCGAAGACGTGTTGTTGGTCGTTGAGGTGGCCGAGGCGTTGCTGTTCTTCGACCGGGCGGTGAAGCTGCCGCTGTATGCCAAGGCCGGCATCCCGGAGGTCTGGCTGGTGGACTTGAAGCACGAGGTGGTCGAGCGCCACACCCGCCCGCTGCACGGCCGCTACGCGGAGGCAGCGACCTTTCAGCGCGGCGAGGTGATAGATTCGCCGGCGCTCAGCCTGTCAATCGCCGTCGAGGACATCCTCGGCAGGGCCGCACCCACGACGCATCATGCTCCCTAACTTCTCGGCAGTATCGTCATCGTCTCATCTCATCCCTCAGCGCCGATTCAGCGCAGATGAATACGAGCGGATGATCGCAGTGGGCATCCTGGCCGAGGACGAGCGCGTCGAGCTGCTCGAAGGGGCGATCTACCCGATGAGTCCAATTGGAAGTTGGCACGCGGCGTGCATAAACCGCCTTGTGGCGTTCCTGATCAGAGCGCTCGGCCAGCGGGTCATCGTCAGCCCACAAAACCCGATCCGGCTCTCGGATGAGAGCGAGCCGCAGCCGGATATCGCCGTGCTGCGCCCGCGCGAGGACTTCTACGCCGGCGCGCTGCCGCGCAGCGAAGACGTGTTGTTGGTCGTTGAGGTGGCCGAGGCGTCGCTGTTCTTCGACCGGGCGGTGAAGCTGCCGCTGTATGCCAGGGCCAGCATCCCGGAGGTCTGGCTGGTGGACCTGAAGCACGAGGTGGTCGAGCGCCACACCCGCCCGCTGCACGGCCGCTACGCGGAGGCAGCGACCTTTCAGCGCGGCGAGGTGATAGATTCGCCGACGCTCGGCCTATCAATCGCCGTCGAGGACATCCTAGGGCATGTCCCGCCAGCGGGCGCTTAACGCCCGCACTGGCCAATGCGCAGCGCGCCGATGCGCAAGCCGCCGTCGGGCGTGCGCGCCGGGGAATCCTCCACCGGCCACCGCGCGCCGGTCTGTGGGTGATACAGGCCGACGACCACCGCGTAGCTGCCTGGCCGGAGCACGTCCGACAATACAAGGAGGCGCGGGTCGGGGATGACCTCGCCGGCTGACCAAACGGTGGGCGGATAGCTGCCGTTGCGCGGCGGGCCGTCGGCTTGAGCAACCACCTGCTCGTCCTGATCGCGCAGGTGCAAGAAGACAACGTAATCGGCGTCCAACGGTCCGCCGGCGCGCCAGGTCACGGTGATCGCTACAGTCTCGCCTGGGCACCCATCGAGAGGCTGGGGAAGGCGGGCGGCGCTGAATCTGGCGCTCAGCGGCAGCCAGCTCGTCCCCGGATCGGCCTGCGCCCCCAGCGGCACCTTAATCCGACCAGCGATGACCTCGCGATCGCCATCCAACCAGCGGATGCTGATGTCGTAAGCACCCTTGCGCGCGTCCGGATAGGGCAGGAGCGGGAAGTCGTACCAAGCTTCTTCTCCCGCGTAGAACTGGTTGGTGTGAATGATCCGTGAGCGCACCGGCAGCCCATCGCCGCGCTGGGTTGCAATGGGCTGAACGCGCAGCTCGCGCTGGCCCAGCGGGGAGCCGGCTTTTAAGCGCACGCTGATGATCAACGGCACGGTCGTGATCACCTCGCGTGCGCTGACGGCGACGCCGGTCACCTGCCAGCCATCGCCCAGCTCATGAATATCCTGGTCTAGCAAAACGTCCGGCCTGATCGGCGGGCGCACGCGCTGCCATATTGTGATCGGCGATCCCCAAAAGCGGGCGTCCTCCAAGCGCGCGACCGGCGCATACAGGGCATTGAACCAATCGTCCCGCTGCGGGTTGGCGTCGTAGAGCGCGTTCACGCCGGTGAGCGCCAGGTAGTCCGGTTGCAGGCGCAGCAGGCCGCCGACGAAGTCGCCGCGGCGGATGGCGGGCAACTGCGAGGGCAGCGTCAGGCCGAGGAAATCGTAGGTGGTGCGCTGTGCATAGTAGCTCATTACGCCTAGCTCAGTGACCCCTAGCGTGGCCGTCGCCGGCGTGTTGGCGTTGATCCAGCGCCCCGCGCGTTCGTAGATGTCCACCTTTGTCTCCGGCAGGACTTTTGCTCTGACCTCTGCAGGCGGCGGGGGCACCCCACCGCGGACGATCTCGATCATGGATAAATCCGCCGAGATAAGCGGCAGCAGGATGAGGGGCAGGGTTTGCCATTTGTAGACGCCAAGGGCAATCAATGCAGCAAGCCCCGGCAGCATCGGCGCGTAATACCACGCATAAGGCGCCACGCCCAGCAGCGTATATCCAGCCAGGTGGAGCACCGCCCAGGCGATCGGCAGCAGGAAGGGGACGGCAGCGGGCCAACGCCAGCCCTGCGCGCGCGCGGCGACCACGCTTCGGCAGATGACGCTGAACGTCCCCAGGCCGACAGCGAGCGGCACAAATAGGAAGATGGCCTCCTGCTCGAGATAGGCTCGGACCAGCAGCAGCGCGCCTTCTAGAAAGCGCGTGCCGGCGTAGAAGCCGGTCAAGCCGGCGATCGCCTGCGCTGATTTGGTCTGTAGCGTGGTGGGGATCGGCGAGCCGAACTGCGCGGTGAGGAAGATCGCCAGCGGCCCATAGGTTGCGCTGGCCGTGGCAAGCGCGATGAGCGCAGGGCGCAGGCGTGCGCGCCAGCCGGCCTCGCCAAAGCGCAGGGCGCGCAGAAGGACGATGCCCAGGACGATGGCGCCATCGCCGCGCAGCCCCAGGCCCAGGCCGGCCAGCGCGCCGGCCCAGGCTGGCCGCTCGCTCTCTGCGAAGAACAGCGCCCATGTAGATAGCGCCATGAAGAGCGGCGTCTCGAAGCCGACGGTCAACCAGGCCAGGGGGAAGGCGACGAAGACCAGGCCGGCGAGGAAGCCATGGCCCGCAAGGCCATGCCGCTTGCCGATCGCCGTCAGCGCCCAGGCTGTGGCGATCAGGCCCAGCACGCTCAGCCCATAGCTGGTGGTTGGGATGTCCAGGCCGGCGGCGGCCAGCGCGCCGAGCAGCAGCGCATACAGCGGCGCCGTGGTGATCAGCGCCTGCTCAGGCGCGCCGGGGTTGAAGGTGAAGCCCAACCCGCGCGCGAGGTGATCGGCAAAACGGTAGGTGATGAATGGGTCGTCGAAGCGCAGGCCGGCCATCAGCAGGCCCAGGCCCACGCCGATCGCAGCCGGCGCGGCAACCACGATCATCCGCCACGCGGCATTGACCAGCTCAGACGACGATCTCCCCACCGTCCACCTCGATACACTGGCCGGTGATGAAGCTGGCCTCTGGGGAGGCGAGGAAGGCCACGGCGCTGGCCACTTCCTCCGGCGTCCCCAGGCGCTTCATCGGGATCTGCTCCATCTTGTGCGCAATGTGCGTCCCGATCGGCCAGCCTTCGTTGCGGCAGATCTCGGCATCCACCTTGTGGAGCATGTCAGTGAGGATCGAGCCGGGGCACACCGCGTTGACCGTCACGCCGAACGGGGCCAGATCGATTGCCGTGGCGCGGGTGAGGCCGATCACAGCCGCCTTGTTGCTACAGTAAGCAGCGCTGTTCTTGAAACCGGTTCGCCCGGCGATGCTGCTGATATTGACAATGCGCCCATATCGCTGCCGCTTCATCACCGGCGCGATGGCCTTGGTGCAAAGGAATACACCGGTGTAGTTCACGGCGATCATGGTGTTCCATTCCTCTAGGTTGATCTGCTCGAGCGGCGTGCCGCGATAGATGCCGGCGTTATTCACCCAGATATCCACCCGGCCGGCCCAGCGCAGGATGTTCGCGATGGCCGCGCTTACCTCAGCCTCGTCGGCCACGTTGGCCCTGACGGTGCGCACATGCACCCCGCGCCTCTCAAGCGCGTCGGCGAGCTGTTCGCATTTCTCGCACTGCACGTCCACGATGGCGACGGCTGCGCCTTCATCGGCAAAGCGCCGGACGAAGGCCTCGCCTAACCCTTGCGCCCCGCCGGTGACGACGGCCACTTGGCCTTTGAAGCGATGGCAGGTGTTGATCATGGCCCTTGTCCAGCAATTGTAAGGATCGCCTGGCTCAACGCAGGGTGGTCAATAGCCGGCAGCTCCAATGCCAGCACGATCACGCGCTGGTCGTCTGCGCGCACGTGCCACCCAATAAACCGTTCGTTTGCGATCTGCGCCTGACCGGTGAACGGCGGGAGGCGCAATGCTGGCCGGCGATCGGCAGGTCGGACGCCGCCAGCGAGCAGCGTCGGCGTGATCGGCCGGCCGGCGATGACCTCCGCGGCGCTCACCGCTACCCGCAACGGCGTCACCCGCACACTGCCCTGGCCGATCGTCTCGCTATAGGTTACGCTGGCGGGCAAGGATACAGCTTCGTTGGGCAGCTCAAACGGAACGCGCCTGTCAAGCCCCAGCGCGGCTGCATTGATGTGCCAGCGCTGAAGGTCGGTTGGGTCGGCCCCGCGCAAGTTGAACAACCAAGCCAACAGCGGGCCGGGCTGATACAAGCCCTGGGTCGCGCGGTTGAGCAACGGCGCGCTCGGTTCGGCGCGCAGCCTGTCCCAGTCTTGCTCCAGTCGGTTGGGGTCGAAACTCGGCCTGCTGGCCAGGGCCAGCACCTCACCGCTGTGCCAATCGAGCACCACAGCCGCGCCTCCCAGCGCGCCGAGCGCGGATCCGACGCGCAGCGCCTCGTGCGCGCGCGACTGCCACGTTAGGTCTAGGGACGACGTGATCGCTGCGCCGCGGCGCAGGCGGTGGAGCAGGTCGTCCAGCGGCGTTCGCCCGCCGCGCAAAGTCGAGTCGGCGAACGCCTCCAGCCCGCCCACGCCGTAGCGCAGGCTGTAGTAGCCAATGGCCGGCGCAGCCTCGGGATGGGGATAGCGGCGCTGGTAGCGTGCTCGCGCGCCGGCGCAGGGCGCGAGCGGCTGCTCAGCACCGATACAGGCGGAGTAGGCCAGCAACGTCCCGTCGCGGGCGTAGATCGGGCCGCGAAGCGTCGCTTGTTCGGCCTCCACCAGGCGCGGATTGCCTGGCCGCGCTCGCAGCTCGCCGGCGCGGGCGATCCCCCAGTAGCCGGCAGCCAGCCCAAGCGCTGCGAGCAAGGCAGCGCTGGCGCGCATCATCGGCCTGGCCGTGCAAACCGCCCATGCTGCGCCCAGCGGCGCGCTGGCTGAGAGGCGGAGCAATAGGCCGAGTAGCGCATGGCTCACGACCAACGATGTGCCGCCATAGCTAATGAACGGCAGCGTCGCGCCGGTGATCGGCAACAGGCCAAGGTTGCCCCCGACGACGACGAAGACCTGCACGCTCAGGCTCGCCGCAAGCCCGCTGGCCAAGAGGAAGCCGTAGCGGCTGGTTGCGCGCAGGCCAATGTGCCAGGCGCGCAGGATGATCACCGCATAGCTGGCCAGGACGGCCAGCGCGCCGGCCAGCCCCAGCTCCTCGGCGATCATGACGAATGGAAAGTCTGTATGCACGGCCGGCACGTAGTCCGGTCGGCCCTGATTGATCCCTTGGCCGAACAGCCCGCCATTGGCGACCGCGATCAGCGACTGCACGATCTGAAAGGCACTGCCTTGTGGGTCGGCCCAAGGGTTGAGCCAAATGTTTATCCGCTGGGCAACCCGCGCCGAGAGCGCGTAGCCCAACGCGGCGCTCGACAGGAGTGTGCCGGCTAGGCCGAGCAACAACCGGCCCTGGCCGGTCGCTAGATACGCCATGATGCCATACGTGATCAGCAATAACGATGCTGCTCCCAGGTCCTGTTGCGTCAACAACGCGGCCAGGGCGACGATCACGGCCAGGACCGTGGGGGCGAGCGTGCGCCATTGGCTGGCCGGCTGGTCGGCGAAATGAGCGGCCAGGAAGGCGATCATCAGCAGCCGGACCAGCTCGGAGGGCTGGACGAACAATCCGCCGATGTTCAGCCACAGCCGCGCGCCACTGCCAGAGGGATTGACACCGAAGGCGAGGCTGGCCAGCAATAAGCCCAGGCCGGCCAACAGCCAGGCATATTTAAACCGTCGCAGCCAACGCAGCCGATTGGCGTGAGCGGTGATCAACATGACCATCGCGTAGCCAATCCCTAACGCCAGCACTTGCCGGCCCAGGAAATTCGGCGCGGTGCGCGCGATGGAGAGCAGGCCCAGGCCGGTGAGCATCGCGGCGGTCGGCAGAATATAAGGATCGTGGCCTGGTGCGCGCCGTGCCAGCCACTGGGCAGCGATCACCGCCAGGCTGCTCAGCACAGCCAGCGCCAACAGGATCCCGGCGTCGCTGCGCTGGAGCGCGAGCGACGCGCCGCCGATCCAGGCCGGCAGCAGCGCCAGCGTGATCAGCGCAGCCCGCAGGTGTTGATCAGGCATAGGGCGATGATATGCGTTCTCTCCCTTGCCCGACGCAGCAGGTACATTCCCAACAAGGGCGATCGCCGGTGGGCTGCCGCGTGGTAAAAGCATATAGAGGGCGGGCGATGACCATGCCGTCGCCCACCCAAGGGCCTGTTCCTGCCGTGAACGCACCCTCGCGCACCTTCACGTTGGCGTATCATTCGCGCCGGAGCATGCGCAGCCATATCACGCCCTCGCTAGACGCAGAACGCGCTTTTTGGCAAGCCGGCGTGCGTCTGGTGGCCGGCGTGGACGAAGCGGGGCGTGGAGCATGGGCCGGGCCGGTCGTGGCTGCAGCGGTGATCTTGCCCTGCGATGAGCGGGTGGTCGCTGACCTGGATGGGGTCACCGATTCCAAGCAACTCACCCCTGCCAAGCGCGAAGCCCTGCGCGCGCGCATTCAGCAGGTGGCGCTGGCGTGGTCGGTGGGCAGCGCGAGCAGCGCCGAAATTGACGCCCTCGGCATCCTGGCTGCGACGCGGCTGGCGATGCTCCGCGCCGTATCCGGCCTATCACCCGCGCCGGAGGCGCTGCTCATAGATGCGCTGTCGTTGCCGGCGCTTGCGCTGCCCCAGCGCGCCTTCGCCCGCGCCGATGCGCTCAGCCTTTCAGTCGCCGCGGCCTCGATTTTGGCCAAGACCACCCGCGATGCGCTGATGTGCGCGCTGGACGCTGAATTAGCGGGATATGGGTTTGCGCGCCATAAGGGGTACGGCACGCGCGCTCATCTCCAAGCCATCCGCCGGCTGGGGGCCTGCCCAATCCATCGCCGGACGTTCAAACCCCTGGCCCAGCTCGCCCTTGATCTGCCCGGGCCATGTTAACGCCCGCCCAATGGCTGCTGGGCAGCCTGGCTGCCTTGCTGATCGGCTTTTCCAAGACCGGCCTGCCGAGCGCGGGCATCCTGGCCGTCCCGCTCATGGCGCTGGTGTTCCAGGGCCGCGTCGCGGTTGGGACGACCGTGCTGCTCTTAATCGTCGCCGACTTGTTCGCAGTAGGCTGGTATCGCCGCTACACGCGCTGGGATAAGCTCTGGCAGCTCATGCCCTGGGTGATGTTGGGGATGTTGGCCGGTGTGATCACCTTGCTGATGGTGGGTGAGGACGCACGAGGCAGGGATCAGCTCAACACCTGGATCGGCGGGCTGGTGCTGGCGATGCTCGGGATATACCTTGTGCGCTTCAGGCTGAGGGCACAGATGCGCTTGGCTTCATTGCCTGGGTTGATCGCCACCGGCAGCGCTGCCGGCTTTGCGACGGCAGTCTCTAACGCTGCCGGCCCGATCATGTCCATCTGCATGACCAGCCTGGGGTTGCCCAAGTATGAGCTGATGGGCACCACAGCTTGGTACTTCCTTCTGTTCAACCTCACCAAGCTGCCGTTGTATCTGCTGGTGACGGCGCTCGCGCCGCAGCGCCCGCTGTTTACTGCCGACGGCCTTCTGTTTGACCTGATCGCGCTGCCGGCGGTCTTGGCCGGCGTCTGGCTGGGACGGTGGGCCTTGCCGCGCCTGCCACAGCGCCTCTTCGATGCCCTGGTGCTCGGCCTGTCAGCAGTGGCCGCGCTCGTCCTTATTCTGGGGTAGGACCTCGGCGGAAGGAACGAACGGCGCCAACGGCGGCTGGTCCACCAGTTGGCGCAGCAAGCTGAGAAAGGCGCGTCGCGGGATTGGCCGCGCGCCGAGCGACGTGGTGTGCGCCGTCTCCTGCTGACAGTCAATCAACGGCACGCCAATCTGGCGTAAGCGCGCCACCAGGTGCACGAGCGCCACTTTCGAGGCGTTGTCCACGCGGCTGAACATGCTCTCGCCGAAGAAGACCCGACCGATCAGGAGGCCATACAACCCGCCCACCAGTTGGCCATCCTGCCACGCTTCTACTGAATGGGCGTAGCCCAGCGCGTGTAGTGCGCAATAAGCCTCTATCATCTCGTCTGTGATCCATGTGCCGGATTGTCCTCGGCGCGGCGCAGCGCATCCCAGCATGACGTGGCGGAAAGCGGTGTCGTAGCGGATGTAGAAGGCGCGTTTGTTCAGCAGCCGACGCAGCGAGCGGCTGATGTGCAATTCATCTGTGAACAGCACCTGGCGCGGGTCCGGACTCCACCACAGGATAGGTTCGCCCTCAGAGAACCACGGGAAGATGCCTTGACGATAGGCCATGAGCAGGCGGCGAGGGGAGAGGTCGCCGCCGGCACACAACAGGCCATTCGGCCTGCGCAACGCACGCTCGACGTCTGGAAAAGGGCTATCAGAGTCTAACCAGGGGATCACCGTAAGAAGACTATAATCTGAACGCCATTCATAAGCATAATCCTGGACGAGTCATTATTTAAGGAGACCTCACTCGAATGCCACAACTGATCACACCCAACACCCTGCGCGCTGCTGGCCGCGAACAGCCGTTGATCCAGGTCGTTGACGTCGGTCGCGAGCCTGCACTCAAGGCAGCGCTGCTCTCTGGCCGGCTGACCAACTTGGCTGCCCCGTTTATTTATCACGACCCAGCTAAGCAACTGGCCCTCATCCTCATGCCGATGGAACTCAACTTGAGCGAGATAGAACAACAGCGCGTGATTGGCCAGTTGACCCAGATCGTCATGCGCAGCCTGCCGGAGGACGCCCCGCGCGCCTATTTGCTACAGCCGAGGCTCTTCTTCAGTTTGCAATCGCTGATCGAGGCCATCCTAGAAGCCGACGGCGTGACGCCTGAGATGCTGCGCGCCCAGCAGGAGCGCGTGGACCTCTTGCGCGACCTCGTGCGTTTGCTCGGCGACGAGGCGAGCCTTCGCGAACGCGCCAGAGAGAACGACGCAAAGATTGACGCCACCTTCTTCGAGATCCTCACGGCCAGTCTCGAGGCCAACCTGGCCTCTGGACGTGCCCAGGCCGCCCAGCAGCTCAGCCAACTGAACAAGATCCTGCTGGAGGAGACCACCTACGGGCGGGCGCTCGCCAAGCGTGCAGCCGCCATCGAAGCCTTCCGCAAGTCGCCAAGCCGCGAAACGCTGCTGGATCAACTGATCGCGGTTGAGGATACGGAGACCCGCCAGACGCTGATCACGCTGGGCCGACAGTTGCTCGACTATGCCTTCTTCCAGCTCTTGACCAAGCGCATTGACGCTGCCGACGAAGCAGGTAAACAGCAGCTCATCGCCCTGCGCAAGGAGATTCAGGAGATAAGGGACAAGATCGATGCCGCGTCGCGCGCCTTCCTTGAGAGCAAGCTGAAGTTGATCGAGGAGATTGCCGCGAGCAACAACCCTATCGAGACGGCGCGCAAGCACGTTGATGAGCTGGATGATGCGCTGCTCTCGGTGCTCCAGGCTAACCTTCAGGATGCGGAACGCGCTGGCGACAAAGAAGCGGTGGCCGCGCTGGAGCGCGTTGAGCAGGCGGTGATGCAAGCCATTGCCGAGCGTCAGCCGCCGGAAGTGCAAATGGTGAACATGCTGCTGGCAGCGAAGTACCCTGAGGAGACCGAGAAGCTGCTCAACGAGTGGAAAGACACCGTTGATGACCGTCTCATCAGCGTGCTTGCCCAGTTCGCCGATCAGCTTGCGCAACAAGACCGCACCGATCTCAGCGCCAAGCTGACCAAAGTGATGGTGCAGGCGCGCAAAATCCTGCCCAAATACGACCCCGGTCGGGACACCGCCACGCCACCACCCAAGCCCACAATCGAGATTGCGCGACGCTGAGCGAAAGCCGGGTCACCCGCAGCCCCGGCTTTTTTCCCGAAGGTGAGCGCAGAAACTGGCCACCCGGCCAGTGCTTTGCTTGCCGGCGTCGCATAAGATGAGAGCAGCCTTAGACACCGGCAAGGAGGTGCTGTGTGAACCTTCGGCCATTCATTGTGTTGCTTACGTTTGCTTTGTCTGGGGTGTTGATCGGGACAGGCGGATACACGTTCTACTACGCGAGGGGCGCGTCGTATTTGTCTGATGACCCTGCGGCCTGCGCGAACTGCCACGTCATGCGCGAGCAGCTTGCCAGTTGGCAAAAATCCAGCCATCGCTCGGTCGCGACGTGCAATGACTGCCACACCCCACACGACTTGGTCGGCAAGTATGCAACGAAGGTAGATAGCGGCTATCGCCACTCTTACGCGTTTACTTTTCAAAATTGGCATGAGCCGATTCGCATGCGCGAGGCAAGCGCGCGGATCGTGTTGCACAACTGCCAGGACTGCCATCGTCAGATGGTCAGCCAGCTCCCAGAACACTTGGTTGAGCCAAGCGAGCCGGTCAACTGCATCGCTTGTCATCGCGATGCCGGCCATGCAGGAAGATGAAGGAGAAGAGGTGTTGCCATGAAGCGCATATCGCTGAACAGCATCCCATTAGGTGTGTATCTGGTCGTGACCGCGGTCATCGCCCTGGTCACCGCCGGCGTCCTGCTGCTGATGCAGAACATCAGCGAGCGCCAGCGCGAGGCGAGGCAGGATGCGTTTCGCGTCGTGCCGCTCTCCGAAGACGAGTATGACCCCAAGGTATGGGGACTGAACTACCCGATGCAGTATGACGCTTACTTGCGCACGGTAGATACTGAGCGCACACGTTATGGCGGCAGCGAGGCGATCCAGAAGCTAGACAAGGACAACCGCTGGCGGACGATCTGGGCCGGCATGCCCTTCAGCGTGGACTTTCGCGAGGACCGCGGCCACGCCTACATGCTGATTGACCAGCGCGAGACCGAGCGGGTCAAGCAGTTCAAGCAGCCGGGCGCGTGCCTGCATTGCCACTCGTCGGTGCTGCCGGCCTACTACCAAAAGGGCGTGGAGGCCGGCGTGCCGCCTGAGAAGCGCGAAGAGGCGATCTACAAGGGCTTCGAGATCATCAATCCAATGCCCTATGCCGAAGCGACCAAGCTGGTTGATCACCCTATCACGTGCAATGACTGCCACAACCCGGAGAACATGGCCATCCGCGTGACGCGACCGGCGTTCATAGACGGCATCCGCGCCCTGGCCCGCTCTGACGCGCCGGTGCCGCACTTGCCCAGCATCGAGCGCTGGCGCGCCAGTGACCGCAAGGTCGAGTACGACCCGAACACGATGGCCTCGCGCCAGGAGATGCGCTCCCTGGTCTGCGCGCAGTGCCACGTCGAATACTACTTCGCCGGCCAGGAGAAGAAGGTGGTCTATCCTTGGCATAACGGCCTGCTTGTTGAGCAAATCTATGGTTTTTATGAGCAGACCGGTCACAAGGACTGGAAGCATAAGCTGACTGAAGCGCCGTCGCTCAAGGCCCAGCATCCTGAGTTCGAGCTGTGGAGCCAGGGCGTGCACGCGGCGAACGGCGTGTCGTGCGCCGATTGCCACATGCCCTATCAGCGGGTCGGCGCGGTCAAGATCAGCGATCACCACGTGCGCAGCCCTCTGTTGAACATTAACAACGCCTGCCAGACCTGCCATAACCAGAGCGAGCGCGACATCCTGGCCCGCGTCAACCAGATCCAAGACCGCACGTTCGCGCACATGGATCGCGCAACGGGTGCGCTGGTCGCGCTGATCAACGACATCGCCGCGGCCAAGGCCAACGGCGCTCCGGAAGAGCGCCTCGTCAAAGCGCAGCAGTATCAGCGCAAGGCCAGCTTCTACGTGGACTACGTGAACGCCGAGAACTCAATGGGCTTCCACGCGCCGCAGGAGGCGATGCGCATCCTGGGTGAGGCGATTGACTATGCCCGACTTGGGCAGCTCGAGATCGCACAATGGGTGAATCCACGACCGGTGGCTGAGGTTCGCTAAAAGACTCTCCCCCTCCTCTCCGCATATCCTTGCTTCCGCACAAGCGGCCCGGTGAATGGGCCGCTTGTGCGTTTAGCGCACGCCGAGCAGCTCGACGTCAAAGGTGAGGCGCGCGTTGGGCGGGATGGCGCCGCCGCCCGCGCCGGCTGCGCCGTAGGCCAGCTCCGGCGGGACGATCAACCGCCGCTTGCCGCCCACGCGCATGGTCGCCAGGCCCTCTTCCCAGCCGCGGATCACCTGGCCGGCGCCCAGCACGAACTCAAACGGCTGGCCGCGCCGGAGCGAGCTATCGAACACCGTGCCGTTGTCCAGATAGCCGGTGTAGTGCACAATGAGCGTCTGGCCTGGCTGCGGCTGCGGGCCATTGCCGACCACCTGATCGAGGTACTGCAGGCCGGATGGGGTGGTGACCAGGCCACCTTGCGCTGCGTTGGGCTGGGCCGCCGGCAGCGGCTGTACCGGGCGCGGGGCTGCGGGCGCGGCGCTCCGCGCACCACCCCCGGCGAACGACAGCGCCAGCAACAGCGCGCTGAGCAGCGTGATCCCGCCGGCAATTATTAAGACGTTCGTGTTCTGTCGTGACATAGCGCTCCTCTAGCTGGGTATCGCGCAGCACAACACCAGTTCCCTGGCCGCTCTCACCTCGTCCAGCCGCTTGAGCGGGGCGGTGTGCGGCGCGTCCTTGAGCAACTTCGGATTGTGCCGTGCCTCCTCGGCGATCTTGAGCATGGCGTCGCAGAAGCGATCGAGCGTTTGTTTGGACTCGGTCTCGGTTGGCTCGATCAGCAAGGCTTCGGGGACGATTTTGGGCAGCGGGAAGTAGTTTGTCGGCGGGTGAAAGCCGTAGTCCATCAGCCGCTTGGAGATGTCCAGCGCGACGATCTCCGGCGCGCCGGCGATCTTGCCCTGGGCGCAGGTCTCGTGCATGCAGAAGCGCTCGCCGTGAGGGAAGGGATACGTGTCGCGCAACCGCGCCTGGATATAGTTGGCGTTCAACACAGCGTGTTGACTGACGGCGCGCAGCCCTTCTTCGCCGTGGATGCGGATGTAAGTGTAGGCGCGCACCAGCATGCCGAAGTTGCCGTGGAAGGCGCGCATCCGCCCGATGCTCTTCGGTGGCATGTACCATTCGTAGCGCACCTCGCCATCGGCATCCTCGACCGCGCGCACGATCGGGCCGGGCAGGAAATCGGCGAGCTGTCGGCTCACCACCACGGGTCCGCTGCCGGGGCCGCCCCCGCCGTGCGGCGTGCTGAACGTCTTGTGTAGGTTGTAGTGCAGCACGTCGAAGCCGATCTCGCCGGGTTTGGCGATCCCTAAGAGCGCGTTCATGTTGGCTCCGTCCCCGTATACCAGCCCGCCGGCTTCGTGCACGAGGTGACACACTTCCTCGATGTGCTCCTCGAACATCCCAAGGGTGTTCGGGTTGGTGATCATCAGGCCGCACACCGTGTCGTCCAGGTTGGCCTTCAGCGCCGTCAGGTCCACGTTGCCGCGTTTATCCGATGGAATCTCGACCACCGTCAGGCCGGCCATGGCCGATGAGGCGGGGTTGGTGCCGTGCGCGCTATCGGGGATCAGCATCTTGGTGCGCTGGTGCTCGCCTCGGTCGGTGTGGTAAGCGCGCATGATCAAGATGCCTGTGAACTCGCCTTGAGCGCCGGCTGCGGGCTGTAGGCTACAAGCGGCGAAGCCGGCGATCTCGGCCAGGAAGTTTTGCAGCTCATACATCAGGCACAGCGCGCCCTGGGCGGCGTCCGGATCTATAAGCGGATGCAACAGCGCGAAGCCAGGCAAGCGCGCCGCGTCCTCGTTGACGCGCGGGTTATATTTCATCGTGCAACTGCCCAGCGGATACATGGTCGTGTCCACGGCCATGTTGAGCTGTGAGAGGTGCGTGAAGTGGCGGGTGACATCTACCTGGCTCACCTCCGGCAGCGGCAGATGGTCGCGCAACAGCTCCGTCGGCAGCTCGTAAGGTGGCACATCGCTCTCAGGCAGCCGCACACCCTGGCGGCCCGGTGATGAAAGCTCAAAAATCAGCGGTTCCAAAGCGTCCTTACCCATACACAAAACCCGCTCGATCTTAGCGCAGTTGGCGCCTGAAAGGGGAGTGCTTCACTTCGGCGTGATTTGGCTTGCTGGGAAGCCAGCCTGCCAGGGCGCGGGCGCGCCGAGGAGCGACCTCGCAATGCTTCGCGCAAAGGGAACCCTCGACTATGGCCATCCTCATCCCGTCGCGCGAAATGACAGGGGAGCGCATCCTCTGCGCAGAAAGCAAAGCAGCATCCTCTTAGCGCGTGCCTTGTCCCTCACTTGCGTGGGGAGCGGCTTCTCGCTATAGTGGGCGCAGCAATGCCTATCCCTTTTGCTTCACCTGAATGGGTGGCTGCTTTTAAGGACGCCATCAATGCCAGCGCTGCTTACCGCGAGGCAGCAAAGGACTGGGAAGGAGACTTTTGGTTCATCGTTGAGCCGGAGCCTGGCCAGCCGGAGAGCGCCCGCACGTTGATGTACCTCGACCTCTGGCGCGGCGAATGCCGGGCTGCCTACCTGGCCAAAGATGAGAGCGAGCGCACGCCGGAGTTCCGCATTGCTGCGCCGGTCAAAAGCTGGCGGCGCGTGATCAATCGCGAGGTTGACCCGATCAGGGCCATCCTCACCAACCAGCTCAAGCTCAAGGGCAACCTGGCCAAGATCATGCGCAGCGTGCGGGCGGCGCAGGAGCTGGTGCTATGCGCGGCCAGCGTGCCACCCAGTTCGACTAGCGCTCGTCGGCTTCGCCTTCGGCCAGCGCCTCGCGGGCCAATTGTTCGGCCAGCGCGCGCGACCATTTGCGACGGGCATAGATCAGCGTCAGTCCGGCGGCCGGCAATAGCACCCCCAGGCCCAAGAACGGGCCGACTGCGATGAGCGGAACGTCCCGCGCCTGATCCAAGTTCAGCAACAGCAGGCCCAGCGCCAGCCAGACGGTGACGATGTTGGGGATGGCGTCGCCGGCGTGCATCAGCCGCAGCCCGGCGAAGCGCCGACGGGTGAACGGCCAAAAGAGGTTCGACCCCATATAGCCGAGCTGGTCCTCCAGCACGTGGACGGCGTAGCCAAGCCTGCCGACCAGGCCGGCCAGCGGCCCCAGCAGTGCTGTCAACAGCAGCCCCAGCCCCAACGCCAAGACCAGCGAATGCGACCAGGTGCGATGCCAGGGCAGGAAATCGATCCGAAAGCCCTGCGCGCCCTGGGCGATGGCAAAGGACGGCCCGCCGAGTTCGATCACATCCAGCGCGCCCTCGTAGGGGTAGTCTAGCCGGCCAACGTGCGCGCCCCTCTGCGTCGCCCATCGTCACTACCACATCGCCGTGCGCGGTGTCGAAGCGCACGCTATAAAGCACCCAGTCAGCGACGCCGCGCCGCAGAGGATGTAGATGCACGATCCGTGGGCGATGCGAAGTCACCGCGGCGAACTCGCCGGCTAAGGCATCGGCCAACGCCTGGGGGGTTGGCTGGTCGCGGTCGGGCAGGATGTCCGCGTCGCGGCGCGCGAGGAACTTGGCGAAGCGAAAGTCCAGCAGGTCGGGCAGCATGGCGCATGCGCCGCCCAGCGCGATCAGCAAGCCACCTTGAGCGGCGTCCTCGACCACGCCGGGGACGAACGAGGCGACGCACAAACCAGAGGCGAAGTGGGCGATGCCCTTCACGCGCCGGCGCCTCCCTCTTTTGCCTGGCCGCGGCCCAGGCCGGTCCATCGGCGCACCAGCGTGTTGGGCACACCCAATCGGTCGAGGATGCGGCCCACGAGCTGGTTGACCACGTCATCGAGGGTGACCGGGCCGGCATAGAACGCCGGCACCGGCGGGAAGACGATCCCGCCGCATTCCGCGAACTGGGTGAGCGCGCGCAGATGGCCCAGGTGCAGCGGCGCTTCGCGGAAGACGGCCACCACCGGCCGGCCCTCCTTCAAGCATACATCAGCCGCCCGCGAGATCAGGTCATCGGTCAGTCCATAGGCCACTGCGGAGATCGTGCGCACCGAGCACGGCACGATCGCCATTCCGTCGGTCTGAAACGACCCGCTGGCGATGCTAGCGCCCAGATCGCCGACGGGATGCACGACATCCGCCAAGCGCTCTACATCGGCCACCGACCAACCGGTCTCAGCGGGGATGGTGCGGCGTGCGGCCGGGCTGATGATCAGATGCGTCTCTACGCCGGTGCGGTGTAGCACCTCCAGCAGGCGGATGCCCAAGATCGCCCCACTCGCCCCGCTGATTCCCACAATCAAGCGTTCAACGCCCATCGGCGGGGCGAAGTATAAGCGCGCAGGAGACCGGGAAGGCGCAGGGGGCGTTCACCAAACGAGGCAATCGCTTGTGCCTCCTTAAAAGGGTGGGCGACTTTTGCTTGTCAGTGGCGCGCTTGCTGTGACAACTTCTGTTGTCCTTATGCGTTCTAATATCCGTACCATGGATGTGCTTGTTTACGACACCAAAAAATACGATCGAGAGACGCTAAACGCTGCCAACGCCGACGCAGGCGCGCCGCACAAGCTGGTCTTTGTCGAGTCGTTGCTCAACGAACGCACCGCTTCGCTGGCCGATGGCTTCCCGGCGGTCAGCCTCTTTGTCAACGACGATGCCTCTGCGCCGGTGTTGGAACGCCTGGCCCACGGCGGCGTGCGCCTGATCACCCTGCGCAGCACAGGGTTTAACAACGTGGACTTGGACGCCGCTGCGCGCTATGGCTTGACGGTGATGCGCGTCGCCAACTATTCGCCCTATGCCGTCGCTGAGTTCGCGGTTGCCCTGCTGCTGGCCGTCAACCGCAAGCTCCACCGCGCCTATAACCGCACCCGCGAGGGCAACTTCGCCCTGGATGGCCTCCAAGGCTATGACATCCACGGCAAGACGGTCGGTGTGATCGGCACAGGCCGCATCGGCGCGGTCTTTGCCCGCATCATGCACGGCTTCGGCGTGACGCTGCTCGGCTATGACCTGACTCCTCACCCTGAGTGCCTGGCGCTGGGCATGCGCTATGTGTCGCTCGACGCGCTGCTGGCCGAATCCGACGTGATCAGCCTGCATACCCCGCTGCTGCCGAGCACCTATCATCTGATTAACGCCGAGGCGCTCGCCAAGATGAAGCGCGGCGTCATCTTGATTAACACCAGCCGCGGCGCGCTGGTGGATGCTGAAGCGCTGATCGAAGCGCTCAAGTCAGGCCATGTCGGCGCGGTCGGGCTCGATGTTTATGAGGAAGAAGAGGGATTGTTCTTCCGCGATCGCTCGGACCAGATCATCACCGACGACGTGTTCGCCCGCCTGATGACCTTCCCGAACGTCCTGATAACGGGCCATCAGGCCTTCTTCACCCACGAGGCCCTGGCGCAGATCGCGGCGGCTACCATTCGCAACCTGAGCGACTTCGAGGCTGGCCGCCGCAACGAGAACGTCCTGGTCCCGCGCAGCGCATGAACAGCGCCCCCCTATCTAGAGACGGCCGAAGCCGTCCTCGCCGGCCTGGGCAGCGACCCAGCGCGCGGTCTTACGTCAACTGAGGCAGCCGCTCGGCTGCGCCAGTTTGGGCCGAACGCGCTGGCCGCCGAACCGTCCCCGCCGGCCTGGCGTCGCTTCGTCGCCCAGTTCCAAAACCCGCTGGTCGCATTGTTGCTGGTCGCCGCCGTGATCTCAAGCGGCGTTTGGTTGCTTGAGCGCGACTCCGAGCTGCCTTTTGAGACGCTGACTATCCTGGTCATCTTGCTGGCGAACGCCGTCCTCGGCTTCATCCAGGAGGCGCGCGCCGAGCAGGCCGTTGCGGCGCTGCGGCGGATGACCGCGGCAACCGCAACCGTGCTCCGCGACGGCCAGCGCCAGAAAATCCTCGCCAGCCAGGTCGTGCCCGGCGACATCTTGCTCATCGAAGAGGGCGATGCGATCGTCGCCGACGGGCGCGTGATCGAGGCGATCGGCTTACAAGTCTCCGAGGCTGCGTTGACTGGCGAGAGCTTGCCGGTGAGCAAGTGCGTTGAGCCGCTGGGCGAGGCCGCCGGCTTGGGCGACCGTCGGAACATGGTCTTCGCCGGCACAGTGGTCACTTACGGGCGTGGGCGCGCCGTCGTCACCGCCACCGGCATGCACACCGAGGTCGGTCGCATCGCCGGCCTGCTCCAGCGCACCGAGGACGAAGCGACCCCTTTGCAGGCCGAGATCGCGCGGGTGGGTCGTACCCTCGGCGCGGTCGTGATCGCCATCGCGGCCCTCATCGTCGTCACCGTCTTGCTCACCAGCCCGGCGATCACGTTACGGGTCGTCGTGGATGCGTTGGTGATCGGCGTGTCGCTGGCGGTGGCGGCCGTGCCGGAGGGCCTGGCGGCGATCCTCACCATTGTGCTGGCGCTTGGGATGCAGCGCATGGCGCGGCGCAACGTAATCGTCCGCCGGCTGGCCGCGGTGGAGACGCTCGGCTCGGCCAACGTGATCTGCACCGATAAAACCGGCACGCTCACCCGCAATGAGATGACCGCCCGCTGTCTGATCACCGCCAGCGGACAGGTGACGTTCACCGGCAGTGGCTATGCGCCTCATGGCGAGGTCTTGGCGGCGGATGGCCGGCCGTTGGCCACCGATAGCCCGCTATACGCAGAAGTCGTCCTCGCCCTTCGCGCAGCCGCGCTGGCCAACAACAGCGCCCTCCAAGTACACGGCGATCGCTGGTCCATCCAGGGCGACCCCACCGAGGGCGCGCTGCGCGTCGCGGCGGCCAAGCTCAGCCTGTCACTCGAAGCGCTGGAGCACGAGATGCCGTGGCTCGGTGAGCTGCTCTTCTCCGCCGAGCGCAAGCGCATGAGCACGCTGCACGTTGATCCGCACCATGCCGACCAAATGCTGGTCTTCGCCAAGGGCGCGCCGGATGTATTGCTGGCCCTCTGCTGCGCGGAACAGGTCGGCGCAGACGTGCATCCGCTCTCCGAGGCGCGCCGCCGACAGATCTTGGCAACCGTGGACGGGCTGGCCGATCAAGCCTTGCGCACCATTGGCGTTGCCTATCGTCGGATGCCGCGCCAGCCCGGTTTGCCCGCTGAGGCCATTGAGCACAACCTGACCTTCCTCGGCGTCTTTGGCCTGCTCGACCCGCCGCGCCCGGAGGCAAAAGCGGCGGTCGCGCGCGCCATGCAGGCCGGCATCCGCGTCATCATGATCACCGGCGACCACCCCCGCACGGCTGCCGCGATCGCTGCCGAGCTGGACATCGCCCTGCCCGGCGCGCGTGTGATCACCGGCGCGGCGCTGGAGAGCTTGGATGACTCAACCCTGGCTCGTTTGGTGCGTGATGTCTCGGTCTATGCGCGGGTCAGCCCGGAACACAAACTGCGCCTGGTGCAGGCGTTCAGGCAGCACGGCGACGTGGTGGCGATGACCGGCGATGGGGTCAACGACGCGCCGGCGCTCAAGCAGGCCGACATCGGCATCGCCATGGGCATCACCGGCACCGATGTGGCCAAAGAGGCCGCCGACATGATCCTGACCGACGACAACTTCGCCTCTATCGTGGCCGCCGTGGAGGAGGGGCGCGCGATCTTCTCCAACATCCGCAAGTTCCTGCGCTATCTGCTTTCTTCCAACATCGGCGAGGTGCTGACCATGTTCCTAGGGCTGCTGTTCGCCAGCTCGCTGATGGGCATGCCGGCCCTGCCCCTGCTGGCCGTGCAGATCCTTTGGATCAATCTAGTGACCGACAGCGGGCCGGCGCTGGCGTTGGGCGTGGACCCGCCGGCGCCCCATCTGATGCGCCGCCCGCCTCGCCCGCGCGGCCAAGGCGTGATCGACCGCGCCATGTGGGCCGGTCTGCTGCTGGTGGGGATCACGATGGCCATCGGGACGCTGCTGATGTTCGACTACAGGTTGCCCGGCGGCCTGATCGCTGGCAGCGGCGACGTGACCTATGCCCGCACCCTGGCCTTCACCACGCTGGTGCTCTTTCAGTTGTTCAACGTCTTCAGCGCGCGCTCCGACCGCGAGGGCGCATGGACGGCGCTGTTTAGCAATCGCTGGCTGTGGGCGGCCGTGCTGCTGTCGCTGGCCATGCAGGTGGCGGTTGTCTATCTGCCTGCCCTTCAGCGCGCCTTCCAGACAACCCCACTGGCTGCCGGCGACTGGTTGGCGTGCGCGCTGGTCGCCAGCAGCGCGGTGTGGGTGCGCGAGGGGTCAAAAGCGCTGATGCGCCGGATCACAGCCGCGCGATGACCGCCGCGCCCATCTCACGCGTGCTTAAGACTGTGGTGCCGGGCTGCTGAATGTCGGCGCAGCGCAGCCCATCATCCAACGCGCGCGCCACCGCCTGCTCGATCCGATCTGCCTCGGCGTGCAAGCCGAACGACCAGCGCAACATCATCGCCGCGCTCAGGATCATTGCTAGCGGATTGGCGATGCCTTTGCCGGCGATGTCGTGCGCTGCGCCGTGGATCGGCTCGTATAGCCCGCGACGATGGCCGTGGCGGTTGCGCGCCTCGCCCAGCGAGGCGCTCGGCAGCATGCCCATCGAGCCGGTGATCATCGCGGCCTCGTCGCTGAGGATGTCGCCGAAGAGGTTCTCGGTGGCGATGATGTCGAAGTGGCGCGGGTTGCGCAATAGGTGCATGGCGCAGGCGTCGGCGAACATGTCCTCATAGTCCACGTCTGGGTAGTCCTGGCGCACCTCATGCGCCACCTGACGCCACAGCCGGCCGGTGGCCATCACGTTGGCCTTGTCGGCCTGCGTCACGCGCCGCTTGCGCCCGCGCGCCAGCTCAAATGCCGTGACCATCAACCGGCGGACTTCCGCCTCGGTGTAAAACGTGGTGTCCACCGCCTGGCGGTTTGGCGGCTCGCCGGATTGTCCCTGTGGCCGGCCGAAGTATGCCCCGCCCGTCAACTCGCGCAAGATGATCAGATCAACGCCGCGCACCACCTCCGGCTTGAGCGTCGAGGCGTCCAGCAGCGCCTCATAGGCTTTGACTGGCCGCAGGTTGGCGAACAGGCCTAATGCCTTGCGCAGGCCGAGGATGGCTTGTTCTGGCCGCACCGGTGCGGTGGGGTCTTGGTCGAACTTAGCCATGCCCACCGCGCCGAAGAGCACAGCATCGGCATCTTGGGCCATGCGCAGCGCTTCATCGGGCAGCGCTGTGCCCAGCGCCTCGATCGCGCATCCGCCGACCAGCGCGGTGTGCAACTCCAAGTCCAAGTTCAGGGCGCGCAGGACGGCGATCGCCTCGGTGCACACCTCTGGCCCGATGCCATCGCCAGGGAGAACGGCAATTCGCAGCTTCATAGGCGTGTATTAAACCGCAGTTGTCCTCTTTCTTCCTTATGCTTTCGAGCCGCGCTTGCCTGCTGCGCGAGAGAGGCGCAGCTTGATGCGGGTGGGGGTCATTTCGTCGCTGCCTGCGGCGAGGCCGGCAGCGCCTCGACGCGGCGCAGGTCCGACCAGCGCAGGCCCTCGCGTAGCATGAGCACCAAACCGAGCGCGGTGACCGGCAACCAGAGGGTGACGTGGAGCACCAACACGTAAGCTGCCGAGAGCGATTCCGCCACGCCCAGCGCCCGCATCCCCAGGATGCCGCCGGCGTCGAAGGTGCCCACCGCGCCCGGCGCGCCGGGGATGACGGTGAAAAGGTTCGACAGGCCGTTCACCAGCATCAGCCCGTTGAACGGAAGAAAGAGGTCAAACGCCAGCGCCACGCAGGCATATTTCAGCGTCTCCAACAGCCAAATGACCAGCGTGGCGAAGATGGCTTTGGCCAAGCCAGCGCGGCTGCGCAAGCCTCCCGCGCCCTGGACGAAGCGCTCCACGACGCCGAGCAACGGGTCGCGCAGGCGCGAAGGCAGCCAGCGTCCCAGCGTGCGATGCGCTAACCGGTTCACCTGCCCAGGGGCGAAGGCCAGCCAGAGGAAGGCGCTGCTGGTCGCGGTGAACACGCCACCGGCCAGCAGCAGGGCCTGGCCGGCGCGCGGGTCAGCCTGCAGGAGCGGCGTGGCCGATAGCCCGATCAGCACAAACCCCAGCATGGTCAGGCCGTCCATCACCCGTTCGATCAGCACGGTAGCCAGGCTGGAGGGGATCGGCACGCCCTCGTTGCGGCGCAGCAGGTATGCGCGCAGCAGCTCGCCGATGCGGGCGGGGTAGATGTTGTTGCCCATATACCCGATCACCACGAGTGGGAAGATGCGCCGAGCGGGGATGGGCTTCAACGGCGACAGCAAGACCGACCAGCGCCAGGCCCGCACGCCGACCGTCACGAAGTAAACGCTCACGCCGGGGACGAGCCAGGCTGGGTTCGCTTGCTGGAGGTCGCGCAGGAACTCTTGAAAGTCAATACCTCGCAGGGCGATGTAGAGGAAGACTAGGCTGACAAAGGTACCGAGCCAGATCAGCCGGCGGCGCATGGAGACTAGGGGTTGGCCGCTAGCGCCTGCTTGGCGCGCGCAGCGCGCGGCCAGTCCGCCGCGTAGAAAGCCAAATACTCCGGCACGCGCGACGTCCAGTAGCCGTCCTCGTGACCACCCGACCCAATATCAACCGTATAGGGCACGCCGGCTGCGTCCAAGTCGTCGGTGAGCTTCTTCATGTCCCAGCGCGCCCAGTCCTGGTCGCCGGCATCAAGCCAGATGCGCAACGTGCGCAGCGCGTCGGTTGAAGGCGCATAGTTCAACATGCTGAAGTTCGGCGGGATGCCCACCAGCTTGCTGAAGACCGACGGGCTATGACCACCGACGACGCTAAATAGGTCTGGATGGGCAAAGCCGATTTCGATCGCCCAGTAGCCGCCGCGCGAGATGCCGCCGATGGCGCGCCCCTCGCGGCTTGCCCACGTGCTGTAGTTGGCGTCAATGTAAGGCACCAACTCGTTCACCAGGAAGTCGTCATACGAGCCGCGGCCTGTGTTCGTCCATGAATACTTGCTGGCTTCGCCCGCTCGCATGTCCGCGCCGGGCATGACGATGATGAAGGGCGGCAGCACGCCCAGGCTCATCTGGATATCGGCCACTTGCGGGACGCCGTTTCGCAGCCATCCCCCTTGCTCATAGGCCGTGCCATGAATGAGGTAGAGGGTCGGATAGACGTGGTGTTCCGGGTCGTAACAGGGGGGGAGATACACATGGACCACGATGGGCACTACGGTCACTTTGCTGGCCAGCACTTCTGTCACCAATTGGCCTGTGGGTTGTGCGCAGGCGGTGACGGGTGAGGGTTGTGGCCGGGCTATCGCGGCGGGCGCAGAGGCGAAGGGGCTGGCCATCGTTGGTGTGGGGAGCGGCGTCGGCGATGCCCGTCGTGCTGACATTTCTCTGCGCGGGGATGCTGCCAGCCACTCACGGCGCGCATGGGTCGGGACGGGTACTGCTGCCGGCCTCACCGGCGCCGCGATGGCCGAGGCGACGCGATGCGCCGGCGCAGCCGGCGTGACGTAAAACACCACCTGGATGGGGATGGCTGCGCTCTCCCCAGCCGAGGCGCTGCGAAAGGCATATATGAGCGTGAGCACGGCTGCGGCGAAGAGGAGCGCTACCCCGAGAAAAGCGGCCATGATGAGCTTCATTGTGCGCGGCGACTGATCGTGCGCGTCATAGAGGCTCACCAAGTGCCGTTGAGCAGCGCGACAGAGATTCTGAAGGCGCGAAAGAAGCGTAAGGCGGATCATCTCTCAATGCGCGTTCGACGGAGTTCGGCGTCAGTGGCTCATCTGGCTCATCGCTGCCTCGCGCTTGTTCTGCCAGCGTCGGGAGAGCGCACGGGCTTGGAACTCGGCGCGGAAGGAGCTGCGCACCAGCGGCCCGCTTTCCACCCACTTAAAGCCCATCTCGTAGCCGATCCGGCGAAACTCGGCGAACTCCTGAGGGGTGTAATAGCGTTCTACGGGCAAATGTCGTTTGCTGGGCTGGAGATATTGGCCAAGCGTCAGGATGTCCACGTCAATCGCGCGCAGGTCGCGCATGACGTCTAGAACCTCTTCCGGCGTCTCGCCCAGCCCCAGCATGATGCCCGTCTTGGTGACGGCCTCTGGCTGAATGGCTTTGGCGTTGCTCAGGGTGGCCAGCGCCCATTCATAGCGGTCTTGGGGCTGCACCCGCTTGAATAGGCGCGGGACGGTCTCGACGTTGTGGTTCAGGATGTCCGGTTCTTCGCGCATGACGATCTCCAGCGCGGCGCGGTTGCCCTTAAAGTCCGGGATGAGCACCTCGATCGTGCAGTCGGGCTGTAGCCGGCGCACCGCGCGGATGGTCAGGGCGAAGATGGGCGCGCCGCCGTCGCGCCGCTCGTCGCGGTTGACGGAGGTGATCACCACGTGCTTGAGGTCCATCGCCTTGACCGCCTGGGCCACGCGCAGCGGCTCAGCCCAGTCCAGCGGCGCCGGCATGCCGGTTTTGACATCGCAAAAACCGCACGAGCGGGTGCACGTGTCGCCCATGATGAGGAAGGTCGCCGTGCCGCGCCCCCAACACTCGGCGATGTTCGGGCAGTTGGCCTCCTCACAGATGGTGTGAAGCTGCTTGCTGCGCATCAAGCGCTTGAGCTGGTGGTAGGTCTCGCCCGAGGGTGCGCGCACTTTTAACCATTCTGGCTTGCGCCGGAGAGGTGGGCTTGCTGTGCCGGCTGGCGCATGCGCCAGCACGGCGACGTCGGCTATCGGTATTAGGTCAGGTGCTGACATCTTGAAGTTTCAAAATTATAGTGTAGAAGATAAAGAACGATCAACCCGTTACATAACTTTCTAAGCTGATCTCGAAACGGGGTGCGTGCGTGGTTTGGGGCGCACGCGCTTTAGCGTAGAGCACCGAGGACCGTCAGTGTCCCGCTCCACCCTGTCGTCCTGAGCGACGGCGCGGCAGGGGCAGTTCACGAACCGCCCCTGCACGCGCTCGACTGAAGCGCTGCGAGGTTGCTGAGGCGGGGGTGTTTGGTGGCTTCGCGGAGGGGCGTAGCACCGCTATGCCCCTACGATATGGCCGGGCGGGATTTCAGATGCTTCCCTGCGCTGGCACGACAGGCTGGCATGGTGAGCGAGCAACCCGCCCCCCAAATACAATACCGAAACGGTTAAGGCAGTCCTGCGAAGATCGCCGAGGGATGACGCGCCGTTGGTGTGCCTTTGCGCTGGGCGTGTTGCTGGGTATGCCTCTGGCTGTGCGCTGGATCACCAGGCCGGCCGGCCTGATCACGCCGGCCGCCTTTGCCCCGCTGCTCACCAGCCGGCTGCGCCTGAGCTATCGCCACCCAGAGGCGCTCGTGCGCTGGGCGGGCATTCGGCCTGGATGGCGTGTGCTGGATTTAGGATGCGGGAACGGCGCGTTTGCCCCAGCGCTCGCCCGGGTCGCCGGAGGGGTGGTCGCGCTGGACGTGCAACCGGCGATGATTGCGCGCCTGCGCCGGCGGTTGCCGCCAGCGGCGCGATCGCGCGTCCACCCCTTGGTCGCTTCGGCGTTTCATCTGCCCTTTCCCGCGGCGGCCTTCGATGCCGTGGTGATGATCTCCATCTTGCCGATGCTCCGCGACGTTGGCCTGGCCTTGCGCGAGGCGCGGCGCGTGCTCAAGCCGGATGGCCTGCTCATCGTCGGCGAGGATCTGCTCGAGCCGGAGTATGTGCGTTGGTCCACCATCGCGCGGTGGGCCGCGCAAGCCGGCTTCGTCTTGCGCGATCGATCGACAAATTTACTCAGCTACACCCTGTTGTTCGCACCAGTTGACCCTCAGGCATGACCATAAACCCACCCACCGACCCTGCCGCGCTGTGCTTGGGAGCGCCCATCCTGTTGCTCTTCGCCTTTCTGGTTTACGTGGCGCTCGCGTTCGTGAAAGACCAAGGGGATGCCCAGCGCCGGCGGGCGGATCTCGACCAGACGATGGCCGAGTTGAGGGTGGACCAGATGTCGCAGCTTGCTTTCCGCTGGTTGGTGGCGCGCCTGATGGAGCAACAGGGCTATCAGGTCACCTGGCTGACGTTCGATCCGGATGGCCCAGAGCCGGACTTGGGCACGGATTTTGTCGTCAGTAAGGACGGCAAGCGCTACGCTGTCCTCGCCATTCGCTATTCGCAAAGGCCGCTTTCGCCGGGCACAATTCGCCGCGCGCTGGCCAATCGCGCTCGCTATGGGTGTGATGCGGCGATGGTCGTGACGAACGGGACGCTCAGCGGCGAAGCGCGCAGGTTGGCCCAGGCGTCCGGCTGCGCCGTGATCGAGCGTCCAACGCTGGGCGTTTGGATCACGACTGGGCAACAGGCGGGGCGGGCGCTCGAGGATGGCTCGCCTGCGCTCTGACTAGCGCAGCGTAATAGCCATCAGGTTTGTTTACCAGGCTCTGATGGTCGCCGACCTCGACGATCCGTCCGGCTTTCATCACCACGATCTGGTCCGCTTTGCGGATGGTTGAGAGCCGGTGGGCGATCACGATGGCAGTGCGCCGGCCATCGGGAGAACCCTCGCCGGCCAACAGCTTCTCCAACGCATCCTGGATCAGTTGCTCCGTCTCCGTGTCCACGGCCGAGGTCGCCTCGTCCAGCACGATCACGCGCGGGTTGGCCAAGATCACGCGAGCGATCGAGAGCAACTGGCGCTGGCCGGCCGAGAACTGTGCGCCGCGCTCATGCGCTACCGTGTCGTAGCCGTCGCTGAGCGCCATGATGAAGTCGTGGCAGTTGGCCAGCTTGGCAGCCGCGATCACCTCTTCCATGGTCGCGTCGGGGCGCCCGTAGCGGATGTTGTTGGCGATCGTGTCGCTAAAGATGAAAGGCTCTTGCGAGACCACGCCGATCTGCGCGCGCAGCAACTGCTGGGTCACCGCGCGCACGTCGTATCCGTCAATCAAGACCTGCCCGCTGGTCACGTCGTAGAAACGGCACACCAGGCCGGCCAGCGTGGTCTTGCCCGATCCGGTCTGCCCTACCAGGGCCACCATCTGGCCCGGCGCGATGCGCAGCGAGACGTCGTGCAACACGTGGCGGCCGGGTTCGTAGCCAAAGCACACCCGCTCGAAGACGATCTCGCCGCGGATCGGCGGCAGAGGGATGGCGTTCGGCGCGTCGGTCACCGTTGGCGGGGTATCCAGCAGGTGAAAGACCTTCGCCGCCGAGGCCAACGTCGCCTGGAGCACCACGTATAGGTTGGTCAGCGTGCTGATCGGCGTCCACAGGTTGTTGATGTAGGCGGTGAACGCCACCAGCGTGCCCACGGTCAGCGCCGGCCCGCCAATGCCCAGTTGATTCGCGGCAGCGAACAGCACGATCGCCAGCGCCAAGGCGCGCGTGATCTCGACCAGCGGTGAGAACCAGGATTGCAGGCCGATGACCTTCATCCACTCCTTCACCACGCGCTGGTTGGCGGCATGGAACTGTTCCAGGTTGACCTTCTCGCGCACAAAGGCCTGGATGACGCGCATGCCGGCGATGTTCTCGGCGAGGAAGATGTTCAGGCGGGTGATGTTCTCGCGCACGCGCTCCCAGCCCTCGTATAAGCGCGGGCGCATGTATAGCCCGATCAGCGTCAGCACCGGCAGGCTGCCCAGCACGATGGCCGTTAGCGCTGGGTTGATCGCCATCATCAGCGCGATCACGATGATCCCAGAGACCACGTCATGCACCACGTTGGCGAGCTGGTTGGTGAGGAAGTCGTTCAGCGTGCTGGCATCGCCGATGAAGCGCGTCATGGTCTTGCCCACCGGCTCTTTCTCGTGAAAGCTGAAGGAGAGCCGAGTGGCGTGGTTGATAAGCTGCCGGCGCAGGTCAACCAGGATGTCCCAGCTAATGCGCTGGATGAGGTGGGTGCGCACGAACACGCCGCCCCAGTTCACCGCGTGGAGCAGGACGGCCAGCGCGAGCAAGGGCAAGAAGCCCTCCGGATTGTTCACCGCGATATGCTCGTCGATCAGCTTGCGGTCAATGAATGGGTAGAACTGGGCGATGGTGACGCAGCCCACGTAGAGGCTCACGGTCAGCGCCATGCGGGCGCGGTATGGGCGCAGGTAGGACAACAGCCGGCGCAGCGCCTTGCCCGGCGGCAACGGGGGATCGTCGCCAGCTTCAGCGCGGACGGTGGGCTTGACCAAGCTGCGGAGCATCAGGCGGGCGAAGGGATGGCGTATTCGGACATGGCCTCGGCGGCGCTCATCCGTTGCATGTCGAGCACGCGCCGGTAGTAGCCGCTGCTGCGCATCAGCGCTTCGTGCGTCCCCAGCTCCACGATCCGTCCCTGGTGCAGCACGGCGATCTGGTCGGCCTGTTCAACGGTGGAGAGGCGATGGGCGATGAGGATGGTCGTGCGTCCTCGCATCACCGCGCCGATGGCGGCTTGGAGCAGTTTCTCCGTCTCGGCGTCCACGGCAGACATCGCGTCGTCCAGGATCAGAATGCGCGGGTCAAGCAGGATAGCGCGCGCGATGGCGATGCGCTGGCGCTGGCCGCCAGAAAGGCCCACCCTGCGCTCGCCGATCAGCGTGTCGTAGCCCTGGGGCAGCTTGGTGATGAACTCGTGGGCTTGGGCCAGCCTGGCAGCGCGCTCGATAGCCTCGCGCGAGGCGTCGGGCCGGCCAAAGGCGATGTTCTCGGCGATGGTGGCCGAGAACAACAGCGCATCTTGCATGACGACGCCGATCTGCCGGCGCAGCTCGGCCAGGTCCAGCGTGCGCACATCGTGCCCGTCTATCAGCACGCGGCCGGCTGTGGGGTCGTAGAAGCGGCCGATCAACTGGACGAGGGTGCTCTTGCCGCTGCCGGTGGCGCCCACCAAGGCCAGCGACGAGCCGGCCGGAATGTGCAGCGTCACGTCCTGCAGCGCCCAGCCCGTGGATGTGGGGTAGCGGAAGCTCACCGACTCGAAGCGGATCTCGCCGCGCAGCGGCCTGGGCAATGGCTGTGGCTGGGCAGGGCTTTTAATCGGCACCGGCTCATCCAGCAGTTCAAAGACCCGCACGGCGGCCGTCGCGGTCTGGCTGAAGGCGTTGAGCTGGGTGCCCAAGGCGTTCACCGCGTTGAGCAGCAGCAGGCTCAGGCTGATCATCGCCACCAGCGCGCCCAGGCTGAGCGCGCCGTTCATCACCCCATAGCCGCCGACGCCGATCAAGAGCAACTGGACGAAGCGCCCGATGCTGCCCAGCACCGACCAACTTCGATTCCACAGGTCGCCGATCAGCTAGCTGCCGGCGCGCACGTCGGCCACCGCCGCCATAAACTTGCGCGCCTCCTGTGGCTCTTGGGCAAAGGCCTTCACCACCTTGATGCCGGCCAGGATGTCCTGGAGCTTGGCGGACATCCTGGCGAACCGCTCGTGCTGCTCGGCCCAGGGCGCGCTGAGGCGGTGGTGGGCCAGGTACATGCCGACGCCCGAAGCGATCAGCGGGCCGGCGACGAGCAGCGCCAGACCGAGGTCCTGGGCGAACATCGCGGCGGTCGCCAGCACGATCGTCGTGGCATGGCTGAATGACTCGATCAGGATCTGCGAGAGGAACAGGCGGGTGCTCTCCACGTCGCTGCTCAGCCGGCTGATCAGCCGGCCGGTCTGTTCTCTGTCGTAGAAGCTATAGGGCAGGACGAGCAGCTTCCGATAGAGCGCTGTGCGCACGTCGGTCATCAGCAACTGGCCGAGTTCGTTCTGGCCGTAGGTGTAGAAGTAACCCGCTGCTGAGCGCAGGACGGTCACGCCGAACAGCAGGCCCAAATAAAGGCAGCAGGAGGTGCATCTGCTGCCCCCCGATCACGTCGTCCACAATCGCTTTGATCACCAGCGGCGTGACGATCAACAGGCCAGACAGCGCAAAGTTGGCGAGCACGAGGGCGGCGACCAGCTTGCGGTGCGGGACGAGGAAGGTGAGCAGCCGCAGCATGGGATGCTTGGAGTGATCTGCTGCTTAAAATTTTATAGAGTCGCCGCTGTGGTGGAGGACGTTCATCAAAGGAGGCAACGGCCTGCGCGCACCGCTCACTGGCTAAAGTCAACTTTAGAGGGTGGGCGACGGCCCTGCGTGCCCACATGGGTTCTGCCCCTCGCCGTGAATACATCCTTCTCAGCGCCGGCTTATAGCCCGCTGTATGATCCTTAGAGATGAAGTGGCCGCACACTGTGTCGCCCGCTTCCATGAACAGATAGCTATCTATTTCAGGCAGGAGTAAATGAGAATGTCACGCACAGCAATTGGCTTCGGCATCGCTTTGATCGTGGTTGGTCTGGGCAGCTACGTGGCTGGCGGAGCTTCCAGCGTCACAGCGTTGATCCCAGCGATCTTCGGCCTGGCGCTAGTCGGCCTAGGCTGGTGGGGGACGCGCGGCAGTGAGAAGACCGCGATGCACATTGCCACCGTCGTCGGCCTGGTCGGCACGCTGGCGCCGCTCAGCCGTGTCATCCCCAGTTTGACCGGCGGTGGAGAGCTCGGCCTGGCGTTTTGGTCAAACGCCGTCATGCTGGTGATCAGCGGCGCGTTCTTCGCGCTCTGCGTGAAGTCGTTTGTGGACGCGCGGCGGGCGCGCGCGCAGGCAGCCAAGTAAGCGAGCAAGCGCACAGCGCAGGACTGCTCACTGGTGGCTGATCAATTTGTCGCTGGGCAGTTTGTGATAAACTTCTCAAACGTGGCTGCCGGCCCGCCAATGACATGAGCGAATTCCTCCCCATCTTCATCCTTTTGTTCCTCTCCACCGGCCTGGCGGTTTTGGTCATCCTGATCTCGCTGCTGTTCGGGCCGCGCCGGCGCGCCAACAACGCCGCGAAGTTACAGCCGTACGAGAGCGGCATGCGCGCCATTGGCCAAGGCCAGCGGCGCTTCTCCGTGCGCTTCTACCTGGTGGCGGTGCTGTTCATCCTCTTCGACATCGAGGTGATCTTCTTTTACCCTTGGGCAGTGGCGTTCCGCCAACTGGGCTGGTTCGGCTTCATTCAGATGTTGATCTTCGTCGGTATCCTGTTGGTGGGCTATTTCTGGATCTGGAAGCGCGGCGCTTTGGAGTGGGAGCCGTAGACGTTTTGGAGGAGACGCAAATGGGATTGGAACAAAAGCTGGGAAACATGGGCGTCGTCACCACCTCGCTGGAGAAAGCGATAGGGTGGGCGAGGGCGAACGCGATCTGGCCGTTGTTGTTCGGCTTGGCGTGCTGCGCCATCGAGATGATGAGCGCGCAAGCCTCGCGCTACGACCTCTCGCGGTTTGGCATGGAGCTGATGCGCGCCAGCCCCCGTCAGTCTGACCTGATGATCGTCGCGGGGCGCGTCAGCCGCAAGATGGCGCCGGTGTTGCGCAACCTTTACGACCAAATGCCCGACCCGAAGTGGGTGATCGCGATGGGCGATTGCGCCTCGTGCGGCGGGGTGTTTAACAACTACGCCATCGTCCAGGGCGTGGATGAGATCGTGCCCGTGGATGTATATGTCGCCGGCTGCCCGCCGCGCCCAGAGACGTTGATTGACGGCATCCTAAAGCTACAAGCGAAGATCAAGCAAGAGCCGCTGACCAAGTGGCAGTGAGGCGTTATGGTGAAGCTAGTCAGTCAGCCTATTTGTCCGGTCGCCGATACACGCGATCTGCCGCAGGCGCTTCGTCAGGCCCTCAGCGACAAAATCTCTGAGGTCGTGGTCTTTCGCGATGAAGTCACGCTGGTCGTGCCCCGTGAGCACATCATCGAAGTATTGACCCACCTGCGCGACGTTCAGCAGTTCAACATGCTCACCGACGAGACCTGCGTGGATTACTATCCGCGCGAGCCGCGCTTCGGCATCCTGTATCAGTTGTATTCGCTCCCGCGCAACCTGCGCCTGCGGGTGAAGGTGATGCTGAGCGAGTATGACCCCAAGATGCCGACCGCGGTGGGCGTGTATCGCAACGCCAACTGGCTAGAACGCGAGATTTACGACTTGTTCGGCATTCACTTCGAGGGACACCCCGATCTGCGCCGCATCCTGCTGCCGGCCAATTGGCAAGGTCATCCGTTGCGCAAAGAAGTGCCGGTGGCCGTCGAGGAGAACGCCTTCTCGTTCAACCGCGCGCGCATTGACGCCCAAAAGCCCTACGCAACGGAGTGATCACCGCCACAGAATACGCCCTACGGAATACGCCCTACGAAATACGCACCACGGAATACGAGCACCCATGGAACAGACCCTTATCCAGGTAGAGGACGCGCCGTCCAACCAGGTTCGCCTGGAAGATGTCCAGCTCGACATCACCTTTGAGCAGCTCAAGCGCTTGGTCAGCCCGCGCGCGCTGACCGGCGAGACTATGCTGCTGAACATGGGGCCGCAGCATCCCAGCACGCACGGGGTGCTGCGCTTGCTGCTGGAGCTAGATGGCGAGACCATCGTGAACTGCATCCCGGACATCGGCTATCTCCACACCGGCATCGAGAAGACAGCGGAGAGCAAGACATACTTGAAGGCGATCCCGCTGACCGACCGCACCGACTACCTGGCGCCGATGAGCAACAACCTGGCGTTCTGCGGCGCGGTCGAGAAGCTGGTGGGCATCGAGGTGCCGCTCCGCGCCCAGTATCTGCGCGTGATCCTGATGGAGCTGACGCGCATGAACAGCCACCTGGTCTGGCTGGGCACGCACGCCCTGGACATCGGCGCGATGAGCGTGTTTCTCTACTGCATGCGCGAGCGCGAGATGATCCTCGATATCTACGAGGCCGTCAGCGGTGCGCGCATGATGAGCAGCTACATCCGGCCGGGCGGCCTGTGGCGCGATGTGCCGGCGCACTTCCCGCAGCTCGTCCAACGCGTCCTCGACGTCTTCCCCGCCCGCCTGCTCGAATACGAGAAGCTGCTCAAGGAAAACCCGATGTGGAAGGAGCGCACCGTAGGGGTGGGGAAGATCAGCGCCGAGGACGCGATCGCCTGGGGGATGACCGGCCCCTGCCTGCGCGGCAGCGGGGTGAATTACGACGTGCGCAAGGCGCAGCCGTATTCAAGTTATGACCACTTCGAGTTCAGCGTGCCGGTGGGCAGCGCTGGCGACGTGTATGACCGTTACCTGTGCCGCATGGAGGAGTTTCACCAATCGCTCAAGATCATCCGCCAGGCGATGGCCAAGCTCCCCCCAGGGCCGGTGATGACCGACGACCGCAAGGTGGCACCGCCGCCCAAGCACGAGATCGCCTACTCGATGGAGTCGCTGATCCATCACTTTAAGCTCTGGACCGAGGGCTTCAAGGCACCAGAGGGCGAGGTATATTTCGCCGTGGAGAGCGGCAAGGGCGAATACGGCGTCTTGCTGAGCGGCGACGGCAGCTCCAAGCCGCGCCGTGTGCACTTCCGCGCACCGTCCTTCCACAACCTACAGCCGATCAGCCAGATCAGCAAAGGCGCGCTGTTGGCCGACATCGTCGCCATCATCGGCAGCATAGATATCGTCCTGGGTGACGTGGACCGTTAAAGGTTAGATGTGATCAACCATGCTAAGAGAGAAACGAGCGAACGATATTCAAGCGATCCTGTCCAAGTACCCGCCTGAGCGCAAGCGCAGCGCGGTGATGCCTTTGCTCTACCTGGCACAAGAGGAATACGGCTATTGCAGCGACGACGCCGTGCGCGAAGTGGCGGAGATCATCGGCTGCGATCCGACGGAGGTCAAGGGCATCGTGGGGTTTTACACGATGTTCTACGAGCAGCCCGTCGGCAAGTATGTGATTGACGTGTGCGATGACCTGCCGTGCGCCTTGCGCGGCGCGGACAAGTTCGTCACGCACTGCGAGCGCAAGCTGGGCATCCGCGCCGGCCAGACCACGCCCGACGGCAAGTTCACCCTCAACACGGTGATGTGCATCGCCGCGTGCGACCGCGCGCCGGTGGCCCAGATTAATCGAAAGTATTACTATGACCTGACGGCCGAACAGTTCGACCAGTTGGTGGACGCGCTCGCAAAAGAACAAGGCAATGGACAGAATCCTCATTGACGGTGTCGTCGCGCGCAGTGTGGGCTCGGGATTCGTGATGGTCCTGATGGGTAAGAGGAGTGAATGGTGATGGTGAAGTATTACGGTTCAAAGAATAAGACGATGGATCGGCATGTGCTGTTGCGGGATATTGACGTGCCGAACATCCGAGAGTATGACGTGTATGTAGCGAACGGTGGCTACGAAGCCTGGAAGAAGGCTTTGACTTCGATGAAGCCCGACGAAGTCATCGCCGTGGTCAAGGACAGCGGCCTGCGTGGGCGGGGCGGCGCGGGCTTCCCAGCCGGTGTGAAGTGGAGCTTCATCCCCAAGGACGTCTTCCCGAAATACGTGGTCGTCAACGGCGACGAGAGCGAAGCCGGCACGTTCAAAGACCACCAGATCATTGACGGCAATCCGCACCAGCTCATCGAAGGCGCAGCGCTCTGCGCGTATGCCGTCGGGGCGAACGTGTGTTACATCTACCTGCGCGGCGAGTTTTACGAGCCGGCGCAGACGCTCCAGCGCGCCATTGACGATGCCTACGCACACGGCATGTTGGGCAAAAACGTGCTCGGCAGCGGGTTCGATATTGACATGTATATCCACCTCGGCGCCGGCGCGTATATCTGCGGCGAGGAGACGGCGCTGCTCTCCTCGCTCGAAGGGCAACTGGGGCAGCCGCGCCTGCGCCCGCCGTTTCCCGCCGTGCAGGGCCTTTACGCCAAGCCGACGGTGATCAACAACGTCGAGACGCTGGCCAACGTGCCGCCCATCGTGCTCAACGGCGCGCAGTGGTACCGCCAGTACGGCACCGAGAAAAGCCCCGGCACAAAGATCTTCTGCGTCAGCGGCTGCGTCAACCGCCCCGGCAACTATGAGCTGCCTCTCGGCCAGTACACCATCCGCGAGCTGATCGAGATGGCCGGCGGGACGATCGATGGGCGGGCGGTGAAGGGCGTGTTGCCCGCGGGTTCCTCGGCCCCGATCCTGCCGGCCAGCGCGCTTGACACCAAGCTGGATTACGAAAGCCTGCAAGCTGCTGGCTCGATCCTCGGCTCGGCATCCTTTGTCATCCTGGACGAGACGGTGGACATCGTCTGGGCGGCCCGCAAGATGGTGCGTTTCTTCAAGCACGAAAGCTGCGGCAAGTGCACCCCTTGTCGAGAGGGCACATACTGGGCGCTCAAGCTCTATGACAAGCTCCTGGCCGGCCGCGGCACGCTCGACGACGTGAACATGATCGGCGAGGTGGCCGCTCAGATGTCCAATAAGTGCTTCTGCCTGCTGGGCGAGTTCGCCACCTCGCCCATGCTCAGCACCCTCAAGCACTTCCGCGCCGAATACGAGGCATTTATCGCGCGCCACGGCAACGGCCTGAGCAACGGCTACACCGACGAGTTGATCCGCGAAGGCGTGATCGCCGGCCCGGAGGGCGTGATCGCGCGCCACTGAGCAGTATTCTGAGTGAACACGAATCGCTTGGGGATTGCACAGTTGTTTCCCGCCGCGGCGAGGAGCCTCCTGGCGGCTGGCACAGCGCTCGCTGCTACGCTCGCACCGGTCCGCGCCGGCGAGAAGGTCGTCATCCCCATCAGCCAGGTGAGCGCCGTCCCTCAGGGACAGTTCGTCACCGTGCAAGGGGAGATCGCCGAGGAACGCGCTTTCAAAGCCGGCATGCGCTATCTGTTGCGCGATGAGGGCGCGTCGGTCACGCTCGTCCTGTTTGATCGCGCCCTGAAACAGTCGCCGGGGATCGATCGCCTGCTCCCCGGTGCGCTGGTGCGGGTCACCGGTAAGGTGGACACCTATCGTGACGAGCGTCAGATCGTCCCCGTCCGCGGCAGCGACGTGCGCATCCTCAGGCCAGCGCCGCCTGTGCCGTCCGCTCGGATCGGCGATTTGACGCCGGCAGACGATGGCCGGCTGGTCGTCCTCAGCGGCCAGTTGGTCGGCGCAGATAGCTTCTCCGCCGGCTTTAAGTTTCAACTCGACGACGGCAGCGGCCGGATCGCGCTCACCGTGTTCGAGAATGTTTACGATGGCTTGGCGCGACCCGAACAGGTGAACCTGGGCGCCAGAGTGAGCGTGACCGGCGTGTTGAGCCTTTACAAGACCGCGCTGGAGGTCGTGCCGGCTGCCGGCGCACGGCTCCAGGTGCTCTCGCCGCCCGTCCGTCAGGCAGAACAACGCGCCCTCGCTTCCATCAGCGACCGCGATCACGGCGCGCTGGTGCGCGTCGCGGCCAGCGTCGTTCGCCTGGATAAGCGAGGCGAAGAGGCATTGATCAAAGATGACACCGGCGTGCAGAAGCTGCGCCTAAAAGGGGCAGTGGCCAAGCGCGTGGCGCTGAAACCGAACGACAGCATAGAAGCCATCGGCAAGGTGCATTTCTCTCGCAAACAGGGCACTGTGATTGATGTTGTGCTACGGACATCAAGATACTGAGATAACTCGCTAGGGATTATGGCTGAGCTGGTCAATTTGACGATAGATGGCGTTCCGGTGAGCGTGCCAAAGGGCATGTTGATCGTGGACGCAGCCAAGAAGATCGGCAACGACATCCCCGTCTTCTGCTATCACCCCAAGCTGAAGCCGGTGGGCATGTGCCGGATGTGCCTGGTGGAGGTCGGCACGCCGAAGATAGACCCGGCCACCAAGCAACCCGTGCGCGATGAGCAGGGCAACGTCGTCATCGCCTTCATGCCGAAGCTCACCACCGCGTGCACGACGCCGGTGAGCGAGGGCATGGTGGTGCGCACGGCCACCGAGCAGGTGCGCGCTGCGCGCGAGGACATCCTGGAGTTTCTGCTCACCTCGCACCCGCTGGATTGCCCGATCTGCGACAAGGGCGGCGAGTGCCCGTTGCAGAACCTCACCTTGGCCTTTGGCCCCGCCTTCAGCCGGTTTGACTACAACGACAAGGCCCACAACGAGAAGCACGTCCCGCTGGGCGATCTGATCTACTTGGATCGCGAGCGATGCATCCAATGCGCGCGCTGCATTCGCTTCCAGGATGAGATCGCCGACGATCACGTGTTGCAGTTCCACGATCGCGGGCGCGGCATGGAGATCATCACCTTCAGCGACCCGCCTTTCGATTCGTATTTCGGCGGCAACACCACGGACATCTGCCCGGTGGGCGCGCTGACCACCGCCGACTTCCGCTTCAAGGCGCGGCCCTGGGAGCTGAGCAGCACGCCGAGCGTGTGCACGCACTGCGCGGTGGGATGCAACATCGCGCTCAACACGCGCCTGGAGACGCGAACCGGCGGTTACGAGATCAAGCGGGTGATGCCCAGGCAAAATGAACAGGTCAACGAGATCTGGATCTGCGACAAAGGCCGCTATGTGCATCATTTCGCGCGTGCCGAGGACCGCCTGCGCCGGCCGATGATCCGCCGCGAGGGCCGGCTGGTCGAGTCCACCTGGGAGCAGGCGCTGCAGGTCATCGCCGACCGGATCGGCCTGGCCGGGGGGAGCGTCGCTGCCGTGATCGGCGACCGCATCCCCAACGAGGACGCCTACGTGATCGCCAAACTCGTCCGCGAGCTGGGCGGCGAGGTGGGCATCTCGCCTGCCGTGCCGGCCTATTACGCGGACGTGGCGCGCGCCTTCGGCGTTGGGGCCGAGTGCGACTTTAGCCGGCTGGGCAAGGGCGACGTGCTGATGGTGATCAACGGCGACGTGGAGGAACAAGCGCCGGTGTGGTTTTTGCGCCTGCGCCAGGCCGTCGTGGACCGCGGCGCGACGCTGGTGCTCGCCCACAGCCGGAGCACCAAGATGCACCGCTATGCGCACGCCATCTACCGCTACGACCCTGGCTACGCGGCGAAATGGCTGGCTGCGAATGGCCAAGCGCTCATTGAGCGACATTTGGCTGGCGCGCGCAACGCGCTGATCGTCTTCGGCGATGAACAGTTAGACGGGCCGGGTGCGCGGGCGCTGGCGCAATTGCTGGCCAACCTGCTCATCCAGGCCGGCCACGTCGGCAAGCCGGAGAGCGGTTTGCTGCCGCTCTATCCTCACGCCAACACGCAGGGTGTCTTCGACATGACGCAGGCCGTCCGCGAGGCTGCGATGGTGAACGGCAAGCGTAACGGCAGCGAGCTGTTCCAATACGACGTGGTCTGGCTGGCCGGGGTGGGCGATGATGCTGATGTGCCGCGCGCACGCTTCACCGTGGTTCAGGAGCTTTTCCTCACCGATCTCGCCAAGCGCGCCGACGTGCTGCTGCCGGCGCTGAGCTTTGCCGAGCGCGAGGGCACCTTCACCAGCGCCGATCGGCGTGTGCAGCGCTTCTACCGCGCGCTGCCCCCCTTGGACGAAGCGAAGCCGGATTGGTGGATCGCCCTGGAGCTGGCCAAGCGGCTGGGCTATGCATGGCGCTATGCCGGCCCGCAGGCCATCTTCGCCGAGGTCGCGCAGCGCGTCCCTGCCTATGCCGGCCTGTCGTATGAGCGCATCAGCCAGGTCGCGCCGCAGTGGCCGCCGCTGGGGCGCGAGGACCTATACTACGGTGGCACGGTGTATGACAACACGGGCGGCCTGGGCGCGCGCTACGCCAGCGATGCCGAGCGCGATCCGGCCGGCGTCCGTCCTTATGAGGTGACCGTGCCGGAGCCGACCATCGCCGGCTTGGCGCGCATCCTGCGCCCGCTCTATCGGGAGGGCGAGCTGATCCGCCGCAGCGCGGTGCTCGCCGCTCACCTCGTGCCCGTAGGACAACCCGCATAGTGCCCATGCCTGTCTTATTAGAAGCAACGTTGAAGTCGGCGGTGCTGCTGTTCGTGCTGCTCACCGGCTTCGCTTATCTCACCGTCCTGGAGCGCAAGTTCATCGCCCGTTTGCAGGCGCGGATTGGCCCGAACCGGGCCGGCCCATTCGGCCTGTTGCAACCGGTGGCCGATGGCCTCAAGTTGATCTTTAAGGAGAGCGTAACGCCGGCGCAGGCGGATAAGCCGCTTTATTTCCTGGCGCCGGTGTTGGTGGTGGTGCCGGCGCTCATCCTGTTTGCCGTAATACCGGTGGGCAAAGGGCCGACCTTTCAGTTGGCCAGCGACATCAACGTCGGCGCGCTCTACGTGGTGGGCGTGATGGGCGTGGCGGTGTATGGCATCACCCTGGCCGGCTGGGCCTCGAACAACAAGTATGCCGCGCTGGGTGGCCTGCGCGCGTCGGCGCAGGTGATCTCATACGAGCTTGGCCTGGGGCTGTCCATCGTCGCGGTCGTGCTGATGGCGTCCAGCGCCAGCCTGGCCGACATCGTGGAAGCGCAGATGCCCGGCAACATCCTTGGCTGGTTTATCTTTCGCCAGCCGGTGGCGGCGGCCATCTTCGCCGTTACTGCCATGGCCGAGCTGGCCCGCGCGCCGTTTGACCTGGTGGAGGCAGAGCAGGAGCTGACCGCCGGCTTCATGACCGAGTACAGCGGCATGAAGTTCGCGCTGTTCTTCATGGGCGAATACGTTAAGATGATCGCGGTCAGCGCCCTCTTCACCACCTTCTTTTTGGGCGGCTGGAGCGGGCCGTTCGTGAACGAGTTCCCCGCCCTCTCGGTGGTCTATTTCGCGGTGAAGGTGCTGGCCTGTTTGCTATTGATGATCTGGACGCGCGCCACGCTGCCGCGCATCCGCTACGACCGCTTGATGGCCCTCGGCTGGAAGGTGCTCACGCCGGTGGCCATCGCCAATGTCATCGTCACGGCGCTGCTGATCGTGCTCGGCGTGCCGGGGTTTGGAAGCTAGGATAAAAGGTTGGTGTCTATGGGATTGAAAGACGTGCTCACCCGCCTGCCGGTGGGGTTTTGGACGGTGCTGAAGACGCTGGGTCGCAGGCCGGTCACGATCCAGTATCCGGAGCAGCAAAAGCCAATGTCGGCCCGCTTTCGGGGGCGCCATCAGCTCAAGCGCTATGAGGATGGCCTGGAGCGCTGCATTGGCTGTGCGCTGTGCGCCGCTGCTTGTCCTGCCGACGCAATCTATGTCGAGGCGGCGGAGAACACGAACGAGGCGCGCTACTCGCCGGGCGAGCGATACGCCAAGGTCTATGAGATCAACATGCTGCGCTGTATCTTCTGTGGCTATTGCGAGGATGCCTGCCCGACCAACGCCATCGTGCTGGAGCCGATCGAGTTCCCGACCGGCTACACGCGCGAGAGCATGATCTACACCAAGGCGATGCTGCTGGAGCCGCCGCCGCCCGGCGCGCCGGATACGCCCCAGCAGACCCCGCCCGGCAAATATGACCGCGCGATCCTGCCCTTCCCGCCGATAGACGAAAGCGTATAGCCTCTCCCGCAATGGCCGATCTCATCGTCCTCGTGTTGCTCGGCGCAGTGAGCGTGGCCTCGGCGCTGGGTTTGCTGCTCAGCCGGAACGCCATCTACGCTGCGCTCTTCCTGGTGCTCAACTTCGGCGTCGGCGCGGTGATCTACCTGCTGCTGAACGCGCCCTTCCTGGCCGTGGTGCAGGTGAGCGTGTATGCCGGCGCAATCATGGTGCTCTTCCTCTTTGTCATCATGCTGCTGGGCGCGGAGCGCCTAAGCCCGGCTGAGGATCCGCCCGGCGCTTCCTTTCAGCGGCCGCTCGCCATTGGGCTGGGGGCGGCCTTGCTGGGGCTGGCGGCATACGTGCTGTTCATCCGCCAGCCGGTGGCGATAGCGCCGGCCACGCCGATAGATTCCAGCCCGACTGCGGTTGGGTTGGCGCTCTTCGGCGACTATCTCTTCCCCTTCGAGGTCATCTCAGTGCTGCTGCTGGTGGCTATGATCGGCGCAGTGATACTCACGCGAGACCGATAGCGCTATGGACACAACAGCCTTCGTCGCGCTGCTCTCTTCGGTCTTGTTCACCATCGGGGTGCTCGGTGTGCTGCTGCGCCGCAGCGCCCTGCTGATCTTCATGTCGGTCGAGTTAATGCTGAACGCTGCCAACCTGGCCTTCGTCTCCTTCGCCCATCGCTGGAATCAGCTCGACGGGCAGGTGATTGTGTTCTTCGTCATGGCCGTGGCCGCGGCGGAGGTGGCCGTCGGCCTGGCGCTGATCGTGACCATCTTCCGCACCAAGCGCAGCACGAACGTAGATGAGCTATCGGCGCTGAGGGGATGAGCGAACCATGGAGCTATACATCCTGTCACCCATCCTGTTCCCCTTGCTTGGCCTGCTGATCAACGCGACGTTAGGCCAGCGGATGAGCGAGCGCGCCATCAGCGGCGTGGCGACCCTGGCCGCAGCAGCCGCCTTCCTCATGTCCGCCCTGATGTTCGGCCAGCTTTCAGGCGGCGACGCCCGCCTGAGCGCGACGGTCGCGCCCTGGATCAGCGCCGGCCCCCTGCAAGTGTCCTTTGGCTTCCTGGTGGACCGCCTCAGCATCGTCGCCATGTTGATCGTCACGGGCATCGGCGCGCTCATCCACATGTTCAGCGCCGGCTACATGCACGGCGACCCGCGCTTCCGGCGCTACTTCGTGTACCTCAACCTGTTCCTGGCCTCGATGCTGGTGCTGGTGATGGCCGACAACTTCCTGGTGATGTTCATGGGCTGGGAGCTGGTCGGCCTGTGCTCATATTTGCTGATCGGGTTTTGGTTCGAGAAGCTGAAGAACGCCGAGGCCGGGCGCAAGGCGTTCGTGGTCAACCGAATCGGCGATGTTGGCTTCGTGCTGGGGCTGCTGTTGATCTTTGCGACCTTCGGCAGCTTCCGCTTCGACGATGTCTTCGCGCAGGCCAAGGCGCAGGGCGAAGCGCTGGCCGGCGCGATCGGGTTAATCACCTTGCTGTTGTTCATCGGTGCGACCGGCAAGAGTGCCCAGATCCCGCTCTTCGTCTGGCTGCCCGACGCGATGGCCGGCCCGACGCCTGTCTCAGCGCTGATCCACGCCGCGACGATGGTCACCGCCGGCGTGTATATGATGGTGCGCGCCGGCGTCCTGTATGAGCTATCGCCGCTGACGCAGCAGATCGTCGCGCTGGTCGGCGCGTTGACCGCGCTGGTGGCCGGCAGCAGCGCGCTGCGCCAGTTCGACATCAAAAAGGTGCTTGCCTATTCCACAGTGAGCCAGCTCGGCTACATGGTGGCCGCCTGCGGGCTGGGGGCGTTCATCGCCGCCGATTTTCACCTGTTGACCCACGCTTTCTTCAAGGCTGCGCTGTTCCTGGCCGCCGGCAGCGTAATCCACGGCATGGAGCACGGCCTGCACGCGGCACACGGCGCGCATGTTGACCCTCAAGACATGCGCCACATGGGCGGGCTGGCGCGCAGGATGCCGGTGACCTTCCTGGTCTTCCTGCTGGGCGGGCTGGCCCTGGCCGGCCTGCCGCCCTTGTCGGGCTTCTTCTCCAAGGATGAGATCCTGCTGGAGGCGCTTAAGCACAACGTGTTGGTCTTCGCGCTGCTGGCGGCCAGCACGGTGATCACCGCGCTCTACGTGGGGCGCCAGTTGGTCCTGGTGTTCGCCGGCCAGCCGCGCAGCGCAGCGGCCGCGGGCGCGACGGAGTCGAACTGGCTGATGACCGTGCCGTTGATCGCGCTGACCGTCGGCACGGCCCTGGCCGGCTTGTTCAACTTCCCGACCACGCACGCGCTCACTGATTGGCTGGCGCCCGTCGTGCCGCATGGCGAGACGCCCAAGTTCATGCCTGAACTGGCCGCGACCTTTACCGCGTTGGGCCTCGGCGGCCTGGGGACTGCGTTGTGGTTGTATCGCCGGCCAGAGGGCAGGTTCGGGGAGGCTGAGGCCGCCCTTGGCCGTTTTCTGGCCGGCGCGTGGCACTTCGACGCTGCCTATCGCGCTGTGGTGGTCAAGCCTTTCTACGTGCTCAGCACCATCTGCGCACAGGTGCTGGACGTTGGTTTGATTGACGGCGCGGTGAATGGGGTGGGGCAGCTCTTTCGCCAGGCCGGCGCGGCGCTGCGCAGCGTCCAGAGCGGTTTTGTGCGCAGCTATGGCTTGATGATGTTGCTGGGGATTGTGCTGGCGGTAGCTTATTTCGTCTTGAATGCCAGATGAGCATCGCACAGGAGGGTGACAATGGTCGTTCAAACCAAAACCGTTCATCTTGATCCGAATGATCCAGAACCGCAGGGCTACTTGGTTCGGCCGGACGATGACAAGCCCTATCCGGGCATCGTGTTGATCCAGGAGTGGTGGGGCATCGAGCCGCACATCCGTGAGCTGGCCATCCGGCTGGCGACCTCGGGCTTCGTCGTCCTCGTGCCCGACCTCTATCACGGCAAGGTCGCCACCGAGCCGGACGAGGCGCAGAAGATGCTGATGATGACCGTGCAGAACATGGAGCGCGCCGTTCGCGAGATCACGCAGGCGCTGGATTTCCTGCGCAACGATCCGGGCGTGCAGCCCAAGAAGCTGGGTCTGATGGGCTTCTGCATGGGCGGCTTGCTCACCTTCAAGACGGCCGAGCGCTACCCGCATTTAGGTGCGATCTCGCCCTGGTATGGCGGCGGCTACGACCCGACGCCGGAGGACGTGGCCAAAGTGACCGCGCCGGTGCTGGCCATTTACGGCGAGAAGGACACGAGCATCCCGCTGGAGCAGGTGCGCAAGATCGAGAAGCTTTATAAGGACGCCGGCAAGGACATCGAAGTGCGCGTTTATCCGAACGCCGGCCACGCCTTCAATAACCCTGACCACGGCATGTATGTCCCAGAGGCGGCGAAGGACGCCTGGGCTAGGGCGGTGAGGTTCTTTAAGGAGAGGTTGGGGTAGGGGGCGTATTGCATAGTGCGTATTACGTATTCCGTATTGCGTATTGCGTAGGGCGTAGATGCTGTCGCTGATCACGTTTATCCCGCTCGCTGGGGCGCTGGCGGTGGCCTTGGCGCCTGAGCGCTGGGCGCGCTGGGTGGCGCTGGCTGCGTCGCTGGCCGCTTTCGTCGCCTCGCTGGGGCTGCTGGCCGGCTTCGACGCGGCCCGGGCCGGCTATCAGTTCGTCGAGTCGGCGCCTTGGTTGCCGCAACTGGGGATCGGCTATAAGCTGGGCGTGGACGGCGTGAGCCTATGGCTGGTCCTGCTCACCACGTTCATCTTTCCGATAGCGCTGTGGTTCTCCGCTGAATCCATCAAGGAGCGCGAGAAGGTTTACTACGCGCTGATGCTTTTGATGGAGACGGCGACGCTGGGGGTGTTCCTCGCCCTGGACATGTTCCTGTTCTATGTGTTCTGGGAGTTCGCGCTGGTGCCAATGTACTTCATCATCGGCCTGTGGGGGGGCGAGCGGCGCACCTACGCAGCGGTCAAGTTCTTCATCTATACGATGGCCGGCAGCGTGCTGATGCTGATCGCCATCCTGGTGCTGGGCATCGGTGTGGGCACGTTTGACCTAGAGGCGATCGCCAAGGATAACGGCGCGTTCGCCGCGAACGCGCTGCTCTTCCTGGCCTTTGCTATCGCCTTTGCGATCAAAGTGCCGGTCTTCCCCTTCCACACCTGGCTGCCGGATGCGCACGTCGAAGCGCCCACCGCCGGCTCGGTGATCCTGGCCTCCGTGCTGCTCAAGATGGGCAGCTACGGCCTGATCCGCTATAACCTTCAGCTCTTCCCAGAGGCCAGCGCCGCTTTTGCGCCGCTGATGATCGTCTTGGCGATCATCGGCATCCTCTACGGCGCCCTGGTGGCCTTCGCCCAGAGCGACGCCAAGAAGCTGGTGGCCTATTCCTCGGTCAGTCATATGGGCTATATCCTGCTCGGCACGTTTGCCCTCAATCAGATCGGCATCCAGGGCGCGATCCTTCAGATGGTCAACCACGGCCTGAGCACAGGTGGGCTATTCCTGATCATCGGCTTCCTCTACGAGCGCCGGCACACCCGCGACATGAACAAGTTCGGCGGCCTGTGGGCGCGTATGCCACTTTATGGCGCGCTGGCGCTCATCCTCGTCCTCAGCTCGGCCGGCCTGCCGGCCCTAAACGGCTTCGTCGGCGAGTTTGTCATCTTGCAGGGCGCTTTCCTGGTCAGCCCGCTCGCGGCCGGCTTCGCTGCGTTTGGCATGGTGCTCAGCGCGGTGTATCTGCTCACCATGTTTCAGAAAGTCTTTTTGGGGGAGAGCCGCGATTCGGCCAACGATGCGCTGCGTGACGTGAACTGGCGCGAGGTCGCTGCTGTTGCGCCGCTGATCGTCTTGTGCTTCGTGATCGGCCTCCAAGCAACGCCGTTTTTTAATCTAATGAGCAGCAGCGTGGCCGGCCTGCTGGCTGCTGTTGGAGTGGCTGGGCGATAAACGAAAAGGGAGTGTTCCAATTCGGAATGAAAGGGCTGCCTAGGCTGTCATGCTGAGCGCGCCCCCTTTCTTATTCTCCCGCAAGCGG
>Ga0272447_1000104_pt1 | contig 59836 bp, 49 predicted proteins | sample YNPCB0133_FD_194589 | JGI IMG/M metagenome (GOLD analysis project Ga0272447, IMG submission 194589) | Hot spring microbial mat communities from Yellowstone National Park, WY, United States - YNP-CB-013-3 | ecosystem: Environmental > Aquatic > Thermal springs > Hot (42-90C) > Sediment | place...
CTAGCTCGGTCACCTCCGAGGTGGCAGGTTTGGGTGGCTGCGCTGGCAGTGAATCAACATACTTCTTCACCCAACGCCCGACCGACTGCCCGCTGACCTGCAGGATGCGCGCAGCTTTGCGCTGGCTCATACCTTCAGCAACTAGTCGTAGTGCGCTCTGGCGTATCTGGGGGCTATGCGCTATCGACTTTGAATTTGGTGTAGTCTTGCGACCGCACTTTCTGCACTGATACTTCTGCGTGCCACTGAGGTTTCGTCCGCACTTGCGCATCTCCTCGCTGCCGCAGAACTGGCATTTCACCCCTGGGTGGTAGGCTAGTCTTCTAGGCATACTCTCTAGTCTAGATCGCTTCTACTGGAGCACTCCCAACACGAGGAGGAGTGTTCCAATTTGGAATGACAGGCTGCGCCGTCGGGCTGGTCATCCACAACTGAGCCGGACCAGCGCCACGCTCATCCCTAAACAACTGCGTCTTGCAACTGATGTGTCGCCCTCACGTTCGCCGAATCTATCTGCCGTGACCTATCCGAGTTCGTTTCGTTTTGAATTGGCCCACTCCCGCTCACAAAACTGGGTTACAATGCGCCTCGTGATGTCCCCTCGCGGGACAACACCCGACCACGCTATCTTTTTAAGTGGAGGTGATGTCGCAATGAGTAGTACGCAACGTTGCGCCGTGGCATCACCTCTGGCAAATCGCTAGAAGGCCACGGCGCACACCACAGCCCCCGCATCCTTGCGAGGGGCTGTGGTGCTTTTCCAACTAGCGCTTCTTGAGCAACGTCTGCCTGGCTGCTGCCGCCGCGCCGCGCAGCCGCTCCACGTCTTTGACCTGCGCTCGCTTGGGCACGCGGTGCTCGCTGGGCAGCAGCTTGACCAACCGCTCGAGGTCCGCAAACGTGAATTTGCGCGGGCTATATGCCAGGCTTTCGGCGAGCTGGGCCATGGATAGCGCCCAGGCCATCTCACGCCGCAAGGCATCGGCCTTGCTGTGGTAAGCGCGCTTGTCCCAGGCTTGTGCGCTCTTCTCCGCGTCCTCGTACACCCGCCGCAGGGTCACGGCCAGCACCGCGCACATGTCCTTGCATAGCCCATCGTCGTCCAAGTGCTCGAACAGATGCTCGCGCACGATCTCGGCGACCAAGTTCAGATTCTGGTTGCGCTCCTTAACAGACATAACAACGCATCCTCGTGCTTAGGTACTACGCAATACGGAATACGTAATACGAATTTCGTATTCCGTATTGCGTATTGCGTATTACGTATTTCGTATTCCGTATTTCGTGTTCCGTGGTGCGTGTTGGGCGGAGGGCAGTACGTATACGTCATTGGTGCTGGAGTTCTGGGATGAGCAATCGCGCGATGTTGAGATAGATCACAATCCCGGTCGCATCCACAAGCGTGGTGATCAGCGGCGCGGAGACAACAGCCGGATCGATTCTAAATCGTTGGGCAAGCATCGGGATCAACGAGCCGATCAGATTGGACCAGGTGCAGATAACCAGCAAGGAAAGCCCAACCACCAAGGATAGGTAGAAGCCGCTGCCCCACAGTTCGGCGCGCAGGAAGGCGATCGCTCCCAAGCTGGCGCCCAGCAACAAGCCGGTGACCAACTCACGGCCGAGCACCCGCAATGTGTCGTTTGGTTTGATCTCGCGCAGCACCAACCCGCGGATGATCATGGAGACGGTTTGCGAGCCGGTGTTCCCGCCGGCGTCAATCAGCAGTGGAATAAAGAACGTCAACGCGACGACGGTGGCCAGCTCCTCCTCGAAGGCGCGCAGCGCGCTGCCGGTGAGCGTCTCGGCCAGCAACAGCAGCACCAGCCAGCCGATCCGCGAGCGCACGACCTGCAGAATGGAGGTCTTGAAATACGGCTGTCGGCCGATGACAGGCTCGACCGCGCCAAGGCGATATACGTCCTCGGTCGTCTCTTCCTCGATCACGTCCACTACGTCATCCACCGTAATGATGCCCAGCAGGCGGTTTTGCGTATCCACGACCGGCAGCGCCAGAAGGTCGTATTTCTTCATCAGGTTGGCAACCTCTTCCTGGTCGGTGCCGGCAGGCACGCTGATCACGTCCGGATCCATGATCTCGCCAATTAATCGCATGGGCGACGCAACCAGCAACTGGCGCAGCGAGACCACGCCCACCAGGCGCCGCTCGCGGTCCACGACGAAGAGGTAGTAAGGCATCTCGTCGTCGGGATTCCATTCCCGCAAGGCATTAATCGCCTCCTGGGCGGTCATTCCGGGGCGCAGGGTGAGGAAGCTGGTGGTCATCAGACCGCCGGCGCTCTCATCGGGGTGGATGAGCAGCGGGCGCACGTCATCGGCTTCCTCCATGTTGGCCAGGACGCGCTGCTGGCGCTCTTTAGGCAGCTCGCCGATCACATCCGCCGCGTCATCCGGCTCCATCTCGTCGAGGATGCGCGAGAGCGTTCGGTCATCCATACGCTCGGCGATGTTGGCTTGTCCTTCACTATCCAGCTCCGCAACGATCTCAGCGGCGGTCTCCGGGTGCAAGCGCGGCAGCAACTCGGCCTGGTCTTCGACGTCCAGCTCGTCAAAGACTTCAACCTGCTCATCTTGCTTTAGCTGCTCGAGGATGGTGATTGCGTCTTGGACGCTGTTTCGGTCGAGTGCTTCGCGCACCCGCTGAAGGGCGATATCAATCTTGTCACGGGTCAATTCGGCCATGGCTTACCTCCTGTTCGGGCGGGGCTGAGCCTGGCCGAAGTGCGCCCAGGTTATGCGCGCTCGCTATGCCTTGCCAGGCGCAGCCCAGCGTCTATGTGTTGTGTAGGTTGCTAAAGAGCTGTCCGTGTTCATTGCGCTGGCGAGAGGTGGAGGACAACACCCGTGCGCTCTGGGATGGCCACGCCGCGCAGATAGCCTGCGGAGGTGATGTATTCAGCGGGCCGGCCAAGCACTGTGATGGCGCGCATACCCTCCGTTGCTAGGTCGCACACCGGGATCTCCACCGTCGTGGCCGCCCCGCAGTTTAGCACAACTATCAACTTCTCCTCACCCCAAGTGCGCAAATAGGCCACCACGTCGCCCGCAGCGAATAGCACCTGGAACTCGCCATCGCGCAGCGCGCGATAGCGCTTGCGCAGCGCAATGCATTGCTTGAAATAGTCGCGCAGGTCGTGATTCCAGCTCGACTCATCCCAGTTGAAGGCGCGCCGACAATCTGGGTCTTTGCCCCCCAGCATGCCTACTTCGCTGCCGTAGTAGATTGACGGCGCCCCAGGGAAGGTCATTTGACACAGCGTGGCCAGCTTCAGCGCGCTCACGTCTTGACCTGCGATTGATAGAAACCGCGCCGTGTCGTGGCTGTCCAACAGGTTCATCTGCACGTCGCGCACGCTGCGGTCGTACATGGTCACCAGCTCTTGGAGGGCCTGGGCGAAGGCCGGCCCATCTAGGACCGGGACGGGCGCGTAGCCCACGCCGGAGACCAGATTGGCCTCCATCCGTGCTCCGATAAAAAAGCCAATGCACGCTTTGGTGAATAGATAGTTCATCACGGCATCGAACTGATCTCCTTGCAGCCAGCGGTGGGCCGGATGCCAGATCTCGCCGACCAGATAGGCATCGGGGTTGACCGCTTTTACCCGCCGGCGAAACTCGCGCCAGAACTCATCGTCGTCTATCTCGCCCGGCACGTCCAGCCGCCACCCATCTGCGCCAAAGCGAGTCCAGTGCTCGGCCACGCCGAAGATGAATTCGCGCACAGCCGGCGTGGAGGTGTTGAGCTTGGGCAAAGCGGGAATGCCCCACCACGCCTCGTAGTTCACCGGTTTGCCTTCGTAGGCATGCAGAGGAAAACCTTTAATGTAGAACCAGTCCAAGTATGGGGACGCTGCGCCGTTCTCCAGCGCGTGGTTGAACTGGTAGAAACCGCGGCTGGCGTGGTTGAACACGCCGTCAATGATGATGCGGATGTCGCGCCGATGCGCCTCGTCCAGCAAGCTGCGAAAGGCGGCGTCGCCGCCCAGGATAGGGTCCACCCGATAGTAGTCGTGCGTGTGGTAGCGGTGGTTCGCTGTGGACTGGAAGATCGGGCATAGATAAATAGCATTGATGCCGAGGTCCTGAAGGTAATCCAGATGCTCGACGATCCCCAACAAGTCGCCGCCCTTAAAGCCATAGTGCGTCGGCGGGTCCTCCCAGCGCTCTAGGTTGCTGGGCTTGGGGACGCGCTGGCTCTTGGCAAAACGGTCGGGAAAGATCTGATAGAAGATGGCGTGACGCACCCATTCCGGTGTCTCGATCATGGCCATTTATAAGATGCTAAAGATAAGCGCGCTCGTCGCCGCGCCGAACAGCGAGGCGAGGAAGTTCACCCAATCGTTGGTGAGCCAGGGCCAGCCACGGATCAGCCGGTTGGGCGTGCCGTCGCGCTCAAAGGCCTTCTCGGTCTCCTTCCCTCGCCGATCGCTGTAGTACATCGCCTGCACGGTGGCGCCGAGCAGGCTATCGAACAGCGCGCCGGCCAGCCCGGCGACCGTTGCGCCCACGACCACTGCCCATCTTGCGCTCGGCGTCCTGCTCTCGCCGGCGAGGGCTTGTTCGACGAGGGTGAAAATGACGTAGGCGATGGCGATGAAGGCCGCGCCACCCAGCGCCGCGCTGCTGCCCAGCAGCGTGATGCCGCCGCTGGTGCCCGGAGGGACGCGCCGGCTCAGGCGCGTGATCAGGCGAGGCGGCGCGGCGCTGAGCACACCCAGCTCGGTGGCCCAGGTGTCGGCATTCACAGTGGCCAGCGCGCCCACCATCGCCGCGTAGAGCGCGCTGGCGAGCGCGGGGTGATCTTGCATTAGCCAGGCCAACACGGCCAGGCCGGCTGCCGCACCCCCATTCGCCAGCGCCTGGCCGAGGTCGCGCTGGCCGCCTTTGTCGAATTGCTCGGCTGCTGAACGCTTGGGCGCACTGTTGGCTTTGTAGTGACTGAGTAGAGAGGAGGAGGTGAAGAAGGCGATCAACAACAGGCCGGCTGCCAGCCCGCCAAACCCGAAGATCAATGTGCCGGTGATGACCGCGCCCAGCACGCCGCTCCGCGAAAGCGATCTGCGCTGATAGGCCAGCCATCCGATCAGCGCGCTGATGATCAACCCGGCGACCAGGCGCGGGACAACCGAGGCGATAGGCAAAGCAAGCCCCATGCGCGCGAATTGTAGACTGCCTCAAACAAATGAGGGGCGTTTCGGGTGCTTTTGTGATGGGGCAAAGCCCAGGGCAGGTCGAGGCATGCCTTCGCTTACCCTCCCTAACTCGCCTTTGCTGGTGCGCCGTCCAGTCTGGTAGAGGGTTACCCCCTTGGCGAATGCGTAAGCTTAGCACAATCTGTGGGTGAGCGCGCGGGGCATGCTTCGCCCACGCCCAGGAGCTACGAATTCGTTGCTTGACTTGCTCGCCGGGCTTGCGTGCGGCGCTCGGCCTGTTCGCGCCGCCACTTGGCGATCGCTGCGTGGTTGCCGCTCAGCAGCACATCGGGCACGCGCCAGCCGCGAAACTCCGCCGGTCGTGTGTAGTGTGGGTACTCCAATAGCCCATAGGCGTGCGAGTCTTCCTCCGTCACGCCAGGCGGCAAAACGCCGGGCACCAAACGCGACACAGCGTCAATGATGACCATCGCCGGCAACTCCCCGCCGGTGAGCACGTAATCGCCAATGCTGATTGCGTCAGTACAAAGGTGCTCGCGCACCCGCTCATCCACACCCTCGTAGTGCCCACAGATCAGCGCCAGGCGCGCGTGTTGAGCCAGCTCTTTGGCGATCGCCTGGTTAAAGGTCCGACCGCTGGGGCTCATCAGGATGACCGGCGTCGTGGCGAGCGCTTCGCCCAGGACGGACTCGACTGCCGCAAAGATCGGCTCCGGCTTCATCACCATCCCCCCACCACCGCCGTAGGCCATGTCGTCGGTGATCTTGTGCTTGCCCGCCGCGTAATCGCGGATGTTGTGTATGTGGATCTCGACTAAACCGGCTTCCCTGGCGCGCTTGATGATGCTGTGATCAAAGGGGCCGGCGAACATCGCCGGGAAGAGGGTGAATACGTCGAAGCGCATGCCTGACGCTCACTTCTTCTTTTGCCTGCTCGTTTGTCCTTTGGGTTGGCTGGCGGCCTGTTCCATACGGGCCAGCCTGTCTAAATAGTCCAGCGGGTGGCTGATGGCCGCCGGGATGATGCGGATCTCCACACCTGGGGCGACCTCGATCCGTGCCATGTCTTCTTCGCGATTGAGATAGGTGAGTTTGCCGATGATGCCACCTACGGTGACAACTTGCTCACCGAGCTTGATCTCCTCCAGAATGCGCTCTTGCGTTTTGCGTGCGCGGCTCTGCGGCACGACGACGATCACCCACACCAGGAAGAAGACAAAGGCAATCGTGATGGTCAAGACAACAACCGCGAGAGTCAAATCCATGCTCGGGATTATAAGTATGCACCCATAGAGTAGGTGCGTTTAAGGCGCGGGGCAGCGTTCTGAGGTGGGCGACGACGCTCTGGGGTTGAGCTGCGGGTGAACCCACACGCAGTGCAGAACAAAAAGCCGTAGCGCGAGCCAGGCCCGCGCTACGGCTTTCGGGTTGGCTAGGCCGTGCTGCTATGGCCTGCGGACGATTGGCACGAAGACTGGGTAGTAAGGCTGTAGCTCGAAGGCGCCGATGTCGCAGGCGTTGGTGAGGAACCACGGCCGGCTAAAGTAGCGCTGGTCCGTGCTCACCGTGCAGAACGCGGGCGGCACTTTGTCCACCGCCGGGCTGCCCAGCGAGAGCGCGTGATTGAGCGTGCCGCCGCTGTTCAGCGCCAGCGGCTTGAGCAGCGGGTTGGCAACCATCATGCCTGGGCATGAAGCGTCGCTGGACAGCGAGAACAGCGGGAAGGTGAAGCCGGCGCAATTGCCGCCGCTGTTATAGGCCAGCAAGGCGGCATACGCGGTCGCGTTGGCGCCCAGCGCTACGTTCAAGCCGATGGATCCGGTATTGCTGGCCACCGTGACGAACTGGAGCTGGGTGTTACTGCTGCTGGCCAGGCCGGGGTCGCTGTCATCGGCGTAGATGGCGCCGTTGCCGCCGTTGCCGCTGACCGTGCTATTGCGCATGAGCAGCAGGCCGGCGAGGTTATAGGCGCCGCCGCCGCGCTGCGCCGTGTTGCTCACGACCGCGCTGTGCTGGACAAGCAGCCCACCGATAGGCACATTTTGGTTTTGGTTGTTATACAGCCCGCCGCCGTCGCTGATCGCCTGGTTGGCGGCCAGCGTGCTGGCCACGATGTCCACCAGGCCATTGAAGCGATAGACGCCGCCGCCGTCGCTGGAGGCGGTGTTGGCCTGCACCGTGCTGCCCTCGATCCGCATCGTCCCGTTGTTGTTGAAGGCGCCGCCACCTTGGCCGGCGTTGCCGCCCTGGGCCTGGTTTTGGGCAAGGGTGGAGAAGGTGACAGTGAGGACGCCTGAAGCCGCGTTGAACGCACCACCGCCTTGGGCCTGCTGCGTCGCGGTGGCTGTGTTCTGCGCCACCAACGTCTCGGTGATCAACAGAGAGCCATCATTGTATGCGCCGCCGCCCTGCGCGTTGTTCGTCGCACTGACCACGTTGCCCGCGATCGTCCCGCGGCGCATCTCCGCGGCCCCAAACTGGTTATGCACGCCGCCGCCCTGTGCGGATCCCCCGCTGGCCGTGTTGTCGTTGACCTGCGAGTCTTCAATGACCACCGTGCCACCGTTGTTCGACACGCCGCCGCCCGCAGCGTCGGTCGCCGCGGCTGTGTTGCTGTTGACGGACGAGTTGGTGATGTAAATGGTACTGTTGAGGTTGTAAACACCGCCGCCCCGAGCATTAGCAGATCCTGTGACTGTGTTGCTGTTGACGGACGAGTTAGTGATGTAAATGGTACTGTTGGCACCGTTGTAAACACCGCCGCCCTGGGCATCAGCAGATCCTATTCCTATGACTGTGTTGCTGTTGATGGACGAGTTGGTGATGTAAACGGTACTGTTGACACCGTTGTAAACACCACCGCCAATAGAAAAGCCCGATCCTGTGACTGTGTTGCTGTTGACCTGAGTGCCGGTGATGTGCAGCGCTGTGGCGCTCAGGTTGTAGATACCGCCGCCGTTCTGGGCCTGGTTGGTGTTATAGCTGCCGCCGTTGATGATCAGCGTCCCAGCGTTGTAGATACCGCCACCGTCTTGAGTAGCGATGTTGTCGTCAATCGTGACGGAGTTGGCATTGACCACGCCGCTGTCATCGTTGTATACGCCGCCGCCGTTGGTCGCCTGATTATCAGTGACGTTGCCGCCGCTGAAGGTCAGCGTCCCGTTGTTCCAGATGCCGCCGCCGTCATCTAGCGCATAGTTGTCGTTAATCGTGACGGAGTTGGCATTGACCACGCCGCTGTCATCGTTGTATACGCCGCCGCCGTTGGTCGCCTGATTTTCAGTGACGTTGCCGCCGCTGAAGGTCAGCGTCCCGGCGTTCCAGATGCCGCCGCCGTCGCCAGTAGCATCGTTGTCGTCAATCGTGACGAAGTTGGCATTGACCACGCCACTGGCATCGTTGTATACGCCGCCACCGTTGGCCGCCTGGTTATTGGTGACGTTGCCGCCGCTGAAGGTCAGCGTCCCAGCGTTCCAAAAGCCGCCGCCGTCCTGGTTGGCATTGTTGTTGTTGACGTTGCTGCTGGTGACGTTGACGGTGCTGCCGACGTGCACATAGACGCCGCCGCCGTCGCCCTGGGCATTGTTTTGTGCGAGCGTTGCGGTGAGGTCCGCGGTCCCGGAGATGTAGATGCCGCCGCCGAGATCCGCTTGATTGTCTGCGATGTATGGGTAGATATCCAAACGCAACGAACCGCCATCCTGGCAGATGCCACCGCCGTTGCCGTCAGCGGAGTTGAACCTCACCGTGCCACTTATTATCTCCAGCAGCCCGCCGGAGCGATGGCGCACCCCGCCGCCGCCTAGGTAACACACCCCAGTAGTTGGACCAGTCTCCTCGCTTGTATTGGTCGCCGAGCCAGTCTCGACCAACAGGTCCTGGATGCGCACCCCGCCGGCAACTGCCCCGCTTGCGGTAGGCGGCAGGATGTCGAAGATGCGGTCTTCAAACTGTGGTGATGAGATGAAGTCGCGGATAACTTTTACGCCACTGCCCTGAATTGTCAGCGTAATGGCCGTCGTGTCGCTATCGACCACCACGTCCAGGTCTAGTACTTGTTGTCGTCGTTGCCATTGCCAGACGCGGTTTGTATCGTCAGCGTGATCACGCTGATGCCTGGTGCGAACTGGATGACGTCCGCGCCGTAGGTCCCGATCCCGCTACAGCCACCGAAGTTGCTGTTTTGGTTGGCCGACTGAATCGCCTCGCGCAGCGAGCAGGATGTATTTGAGGGATCGTCGAACTCGTCCAAGCTCGTCGTCACGGTGATGATCGCGGCGTTGGCCGTGCCGGCCGCCAGCGCGAACGCGCCCATCGCTGCGACCCCGCCCAGCAGGCGGGCCGTCCACTTGAGAGCACTATACGAAAGCATCATGATCACCTCTCGGTAAGTGAATGGGTTGATTTTGAGAAGACCATCGCGGCGCTCATTGAACAGCGCTGGCCTTTCAAGTCACACAGGTTACGAGTATATCCAGATGCAGAGAAGGCGCAAGCGAGAGCGTGCATTCACCAATCAAGGCGACCGCTTGCGGGCTGCTCACGCGCCGCGCCGGCGTGTCGTGCTGAGCAGCAACCCCGCAGCGCCCCGCCCTCCGTTCATCATAAGCACAGCGAAGCATCTAAAATCCCGCCCGACCACATCGTAGGGGCGTAGCGGTGCTACGCCCCCCGCGAAGCCACCACATGCCCCGCCTCACCAACCCCGCAGCGCCTTAGCCAAGCGCCACCCAATTGCCCCGAAGCGCACAAGGTCACCCGACCTGAATCGTGAACGCGCAACTCCATCCAGCATTACAATGCTGCGCATGACGCCCATTCGCGTGACGATCTGGCACGAATATCGCCATGAGAAGACGCACCCCGCTGTTGCGGCGCTCTATCCCGACGGCATGCACCAGGCGATCGCCGCCGGCCTTCGGCAAAACGACCCGACCGGCCAGTTTCAGATTCGCACGGCCACGCTCGACGAGCCAGAACACGGCCTATCCGCCACCGTGCTGGATGCAACCGACGTGCTGATCTGGTGGGGACATGCCGCCCACCACGAGGTGCGCGACGAGGTGGCGGCGCGGGTCGTCGCGCGCGTGTGGGCCGGCATGGGCTTGGTCGCCCTGCACAGCGCCCACTTCTCCAAGCCGTTCATGCGGCTGATGGGCACCGACTGCGCCCTGCGCTGGCGCGAGGCCAACGACAAGGAGCGCCTATGGGTGGTCGATCCCAGCCATCCCATCGCCCAGGGCCTGCCCGACTACTTTGAAATAGAGGCCGAGGAAATGTATGGCGAATTCTTCGGCGTGCCCCAGCCCGACGCGCTGGTGTTCATCAGTTGGTTCAGCGGCGGCGAGGTCTTCCGCAGCGGCTGTTGCTGGCAACGCGGGCTGGGCAAGGTGTTCTACTTCCGCCCCGGCCACGAGACTTATCCCACCTATCATCACCCGCTGGTCCAGCAGGTCATCGCCAACGCCGTCCGCTGGGCCGCGCCGACGCCCGTAGGCCGCTTCACCCGCGACGTCACCCGACCCTCCGCCCCCCTGGAGGACCTGGGCGACGTGGCGCTCACCAAAGACCTCTCGCTGCACGGGGGCTAAGGCTGCCACCAGTCCGACGCGCGCGGGTCCATGAAGCGCGCTGTGTCGCGGATCGCCACGGTCAGGCTGCCCCCGCGCGCGACGCCCACCGGCTGGTCATTGCGGATCGCCGGCAGGTGGCCGGTGCTGCGCCGGCCAGCGTTCAACTGCGCGCGATAGGTCGCCACCAGGTTGGGATCCACGCAGAAATTGAGCAGGTAGGCCGCATACATGCCGTTCCAGTGCCAGACGTGGTCGAAGCGCGTGTAGGTGATCGCCAGCTCGTCCTCGTCGGGGTAAAGCACCATGGCGACGACGTTCCCACTGTAGACCGGCACGCTGCGGGCCGGGATGTGGATTGCCTCGCCGGGCGTCGTCGCCAAGTCAAGCACGGTGACGGGGAAGTGCAGGTCGTTGTTCAGCGGCCCGCGCGTCCCGTATGGCGGCGGCCCGTTCTCGTCCCAGTGCCACGTGTAGTTGTTGTAGGCCGCCGTGAAGGTCGGCAGGCGGGCAGGGCGGAAGATCTGCCGGAAGCGTGGTGCGTTGGGGTCCATCGGACCGCCATAGGTCACGACGCCGAGCGACTGGTTGACCGGCGCGTAACCCAGGATCGAGAGCCGAAAGTCCGGGTTCTCGTCGGTCAGCCGGTTGTCCTTGTAGTAGGGTCCGTCAATCGGGATGACGGCGTAGATGTTGGGCGAGGTCGTCGGGCAGGCTGGCGAGCTGCTGGCCACGATCGGCAGGAAAGCGCGCGGCGTCACGCCGTTGGCGTGGCCGGCGGCAGGCGTGCCGGCCAATAGACCAAGCACAGCGGTGATGGTGGCGATGCGCCGGCTTATTCGCACGGCTGACCCGGCTCGCAGATGCGGAAGCTTTGATCGAACAAGGTGAACGTAAAGGGGCCTGCCGATTGCGGGCGGGCGAACGAGAGCTGGAAGACCAGCGCTTCGCCCGGCGTGATCGACCAGGGAAAGGCCGGCAGGCTGCTATTTAGCGGGTAAAGCTGGCCGCCTGGGCCGCTCAGCGCAGCGTCGCTGAGTGAGGCGGAGAGGAACTGGCTGGTGAGGTTGCGCACGCTGCCGACCACGCGCAGCTCGTTGCCCTCCGGCGAGATCTGGGCGTTCACGATCGTCACCTCGGCCAGCGGCGGGCGCGTGGGGACGGGCGTCGGCTCGGCGACCAACGGCTGGTGCGGGATCGCCACGCGGGCGACGTAGGGCGTCTCTTTATCTATCGCAAAGCGCCACTCCAAGGCGGGGCCGGGCAGGCTGGCCGGGATTTCAAAGCCGGCAGTGGCGACGATGGTCTGCTCCGGCTGGAGCGCGCCCTGGGTGAAGCCGCGCCCGCCGGCTGCGCGTGAGGCCTCGGCCGAGAGCGGATAGGCGGTGTTGCCGGCGTCGGCCAGCGCGCTGAAGAATTGAGCGGCGTCGAGGATGCGGGTGACGATGTTGGTGACCTCGAAGTCCACCTGCAGATAGGCGCGCTCGGCGGGGAGGCCGACCGATGCGCCCGGCAGCAGGCGATGTCCCAGCACCTTCACGCGCACCTCGCCCAGGTTGATCGGCGTGCCCACCGCCGAGAGCTGGTTGGGCGTGCCCTCGTCGGCGAAGCCGGCGATCACTACCTGGCGCTGGTTGCCGCCTTCGCCCAGCAGCACCAGGCTCAGGCGAGGCGTGTCTTGCGCCAGCAGCGAAGCGACCTCGGTGTCCTGGATGGTGCGCTGCTCGATCACGCGATAGCGCTGCGGCCCTAGGTCGGTCTCCAGCACGATGAGGTCACCCGGCCGCAGCGCCGCGAGGAGCTGGCGATTCTCGTCAGCAGCGTGCAGGCCGAGCACGACGTTGACCAACGTGCCGGGCACCCAGTGCGCCGTCTGCTGGGCGTTCGGGTCATATTGCCATTGCTCGTCGCGCACCGTGATGGGAACGATCCTGTAGGCGGCGTTGCCGATGATCATCCGGCTGGGGAGCGGCGCCGGCAGCGGCGTCTCGTTCACGCGGACGACGAACAGCTCGGCCGTGGCTTGTGGCGTGGGCGCGGCGGGCAGGCTGGGCGTCGGTGGCGCGGGGCGGGGTGCCAGCTCGCGCTCGGCAAACAGGGCCAAGAGCAAGACAAAACACGAGAGCGCGCAAATGCCCAACAGGGCAAACCCACTGACCAGCAGCAAGGGCCGGCTGCGCGGGTCGTTCCACAGCGGCCCGAACGAGGCGCGCAATGCCTCGGCCAGGCGGTTGCCGCTGCGCGGGCGGCTGGCCGCGTCGTCCTCCCATTCGCCGCGCAGGTCGTCGGCCGGCTGCCAGTCGTCTGGCTCGGGAGGCGGGGGTGGGGGAGCAGATGACATGGCTGGCTTGCTAGCCGCCGCCGGCTGGCCCGCCCAGGCCGCCTTCGGTCAGCTTGCGCAGGTCGGCCAACACGGCGTCCACTTCTTCCAGCGTCAGCGGCGAGCCGTCCTTCTTGGTGAGCGTTCCGTTGGCGATGCGCTCGGCGGCCACTTCGCGGATGGTGATGTTGCGCTTCATCGCTTCCTTCACCAGCTCCGCGCCGGCCAGGTAGCCGATGATCGGGTTCAGCGCGGTGACCACGATGGCGTTGCGGGCCAGCCAGCCGCTGGCCTTCTCCGGCTGGGCGACAATGCCCACGACGCAGAACTTGGTGAAGGCGTTGATCGCGCCGATCGCCACCTGCATCATCTCGTTCAGGTTGTGGGCGATGATCGGCATCATCACGTTCAGCTCGAGCTGGCCGGCCTGGGCCGCCAGCGCCACGGTGTGGTCGCAGCCCTGGATGTGGAACATCGCCATGTTCAGCATCTCGGCCATCACCGGATTGACCTTGCCGGGCATAATGGACGAGCCGGGTTGCACCGCCGGCAGGCGGATCTCGTCCAGCCCGGTCGTGGGGCCGGAGCTGAGCAGGCGCAGGTCGTTGGCGATGCGGGTGAGGGTGATCGCCAGCGTGCGCAGGCTGGCGCTGAAGTCGGCCGGGTCGGCCATGCTCTGCATCCCTTCAAACAGGTTATCGCTCTCGTAAAGCGGCTGGCCGAGCAGGCGGGAGAGCACCTGCACCATGCGCCGGTGGTATTCGGGATGCGCGTTCAACCCTGTGCCCACCGCCGTCCCGCCGATTGGCATGCGCCGCAGCATGTCCGCCGCGCGGTTGATGCGCTCCAGGTCGCGCTCCACCGCGCGCGCGTAGCCGCTGAACTCCTGGCCCAGCCGGATCGGCACGGCGTCTTGCAGGTGGGTGCGGCCGGACTTCACAATCGGGTCGAACTCCCTGGCCTTGGCCCACAGCGCGTCAATCAACCCTTGTATGGCGGCCTGAAGCTCCGGCAACCGCCACAGCACGCCCAGCCGGATGGCGGTGGGGACGGTGTCATTGGTGGACTGGGCCATGTTCACGTGGTCGTTGGGGCTGACCGGCTTCTTCTCGCTGCTGTTCAATGGCACGCCCAGCAGTTCGCTGGCGCGGTTGGCGATCACCTCGTTGATGTTCATGTTGTGGCTAGTGCCCGCGCCGGCCTGGAACGGGTCCACTACGAAGTGGTCCATCAACTTGCCAGCCATCACCTCCTCAGCGGCCTGGATGATGGCCTCGGCCAGGCGCGGTTCGAGCAACCCTAGGTCGCGGTTGACCTCAGCAGCGGCGCGCTTGATGGCGGCCATGCTCCAGACGAAGGCTGGATACGGCCGCCGGCCGCTGACGGGGAAGTTATTGACGGCGCGCTGGGTCTGCGCGCCATAGTAAGCGTGGGCCGGCACGCGCACCTCGCCCAGCGAATCGCGCTCGATCCGGTAGTCCATCGTTCGCCTCGAGATTATAGAGAGGTCAGTGTTGGGCCGGCTGTTCGGCGCGCTTCCTTGCGCCGATTGCGATGTTGGCCCGACGGCGCACGGTGCGAGTCACCAGGAAGGTGCCTGTTGCAATGACAAGGGTGGCCAGCGTCAGGTTCTGATAAGCATTGATGAAGGCCAGCACCTGCCCCCAGTTCTGGCGCAGGATGAAGCCGGCCAGGGCCAGCGCGACCGTCCAGATGGCCGAGCCGGCGGTGGTGAACAGCAGGAACTTGCCCATCGGCATGCGGTGCATGCCGGCGGGGATCGAGACCAGGCTGCGCAGCAGCGGCACCATGCGACAGGCGAACACCACGATCTCCCCGCGGCGGTGGAAGACGCTCAACGCGCGGTCCAAGTCTCGCTCGCTGATGGTCAGCCAGCGCCCGTAGCGGCGCACAAAGCGGCGGATGAGCGGCTCGTCGGCCCACAGGCCGATGTAATACAGAGCCACCGCGCCCAGCACCGACCCCAGCGTGCCGGCGATGCACACGCCGGCGAAGGTGAGCTTGCCATCGGCGGCGAAGAAGCCTGCCAGAGGCATGACCAGTTCTGATGGGATCGGGGGAAAGAGGTTCTCGATCAGCATCACCAGCGTGATCCCCGGATAGCCCAGCCAGGTGACGATTTGCTCCACCCACTGTCCCAGTTGTTCAAATAATTGTCGCATCGTCATCACTCCTTGTCACTGCGCACCACGGAATACGCACTACGTAATACACACTACGTATTCCGTATTGCGTATAGCGTATTCCGTATTCCGTAATCTCATCCTGTCCCAAATTGTCGGTCGCCGGCGTCGCCCAGGCCCGGCACAATATACCCGATGTCGTTTAGGTGGTCGTCTAGGGCGGCCAAATGGATGTGTACGTCGGGATGCGCCTGGCTGAGGCGCCGCACGCCCTCCGGCGCGCCGATCAGGCCAACGAACTTGATGCGCTGCGCGCCCCAGCGCTTGAGGATGTCCACGGTGGCCACGGCGCTGCCGCCGGTCGCCAACATCGGGTCGAGCACCAAGCAGATTTGGACGGTGGGGCTAACAGGCAGCTTGTTGTAGTATTCCACGGGCCGCAAGGTGCGCTCGTCGCGATACAGGCCGATGTGCCAGACCTGGGCCGAGGGCAATATCTCCAGCGCGCCCTCCACCATGCCCAGACCGGCGCGCAGGATCGGGATCAAGCCGACGTTCTCGGCCAGCTTGTAGCCGGTCGTCTCGGCCAGCGGCGTGGTGATCGGCAGGGGGGCGAGCTGAAGGTCCGCAGTGGCCTCCAGCACCAGCATCATGGCCAGCTCGCGGACGACCTCGCGGAACTTCTTCGGCTCTGTGTTTTGATTGCGGAGGATGGTGAGTTTATGGCGGGCGAGCGGATGTGTGCTAATGTGAAGGTTCGATGTCACGGTCTTTACCTCGCCCGCGGATTGTACATGAGCACAGGGGGTGAGTTCAGGTGCATTCACGGTTAACCCTGAGTGGACGATGGCCCTGTCGTCGCCCAACTTCTATCGTTGGCAGCCCACCAGCGACTGCCCTGTTGAAACACCGCACGCCTGCTTATAATCCCCTTCGTGACCGCGACGCACATCCTCGCCGGCGACGTCGGCGGCACGAAGACGATCCTCGCTGTCTTCTCCAGCGAGCAGGGCGCGCACGAGCCAATCGCGGAGGCGACCTTCACCAGTGCTGACTACGCCAACCTGGAGTCTATCGTCCAATCCTTCCTGTCTGGATTGGATGTGCGGGTCTCGCGGGCCGTGTTCGGCGTGGCCGGCCCGGTGTTGAACGGCAGCGCGCAGATCACCAACCTGCCCTGGGTGATCAGCGAGCAACATCTGCGCGCGGCACTGGGCTTGTCCCATGTTCATCTCATCAATGACCTCGCGGCCATCGCAAACGCCGTGCCGGTGTTGAACGACGAGGACACAATCGCCCTGAACGATGTCTCGCCGACGCCGCGGGGCGCGATCGGGGTGATTGCGCCCGGCACAGGGCTGGGCGAGGCTTTCCTGCTTTGGGTCAACGGTCGCTACCATGCCTTCCCCTCCGAAGGAGGACATAACGATTTCGCCCCCAGCAACGAGTTGGAAGGCGATCTGCTGCGCTATCTACAGCGCAAGTTCGGGCGCGCCAGCTACGAGCGCGTGTGCTCCGGCATCGGCATACCCAACGTGTATTACTTCTTGCGCGATTGTGCCTACATGCCGGAGTCGCCTGCCGTGGCCGCGCAGCTCGCGTCGGCCAAAGACCCGACGCCGGTCATCGTGGCCAATGCGCTGGCCAATCCGCCCGACCCGCTCTGCGCGCAGGTGATGGACATCTTTACGTCGGTGCTGGCGGCCGAGGCCGGCAACCTGGCGCTGACGGTGATCGCCACAGGTGGCATTTACCTGGGCGGGGGCATCCCGCCGCGCATCCTGCCCCTACTGCAACGCGAATCCTTCATGAATACCTTTCGCTGCAAAGGGCGGCTTTCCGGCTTGATGGAGCGCATCCCAGTGCGGGTGATCATGAACGCCAAGGCCGGCTTATTGGGCGCTGCCCGTGCAGCGCTGGAGATGGAAGCGGATTAAGCTAACGCGGCGCGCAGTGCAGCGAATCCCTCGGCCACGCTATGACGATTCGAGAAGACGGCGGAGCCGACGACGGCGATGCTCGCCCCGGCGTCGCGCACTTGGCCAAGCGTCGCTGGGTTAATGCCCCCATCCACTTCCAGTTCGGCGTGCGCCCCCAGCGCGTCGAGCATGGCGCGCATGCGCCGAATCCGCGCTGTGGAGGACGGGATGTAGGGCTGGCCGCCGAAGCCCGGCTCGACCGACATGATCAGCACCAGGTCAATTAGCGGCAGGGCTTCCTCTACGGCGCTGAGGGGCGTCAACGGGTTGAGGGCCACGCCGACCTGTAGCTCCAACGCCCGCAATTGCTGAATGGTCGAGTACAGGTGGGGACAGGCTTCTACATGCACGATGATGCGCTGCATGCCGGCTTCTTTGTAATCTCGGAAGAAGCGCTCTGGCGCTTGTACCATGAGATGGGCTTCGCAGGGCAGCCGCGTGCTCTCGCGCACCGCACGGCAGATCGCCGCGCCGAACGTGATGTTCGGCACGAACGCGCCATCCATCACGTCTAGGTGGAACCAGTCCGCGCCAGCGCGTTCGGCCTCTTGGATCTGCTCGCCCAGCCGGGCGAAGTCGGCGGTGTAAATCGAAGGAGCCAGTTTCATCGTGATCGCCTGCCGATCATAACCTTCAGGTGCGCGGATGTGCCGGGGGTGCATTCACTAATGGAGCAACCCTTCCACGGGCTATGCCCTCGGTATAAGCGCCTTTCTTCCTTCCCCCATGCTTTGTGCTCTCTCCGTCACGGCATCGCGCTCTTCTCGCGACCCTTCATGACCTGCCCTCAAGCGGCTCGCCTGTTGTGAGACAAGAAGAGGGCATCCGATGGCCGTGCAGCGCAGCAAATTCGGATGATCAAACGCATGCGGGGCGCGGCAAGCCGCCGGCAGCCATGAGCCCGCAAGCCCCCTTTTGCGTTTCCAGCTCGAAAGATAAATCAGGGCCAGGTCACGCTGGCTCAACCTGGCCCTGCACTCTGTGGGTTGGACTAGTTCTTGCGCTGGCAGGTATTAATGCCGAGCGGGGCATAGAGCGGGCAGAAGCCGATCAGGCTGGTGAGCAGGAAGGCCACAGCGATGACGCCCAGAATAACAGCCAACACCCCGCTCAACGCACCTGTGGCGATCAAGGCAGCGATGACCAGCGCAGCAGCGATGCGAATCCCACGATCTAGATTCCCCATATTCTTTTGCATCTCTCTTCACCTCCTCTTGTCCTCAAGGCTATTCGGCACTAAGCTTAGCACAATGACGATGGTTTGTCAGTGACAAAGTCACCAAACGCGCTGTCGGCGCTGAAGGCCCTGCTGGTCCAGCAGGCGAATAGAGCCGCGGCTGATCTCGATAAGGCCAGCCGCTGAGAAGTCTTCCAAGATGCGGCTGACGACCTCGCGCGACGTGCCGAGCTCGGCAGCGATCTGTTGGTGGGTGATTTGGAGCAAGGGGAACTGTGGGCTGAGTCGCTGAAGTAAGAAGTCAGCGATGCGAGCGTCCAAGCGGCGAAAAGCCACTTACGGGGAGGGCCGGGGAGGGGCTGGCCGGGGAGCTGCCCAACTCACTCAGGCCAGCCTAGTTGCTGTTTCCCAGGACGCGGGGGGAAAGCCCCCTTCCGGTTCCCCCGCACGCGGGGGGATGCCCCCTTCTGCTTCCCCCGCATGCGGGGGAATGAAAGGGGGCTGTCATGCGGAGCGGCATCCGCCGGCCTGCGGCCTCGGCCACCCTTCGGTTCGCCGTGCGCTGAGATGCTTCGCCAGCGCTAGGTATGATGAAGTTGGTGGACACGGCGTGCCGCGCTCGCGCTGGTGTGACGGGCTGGCGCGGCGAGCGCGCATCTTGCACCCCTGTGCATGAACGCGCCCGCGATCACAGCTTCGCATATAGGAACCAGAACTTATCCGCTGGCGCGGCCTCAACCAGCTCCGGCTCCCAGAGAAATGCGCCAGGGCGAAAGCGCGCCCGCAGCCGGGCGTCCAGCGTCCGTAGCCGGTTGAGCTGCGCGCTGAGCTGCGACACGTCGTCCTTAAGCAATTCCAGACAAAAGCGCGTGCGGACGCGCTCGGCGTAGCCAGAGTGCGGCGCGTTATAAGGCTCGTCGCGAACGGTCGCCTCGCGACGGTCGTCCAGGAACATCTCCCAGCTATCCAGCCGGCTTCTGAACTCGCGGCGGGCCTTGTGCTGATACTGCTCGGCAAGCCGATGGCGAACTTTGTGGACCTCGGCCTGGGCAGCGCTGAGGACCGGCGCAATGGCCTCTGGATAGCGCGGGCGCAGGGCATTTAGCCGCCATTCGGTCTCTAACCAAGCGCCGATGGTGAGCTGAGGCATCGGCTGGCCGTCCACGCTGCCTACCGGGTAGAAGAGTACCTCGGCATACAGATAGTCTTTCATTTGCTCGGCAGCCACGCGGGCAAAGATCAGGTCGCGGCTCAGGTTCATGCCTTCTGTGCGTCTGCTACGAGCCCAGCGATCACCCCTCGAACGCGCCGGCCAGCAGCGTAGAACTCGGTCCACTCCTCCTGACGGTGGACGATGATGCGCTGGTATGGGAAGAGCGCACTGCCGATCGCGCCAACGACGAACAGTACGCCGCCGAGCAACCACAGCTCATCGCCGGGTCGGTAGCGCGCGCTGATCACCGCGCTGGTCGCCGGCTGAAAGCGCAGCGTCGTCCTCTCGATCGTGATCTCGGCTGTGACCTCGCCGTCGTATAGCAACTGGCCGCTGGGGATGGCATAGGCGCGCAGCCGGCTGTCTGCGCCCTCGGCGCGCAAGGCCAGCGCCAAACGCGCCTGGGGGATGGCCAGATAGCGCTCCGGTTCATCCGGGCCGAGCGTCACCAGCAGCTCAGCGTTGGGGGAGAGGAAGGACGAGGCCTGGATCGGCAGCGCAGTTCCGCTGCCGTCCGTCGCGCGCAGGCGGTAGCCGGGCAACTTCTGCTCCAGCGTCAGCGCAATGCCGTTCGCTGTCCGCACGGTCTGCCCTGGGCCGATGGTGAGGCGCTGGTCGCTGGGCTGGAGGGCGACGATCACACCGGCGGGATCGTCACCCTCGCGCAGGGTGAGCGATGTGCCGCCGGCCAGGTTGACCGGCCCATTCGCAGTGACCATCTGCGAGGAGACCTCCCACCCGATCGCGAGATTCAACAGCAGACCGCCCGCGGCCAAGATCAGGCCGCCGTGGAAGGCACAGGTGAAGCCCAGCGCAGGCAAGCCGCTGCGGGCCACCAACAGGTCAACCGCCGGCTGTGCCACTCGGTAGCCCTGAGCGCGCAGGCGCGCAGCGAGCTGGTCGAGCGGTGGGGCGTTCAACATCACGCGCAGGCGCGGCTCATCTTGGCGCTGGGCTGTGCGCCAGCCCACCAGGCGGTCGGCCAGGCGCAGGCCGGCCAACGGGATCAGCGCGGCCAAGGCCAGCCGCCACCAGGGGCTTTGGGCAACGGCGTTCAAGCCCAAGCCGTTCAGCGGGGCGAAGAACGCGCCCTGGCGGCTGCGCGCCTCGGCCTCCCAGCGGCTGTAGGCCACCGGCGCAGCAGGACCGCCAAAAGGCTGCTGTGGCAGCACGACCATGGCCAGCAGCCCCAGCAGCGCTAGCGCGCACAGCGTCCCCAGAAAGGCATCGCCTGTCAGCGCGCGCCACAGCGCCCACCAGACATCGCGCCCCTCGCGGGCGTCCAGTAATGAGTTCGCCGCTTGCATGTCCTGCGTTGCCCCTTCACGCTTGCCTCAGCCTAAGCTAAACGTCCTGGGCAATAATCTAAAGCGGCGCAGATTATAGAGGTAACGTTTGCTCGCTCCGAGGTGCTGTGAGCATAGGCGACTAGCCTCTGATAGCGGTTAAGGAGGTCAAACAGAGATGAACAGAAAACTGATTGGGGTAATAGCTGCTGCCAGCCTGCTGCTGGCCGGCTGTGGCGAAGCGAGCGCGGTGCTCTCCTTGGCCGAGGAGGCAGCTCGGCGGGCGCTGGCGACCATCGAGGCGCAGGAGGCTAAGGCAGAGCCGCCGGCACAACGCGAAGAGGCAAGTGTTCTCCGCATCTCGTTCGAAGTCCAGCCCACGCCGACGGCCATTCCGCCCGCTGCCCGCGCCAGGCTCGACGAAGAGGAAGCGGTGCTCGTCAACTTATACGAGCGCGTCAGCATGGCCGTGGTGGCCATCTCGGTCCAGCGCAGCGGCCGGAGGTTTGGCACGAGCGGCTCCGGGTCGGGCTTCGTGATCGACAAGCAAGGCCACATCGTCACCAACAACCACGTAGTGGAAGGGGCAACGCGGATCACTGTGCTGTTTGCCGACGGCACGCGCGCGCGCGCCCAGGTAGTGGGCACCGACGGCTACAGCGACCTGGCCTTGCTCAAGGTCGATCGTCCAGCCGAGCGCCTGGTGACGGTGGAGTTGGGTGATTCGGACGAGGTGAAGGTCGGCCAGCGGGTGGTGGCAATTGGCAACCCGTTCGGCCTGGCCGGTACGATGACGCTTGGCATCGTCAGCGCTCGCGGGCGCGTGCTGCCCGAGTCCTCCTCGTCCGGCGGCGCGACGTTCTCTAACCCCGACATCATCCAGACCGACGCCGCGATCAATCCAGGCAACTCCGGCGGCCCGCTGTTGGACACGCGCGGGCGCGTGATCGGCGTGAACACCGCCATCCGCACCGATAGCCAGACCGGCTTCGGCCAACCGGTCAACAGCGGCATCGGCTTCGCCGTGCCGTCAAACACCGTCAAGCGAGTGGTGGAGGCGCTGTTGACGGAAGGGCGGGTGCGTTATCCATACCTGGGCATCCAGGGCGCGTTCAGCCTGGCTGAGCTGAGCGAAGAGTTCGACGTGCCTCTCGAGCGCGGGGTGGTGGTCGCCGGCGTGGTGGAGGGCGGCCCGGCGGCGCGCGCCGGCTTGCGCGGCGCAACGGTCAGCAACCGCACCGGCGCGATCACCCGCCTGGGCGATGTGATCGTCGCCTTCGACGGGCAACCGATGCGCAGCTACGAGGAGCTGATCGCGTTGCTGGTGAAGAAATACAAACCGGGCGACCGCGTGACGCTGACCGTATGGCGCGATGGGCGCTTGGTGGACTTGCGGGTGACGTTGGGCGAGCGGCCGCGCTAAAGCCTAGCTCACCGACCAAAATGAGGGCGCAGGAGTTTCCTGTGCCCTCGTCGTCTTTCCAGCCCACAGCGGGCGTTCACAACCGCAGCAACAGCAAATGCGCTTGCGCTGATCGGCGACCCATGGGTGGTTCACGCACATAGGCAATAAGGCTGCGCGTTGGCCGCGCCCGCGCGTGAGCAACCGGCGGAGCATCCGAACTCCTTGCCAACTTCCCCCCCAGCAGCCCATCGGGCGCCGCCTGCCTGACTAAAGCCCAGGGTGCATTCACGGATAGGGGCAGAACCCTGTGTGGGCGACGGCACTGCCGTCGCCTACCCTCTACAAATCAACGCCGCGGGTGCACGCGCCGCAAGCTACGCGCGCGGCAGGTGCATCGGCATGATCAAATGAAAGAACTTGTCGTCGCCGGCAGCGCGCAACACAGCTGGGCTGCGCGGTTGGGTGGTCTCGATGATCACCTGCGCTGTGTCTATCGCGGAGAGCGCATCTATCAAGAAGCGCACGTTAAAACCGATCTCCAGCCCTTCGCCGCTGATCGCCGCCTCCAGCTCGCTGCGGTTGTCGCCGGTCTCGCCGGCTTGTGCGGTGACGGTGAGCTTGCCTGGCTCCAGCTCGTCGCTGGGGGTAATGTGCAATCGCACGGTGTCTTGCGCATCGCGGGCGAAGATGCTGGCCTGGCGGCAGGCTTTCAAAAGCTCGGCCGTGTTCACCACCGTGCGCGTGTCGTGGCGCTTCGGGATGATCGGCTCGTAGTCGGGGAACTTGTGGTCAATCAGTTGGGCGACCACGTCCACGTCCTTGAGATGGAAGAGCACCTGGCCATGCGAAGGGGTGAGGACGATGGCGACGGGTTCTTCCTGATCGCTCAGGACGCGCGCCACCTCGTTCAGCGCCTTAGCCGGCACGACGAACGCGCGCGGCTCATCCACCGGCGACTGGAGCCGGTCGCTGCGCACGCTCAGCCGGAAGCCATCGGTGGCGGCCATGGTGATCGTCTCGCCCTCTAGTTTGATCAGCGCGCCGGTGAGCGTGGGCCGGCTCTCATCGGTCGCTGCAGCGAAGGTCACCTGCGCGATGAGCTTCTTCAGCACGCCGGCCTCGACGTAGGCCGCCCCATCGCTCTGAAAGGTCGGCACGATCGGGAACTCCTGCGCATCAATGCCCTTGATGTTGGCATCGGTGCGCCCGCATTGCACGCGCAGCGTCTGCGTGCGGATGTTCAGCTCCAAATGCACGATGTCGTCGGCGAGCAGAGCCACCAGGTCGCCGAAGGTGCGGGCCGGCACGGTGATTGCCCCTTCGTTCTCCACCTTTGCCCCGATCCAGCAGTTCATGCCCAGCTCCAGGTTAGTGGCGCAAATCCGCAGCCGGCCGTTGTCGGTGGCCAGCAGGACGTGCGTGAGTATAGGCAGGGTTGCGGAGCGCGAAGCCACCGCGCGGTTGACGATGCTCAATCCGCGCGCAAGGTGTTCTTGCAGGCAGGAGAGTTTCATGGTATCGCTGTGGTCCCAGAGATGTCGGGCGTGAATTATAGGTCGAGGGCGCGCGTTCGCCGGGAGGGCGCTGAATCCGGGATGAAAGGCCGGCTCAGCTCGTCATCCTCAGTGCGACCGCTCCGCCGCGCTCCGCGCAGCATCTCAACTCCCCCAGCCAAAGCGCAATAGAGTTACCCCCCTCCCGTGAATCCTCGGCACAGCCAAACATCTGGGCGTGGCTGCGTTCGCTATCTTTGCGTCGCTGTCGGCCAGGCGCGCCTTGGCTCTTCACCATCAGCAAGCTAAGTGAGCGTGTGCATGGACCGCTCTGGTCAGCGGCCCGGCGCGATCCCCAGCCAATACAGCGGGTAGAAATACTTTGCCGACTGAGCGGTGTAGGCATACGGGGTGAGGGCCAGGTTGACCAGCGAGAGCGCGCACAGCAGCAGGACGCTGCGCAGCGCCGGCGGCAGATCGGGCCAGCCGTGCTGGATGCGTTGGCGGTTCCAAGCGTGCTCCAAGACCAATAATAAGCCCAGCCCTATTCCCCATGCCGCGCCCAGCAGGCTGACCGAGTGCCACAGCCCGCAGGCGGTCATCGTCAGCATCACGTTGCGCACTGGATGCCGGCGATGCCCGCCCAACGGCTGATACACGTAGTCATGCAGCCAGCGCGTGGTGGTGATGTTCCAGTTGCGCCAAAAGTCGCGCATCCGGTTGATCCGGATCATCCGGCTGACCGGCGCGAAGTTCTCCGGCAGGACGATCCCGAACAGCCGCGCCGCGCCAATGCCCACGTCCATGAACGCCGAGAAGCCGACGTAATAGAGCACGGCCGAGGCGATTGCAGCCGCGAATAGCTCACCCGCGCCGCGGCCGGTGGGCGCCAGCAGGACCGCGTTGGGGTTTAACGTGACGAAGGCCAGCGCGATGAGGACGCCCTTGCATAGGCCCTGGCCGATGCGATAGCACCCCACACCCAACGCGCGCAAGGCGAGCCGGCGCGGCAGCTCGGCAAACTGCTCCGCCCATGCCTGATAGCGGATCAGCGGCAGGTGCACGAAGGTGGAGAAGAACACACACCAAGCGCCGAATGTCAACAGATCGGGCAGCGGCGGCCGCGGTGTGCTCGGTCTGGCGTAGTCGGCGCTAAAGTGCACCAAGCGCAGGAAGGTGAAGGCCGTCGTCAAGCCGATCGTAGGCAGCACAGACTCCGGCGTCAGGCCGGACCAGTCCAGCCATGGGGTGAAGGTGAGAAGGCCGAACAGGCCATGCAGGACGACGTAGAGCGCCACCAGAGAAGCCAGAATCGCGGGGCGTGGGCAGCCGGCCCGCACGGCGGCATAGACCAGGCCACAGACCGCTGCCGCGATCGCCACCAGCCAAAACGGGCGCTGGTAGCCCACTAAGATGATCGCGATGCTGATGGCAACCAGCGTCAGCCGGCGGTAGCGATAGGGCGTAAGCCAGTAAGCAAGCGCGCCCAGGCCGATCGCTGCCAGCGTCCGAAAGGTCACCAGAACCTGGAGCGCGGCGGCGACAGAGGCCCAAGCCTGATCCAAGGACATGCTGGATGATGATAACGCTGCGAGCATAGCAGCCGTTCTCGAGCGCATCACCAACAGGGTCACCTTCTACCAAGCGATGCTGCCGGCGAAAGCGAATCTCATAGAGGGTGGGGGCGATGGCAGCGCCATCGCCCGCCCAGGGTTCTGCTCCCAGCCCTGAATGCACCCACTTGGATCTGGGTGCGTTCGCCAAGAGGGGCAACACAGCGCGCCTCTGGGCAGCGACCAAGGATGCTGTGCTTTCATATTCTTTGCGTTCTCCGCGCCTCTGCGTGAGATCAGCCTTGGCCTCAACCGCGCGCACCCCTCTGGATTCGTAATAGTGCGACTGCGCTATAATGCCGCTTAACTGAATAGTTCGGGGAGTCCGCGGACGCGGGCTGAGAGGGCGCCCAATCCGGCGCCGACCCGTTGAACCTGATCTGGGTCATGCCAGCGGAGGGAACGTAGACGAGCGATGTGCGCGATCGCATCCATCCCCACTGGCAACCCGGTGGGGATGTTCGTTTATGCGCATCGTCATCATCGCAAATGGAGACCCGCCGACCAGCGATGCACTGGCGCATTGGCTGCGAGAGGGCAGCGCCCTGATCTGCGCCGACGGCGGGGCGCGCGTGGCCTTATCTCACGGCCTTAAGCCGGCCCACGTGATCGGCGATTTCGATTCGCTCAGCGAAGCCGATCTGCGCACCCTCGAAGCAGGCGGCGCCCAACTGCATCGCCACTCGCCCCGCAAGGATGAGACCGATCTGGAGCTTGCCCTGTTGCTGGCCGCTCGTCTGCTCGCCGACGACCCGCAACCGGAGATCGTCATCCTCGGCGCAGTAGGAGGCCGGCTGGATCACGAGCTGGCCAACATCATGTTGCTCGCCATGCCGGCGCTCAAGCGCATCAAAATCTGCCTGGTGCACGGCCGAGAGCGCGTCCTGCTCCTGGACGCGCGCGACGGTCCATCCGAGGTTGTGCTGGAGGGCCGAGCAGGCGACGTGGTCTCGCTGTTGCCCTTCGGCGGCGATGCCCACGGCATTCGCACCAGCGGCTTGGAATATCCGCTGAACGATGAGCCGTTGTTGTTCGGCCCGGCGCGCGGCGTGAGCAATGTGATGCTTGGATCGCAGGCTACGATTGCGCTGCGCCAGGGCATGTTGCTGTGCATTCAATCTACTGGATGAGAGGTGTAGAGGGTATGCGTAAACACTCTTTGCTTCTGTTGTCAATGGCGTTTGTATTGAGCGCGTGCGCCGTTCAGGCTCCACCGCCGCGCGCGCCGGCGCAGCCGCGCACCCTGACGATCATGACGCACGATAGCTTCAGCGCCAGCGAGGCGGTGATCGCCGAGTTCGAAAAAACTCATAACGCCAAAGTGGTCGTGCTCAAGTCGGGAGATGCCGGCTCCACGCTGAACAAGGCGATCCTCAGCAAAGACGCGCCGTTGGCCGATGTGCTCTACGGGGTGGATAACACCTTCCTCGGGCGCGCCTTGGCCGCCGACATTCTGGAGCCGTATAACTCCCCCGCACTGGCCGCTATTCCTGACCGCTTCAAGCTCGACCCACAAAACCGCCTGCTGCCCGTGGATTACGGCCATGTGATGGTCAACTACGACAAAGCGTTTCTGCAAGCCAGAGGGCTTAAACCGCCCACCTCGCTGCGCGCGCTGACCGAGCCACAATGGAAAGGGATGCTCGTCGTTGAGAATCCGGCGACCTCATCACCAGGGCTAGCCTTCCTGCTGGCCACCATCGCGGCCTTCCCCGAAGGCAGCGCGTACGACTGGCGCCAGTTCTGGCGCGACCTGCGGGCTAACGATGTGTATGTCAGCCCGGACTGGAGCGATGCGTATTACAACCAGTTCAGCGGCAGCAGCGGCAAGGGGCCGCGCCCGCTGGTCGTCTCTTACGCCACCAGCCCGGCAGCGGAGGTCTTCTTCAGCGAGGGCAAGTTGCAAGAGCCGCCCACCGGCAACGTGGAAGGCACAGCCTTCGAGCAGATCGAGTTCGTCGGCATCTTGAAAGGGACGAAGAACCGCGACCTGGCCGAGAAGTGGGTGGACTTTATGCTCAGCCGGCGCTTCCAGGAAGATATCCCGCTGCAGATGTTCGTCTACCCAGTCCTACCGGAGGCTGCGCTGCCCGAAGTGTTCGTCAAGTTCGGCCAGCCCCCAGCGCAGTTCTTTACGCTCCCCACGGCTGAGATTGACCAGGGCCGCGAGCGCTGGATTGAGGAATGGGAGCGGATCGTGGTGAAGTGAGCTTGCTTCGAGGAGAACGATGAAGCACGTTGCGCCGGCTATGCCGGCGCTATTGTTTTTGGCCGTTTTCTTCGCCTGGCCGCTGGTCGCGATCGGCCAGGTGAGCTTCACTTCGGGCGCATTTGGGCGTGGCGCGACGCCGCTGACGGTGCTGCAGGACCCCGCCTATCTGGGCATCTTGGCCTTCACTTTCTGGCAGGCCGCGCTCTCTACACTGCTCACGCTGCTCGCCGGCTTGCCGATTGCGCTGGCCTTCGCCCGCTATCGCTTCGCAGGACAGCGCTTCTGGCGCACCATCGCTGTGGTGCCGTTCGTCATGCCGACCGTCGTCGTAGCGGCTGCCTTTAGCGCGCTGCTTGGGCCGCGCGGCGTGGTCAATCAGCTCCTGCAGTCGCTGTTTGGCCTGGAGCAGCCGCCGATTCAACTGCTCGGCTCGCTCCCGCTGGTCCTGCTGGCCCACGTCTTCTACAACGTGTCCGTGGTGATCCGCGTTGTGGGGGGCTTTCTCAGTGGCCTGAGCCCGCATTTGGAAGAGGTAGCTGCCAACCTGGGGGCCAACCGCTGGCAAGTGGTGCGCAGCGTCCTGCTGCCGCTGGCGCTGCCTGCGATCGGCGCGGCAGCGGCGTTGACGTTCTTGTTCACCTTCTCCAGCTTTGGGGTGATGCTCATCCTGGGTGGCGCGCGCTTCGCCACGCTGGAGGTAGAGATCTACCGACGCGCGACCCAGATGCTGCGCTTGGACGTGGCCGCATCACTGGCCATCATCCAGATGGCGATCACGCTGCTGGTGGGGTGGACCTCGGCCTGGTTGGAGGCCAGGGCCGGCCTCCCGTTAGAGATGCAGCCTGCCGACCACGCTCGACGCCGGCCATCCACTCCTGCGGAGCATGCGCTTGTTTATGGCAGCCTGACCTTCATCATCCTCGTCTTGCTTGCGCCGATGGCCACCTTGGTCCTGCGCTCCTTCGACTGGGAGAGTGGCCCTCCCTGGCGCTACTACCTCGCGCTTGGCCAGAACGTCCGCGGCGCGTTGTTCTTCGTCCCGCCGCAGGTTGCGATCGGCAACTCGCTACTCTTCGCCTTTGCCACCATGCTTCTGACGATGCTGCTGGGTGTGCCGCTGGTTTATGCGCTGGCGCGCCTGAGGCGGGGACAGGCTTTGGAAGCCATCTTGCTGCTGCCCCTGGGGAGCAGCGCGGCGACGCTGGGGTTGGGCTTCTTGATGGCGTTTGATCAGCCGCCGTTGGCGCTGCGCACATCAGTTGTTTTGCTGCCGATCGCCCACACCTTGGTGGCGTTGCCATTCTTCGTGCGCGCGGCGCTGCCAGCGTTTCGAGCGCTTGATCGGCGCCTGCGCGAAGCAGCGCGCGGGTTAGGCGCGGGCCCGCTCCAAGTGATGTGGCATGTTGACCTGCCCCTGCTTGCGCCGTCGCTCGCAGCAGCAGCCATCTTCGCCTTTGCTGTTTCGCTGGGCGAGTTCGGCGCGTCGCTGCTGATCGCCCGCCCTGAATACCCCACCATGCCGATCGCCATTTACCGCTTCCTCGGCCAACCGGGCGCGCTCAACTACGGCCAGGCTTTGGCGATGAGCAGCTTGCTGATGCTGGTGACAGCGAGCAGCGCAGCGCTGATCGAGTGGATTCGCCTGCGCTAGCTCTTGCCGAAGCCTAAGCTCTGGGCCACCGCAGCCAGGCGCGTGCTGAGGCTGGCCGTGATCGGGCTGTAGTGCGGGATTAACTCTGCCTCGCGCAAGGCGGCGACGAAATCCTGGGGTGAGGTGTATTCGCGGATGCGCGTGCGGCTAATGCCGACTTCCTGGAGGGTGTGTGCATCGCTGGTGCAGATGCCAGGGACGCCCAGCTCACGAGCGATGGCTGCGGCCTCTTCATTCTTCCCAGCATCGCGAATGCGCGCGTTGAACGTCTCAATAAAGTCAAACCTGTGGCCATACTTCAACAGGTTCTCACGCCCAATCCCAATCCGGCGCGGGTCAAGCGGATGCGACGGGCCGCAGATGCCGCCTTGGGCATGCACGCGGTCGATCGCCTCATCCAGGTCCAGACCATCCGGAATGCGCTCGCTGATGAAGTAGCACAATAGCTCGCCCTGCTTGGTCATCGCCTCTTCACCAACGATGATCAGGTCAGGAGCCAGCTCATAAGCCAGCAACGCGCCTTCGATCTCGCTGTGGTCGGTGATCGCCAGCTTTCCTAGACCGATGCGGCGGGCGTGTTCGATGAGGTCGGGGACTTTCACCAGGCTATCAGGGGAGTAGCGCGTGTGGCAGTGGAGTTCGATGTCTAGCATATTTCGATTCTAAACGGCGTAGGTTAAGCTGTGATGTGAGCAGGGAATGACTTGCGGAAGTGGCCCAATTAGACGAGAATCACTCGCCGCGCCGGCCTATCATGCTTAGGGGCCCAGCGACGCCGCGCCCCACGCGAAGCATCTAACATTCTGCCCACTTGGCCCCTATGGATTCAGCCATGTTGCTGCGCCGCGAAGCTGGTGACGCCCTAGCAATTCGAGCGGGCGCGGGTCTAGATGCTTCGCCGGTGCCAGCATGACAGGGTGAGGCAAGGTAAGGTAATGGTACCTCTGGTGCGCTCAATGCACTAAGCATCACCGACCTGCTCGATGGTCGGCTTGTCTCTCAGCGCTGACGTGAGCGATGCGCTTATGGATGACCAAGGCGTGTGCCCAATGACGTGACCTCTCATTCCGAATAGGAACGCTTCCCCGTCAGCTAGTGATGGGGGTGTTCACGGTTGGGGGCAAGGCCGATCTCACGCGGAGACGCGGAGAACGCGAAGAACTTGAAGGCAACGGCATCCTTGGTCGCTGCCTGGAAGGCGCGCTATGTTGCCCCTCTTGGTGAACGCACCCTCAGTAATGTCACAGGACTGTATAATCGCACACATACGTCCCCTATTACTGAACGCAGTCGGAGCACGCAGATTCAGTGCCGGAGGCAGGTGCGTTGTCCGAGTTTGCTGTTGAGCTGCGCGACGTGAGCAAGGTGTTCGGCGACATCGTCGCCGTGGATCACGTCTCGATGGGCATCCGCCATAATGAGTTTTTCGCCTTGTTGGGCCCTTCTGGCTGCGGGAAGACCACCTCGCTGCGCATCATCGCTGGCTTCGAGCGGCCCACCAGCGGCGAGGTCTATATAGACAACAAACCGATGGGCAATACCCCCCCGTTTCAGCGCAACGTCAATACCGTCTTTCAGTCCTACGCGCTGTTCCCTCACATGACGGTTGAGCAGAACATCAGCTTCGGCCTGGAGATGAAAGGGGTGAGCAAAGCGGAGATCGCACGGCGGGTGGGCGAGGTGCTAGAGCTGGTGCGCCTGCCGCACATGGCGAAGCGCTATCCCAGGCAGATGTCGGGGGGCCAGCAACAGCGCGTTGCGTTGGCCCGCGCCTTGGTGAATCGGCCCAAGGTGTTGCTCCTAGACGAGCCGCTGGGCGCGCTGGATGCTAAGCTGCGCAAGGAGATGCAGATAGAGCTGAAGACCCTCCAGCGCGAAGTGGGCATTACCTTTATCTTCGTCACCCATGACCAAGAGGAAGCACTTTCGATGAGCGATCGCATCGCGGTCTTCTCCAAAGGGAAGGTGCTCCAGATCGGCACGCCGCTGGAGATCTACGAACGCCCAACCTCGCGCTTCGTGGCCGACTTCATCGGTGAGACGAATTTCCTGACCGGCAGGGTCACGCAGGTCGATGGGGAATTTGCCCAGATCACCACCAACGGCGGGGCAACCTTTCGGGGACGCGCGATGCCGGGCGTGCGCGCCGGCATCGAGGCTACGCTCTCGGTGCGCCCGGAGAAAGTGCAATTGGTTGAGCAACCCGACGACAGCGTGAACTGCTACGAGGTCGTCGTGCGCTCAATTGCCTATGTCGGCTCAGACACGCGTGTGGTGGTGATGCTCGGCGAGAACTGCATAGACGTATGGGAGCAGAACACCATCAGCACGCTCGACCCTAACTATTTCTTCAAGCCCGGCGAGCGAGCCTGGTTAACCTTCAAGCCGGAGAACGCGCTGGTGCTTGCCGAGTGATGGCGAAGATACTGCGAGTCCTGCGAGAACAGCCGGGGATACGCCTTGCCGGCCTGATGGCGCCCGGCGCGTTTTGGCTGTCCGTCTTCTTCCTCGTCCCCTTGCTGATCATGGCCTGGATCAGCTTCCTATCGCGGGACCCACTTGGCTTCCCCACGCCACCGCTCACCCTGCAAAACTACTGGGAGATTATCCGAGACATCCGCTTTGCGCCGTCCATCTCACTGGCTGACGGCCTGGCGATCCGGCTATTCGAGGGGTTGTATCTGGAGCTGTTCTGGCGCTCCATCTGGCTTTCACTGCTCAGCACCGTGATCACACTGTTGATCGCCTTCCCGGTAGCGCTGTTTATGGCGCGCCTGCCGCCGCGCTACCGCAACCTGGCGCTGTTCCTGGTGATGATCCCGTTCTGGACGAATTTCCTGGTGCGGACTTACGCCTTGCAATTCATGCTGCGCAGTAATGGCCCAATCAATACGTTGCTGCGCGCCCTCGGCCTCGAGCCAATCGAGCTGCTCTTCACGCCCACTGCGGTGATGCTCGGCTTGGTTTACGGCAATCTGCCGTTTATGATCCTGCCACTCTATACCTCGCTGGAGAAGTTTGACTGGACGATGATCGAGGCAGCGCACGACCTGGGCGCGGACACGCTGCGCGCGTTCCAGCGCGTGATGTTGCCGTTGATCTCGCCGGGGTTGTTGGCCGGTTCTATTCTGACCTTTGTCCCAGCCATCGGCGCCTACATCACCGTGGAGCTGATGGGCGGCGGCCGCACCAACATGATCGGTTACGCCATCGCCCAACAGTTCAGCGCCAGCGTGAACTGGCCATTTGGCTCGGCGATGTCCCTGTTGATGATGATCATCGTCACCTTCGCTGCGGTGCTTTACTTCCGCAGCGGTCGCGGCGAATACCGCAACGCGATCTGAGCGAGGAAAGCGCCCATGGCCTCGGATGTCGTCCTCCTCGGCGAGCGCAGCGAGATCAAACCGCGACCACGCAAAGAGTCACGGGGAATCGGCCTCGGCCGCTTTGCGCTGGTCACCATCACCTTCTTCACGTTCGCCTTCCTCTATGTGCCGATCGCTGTCCTGATCGCCTTCTCGTTTAACAGCGCGCGGACTGGTGCGACCTGGCAAAGCTTTAGCCTACAGTGGTATGAGCGCGTCTTCAGCAACACCCGCATCCTGGAGGCGGCGGCCAACAGCTTGATCGTCGCCGCGCTGGCCACCGTCGGCTCTGTGGTGATCGGCACGTTGATGGCAATCGCCATGGAGCGCTATCAGTTTCGCGCCAAGCTGGCTTGGGATGCGCTGCTCTACCTGCCGGTCATCATCCCCGAGATCGTGATGGGCATCTCGCTACTGATCTTCTTTGCTGCCATTAACCTCAGCCGCGGGATCGTGACGTTGGTGATCTCACACATCGCCTTTTGCATGCCGTTCGTGTACCTCACTATGCGCGCGCGGCTGGCGGACTTCGACAGGTCGCTGGAGGAAGCGGCCCAGGACCTGGGTGCGGATGAATGGACGACCTTTCGGCGGATCACGCTGCCGTTGCTGATGCCCGGCATCATCAGCAGCGCACTATTGGCCTTTACGCTTTCACTAGATGACTTCGTGATCTCTTTCTTCGTCACCGGCGTCGGCTCGCAGACGCTGCCGGTGTATATCTGGGGGCAGATTCGTCGCGGCATCACGCCGGAGATCAATGCCATCTCTACCCTCATGCTCCTGCTCTCCATCGTTCTGGTCGTCGTCGCTCAGCTTATTCAACGCCGACAGCGGGCTTAAGCGATAATAGGCCGCAGTCGCAGCGCGAAACAAGCATTCGTAAAAAGGAGGTTGTAAATGAATCGCCGACAGTTCCTGCGCCTCGGTTTAGGCTTGACCGGATCGACTGCACTGTTGGCCGCCTGTGGGGGCGCCCCCGCGACTCCCCAGACGCAGGGCCAGCAGGCGCCGACCACTGATACAGCCCCAGAAGCACTCGCCAAGGAATTGAGCTGGTACAACTGGGGCAGCTATATCGCTGATTCCGTGCTGGAGAAGTTCAAGGCCGAGTTCGGTGTGACGGTGAAGGTAGATGTCTATGGCTCGAACGAGGAGATGGAGGCCAAGTTCAAAGCCGGCGGCAACCCAGGGTATGACCTGATCACGCCGTCTGACTATATGGTGTCAAAGATGATCGCCGCTGGCTTGCTGGAAAAGCTCAACTTCGACCGCATTCCTAACTTCAAGAACATAGACGATAGCCACAAGAACTTGTACTTCGACCCAACCAACGAATATTCTGTGGCATATAACTGGGGATGCACCGGTTTTGCTTTTGATAAGACCAAGCTGCCTGAGCCGATCACGAACTGGAAGCAGGTCATTGACTGGCCAGAGGCGCTGCGCGGCAAGCTGGGCATGCTCGATGATGTGCGCGAGTTGCTGGCCGTCGGTTTGCGCGTGCTCGGCTATAGCGGCAATGCCACCGATCCCGCGGAGATCAACGCCGCCCGTGACTTGCTGATCAGCCTCAAGCGCCGCGCCAACTACGCGCTGACCGATAGCCCCAACGCCGCGACCAACCTCGTGGCCGGTGACATCTTCGCCACGCAGATCTACACCAGCGATGCGGTGACCGCCCGCCGCGAGAACCCGAACGTGGTATACGTTATCCCCGGCGACGTCAGCACGATCTGGCAAGACAACCTGTGCGTGCCCAAAGGAGCGCCCAGCCAATATACCGCTGAGGTGTTCATCAACTTCCTATGCCGGCCTGAGATCGCAGCCGAGAACGCCAACGAGATAGGTCTGGGCACGCCCAACGCAGTCGCGCTGAAGCAGAGCTTGATCGCGCCCGAGCTGGCCGAGGATAAGGCGGTGTATCCGGACGTCGCTGCCCTGGGCAGCGCGCTGGAGTTCTTGAAGAAAGGCGACCCGCAGGCGGACGAGCGCTATCAGCGCGCCTTTGATGAGATAAAGGCCGCCTGATCGCTGCGCGATGGCTGCGGAGCATTCGCGTCCGCCCGACATCGTCCTGCAGACCGTCGGCCCGATCGCAGAATCGCTTATTGACCTGGGCTTTATGTCCACGCCGCTGATCGCGCCGGCGGCAGGGGCGGCCACGCTGTACTTTGCGCTCAAGGGCGCTTGGTGGTCCGCGCTCTTCGCCGGCCTGGTCGCCGCCGGCGCAGCGCTGGGCATCTATGCGCGCTTTGTGGCTCCCTGGCAACTGCGGGTGACCCGGCTTGATCTGGGCCTCTCGAACCCTTCGCTGCGGGTGGTCTTCTTCTCCGACCTCCACCTAGGGAAGTTCAAGCGCGGTGACTGGCTGCAGCGCGTGGTGGAGGCCGTGAATGCGCAATCCCCAGACTTGGTGTTGATCGGCGGGGACTTCCTGGGGCGCACGCGGGGCTTTCAGATCGCTGAATTGCTCCAGCCCTTGCGCCAACTACGCGCACGGCACGGCGTGTATGCGGTGCTGGGCAATCACGACTACGGTCTGCATGGGCCAGATCGCTCTGCCGCTCTCATCCAGCTTCTGCCTCAACTCAACGTCCGGCTGTTGCGCAACGAGTGCGCGTCTATCGGGGGCAGGCTGTGGCTGGTGGGGGTAGATGAGCTATGGATGGGCTACGACGATCTGCCGTCTGCGATCGCGGCCTGCCGCCGCTGCGGGGCTGCGGAGCGCATGTTGGTGTTTGGCCACAATCCGGACCTGATGCTGACGCTTAAGCAGCCTCCTTCGACTGAGGCTTTCTTTATCTTCGGTCACACCCATCATGGCCAGATCCATATCCCTTTGTTGCCCAGCTTGGCCGTCCCGATTAGGTCGCGCTTCTATCGCGGCTTGCACCGCACGCGGCATGGTCTGGTCTATGTCTCCTCGGGTTGCGGCGAACACCACACGCTCACCCGACTGAACACCTGGCCGGAGATAGTCGTCTTTGAGGTCTAGCGAGGCGTCCTCGCCCATCCCGCTGACCGCCAGCGCGCCAGCACCTCAAAGGGGTCTTCGGCGATCGTGTTATGGGCGTACAGATCCAGCGCGCCGATGTCGGCGGAGATCGCGTCGGGCAGGCCACGATCGCCCAGCCGGGCAATGACGGGGAAGCCGCGCCAGTCTTCTCCGTCATCGGCAGGAAACAGGGGAGGCATGAGGATGGCGACGTTGAAGGCGCGCATGTCCGCCCGCGTCACCAAGCCGTGCAACACGGCGTAGAGCGCGTCGGCCAAGTCGTCATCCATCGCCTGGCCGTAAATCCAGGCGTCTTTGGGGCGGTTGGCAGCCAGGTAGAAGAAGCCGCGCAGCCGGCCAACCTGAAAGCCTAAGCCGATGTCCTCGTGGGCGGCAAGGAGATCGTCGAAGAAGTTAGTCCTGTAGCGCTCCCGATAGGCCAACGCTGCCCGCCTGAGCCACTCTACCTTGGCATAGTGCATCCCGCGCCCCAGCGCCAATTGCGCATGGGCGTGTGGGATTGACGCGCCGCCTTTCGGCCCGCCATTCCAAATCCAGATGAAGTAGCGCGCTTGAGGATCATGCTGATGGGCGCGCTGCGCCCATGCCAGCGACGTGCGAAGGTAGTCGCGTAAGTCGGCTTGGGTAAAGGCCAGCGGGTCTGGTTGGTCGAAGATCAACACCGCGCATAGCCCTTCCCATCGGGCGATATTGCTGGCAGTGATGCATCTTTGGCCACGCACGCGCCCAAAGGGGTCTTCGGGCGTGTGGCGCAAAGGGTCGGCGAAGCGGTCAACGGTCTGCGTTGTGAAGAGTTTGGTCGCGCTCAATTCCTGCGGTCGCCAGCGCCGCAACGGGTTGTACAAAGCGCCGTCGAACGTGACGAGGTTGGTCACCCGCACCACGTGTTGGCGCATGACGGCGTCTAATGAGCCGAACTGCGCCTCGACCCATGCGCGCATTGCGTCGGGAACCAGGCAATCGCCTGTCACGCGATCCACGCGAAAGAGGCGCTTAAAACGCGCCTGGCACGCCTCGGGGAGCGCTGCGATCTGCTCTGGCAGGTCAACAATGCTCGGCGAGTGGCCCATGGCTCACCCAAGCAGGGTGTTCAGAACTGCGACGGCCTTACTAAGTAGTCGTAGCGAAGTCGAAGATCCCGCTGTGCTGCGACCAGAAGTGTGGCGCACGACGGGCCAGTTGATGCGCGGCCTCCGGCGTGAGCCAGAACACCAGCCCATGGGGCTGCTGGGCCAGCAATTCGCGCTGGTAGTCGAGCGCCTTGAACGCATCGGCAGGGGCGTCTTCCAGTCCCAGGAAGAAGATGACCGCTCGCTCCGTGCGCTGCGCTTCGCTCAGCTGGCTCAGATAGTCAATCGGATGAGGGTCCAGTGCGGAACAGGTCCACGTTAGAGTTGCGATCGGCGATAGCATATTGCTCAGCGTCTTCATCACGCGCTCGCGCGTAGCAGCGTCGTCCCAAAGCGCGATAGCGAAGCAACCATCGCGTGCGTGGCGCAGGAGCGTGCTGAGCTTAGCGAGCGTGTGCATCGAAGCCCGTCCTGGCCGGACAAGGCGGGCGTTGAGCGGCCTCATGCGCTTTCGTTGATCTTGAAGCCGGCCACGCGCTCCTCCAGCAGCGGGAGGATGGCCGGATGCACATCACACCAGGTGTCGTCATTCTCATACTCCAAGAGCGCACGCATCTGCAGCAGCGGTTGCAGCGCGTCGTCGTTGCTCAGGCGCTTGTCTTTATAACGCGCGGCCAGGATAGGGTAGTCTTCGCTCCTCAACGCAGCAACGAAATCCTTGCGCAGATCGGCAAGCGCAGCCATGGCATCGCTGTGCTCAATGCGCTGCGCGCCGCGTGCGTGGGCATTCGTCGCCGCGCTTTGTACCAAAGCTATCAGCAAGCCCATGATGCCGCCGCTGGCGCGGATGATGGTTTGTTTGGCCTTTGGGGCGATGAGCGCCGGATCAAGCCGCCGATGGATGACTTCGCCCAGCACCCGCCAGCTCCTTCTGTTGATTGTCCCGTCCTTGTGAACCAACGCCAGGTTGGGCATGCGGAAGATTTTGAAGTAGCGATCTAGTTCGATGAACTGGGAGTTGTAACGGAGTGCCACCGGAAAGGTGTAGATCGTGAGCGCTTTGAGCGCAGTGAGCGATTGCGGGTGATCGAAGAAGATCTCCTTCGCCCGCCCTGGGTCGGGCTTGTCAGTATCCTCGACGAGCAGCAACACCGGCAGGCGGTGGCGACGTTGAATCTCTTCGATTAAGCGGTTGGCTTTGTTAATGACCTCCGACAAGTTATCGCGCAGCCGCTCGCGGATCTTGGCGCGGGTGTCCACTTCGTTCTTAAAACGCGCCTCGAACTCCAGCGTTAAGCCAAAAATGGTCTTGGGAATGCTGAGGTTGAGGCTGGCCTCGCTGCTGGTCGTGGGATGGGTCGGTTGGTGGCCGAAGATGACGTGCTCGATCACCTGTTTGACCTGTCGCCAGACTTCTTCGGCAATTTGCGCCGGCGCGCGCTGGATCAATTGTTCATTCGACGCAGCGCGGAAGAGCGCCATGGCCGTGATCAGGATAACGTCAACATACGTTAGATCAGCGCGTGCCACGATGTCGCTCGTACGGACTTTGACGACCAGGTATTCCTTATCGAGTTCCTCTACCAGCTTGTTGAGTTCCGTGCTCTTGCCGCTTCCGCCATGGCCGGTGAAGAGCATGCTCGAAGGCTCGCCGCTCGTGACCTCGATGTGGATGCGCATCTTCTTGCGCGTGTCGCTGCCGCGTTCGGCGTAGAATGCGTGCAGGGTTTCGCCTTCCAGCGGACGACGAGGGTCAAAGATGCGGATGGCGTCAGCCAACGTGCGCGCTGGACCTATTTCCATAAAGCTTTGCTGCTATTGTATGCGAGCGGTGCTCTCCGCAACCCTATCGGCTGCGTTCACGTCTCACGCGGATACGCGGAGAACGCAAAGAATTTGAAGGCACAGCGTCCTTGGTTACTGCCTAGAAGGTGCCGGCTGTGTTGCCCCTATTGGTGAACGCACCCGCCCTATGGTGAATGCAACCTCTGCGCACGCGTGCGTTTACGGCTGGGGCCAGAACCTTAGATAGGCGACGATACCGCTATCGCCCACGCTCTGAGGCCGATGTTCGCCGGCCGGCATCGTTGCGAGTGGTTGCCTCTATTGTGGTTGCTTCTTGTGGTACGGCAGCCACCAGGGCTTGGGGCGCGCCTCGATGTCCCAATGCACGTGCTTGGTCTCGCGGAACTCATCCAGGCCCTCTTCACCCAGCTCGCGCCCGCCACCGGTGTATTTCATGCCGCCGAAGGGGCCGGCGTAGTTATCCGTGAGCGGGTCGTTGATCCAGATCGTGCCGGCTTTGACATCCTCAAAGAAGCGCCGCACTTTCTTCGCGTCGCTGGTATATAGGCAGGCGCCCAGCCCGTAAATGCTGTCGTTGGTCAGCCGGATCGCTTCGTCGAAGTCGGTGTAGGTCATCAGCGGAATGACCGGCCCGAAGGTCTCCTCGGTCATCACCTTCATGCTGTGGTTCACGTCGGCCAGCACCGTTGGCTCGTGGAAGTAGCCACGCCGGTTTGGCACGCTGCCGCCTACCAGCACGCGCGCGCCCTTGGCTTTGGCATCGGCAATATGGTCCACGACCTTCTGACGGTACTTGTCGCCGATCATCGGGCCGATGTCGGTCTCGGGGTCCAAGCCGTCGCCGAGGTTCAGCGAGCGAACAAGGTCCACCAGGTTGTCGGTGAAGCGGCTGGCCAGCGGTTTGGGCACATAGACGCGCTCCGTGCTGGTGCAAACCTGGCCGGCGTTGATCAGCGCGGCGTAGGCGACCGCCCGCGCCGCCAGCTCCGGGTCCGCGTCGTCGGCGATCACAAAGGCGTCTTTCCCACCCAGCTCGAAGTGCGTCTTCTTCATCATCGGCGCAGCGATGCTGGCGATCTTCTGGCCGGTGCTGAGCGAGCCGGTGAAGGCGATCATCGGCACGTCGGGGTGGCGCACCAGCGCCTCGCCGGTTCGCCCGTCGCCGGCCACCACGTTCACCACGCCCGGCGGCAGATGGTCGAAGGCCACCTCGCACAGGAGAAGCGTGGTGAGCGGGGTCAATTCGCTGGGTTTGATCACCACCGTGTTGCCGGCGGCCAGGGCCGGCGCGACCTTCCAGGCCAGCAACAGCAGCGGGTAGTTCCACGGCACGATGCAGCCCACCACGCCGTATGGCTCTTTGATCACCATGTTGAGCACGCCGTCTTCGGTGCTGGGGATCACCCGCCCGCGGCTATGCCGGCCCAGCTCGGCATAGTAATCAAAGGTGGAATAGGTCCAGACGACTTCCTCTTCATTCTCTGAGACGGGCTTGCCTTCTTCGCGGGTGAGCAACTCGGTGATCTGGTGAGCGTGGGCGCGGATCTTGCGGCTCACCTCGTGCAGCAGCTCGGCGCGCTCGCTGGCCGAGACGCGCTTCCAGCTTTCAAACGCCGCCTTTGCTGCTTGCACTGCGGCGTCTATGTCCTCGGCTGTGCCCAGCGCGACGTGCTCGATCACATCGCCGGTCGCGGGGTTGTCCACAGCGATCGCGTCTTTGGAATGGCCGGAGGTAAATTGGCCATTGATGTAGTGCGTCTTCATAATCGGATTCTACGGATAGTTTCTATAGATAGTCGCGGATGTTATGGGCCACCGCATACGCAGCCGCCTCGGCACGGTTGCTGACGTTGAGCTTGGCGAAGATGCTACTGACGTAATTGCGGACTGTGCCTTCGCCCAGGATCAGGAGGTCGGCGATTTCGCGGTTGGTGCGACCTTCAGCCAGATGGGCCAACACGCGCAACTCTTGCTCGGTGAGCATGGAGAATGCGCTCTCCTCGCGCTTGCGCGCCATCTCGCGCATGCGAGCGAGCACGCGCGCGGTCGTGGTGGGGTCAAGCGAGGCCTCGCCGTGAGCGACGTGTTCGATGGCGCGGATGAGTTCGTCGCTGCCGATCTGCTTGAGCACGAACCCAGATGCCCCCGCCGCGATGCTCTCGAAGAGCGTATCGTCGTCTCCGTATGAGGTCAGCATGATGACCTTCACGTTGGGAGCCGCCTGGGTGATCTCACGGCAGACCTCAATGCCACTCATCCCCCCAAGCCGAACGTCCAAGATCACGATGTCTGGGCGGTGCATAAGCACCTTGCGCATGGCTTCTTGGCCGGTGGCCGCTTCGTCCACCACTTCAAAATCCGGATTGCGCGCCAACAGTGTGCGCAGACCGATGCGCACGACCTCGTGATCGTCAACGATGATGATGCGTAGTCTGGCCATAGCAATTACCGATTACCGATGAGCAGACTTTGCTTATCCTGTTGTGAGTAACCAGATTGTCTCGATTCAGCAACGATCGTCAGCGTCACCGTCGTTCCCTTGCCGGGTTCGCTCTCCAGCTCCAAGTTGGCTTTTAGCAGGGCTGCGCGCTCACGCATGTTTGACAGGCCGCGTCCGGTGACCAAGGTGGGCTGGGTGAAGCCCTTCCCGTTGTCTCTGACTCGGACTTGTATCCGCTGCGCCCTTGCATCTCCGTTGCAGTCATCATAGCGCAGCTCCACCCAGGCGCGGGTGGCCGCGGCATGCCGCGCGATGTTGCTGAGCGCCTCGCGCACGATTTGGTAGATGTGCTGGCGTTGTTCCGCCGGCAGCGTGATCGCCCGACAGCCCTGCACGTGCCAGTCGGTGGGAATCGCTGTGCGCATGCGGAATTCGGTGACGATGTCGAGCAGGCCACGGCTGAGGTCTTCGTCACCGACGACCGAGCGGCGCAGGTCGTAGATGTAGCTGCGGATTTCTTCGTTGGTCTTGTTTAACACGCGCAGGATCGCATCGAGCTGACCGCGCATGTGGCCCAGCAGCGAATCGCCCGTGGTCGAGACGTGCTCCGACAACCGCGATAGGCTATGCCGGAGGTCCTCCACCATCAGGCCGGCTGCGTAGATGGACTGGATCGTGCCGTCGTGCAGGTCGCGGCTGATGCGCTCGCGTTCTGCCATCAGCGATTGCTGGCGCTGCAGCTCCTCGTTTAGCCGCTCGCGCTCGATGCGAAAGGCGTCCATGGAGAGGAAGAGAAAGCTGGCGATGACCGCGCCGACGATGCTGCGGTAGATGCCAATGGGAATGCCGGTCAGTTCGAACAATCGCTCGGCGTTCACGTCTGTGGCCGGCCAGAACGGCGCCTGGGGCACGAACACCCCTTCAAACAGGGCATAGAAGACAAAGCCAAAGCCGGCCACGCGCAGCACATTGATCAGGTGATTGTTCTTCAGCGGGCCAACCAGCCGGCCAGCCTGCAGGCGCAGCCCATAAGCCACCAACAACGCCGAAGGCAAGCAAAGCCCATAGCGCAACAGCGCCTCCATTGTGGCATTGTTCACTGCGTCCACCCCGCTCACCAGTGCTCGGTTCGTGGCTAACACAGCGGTGAACACTAACACGATGACGAGGGGCACGTGTAGCGCTGCCCATGACGGCACCGCCGGCTCGCTTAAGCGCAGACCGAGGCCAAGTAAGGTGGCAAAGGTGAGCAGATGCACCACTAACTGCAGAAAGCGCAGGTTCTGGATAATGTCGGGTGGCAACAAGCGCTGCTGAATGGGGATGAAGACGTTGCCCCACACGCCGACCGCTTCGAGCGCGCCAAAGGCGGCCAACCAGGGCAGCGCCCGACCCAGCTCCAACCGGCTGCGCTGGATGAACCACTGGACGCCCATCATCATGGCCAGCGCGAAGAACACCTGACCGTGCACGAATTGCACGATCGTGTCGTTGATGGTGAAGAAGACTTTGAGTGTCTCTACCACTCTTTAAGATTATCCTTCGCCTTTGCCTGAATGGGGGGAAGCTAAATCTCGGCTTAAGGGATGCCCTCGCCCGCCTGCACCCAAGGAAGGATACACCCGATTTGACCCTAGCTAAGGTGGGATGTGACTTCTGTCACAAAGCGCGGCTGAATGAAGGCACTTATCAGCTTCTACAAAGCTAACTTATCATTCGAGCTGCATGTGGCTCGCAAGGAAAGCGGCCCTCCTGCTGGTCGGCGCGATAGTGCTCTTGGCGCCGATCGCGTGCGCGCGATTCTGCCAGCTACAAAGCGTCTCCGTGCGGCAGTCATCTGCTGCGTGGTTGGCCGAAATCGCGCGCCTGCATGCCCTGCGTCTAGACGAGCGAGAGTCGCAACCATCCCATCACCACGCAGGCGATCATCATGCGCCGCTCTCGCGCATCAGACAATTGGTGCTCAGCGTCACCGAGTTTGTGCTTACGCAGTGCGAATGGCCTGGCGTGATGGTCGTCGGTTTATGGACGATGCTCCTGATGTTGCGCCTCGCTCAGCCGATCCTTCTTGTGCCAGAGCCACCCCCAAGACGCCTCGTCTGCGCTCCATGAGATGGGCTGCGACCTCGCCGCGCCACTAGGGCGCGTGCGGTGGGCGGCAGAGGCGCAGCGCTTTGACGAATCGCTTGCACGCGCAGACGCGCTTTGCCATGCGTGATTCGGGTATGTCTGTCTTGGAGCCGCTAGCGCGGGCGATCTTGTATCTATCACTTGCGTTGGCTGTGGGTGTGCCAATCGCAACGCTCAGCGCAGTGCTGCCGGCGTTGCGCCGGCTCGGCCTCGACGCAGCAGGAGTCTCTGCGGCGCTGGTGCGCTGGACGTGGAGGGCCGCTGCCTCGGCGCTGATCGGTGGGCTGGCCCTCTTCATCGCCCAATTCATCCCTCTAGAGCTGGCCTTGGAAGGCTTTGCGGAGTGGCTGGAGTTCCTCCGCCTCACCCTGCTCGGCCAAATGCTGATCATCCGGGTGACGCTTGGGGCGCTGGCGCTGCTCACGCTCTGGCTGGCCAGCAAGGGCCGAGTGTCGTTGAGGACGGCGATGATCGCATGTCCGCTCATCGGCGCAGCTATCCACGCGACGCTGGCCGGTACCAGCCACAGCGCAGCGATGGATGCTGGCCTGATGCCTGTGCTGGCCGACTTCGCCCACCTGTTTGCCGGCGCGCTGTGGTGCGGCGGGCTGGTCGGTGTGCTTGTGACGTGCACACACCTGCGCCGCACCGTTGGCGAGATGACCATGCATGCTGCTGCCCGCGAGATGACCAGGCGCTTCTCGCCCTTGGCATCTCTGGGGATCATGCTGGCTTCCGGCACGGGGCTGGTGCTCTCCTCCATTCACTTACCAGAAGCCGGATCTCTGAGCACCTCATCCTACGGACAGCTCATCCTGCTCAAGATTGGCCTGATGGTCGCGGTCCTGCTGATCGGCGCGAGGCTGCGCCGGGCCATCTACCACAGGAGCGACGCGATCGATCGCCTGCTGCTCGCGGAAGCCGTCATCGCGTGCGGCATCTTCGTCGGCGCGGCGCTGCTGACCTCGACGGCGCCGCCGCACGAGATGATCGTCCATCAGATGGACGATGGCACCGTTCATGTCATGGCAAAGGTGGACTCGGATTTTCAACGACTGGTCTTTACCCTTGCGCTGGCCGTCTTTGCGGCCGGCGCGTTCACGGTCGCGCTGGAATGGGCGCGATCGCTTAAGGAAGCCTGAGATGAACAACTGGTTGCGAATGACTTGCGTGGCCGCCCTGGCTGCGGCTACTTTGACCGTGACGACGTATCGCTCTGCCTCAGCCCATGCGATGTTGGTGAGCAGCGAGCCGGCAGCGAACGCTGTGCTCGCCACCTCGCCGAAGCAGATCAAGCTGGTGTTCAGCGAAGCGCTCCAGGCCGCGGGGCACACCATCACGCTGCTGGATGAGAAGGGGAACAAGGTCGAGATCGGCAAGGCCATGCTCGACCCCGCGGACAGCAGCAAGAAGACCCTGATCGCGGAGCTCCCTCGCGCGTTGCCGATGGGCAAATACACGGTGGAGTGGCGTAATCTCTCCACCGATGGACATTCAGAGCGCGGGCGCTTCTCGTTCACGCTGTCTGAGATGGTCGAGATGACCCTGAAGTTCGCCTTTAAGGCCGGCAAGGACGTGGTGGCATGTGGCAAGGAGATCAAGAACCTGGGCGCGCGACGAACCACAGCCCAGATCATGGACGCGCGCTTTTACATCTCGAACATCCGCTTGCTCGGCGCAGGCGGCGTCGAGGTGCCCTTTGCGCTCCAGCCCGACGGCAAGTGGCAGACCGACCGCGTCGCGCTGCTGGACTTCGAGGACGCTAGCGGGATGTGTCGGGAGACCGGCACGCCTGACACGCGCGACATCGTGGTCGGTAAGGCGCCGGCCGGCAAATACACCGGCATCGCCTTCGACCTGGGCATCCCCTTCGAGTTGAACCATGCCGATGTCGCTGTGGAGAAGGCGCCGCTCAACATTCAGGCGCTGTGGTGGAACTGGCAGACCGGTTACAAGTTCGTGCGTATTGACCTGGCGACCAACGTCGCGCCGCCGAACGATAAGTGGTTCATCCATCTGGGCAGCACCGGCTGCGGCAAGATGGATGGCCATGGCGGCGGCGATCCGCACGGGATGGCGAATAAGCCGCCGGAGAAGCCCTGCGCCAACCCGAACCTGGCCACGATTCGGCTCACGCGCTTTGACCCGCAGCGCGACCAGATCGTGGCCGACCTGGCCGGCCTGCTGACCAACGTCAATATCGCCCAGTCCACGCCCAAGCCGGCCGGCTGCATGTCCGGCGTGGATGACCCGGATTGCCGTCGTCTGATCCCGAACTTCGGCCTCTCGCTGGCCAACGGCCAATGCGTGAACGGCTGCCGTGGGCAACGCTTCTTCCGCGTCGAGGCCGTGCCTAAGTCTTAAGCGGGTGATCTCGCCGAGCGTGTTTCGCTCGGCAAATCGGATGATTCAAGGAGTGAGTCGTGATGAGTGTTTTGCATCGAGTAACGCTGTCTCGTTCTGTCGTCGTTGTCGCCGCAAGCGCGCTGTTGCTTGTGGCCGGCTGTGGTGGCTCAGAGCCGGAGCCGACCAAAGCGCCGGAGCCTGTCGCGGCTGCGGTTGAGCCGACCAAAGTGCCGGCCAGCATCGTTGAGAAGGGCAAGGCTGTCTACAACCAGTATGGTTGCCAGGCTTGTCACGCCATCCGGGGCTTCGCTGAGGGCCAGGTTGGGCCTGAGCTGACCAACATCTACGTCACTGCGCAGAAGACCATCGCCAGCCCCGAGTACAAGCGCAGCGCCGGCAAGGCCACCACGGTTGAGGAATACATCCGCGAGTCCATCCTCAACCCCAACGCCTATGTCGTGCCCCAGTGCCCCACCGGCCCGTGCCCGCAGGGCGTGATGATCGAGAACTTCAAGGATCAAATCAGCGATGCTGAACTAGAGGCGCTGATCGGCTACTTGATGACCTTGGGCCGGTAAAGGCCCGTCACTGCGGGGGGCGCAACGCCCCCCGCAACAGCTCATGACGGCAGGGCCATCATTTGGCCCAGGGAAACAGCGGCTTCCCAGGAAGCGGGAGGATACTCCCTCCCCGTTTACGGGGAGGGCTGGGGAGGGGCTAGCCGGGAAGCTGCCCGACTTACTCACACCAGCATCGTTGCTGTTTCCCAGGAACGCTTATGGTCTATCGGACGTTCGCTTGTGTGTTGCTCGTCGTCGCGCTGTGCGCCGGCTTGGTCAGCGGCGCGACCCATGCCGAGACGCTGATGCGCTGGGGATTGGCACGGATGCGCGTCCACCTGCGCTTGGCTTGGCGCTTCGCTGCCTCGCTGGCTGCGCCGCACCGCCCGGACCTGGCCGGCCAGCCGGCCATCTGGCTCCGACCCCCCCGCCAGCTCCCCGGCGTAGTCTTCACCAACGGCCATATTGACCCTTTCACGCTGGATGCGCTGCGCGGCCAAGGGGTGTTGATCCTCTTTGGCTCAGCTCACTGCCACAATAGCTGCCTGCGGGCGCTGGCCCTCCTCACTCACGTGAAAGCCGAGCTCGGCCCTTACGCACAGCAGGTGCGCGTCGTCGTCATCAACATAGACCAGGACGGCGCGCCGTTGCTCCGACTGGTCCGGTCTTACGACCCGGATTTCATGGTGCTGACGGCCAAGCCGGCTGACGTTTTGCCCTTCGCACGCCGCTATGGGATAACTATCATCCAACCACGCGGCGCTGCGGGCCACCCAACGTTGCCGCTTGTCCCTTATCTCGTTTATCTCGATCGCCAAGGGCGCTGGGTCGCTTGCTTTCCCCTTGGCATGTCCGCCGAGGAGATCGCCGATGAGATCATCTACGCGTTCTGACTGTTTGCTGCGAGGCGCAGCACGCTGCGCCCTGACCTGGCGTGGCCTGTTCATTGCGCTGGCGGTGGGGTGTATCACGACCGGCACCGTGATGGTGCTCTCGCCTCAGCCGGCCAGCGCCTCCGCCCGCCCATGGACCTGGCACCTGCCGCCCGGCGTGCCGCCGCCTCCCGTGCCGGCAGCCAACCCGATGACGCCGGAGAAGTTTGAACTGGGCCGCTACCTGTTCTACGACAAACGGCTCTCCGGCAACGGGACGCAGGCGTGCGCGTCGTGTCACCAGCAGCAGCGCGCCTTCACCGATGGCCGGCCGCGGAGCATCGGCAGCACCGGCGAGGAGCACCCGCGCAACGCGCAGTCGCTGACCAACGTGGCTTGGAACGCCACGTTCACGTGGGCCAACCCGCTACTCACCGAGCTGGAGCAGCAGATCCTGGTTCCGCTGTTTGGCGAGTTCCCTGTGGAGATGGGCGTCGTCGGCAAGGAGCAGCTCGTGCTCGACCGGCTGCGGGCCGATGCGCGTTATCGGCAGATGTTCGCGGCAGCCTTTCCCGGCGAGCGCGATCCGATCACGTGGAAGAACATCGTCTATGCCCTGGCGACCTTCACGCGTGGGCTGATCTCGTTCAACTCACCCTACGACCGATATTTAGCCGGCGACGAACGCGCACTCAGCCCATCGGCGTTGCGCGGCATGCGCTTGTTCTTCTCAGAGGCGCTAGAGTGCCATCATTGCCACACTGGCTTTAACCTAAGCGCCTCGACCACCTTCTCCGGCGCAGCCTTCATCGAGCGCCCGTTCTTCAACACCGGCCTATACAACATTGACGGCAAGGGCGCCTATCCGCCTGACAACGAAGGCGTGAAGGAGGTCACGAACGACCCGCTGGACATGGGCCGCTTCCGGCCACCGACGCTGCGCAACGTGGCGCTGACCGCGCCGTACATGCACGACGGCAGCATCGCCACGCTGGAGGAGGTGATCCGCTTCTACGAGCGCGGTGGCCGGCGGATCGCGCGCGGGCCGTACGCCGGCGATGGCCGGCTCAGCCCGCTCAAAAGCGGCCTAGTCTCCGGTTTCAGGCTCACTGATCAGGAGCGCCGCGATCTGCTGGCCTTCTTGGAGAGTCTGACGGATGAATCGTTTATCACCGACCCTCGCTACAGCGACCCATTCCGTGCGTCGCCTGCGCACGATCCTCAGCGTTCGATTGTGAACAGCGCGCCCTCGCTGCGCCCAAACACCTCCGGGAAGTAGCTCTGCTCCGCGGATGCCGGCATCGCCCTGAATTGGCCAGCGATGCTCGGCCGCATGATGTATGTGTATTCGTAGCTGCCCGCAGGTAGGTAGCTGGCGAACGCCGCAACTCGGTCGTCGTATATCTCGCTATGGGCGAAGTACCACCATCCCCATCCATCCACCCCGCCGAAAGTTGGCCGGCGCTGGGCGGTGATTGAGGTCTGGCTGGTCTTGAGCGACCTGTCCACGGCTTCGGCACCGGCGGGCAGGTGGTCAACGACGCGCACGTAATAGAGGTCGTTGGGGGCGACGATGGTCAATCGCACGCGCACGTTCTGACCTATCTTGGCGCTGTTGATCGCCGGACAGGGCTTCTCAGGCGTCGGCGTGCAGTCCGCCGGCTCATACTTTCGGGCAATCACGATGCCACGGTTGACCGCCGGCGCGGATTCTGCGGGCAGGTAGGCCCGCAGGTGAGCGGTGTAGTAGAGCCGGCCCTCGCCGGCGCCGCGTTCAAAGCCCAGCTCGTTGGCCTGATCGCGCAGCAAGTTGGCCAGGGCGACCTTCAACTCAGCGGACTCGCCTTGTGGGGTCGCGCGCCCGTTCAGCACGCTTCGGTCATTCAGCGTCACGCGCCAGTCGAAATTGCTGCGCCGCTCGCCGGTGGCGGCAACCCACTCCGCCAGCGCGGTGATCGCCCATTCGCTCTCTTGGGTAGTGGTCCAGTAACAACCACATGGCGATGTCAACCGCGCGGCCATCAGCCAGCGGACGATCCCAGGGATAAGCGCGTTTTGTGGGTCGAGGCGGGCCAGGGCGGTCAGGATGATCGCCGTGCTGCGCGTGTCGGTAGAGGCGTTGGCCCAGTCGCGCTCGCGCTCCTGCCAATTGAGGCCAGCGGCGCTGGTGATGGCCGCCGATTGGAGGTCGGCCAGCAGGGTCTTGATGCGCGCATCCTGCTTGTCGAGCGCAGCCAGCGCCATCGCGAGCAGCGCACGTCCGTAATGTCCCAGCTTAGCGCGCTGCTCGAAGAGCGCGCCGAGCCGGCCGCCGTCCGCCCGCCCGGCCTCCGCTTGGACGAAGAGGATGTAAGCCTGGCGGTTGGCTTCGCTGGCGCTGTTCAGCGCGCTGGCCGGCTTGAGCTGTTCGTTGAGGTAATTGTGAGCGCGGTCGAGCACGCTGCGGTCAACGGAGAAGCCAGCCTGCTCGGCGCGCGTGAGGGCGAGGACCACATGCGCGCTGATAAACGGGTCGCTGGCGTCGCCATCCCACCAGCTCCAGCCGCCGTCGCTGCGCTGCTGGCTGTAGAACCGCTGGAGCGTCCTCTCGACGACCGCAGCTTGGGCGGTGGCCGTCGCGTTGCCGAAGCGCGCCAGCGCCAGGTTGACGATCAAACGCGAGGCGGCCCAGTCGTTGCTCTCGTAGGGCGTTTCCTCGACCGCGCGAATGCCGCCGGCTGCAGCTGCGCCCAGGCCGGTGTCCACCCGCACCATCAGCTCACCCTGGCCGGTGTTCAAGCGAGGGGGTAGGGCGACGAGTTCGAGCTTGCGCCCTGGGGCGTCCACGTCTCCCGCCGTGGCGACCACCTCCGGCGCTGCGTAGCGCAGGATGGGGATGCCGCCGTTGGGTGCGCTGACCAGGCTGGGCCGGACGCTGTCTTGGAGGCCGCCGCCGACCACCGTCATGGTGATCTCCGCGGCTGGCCCGTCCTGCACAACCACAGTCCAATCTACCCGAGCGGTTCCGCCTGCCTTCACGCGCACCTGTTGAACGGCGTTGCCGCCCAGCAGGGTAAGGTGGGTGGAGGCCAGCGACACGCGCGCCTCCAGGTCGCTGGTGGTGTTGTTGTTCACCACCGCGCCGAGCGTCACGGTATCGCCGACGACGAAGAAGCGCGGCGTGACCGGCCGCACCAGCAGCAGCTTGGTGGAGACGACTTCGCTAGTTGCCTGGCCGACGCGCGTGTCGGGGGTGATGGCCCAGGCAGTCATCGTCCAGGTGGTGAGGTTATCGGGCAGGGTCACCTGCACTTGCGCGCGCCCCTGGGCATCGGTCTGGAGGACGGCGTTCCAATAGGCGGTGTCTCTGAAGTTCTGGCGGGTGAGCACCGCGCTGGTAAAGCGTTCGCCCCCGCCCCCACCGCCCTTGGCCTCGGCCTGTTCTGCCAGGACGCGCGTGATGCGATCCACGTTGACGTTGAGCGTGTCCGCGCTGCGCACGCCGAGCGGCCGCTCGCCGTAGAACGCTTGCAAAATCGGCGCGCTGTTCGGCTCGGCCAGGCTGAGCACGGCCTTGTCGGCCAGCGAGAGCGCCAACTCAGCCTGGACAGGGTTGCCGGCGCTGTCCGTGACGCGAAGTTCGTAAGTGGCCGTATCGCCGGGCGCGTACTGGGCGCGGTCGGGCGTGATAGTGACGTTTAAGGCGAACTGCTCTGGGGCGACGCTAAAAGTGGTATAGCCCAGGCGATAGGCCGGCACGGGGTTGGTGCCATCCACGCCCTTCACCAACAGCACCGACACATATACGTTGGGCGCGAAGCTGGGCTCGATCGGGATCTCCAGCACCTCGCTGTTGCTGCGCAAGGTGAGCGTCTTGCGCTGGATGAAGTTGCCGCGCTCGATGGTGAGCAGGGCGCTGGTCGCGCCCTGGAAGGGCGAGGGCACCAGCACACGGGCCGTCTCGCCGACGCGATAGCTGGTCTTGTCGGCCTTGAGCGCGATGCGGTCGTTGTTCTCCACCCGCCAGGCAACGTAGGTGCCGGATTCGGAGACGAAGACTGAATCGCCTGCCGGCAGGCCATCAGCGCTGCTGACGACGAGGCGGTATTCCCCGCCCGCTTGCACCTTGAAGCCGGCGACGGCCTTGCCCTCCGCGTCGCTGGTCAGGGTGAGCGAGAAGAGCACTTCGGTGTCGCTGGGGACGGAGGTGTAGAAGAGCGAACCGAAGGCGTCCTGTTCCAGGACGGTGAACCATTGCCGGCGGTTAAACGAGACCGTCAACGGCACGTTCGGTTGAGGCTGGCCAAACCAGTCCACAGCGATCACATCGGCGACGACTTCCTCTCCCGCCCCATAGACATATCCGCGCGGCGCGATGCCGAAGTAGTAGCGGCCCTTGTGGACGACGGCGCTGGCGCGGGCCGAGACGCTCTGGTCGTTGAGGTCTGTGACGCTGACCTCCAGGGTGAAGCGCGCGCTGCCCTTGCGCTTGCTCAGGTCAGCCGGCAGACGGACGGTGAAGCGGCCTTGCCCGTCAGTGACCCCCTCGCCATTGGCGATCAGCTCCCCGAAACCAGCGAAGCGCGATACCCCGTCATCGTTGTCGAAGGTGTAGCGCCCTGGGCCGTTGTAGCGGTCGAAGCGGTAATCTTCTGCCAGTAAGGCCCACTGCACCCTGGCGCCCGCGGCTTTCCCGCCGAAGAAGTAGCTGGCCTCCGCCGTGGCGTTGATCGTCTCACCCTCGCGATAGTCGGCCTTATCCAGCGTCACAGCGACCTCGAACTCCGGCGCGCGATAGGCAGCGACGAGGAACGAGACGCCGTAGTAGCTGCACAAAGGTTCATTGGCGAGAACGCTGGGCTTGGGGATACACACCTGGAGATAGTAGTAACCCGTCGGTGCGCTGTTGTCCAGGGCGAACTGGCCGTTGAACCCACCGTTGGCGTCCAGCGCGACGGTGGTGCTGAGCACTTGCTGCCCCTGGCTGTTGTAAATCGCCAGATTGACCTGCGATAGGTCAGTCGGCAGGCGATAGCGCGCGTCGTCATCGCGCCGGACTAGGCCCTTGTAGAACACCATCTGGCCAGGTCGGTAGATCGGCCGGTCGGTGATCAAATAGGCGAAGTGTGGTTCGGCCTCGTAGCGCCCGGGCAGATCGAAGTCATAGACCCTGATCCCGAAGGCCATCTCGCTCCAGGCGATGCCGAACGGGCCGGCGTTGCCCGGCGCGCCGACCACCGCGTAGAGCGGGTTGTAGGGCCGGTAGCTTTCTGGGAAGACGACGAAAGCCTGGCCGGCTTGCTCATCGCCGCCGGTCTGGGCGGTGGCGATCTCCTGAAACGTCTGGTCGCGGAACGAGACGCCGACGCCGGCCAGCGGCCGACCGCTGGTGAGGTCGGTAACCCAGGCCAGCCCTTCGCGGTCCCCATGCTTGAGCGTCACGTGCACGTTGTTCACGATGAGGATGTGGCGCGCCGGCTGCGCGTCGCGGTCCAACGCGGTCAGCTCCGGCGCGCTGGCGATCAGCAGATAGATGCCGGTGGGCAGCGGGCCTCTGTTGGCCGCCAGGGCAAGTTTGTAGTTGGCCGTTTGGTTCAGCCCTGCCGTCGTCATCACTGACCACTCGCGCAGCACCTGGCCAGGGTCAGGTTCAAAGCGGCGCAGGTTCTCGAACGCATTCGGAGAACCGGTGAACTCAGCGAATTGCTGGGGCGTGAGCGCGATCAGCCGAAAGTCCAGCCGCGTGACGTTGCGGTGGCTGATGAACACCTCGGTAGGGACGGCGGCGTTATAGGTGCCGACCAGGCCGCTGGTCTGAATGTTCACCAGCGGCGGCAGGGGGCCGGTGGTGAAGCGGATCTCGACATCCTGGCCCAGCGTCGCGCCGAAGATGTCGCTGGCTGCGCCGCCCAGGCGCACCCGATAATTGGTGGAAGGTTTGAGGGACACGCCCAGGAAGAACTCATTGGCAAATGTGTCAAAGTAGCTATAGACGCCGGTCAGTGTGATGGGCGGGTCAAAGGCCAAGTTGGCGACCAGCGTGGGCAACGACATCGGCGCGTTAAAGCGCAGGATGACGTTGCTCTCGGCAGGCACGCTCATCTGACCGTTGGCAGGTGTAGAGCCGATCAGGGCTGGCAGCGGCACGACTTGGAAGCTTGTGCGAACCTCGTCCACAGTTGCGCCAGAGCCAACCGCGGCGCGCGCGCCGGCCTTAATACGCACCGTGTAGGTCGTCCCGCGCTGATAGTCCTCTTCGGGCACGAAGGCCATCACCTCGCCGAGGGGTGAGGCGGCAGATGCTTGGCCGGTGGCGGGCTGGTCGGTCTGCGGGCGCTCGTCCTCCCAGCGAAAGCGCCCGCGCACCGGCGGCTCGATCACGAAGGCGGCTTGCGCGCTGGCGCGATCCATTTTCTGGCTAAATGTCACGCTGATCGGGTCGCGCAGGCCAACGTTCCCGGCGCCGTTGCTGGGCACGATGGACTTGACCGCCGGCGCGGCCACGCTAAATGTCCACACGTAGTCGCCCTCCAGCAGCGCGCCGGCTGTGTCTTTCAACCCGGCGGCAACGCGGCCTTCGTATATCGTCCCGGCCTGGAGCGGGGCGCTGGGCTGCCATACGTAAATGCTGGTGTTGAGCCACTGCCCCCGACCGGGAATAGGCGGGTTGAACGTGACCGGCGCTGGCAGGTCGGCCTGGGCGTCGAGCATCGTCAGCGGCACGACCGGCCGGTTGAACAGGACGGTGATCGTTGCGTCGGCGGCCACGTCCTGCGCGCCGTCCGCGGGGATGGTCTGGGCCACGGCCAGCTTGCCGATCGTGTTGACGCTGAACGATGCCGGACGGGCCAACGACAACCCCTTGGCGCTGCGCGCGCCGGTTGAGATTGAGACGTTATAGGTCGTCTCGCGTTCCCAGCCGCGCTCGGGCGTGAACAGCGCGCGGTTGTCGCTGACCCAGGTGAGCTTGCCGGCCACCGGCCTCCCTGCGCTGGTCTGGATGGCCAGCGCCTGCTCTACCGAGCGCCGGTCCATCGGCTGGTCGAAGATCAGCTCGATCGGTTTATCGGGGGGCAATTCCTCGCCTTGGGCCGGCGATCGGTCAACCAAGATCGGGCTGCCGAGCGGGCGCGGGGTAGGACTGGGGCCTGGCGTGACCGAGGGGTTAATTTGAACGGTGATGGCCGGCGTGACGCTGGGTTCAATGGTCGGTTGGGCACATGCAGCGAGCACGATGGCGACAGCTGTGAGCGCGCTGACAGAGCGTATGAGCGAATGCTTCATCAATTGCTCCTCCCTTCCTGAAGCTCAGAGGCGAGACCCTGCGTCTCGGCTCATTATAAGCAGCCGCTGGGTGCAAGCAGCAATCCCGGCGCATTCACCAATAGGGGCAAACCGTCCCAAGCCATGCTGCCATTAAAGGCAAATCTATAGAGGGTAGGCGACGGCAACGCCGTCGCCTACCCAGCCTTTTGCCCCCATCTATGAATGCACCCGCCATACCGAGCGTGCGCTAGAATGAGGCCGATTGGCAAGTTTCTAGCGCGCCTGTCGGGCTGGCTCGAGCGTCATTGGTTGGCGACGCTGGTCGCTATCCTGCTAACCTACGGGCTGTTGCCCTTTGCAGCGCCTGTTCTGAAATGGCTTGGGCTGGATGGAGCGGCGCAGCTCATCTACCAGCCCTACAAGCTAACTTGTCACACCTATGGCTTTCGCTCGTTCTTTCTGTTCGGCGAGCGCTTTGTTTATGACCGCGAGACGTTCGAGCAGCTTTCCGGCATCTCCGCCAGCGGTTCACAGTATGCTCTCGGCTTGTTGCGCGCGCGCGACTTTCAGGGCAACCCGCGCATGGGATACAAGGTCGCGCTGTGCCAGCGCGACATCGCCATCTATGTATCTATGGGGCTGGGCGGGGTAGCCTATTCGTTAGCCCGCCGCCACGCGCGGCCAATGCCCTTCTGGCTATTCGTGGCGCTGGGCGTGCTGCCGATCGGCCTGGATGGATTCTCGCAGTTGCTCAGCCAGCCGCCCTTCGGGCTGCTGCCATACCGGGAGAGCAACTGGATCCTGCGCCTGATCACTGGTGGATTATTTGGCTTTAGCGTGGCTTGGCTGATCTTCCCCTTACTTGACGGGGCTGCACAGCCTGTTCAGCGGCCAGCGCAGCCAATGGCAAGGAGAAGCCTATGATGCCTCGGCAGATCGCTCCCTTGGTCCTCGGCGCAGTAGGGATTTTGGTAGGGGTCGGCCTGGCCGTGCTGATACTGAGCAGCAGCACGACGCAGCCGGCCAATCTGCCCTCCTTATCCTCGGCCTCGACGAGCCGCCTGCGCGTGGGTGCGCCCGCACCGGATTTCACGCTCAGCACCTTCGATGGCCAAACGGTCTCGCTCTCCGCGCTGCGCGGCAAGCGCGTGTTGATAAACTTCTGGGCCTCGTGGTGTCCGCCCTGTTTAGAAGAAACGCCGGCGCTGATCGCTGCCTATGACGAGCTTCGGCGGAGCGACTCGAATATCGAGTTCATCGGCGTCGGCACGAACGACGACCCGGAGAATCTGCGCAAGTTCGCTGAGAACAACCGCATCCCCTACCTGGTCGTGGACGACTCCAGCAGCGAAGTGAGCGACGCCTATGGCGTGCTTGGCATGCCTACGACGGTGTTCGTGGATAGCAGCGGGGTTATCCAGCGCATCTGGAACGGGGCGATCAAGCAGTCGCAGGTGGTTGAGATCATGCGCGCGCTGCGCTGATAATGTGTGGCCATGGAGAGCGCACAACCGATTTCCTTTGCCGTGATCGGCGGCAGCGGGCTATACGCGATGCCCGGCCTGACGGAGGTTGAGGAGCGACGCATCACCACACCCTTCGGCGAACCATCCGATGCCATTGTCATCGGCACATACCACGGCCAGCGCATCGCCTTTTTGCCTCGTCATGGGCGCGGCCATCGCTACAGCCCCAGCGAGGTGCCCTACCGTGCCAATATCTGGGCGCTTAAGTCGCTTGGCGTGAAGCACGTGATCAGCGTGAGCGCGTGCGGCAGCCTGCGCGAGCACCTCCGCCCGCGCGATATCGTCGTGCCCGAGCAGTTGTTCGACTTTACTAAAGGCAAGCGCGCCTACTCGTTCTTCGAGAACGGCATCGTCGGCCACGTCTCAGTAGGCAGGCCGTTCTCCCAGTCGCTGAGCGCTGCGCTGGCCCAGGCGGTGCGCCAAGCTGGCGGGACGGTGCACGAGGGCGGCACGCTTATCACTATCGAAGGCCCGCGCTTCAGCACCAAAGCAGAGAGCCTGGCCTTTCGCGCCTGGGGATGCGACATTATCGGCATGACGGCCTGCCCAGAGGCGTTCCTGGCCCGCGAGGCGGAGCTGGACTTCGCCATCATGGCCCACGTCACTGACTACGACGTATGGCACGAGGCAGAGGGTGAAGTCACCGTGGACATGGTGGTTCAGCGCCTGCATGACAACTTGGCGCTGGCGCAGCAGGCCATCGCCAACTTGGCGTCGGTCGTTCCTACCCTGCCGCACGAGAGCGCCGGCGCGATGAAATTCGCCATCATGACCGCCCGGGAGCGCATCCCTGCTGAGGCGCGCGAGCGACTGCGCCTGTTGATCGGCGACTATCTATAGCGCCGTGCCGCGCACCTGCTGTCGGGCGTGCGCCGGTTCGCTCTCCAGCGCAAGCGGAATAGACTGGCCATAGCACACGACCCGCACGATGGCGCCGGCGTTGGCCAGCGCCGTAATGACGGCTTCGCTCGATTGGGCAGCGCCAAACGATTGGCCGTCTATCACGATGGCGACCACCCGCACGCCGCCGCGGGCGATCTGCTGAATAGGAATCGCCCAGCTTGGCTCCGGCCAGGCGGAGATGGCCACCAAGCTGCTGCCGCGCCTGAGCAGCGTCGCTTCCATGCGCAACAGGCCATCGAATGGAATCGTGCCCACCGCGCGCGCGACGGCCAGGGCCTCCATCACCTTGTTGAGCTGGCGCTCGCTGCGCTCGGCTGGGATGACCAGGCGATGCGCTTCGTGCGCGATCAAGCCAACCGCCCGTCCCCGCTGGGCGAGGTGCTGAGCGACCGATGCGGCGATGGAGATGGCATATTCCTCACTGCTGGCCGGCAGCAATGCTTCTGCGGTCGTCGCCGTGGGCGCTGCTTCGGAGTCCTGTCGGCTAAAGTGCCCGCCCGTCCATAGGTCCACAGCGACCCAGGTATCTGCGATGGGGTCAAGCTCGAACTCCTTGACGGTCAGTCGTTGCCGGCGGGCGCTGCTCGGCCAGTGAATGCGGTTGATGCTATCGCCGCTGACGTAGTCGCGCAGACCGGCAGCGTTAGGGGTGATGTGATGGGTGCGCCGATACAATGCTTCTCCGCCGGTGAAAAGCGCAGCCGGCAGCGGAAAGCGCGCCAACTCGAACGTCAGCGGATAGACCAACAGCGTGTGCACGCTGCCGACGCGCCGTCGGAGCTGATAAACGCCGAGCGGATCGCCGCTGGAGACGACCAGCGGTCCGAGGGCATAGCGCCCGCGTTGGGTGCACACGGTGCGCACGCGCCACCCTCGCCATTGATGGCTGCCGAGCAAGCCCACCACGCGGCTGGCCGCGTGCCCAGGCAGGGTAGAGAGGTCATGCACCTCCACCCAAAGCTTAGGGAGGCGGCTGAGGTTAGCGAGCTTGAATTCCTCCTCTAAGACCTGGCCGACCTGGGCGGTGCGGGCGAAGGTGCGTCGGGAGATGCGCAACCAGTTCACGCCCAACCAAGCCCAGCCAACCGCGATCAGGATGAGCGCAAGTAGGCTGCCGGCGGTGGCCCAGAGCAGGTCACGACCGGTGCCCAGTGCTCCGAGGAGGGCGATCAGGAAGAGCGCCCAGACGACACGGTAGCGGGTCATGGACCACTACCTGACGCGCGCGCCGGGCACCGGCGTCGTGCGCAGTAGCTCGTCTAGCACGTCGCCAGCTGTGATGCCCTTCAACCTGGCAGCAGGGCTGATGATGATGCGATGGCCGAGCGTGGCCGGCGCGAGCGCCTTTATGTCGTCTGGGATGACGTAGTCACGGTTGTGGATGGCCGCGCGCGCCTGCGCCGCTCGGAAGAGCGTGAGCGCGCCGCGTGGGCTGGCGCCTAGATACACCTCAGGATGACGGCGCGTTGCATCCACCAACGCCACGATATATTCTTTGATTAGTTTATCTGCGTAAACCGACTTGATAGCTTCTTGGGTGGCAACCAACGCCTCGACGGTCGTCACCTGCTTGAGCTGCTCAATCGGATGGCGAAACTGCTGCGCATCGAGGATGGCCATCTCCTGTTCGGGCGAAGGATAGCCCAGCGAGACGCGCATGAGGAAGCGGTCGAGTTGTGCTTCGGGCAACGGAAAGGTGCCCTCGTATTCGATTGGGTTTTGGGTGGCCAGGACCAAAAAGGGCGGGCCGAGAGGGTAGGTCACGCCGTCCACAGTGACCTGCCGCTCTTCCATGGCCTCCAGTAGGGCAGCCTGCGTCTTCGGCGTGGCGCGGTTGATCTCGTCAGCTAGCACGATCTGCGCCATAATTGGTCCGGGGCGGAACTCGAAGTCGCCGGTCTTCTGGTTGTAGATGGACGTGCCGGTGACATCCGACGGCAGCATGTCGGGGGTGAACTGGATGCGCTTGAAGCTGCCGCCGAGCGAACGCGCCAGTGCTTTGGCCAGCATCGTCTTGCCCACACCGGGCACGTCTTCGATCAGCAGATGGCCCTGGCAGAGCAAGCAGATCACCGTCAGCTCGATCACGTCGCGCTTGCCGAGGATAACCTGCCCGACGTTTTGGATCAGCCTCTCGGCGAGTTGATGGACTGCTTGCATGAAGTTCGAAGCAGGGCAGGTCGTGCGCCGGCCTGCCCTGCGGATGGCGGCACGCTGTGCCTAGCTGAGAAGCTTCTGGACCGCTTCCAGAGCGGCGTCGTAATCGGGATGTTGAGCGATCTCCGGCACGTATTCTGCGTAGGTCACGGTGTCGTCCTTATCCACGACGAAGACGGCGCGCTGCTCGATGCGCATCTCCTTAACGTGGGTGCCGGCGGCATCGCCAAATGCCATATCCTTGTGATCGGAGAGGACGATGATATTCTTCACCTCGGCATCGCTCATCCAGCGCTTCTGTGCCCAGGGCAAGTCGGCGCTGATTGTGATCACCTTTACTTTGTCACCCAGCCGTTCGGCCTCCTCGTTGAAGCGTTTGGTCTGGGCGTCGCAGATGCCGGTGTCGAGGGAGGGCACGACGCTGATCAGGCGCACGCTGCCGCTAAATGTGCTCAGGTCCACCTCGCTCCAATCCGGCGCGGTGAGTTTGACTGCTGGGAACTTATCCCCTGGCTTCAGGCGCGGCCCGATGACGGTGAGTGGATTGCCTTTAAGCGTGAGTTCGCCAGTTCGTTCGTGTGACATTTTGTTCGCTCCGTAAGTGGGGTTAACCAAAAAGACTATACCACCCTTGCCGTCTTGATCACTTGAAGGGGGAGTGGTCCATTGGAGAAGACATTCGGACGTGCACGTGCTTGTTCACGAATCACTCGCCGCGCCAGCCTGTCATGCTGAGCGGCAGCGAAGCGTCTAAAATCCCGCCTAACCAGCCCCCATGGAGTCACATGTCGCTGTGCCGCGAAACAAAGGCTGCGCAGCCTCGATGACCTCGCAGCAGTTCGCTTGGGCGCGGGTTTAGATTCTTCGCTCTCGCTCAGAATGACAGGGTGAGGCAGGGTATTGGTGACCCTGGTGCGCTCAACACGCCAAGCATCACCGACCTGCGCGATGCTTCGCAGCGATGACGTGAGCGATGCGCGTGCGAATGACCGACACGTGTGCCCAACGACGCAGCCTTTCATTCCGAATTGGACCACTCCCCCGAGTGCACGCCCTCGGAGGCCCCCTTCACTATAATGCCTCTATGCCTCCTGTCCCTGTTGGCATCATCGGCGCCGGCAACATCAGCGGTATTTACATAGAGGCCGACCAGAAGTTCC